>JACXTT010002645.1_pt1 | contig 28208 bp, 29 predicted proteins | sample 9270951 | NCBI WGS metagenome assembly JACXTT01 (sample SAMN15532306, study PRJNA645909) | rock metagenome | isolation source: weathered quartz diorite | place: Puerto Rico | collected 2017-06-21 | reverse complement strand
AGGCCCGATGCCTGCGTCTGGGTGTCAAGGTCCGCCACGCGGGAAACGGTGCGGGCGCGTTCGAGTGCATCGTCGCGCACCACGGCCACGCCGCAAGAGTCATAGCCGCGATACTCAAGGCGCCGCAGGCCCTCGATCAGTACCGGAACGATATTACGCGTCGAAACCGCGCCAACGATGCCACACATGCTGAACTCCCCTGGGTTGGCGCGGCATTGCCCGCGCCCCGATGATAGTTGTAACGGGAACGGCCCGGCCGTCCGGTTATGTCTTTGCCACCTTGACCGGGCGCTGCCAGCTGGCCACGGTCAACTGCTTTGCCCGCGACAGCGTGAGCTTGTCGGCCGGCGCCTCTTTCGTCAGCGTCGTGCCCGCGCCGATGGTGGCCCCGCGGCGCACCGTCACCGGCGCCACCAGTTGCGTGTCGGAACCGATGAAGACATCGTCCTCGATCACGGTGCGGAACTTGTTCGCGCCATCATAGTTGCATGTGATGGTACCCGCGCCAATATTGACGCGCTCGCCAACGGTGGCGTCGCCCACATAGGCCAGATGGTTGGCCTTGCTGTGGCTGGCGATCTGGCTGTTCTTGACCTCGACGAAGTTGCCGATGTGCACGTCCTCGCCCAGTTCCGTGCCCGGGCGCAGGCGCGCATAGGGCCCGATGCGGCCGGCCGCGCCGATCCTGGCTTCCTCGATATGGCAAAACGGCTGCACGCGCGCGCCGGCGCCAACGGTGGCGTTGCGGATCACGCAATGCGCGCCGATGCTCGCACCGTCTTCCAGGTGGACGCGTCCCTCGAACACGCAGCCGACGTCGATGGTGACGTCGCGGCCGCAGGTCAGTTCACCACGCACATCGATGCGTGCCGGGTCGAGCAGCGTCACGCCGGCCTCCAGCAAACGCTGCGCCAGGTTGTGCTGATGGATCCGCTCCACCTCGGCCAGTTGAACCTTGCTGTTGACGCCCAGCGTTTCCCACAGCGCCGCAGGCTGGGCGGAAACCACTTCCACGCCGTCCGCGACGGCCCGCTCGACGGTGTCGGTCAGGTAGTACTCGCCCTGGGCGTTGTCGTTGCGCAGCGTGGACAGCCAGCGGCGCAGGTGGCCCGTCGGGCAGACGATGATGCCGGTGTTGATCTCGCGGATCGCCTTGACCGCCTCGCTGGCGTCCTTCTGTTCGACAATCCGCACAATGCCGCCTGCTGCATCGCGCACAATGCGGCCGTATCCGGTAGGATCAGGCATCTCGACCGTGAGCACGCCAAAGCGCAACGCGCCGGCGGCCTCGACCAGTCCGGCCAGCGTGGCGGACGTGGTCAGCGGCACATCGCCGTACAGCACCAGCGTGGACTGGCTGTCGTCGAGCAGCGGCAGTGCCTGCATGACCGCGTGGCCGGTGCCGAGCTGCTGGGCCTGTTCCGCGAAGGCGACGTCGTCCGCGCCCACGGCCTGGCGGACCTGCTCCGCGCCGTGGCCGACCACGACCACCAGCCGCGAGGGCGACAGGCTGCGGGCCGTGTCGAGCACGTGCGCGAGCATGGGCCGGCCGGCCACCGGGTGCAGGACCTTGGGCAGGGCGGAATTCATGCGCTTGCCCATACCGGCGGCGAGAATGACGATATTCACAAGGAGGTTCCTCGGTGAGATTGTCTGGAAATGAAAGACTGAAATTGTCGCACGCCCGATGGCCATGTTGCGATGCAGCAAAGCATCTCACCCGGCGCCTTGCAAGTACATGGAGAAAACCCGAAAAACCTTGTCAGGATTGGGCTGGCGGGCTTTCCCGAGACCCGGGAAGCATGCGCGCCGATTTTAACATGACGGTTTCGGCTCAATATCGCGCTGTTTCGGATTTTCACATTCGCCGGTGCCGGTCTGTTTTGACGTGGCTCCTGGCGTTCGCGCTGGTCGCGCTCACCGGCTGCAGCGCCATCAAGCTCGGCTATCAGCAGGGCGACCGGATCGCCTACTGGTGGGTGGACCGGCACGTGGATGTCTCCGGCGCGCAGGAGCCGCCCACCCGTGAGGCCATCGCCCGCTTCTTCGCCTGGCATCGCAAGACGCAGTTGCCGGAGGTCGCCGCCGTGCTGGCCCGTGCGAAGCGCGACGTCCAGCAACCCGTCACCGACGAGATGGTGCGGCAAGTGCAGGCCGACACGCAGCGGCTGACCCGCCAGGCCTACGACAACGCCGTGCCGGACGTGGCCAGCCTGCTGCTGACACTGACGCCGGCGCAGATCGACCACATGCAGGCCAGGTTCGCCGAGTCCAACGCCAAGTACCGCAAGGAGTTCTTGCGGGGCGATGCCGGCGAGCGCGAGTCCGCTCGCTTCGACAAGGTCATGGACTACGCCCGGCTGATCTACGGCAGCTTCTCCGCCGAGCAGGAGAGAACCATCCGCGCCGCGATGGCACCGCTGATGGAAAACGCCGAGGCGCGCTACGCCGAGCGTCTGCGCCGCCAGCAGGAATGGCTCGCGCTGACGCGCGAGGTGCAGGCGGCGCGCCCGCCCAAGACCGAGGTGATGGCGATGCTGCGCCGCTACGCGGAGCACTGGCTGAAGCCGCCGGAGCGCGACGACGCCGCCCAGCACCAGGCCACCAACCGCGCGGGCGTGGCGCTGACCGTCGCCATTGCCAACCTGACCACGCCCGAGCAGAAAGCCCATGCGGCAAAACGCTTCCAGGGGTGGATCGACGACACACAGGCGCTGATGCGGGACAGCGGCACGGGTGCCGCGCAAGCCGCGAACTGAACGAGCCGCGCCATGCAAAACGCCCGCTCGCGCGGGCGTCCGTTCTCTCCGTGGCAGCGCGGTCTTCAGCCCGCCGCGCTGGCCTCGCCTGCCGGCTCCGCGCCGGCCTTCGCGCCAACGTTCCCAGCTGGGCGCTCGAAGCGCACGAACTCCATCCGGTTGGCCTCCACGCTGCCCGCGAACGTCAGCGGCTGCTGCGCGAACGTGGTCTCGCCGAACAGCGATGCCTCGTCGACCTTGGCAAGCCCGGTGGCCAGCCCGGTGAACGGGAACAGCTCGGTATCGGCCAGGTGCGACGGCACCACGTTGCGCAGCGCCGCGAAGATGTTGTCGGTCCGGCCCGGGTTCTCGCGCTCCCAGGCCTGCAGCATCTCGCTCACCTTCTTGCGCTGCAGGTTCTCCTGCGAGCCGCACAGGTTGCACGGGATGATCGGGAACGCCATCGCGCGTGCATACGAGGCGATGTCCTTTTCGGCGCAATACGCCAGCGGGCGGATCACGATGTGCGCGCCGTCGTCGGTCGCCAGCTTGGGCGGCATCGCCTTCATCTTGCCGCCGAAGAACATGTTCAGGAAGAACGTGTTGACGATGTCGTCGCGATGGTGGCCCAGCGCGATCTTGTTGGCGCCCAACTCCTTGGCCGTGCGGTAGATCACGCCGCGGCGCAGGCGCGAGCACAGCGAGCACGTGGTCTTGCCCTCGGGCACCTTCTCCTTGACGATGGAGTAGGTGTCGGCCTCGACGATCAGGTACTCCACACCCAGCGACTTCAGGTATTCGGGCAGCACGTGCTCGGGAAAGCCCGGCTGCTTCTGGTCCAGGTTCATCGCGATCAGCCGGAACTGGATGGGCGCGCGCTTTTGCAGCGCCATCAGGACCGACAGCATCGTGTAGGAGTCTTTTCCGCCACTCATGCAAACGAGCACGGTGTCGCCGTCCTCGATCATGCCGAAGTCGCCGATGGCTTTGCCGGTCTGCGATTGCAGCCGGGTTTCGAGGCGGTAGAAGTTAGCGGAGTGGCTCATGAGGCATACCTGAAGCATGACCCGCCCGACGCCGCAAGCGCCGGGAAAGGGTCTGGAAGGGCCGTTATTTTACTAGAGGCTCCCACACGGCGCAGGCCATCAGTCGCGCTTGATGTGGAACACCTCGACGCCCACCGATTCGCAGTCCGGGTAGACGTCCGGCTTCTCGGTGGAGACGCGCACGGCGCGCACCTTGGGATGCTTGAGCATCGCACGCGCCACGTCGTCGCACAGCGTTTCCTGCAGATGCACATGCCCTTGCGCCATGCGCTCGGCCACGGTGTTGCGCATGAAGTCGTAGTCGACCACTTCATCCAGCTTGTCGGCCTGCGGCGTAGAGAGTGCCAGCGGTACGAACATATCGATATTGATCAGGACGCGCTGCTCGCCCTTCTTCTCGAACTCGTGCACGCCGATGTTGATCTGCACTTCATAGTTGCGCAGGAACATGCGGCGGCAGTCTTGCAGGCTGGGATGGGAAAGGGCGGCGAGCATGGACATGGCGGGCGGCAAAGAGGGGAAATCGATGAATCGGGAAAAACGGCGCACCTCCGACGAAGGACGCGCCGGCTAACTGGGTCGGTTACTCGGTCAGGAACATCACATCGCGCGACAGCGGCATCAGGTGCTGGCCGCCATCCACGTACAACGTCGTGCCCGTCACCGCGCGCGCCTGCGCCAGGTAGGCGACGGCCTGCGCGATGTCCTCGGGCGTGGACGACTTGCCGAGCGGCGTCACGCGATGCGCGCGGCGGAAGCTCTGCTCGGACTGCTCGCCCGACACCAGCGTGATACCCGGCGCCACGCCGACCACGCGCAGGCGCGGCGCGAACGCCTGCGCCAGTTGCACGGTGGCGGTCTGCAGCGCGGCCTTGGACAGCGTGTACGACAGGAAGTCGGGGTTCAGATTGTCCAGCTTCTGGTCGAGCAGGTTGATCACCACGCCACTTGGCTCGGCGGCGGCATTGGCATCGGCGGCGAGCGCCTTGTACAGCTCACGCGCCAGCAAGAGCGGCGCCGCCACGTTGGTGCGCATGTGCGTGTCGAGCGACCCGTAGGAGAAGCTCGTCGCCACGTCGTACTGGAACAGCGAGGCGTTGTTGACGAGGCACGTCGGCACACCCAGTTCGGCGTTGCAGGCGGCGATCAGCCGGCCCGTGGCGGCCTCGTCGGCCAGATCGGCCTGCAACACCGCGGCGCGGCGGCCAAGCGTGCGGATCTGCGCGGCAAGCGCCTGCGCCTCATCCACTGAGCGGTGGCAGTGCACGGCCACGTCCCAGCCTTGCCCCGCCAGTTCAAGCGCGATGGCGCGACCGACCCGGCGCGCGCCACCGGTGACAAGCGCCACGCCGCGCGAAATACCCGGTGTCTGGCCGGGTGCCGAGGATGATTGGGAAGCTGGCATTGCTACAATCGCGATATGCAGAAAGCCGCTAGTTTACCCCTTCCCCCCGCCGATGCGCTGGCCGCGTCCGATTCCCTGGCCGCCCACATCGGCAGCACCATCGACGCGGCCGGCGGCTGGATTGGCTTCGACCGCTATATGGCGCTGGCCTTGTACGCGCCGGGGCTGGGCTATTACAGCGGCGGCGCGGCCAAGTTCGGCCGCGATGCGCGCGACGGCAGCGACTTCATCACCGCCCCCGAGTTGACGCCCTTCTTCGCCCGCACGCTGGCGCGCCAGGTGGCGCCGCTGCTCGCGCTCGGGTTGCCGTCGGTGCTGGAATTCGGCGCGGGCACCGGCCGGCTGGCGGCCGACCTGCTGCTCGCGCTGGAGGCCGAGGGCCAGTTGCCGGCGCGGTACGCCATCGTCGAGCTGTCCGGCGAGCTGCGCGCGCGTCAGCAGGCCACGCTGGCCGAGCGCGCGCCGCACCTGGCCGAACGCGTGACCTGGCTGGACACGCTGCCGGAGCACGTCGAGGGCGTGGTGATCGGCAACGAGGTGCTCGATGCGATGCCCGTGCGGCTCTTCGCCCGCGCCGGCGGCCGCTGGCACGAGCGCGGCGTGGCGCGTCGGATCGCCGGCGGCGACGACACCCAGGCCCACGCCTTCCACTACGCGGACCGCCCGCTCGCCCCGGGCGACGTGCCCGAGGCACTGCATGCGATCCCCGGCGACCACGACGTCGTCACGGAAACCCATGCCGAAGCCGAGGGCTTTGCCCGCGCGATCGGCGCCATGCTCTCGCGCGGGGCGGCGTTCTTCATCGACTACGGTTTTCCGGCGGTGGAGTACTACCATCCGCAGCGCACGGGCGGCACGCTGATGTGCCACTACCGCCATCACGCGCATCCGGACCCGTTCCTGTACCCGGGCCTGCAGGACATCACCGCGCACGTGAATTTCAGCGGCATCGCCCATGCGGCGGTGGACGCCGGGCTGACCGTGACCGGCTTCGCGTCGCAGGCGCGCTTCCTGATGAACGCCGGGATCACCGAACTGCTGATGACGCTCGACCCTGCCGATGCACGCAGCTTCCTGCCCGCGGCCAACGCCGTGCAGAAGCTGCTGTCCGAGGCCGAGATGGGTGAGTTGTTCAAGGTCATTGCGCTGACGCGCGGCCTCGGCGACGCGCCGCTGGCCGGCTTCGCGCGCGGCGACCGCAGCCACGCGCTCTAGGCAAACAGGCACCGCCATGCTGCGCTGGACCTTCACCATCTTCCTCTCGGTCCTCATCCTGACGGCCGCGCTGCCGTGGCTGCAGAAGATCGGGCTCGGGCGGCTGCCCGGCGATCTCCGCTTCCGGCTGTTCGGGCGCGAGTATGTGCTGCCCTTTGCCTCGACGATCCTGTTGTCGCTGGTAGCGCTGGTGATCGGACGTCTGTTGTAAGCCCGCCCGGGTCAGATCGTGGCGTTGGGCGGATCCTGCGCCAGCCGTTGCGTCACGGCCTCCACGCGCGCCGCGTGCACGCGCTCGCGGATCTGGCCAGGATTGTCCGCGCAGGCGCTCGCAATGGCGCCGGCATCCACCCCAACCGCCGCCCCGAGCGCCTCCCACAGGCGTTGCGCCTGCGGATAGGCGCGCGACTCGAACCCTTTGCGGCCACGCACGTCGGCCTCGCACGCCTGCAGCACCTCAACAAAGCGCGACGGCTTGCGCAGCGCATCGCACCGCTCCAGCAACCGCGTCACCGCGGCGGCGCCCATTTCCATGGAGCGGTGGATATTGCCGTGCTCGCGCGCCACCACCACCGCGAGGTCGCGGCAGTCGTTGGGCACCCGCAAGCGCGCGCAGACGGCTTCGAGCAATTCGACACTGCGCATCTCGTGCCCGATGTGGCGCGGCAGCACGTCGGCGGGCGTGGTGCCCTTGCCCAGGTCATGCACCAGCGCCGCGAAGCGCACCGGCAGCGGCGCCTGCATGGCGGCCGCGCAGTCGATGACCATCATCACGTGCACGCCGGTATCGACCTCGGGATGGAAGTCCGCGCGCTGCGGCACGCCCCACAGGCGGTCCAGCTCGGGCAGCAGGCGCACCAGTGCGCCGCACTCGCGCAGCACGTCGAACATGCGCGAGGGGCGCGTCTCCATCAGTCCGCGCGCCAGTTCCTGCCAGACGCGCTCGGGCACCAGCGCATCGACCTCACCGCCCTGGACCATGTCGCGCATCAACGCGACGGTTTCAGACGCGACGGTGAAATCGTGGAAGCGCGCGGCAAAGCGCGCCACGCGCAGGATGCGCACCGGGTCCTCGGCAAAGGCCGGCGACACGTGGCGAAACAGCCGTGCGGCGAGGTCACGCCGGCCGCCGTGCGGATCGATGACCGGGCCGGTCAGCGCGCCGCTCGTGCCCACCGCCTGCGCCATCGCGTTGATGGTCAGGTCGCGGCGGACCAGGTCTTCCTCCAGCGTGACGTCAGGCTCCGCATAGAACGCGAAGCCCTTGTAGCCCATCGCGGTCTTGCGCTCGGTCCGGGCCAGCGCGTACTCCTCCTTGGTGCGTGGATGGAGGAAGACCGGGAAGTCCTTGCCGACCGGCTTGTAGCCGGCGGCCTCCATCTCGGCCGGCGTGGCGCCGACCACCACGTAGTCGCGGTCCTGGCTCGGCTTGCCCAGCAACTGGTCCCGGATCGCTCCACCGACGGCGTACACCTGCATGGCGCTCCTTAGCTCCTCATTGGCCCGGCGGGCAAGCCGCCGGAAGAATCAGTGACGAATGATGATGGCGTCGTCGCGGTCCGGCGCCATCCGGTAGGGTTCGTCGTCCGCGAGGAAGTCACGCTCCTCGCGTGCGCCGGCAATCCATTCCTGCATGGCCGGCAGCGCCAGGATGAAGTCGGCGTAGGCCTTGGCCGCATCGGGCAGGTGGATGCCGTAGGTGGCAAAACGGCTGACCACCGGCGCGAAGAACGCGTCGGCAATCGAAAACTCGCCGAACAGGAACGGCCCCTTGGTGCCGTAGCGGGCGCGCGCGTCGGTCCAGATCGCACCGATGCGCGCCACGTCCTGCTGCACCGCCACGTTCCAGCCGCGCCCGGGCAGCACCGCGGTGACGTTCATCGGCAGACTGGAGCGCAGGTTGCCGAAGCCCGCGTGCATCTCGGCGCAGGTCGAGCGCGCAAACGCGCGCGCCGCCGGATCGGCCGGCCACAACTGCTTCTGCGGGAAGCGCTCAGCCACGTATTCGGCGATCGACAGCGAATCCCAGACGGTCACGTCGCCGTCGATCAGCGCCGGCACCTTGCCGGCCGGCGAGTAGCGCGCGATCTGGGCGGCGAACTCCGGCGAAAACAGGCGAATCTGGATCTCCTCGAACGCGATGCCGGCATGGCGCATCAACAGCCAGGGGCGCAGCGACCAGGAGGAATAGTTCTTGTTGCCGATGACGAGCTTCATCGCGGAATCCTTGGGGGCGGATGGGGGAAGGAAAACGGGTTGACCGGGACGACAATCGCAGACGATCGCTGACAATCGCAGAAGATAGAGGGATCCGGCATGCCGCCCGGGCGCCCTCGCATGCCACGCCGAGCGCACCCGAGCCGGTCATTGTAGCCAGCGGCGACGGCCCGGTCCAAATGAATTGCGCTAGCAAGCGCTGTGAATCCTGGTCACATGGCCGGCGGGCCGCCCGCGCGCCCTTCAGCGGTGCACGCTGCCTCGCATGTCCCGCATCTGCGCCTCGCCGCGCCCGGCCAGAATGCCGGTCATCACCGATTCGAGGCTGGCCGGGTGCACGCCAAGCTCCTCCGCCAGCGGGTGACCGACCACGTTGTCGAGCCGCATCGAGTCCAGGTTGTCGCGCGACATCAGCGGGGTACCTGGCATGTGCTCCAGCACCGCCGCCTGCACGCGCGCGAGCGCGTCCGGCAGCGCGATGACGGGGCGCGGATGGCCCGAGGCGCGCCCGGCAAAGCGCACCAGTTCCTCCAGCGTATAAACCTGCGGCCCGCCCAGTTCGTAGCCGTGCCCTATGGTGGCCGGGTTGACCATCGCATTGAGGAACGCCTGCACCACGTCCTGCACGAACACCGGCTGGAAGCGCGCGCGTGCACAGGCAAGCGGCACCACGGGCGCCATTTCCTGCATGTGGGCAAACAGGTTGAGGAAGTGGTCGTCCGGGCCGAACACCACGGAAGGCCGCAGGATGGTCCAGTCGAGGCCGCTCGCGCGGATGACCCGCTCGCCATCGCCCTTACTGCGCAGGTACATGGACGGGCCCTGGCTGTCGGCGCCGAGCGCGCTCATGTGCAGCAGCCGCCGGACGCCGGTGCGGTGGCACGAGCCGCAGATCTGCTGGGGCAATTCGACGTGGGCGGCGGCGAACGCCGGGCCGTAGGGATCGGCGCGCTCGCCATGCAACACGCCGCCCAGGTTGACGACGATACCGTCGACGCCGAGCGAGCCGATGGCGTCATCGAGCACCGCGTTGTCGGCAAGCGCCAGTTCCACCACCTCCACACGCGGCAACAGCAGCAGGTGCTGCGCATGCTCGACATTGCGGGTGGCGACCACGATGCGCTCGGGGGCGATGGGCGTGCCGGGAGCGGCATCCGGGGCCTGCGGCACGCCGGAGGCGGTTGCGGCGCCCGCCAGCCGGGAAACGAGATGGCTGCCGATGAAGCCGGCGCCACCGATCACGAGGACATTGCTGGTCTGCATGGTTGCCTCCGTGGCAAGCAAACGTCACGCGGCCGCGGACCAGCCGTGGCGTGCGGGGCCTTCCTAAATTGGCAAGGGCCCCGCACGCCACCGGGACAACGCACCAGCCTAGGGCAGGTTGGTGGCCGTGACCGAGGAGGGGGCGACCAAACCCAGACGCGCCTTCAGCGACTGGGGCTGGCCACTCATTAAAGCAGCATAGTACGTGGCGTTGGAAAGCACATTCTTCACATAGGTCCGCGTTTCGGAGAACGGAATGGTCTCGGCGAAGATCGCGCCCTCGACCTGGCGCGACAGCGTGCTGCGCCAGTTCTTGGGACGGCCCGGACCCGCGTTGTAGGCGGCCGACGCCAGCGTCCACGAGCTGTCCAGGTCCGTGAAGACCATGCTCATGTAGTTAGTGCCGAGCACGATGTTGATGTTCGGGTCGCTCATCATCGACGGCGAGAAGTCGGTCATACCGATCTTGCGCGCCACATACTTGGCGGTCGCCGGCATCACCTGCATCAGGCCGTGCGCGCCGGCCGACGAGCGCGCATTCATGATGAAGCGCGACTCCTGGCGAACCAGCCCATACGCCCAGGCCATGTCGAGGCCGACGTCGTCGGTGGCGCGCTGCATGATGTCGCGGTACGGCATCGGGAAGCGCTGCGAGAAGTCATGCTCGGCGCGGGTACGGTCGGCCGTATTGACCACGCGGTCGAGCAGGTCCAGCTTGCCCGCGTAGTTGGCCGCCGCCAGCAGTTCGCGGTCGCTCATGTTGCGCAGTTCCCAGTTCCACTCCCGGTTGCCTTCGAAGCGCAGGTTCAGGTCGTAGAACTTCTTGGCGCGCGCAAAGCCCGCGCGCGTGCGCATGGCATTGGCCTCGGCGTCGCTGACCGCGGTGCGCGCGGGCAGTGTGATGCGATTACCCAGTTCCTCGCTGGCGAGCTGGCCGTAGAAATTGAACTGGCCGGCGATCGACTGGAACTGCTGCTGGGCCTCGGCCGCACGGTTGTCCGCCTTGAGCGCGCGGCCATACCAGTAGGTCCAGGCCGGATCCTTGGCACGCAGGTCCGGGCGCATCTGCTCGATCGCCTGGCGCACCTGCTTCCAGTCGCCCTGGCGCAGCGCGGCACGCACGCGCCACTCCTGGCTCTCGTCGGACAGCCACTGGTTGCCACCCAGGTCCATCTGGCGGCGGAAGTACCCCGCCGCCTCGGGCATCAGCTTCTTGGCGGCGAACTGGCCGATCACGCCCCAGCCAGCACCCTGCTCGTCGCGCGACAGGCTGCCGCCGCTGGCGCTCAGGTACGACGCGGCCTGGGACGGATCCTGCCGGGCCATCTTGACCACCGTGGCGAGCGTGTCGCCGTCGACGCGCGCATCGGGCACGGTGGCGGCAATCTTGCCCGCCAGCGTCACGTAGTTCTGCTCCAGCGCGAGCCGCGCCTGGTAGGCGACATCGCCCTTCTGCACCTGCTGGCTCTGCGCGAGGTAACCGATCAGGTCGACGCAGCCTTCGCCGTAGTACTTGGGATCGACCAGCGTGGTGCGGGCATCCGCCGACACATTCTGTCCCTTGAGCGCACGCGACATCAGCGCGTAGCACTCGACCTGCGTGTCGTCCTTCAGCACGAACTGCGGATACTCGACGTCGAAGTTGGTCCAGTCGCGCTTCTTGCCCAGCACCAGCAGCCAGTCGTTGCGCATGCGGTCGGCGATGGCCTCGCCCTTGTAGCGCTGCAGGAATGCGCGCGCCTGCTCATCGGGCGCGTCGATGCGCGCGAGGCCGCTGGCGTCGAACATCTGCGGCTTGATGCGGAAATACTCCACATACGACGAAATCGGGTAGTCCACCAGCGTGGCCGAGATCGCGTAGGCGCGGTCAGCATCGTTCTTGCGAGCCGCTTCGCGCAGCGCCACGAAGGCGTCGTCCGGATCGCTGGGGATAGTGGTGGACTGACGCTTCTGCGCATGCACCGGCGTCACCAGCAACGCACATGCAAGCGCGACCCATGCGGCGCGTCCGGCACGCTGCAGATATACTCCCTTCAGCATTCTTGGCTTCCTTGTTGGTGGCAGGCGGGCCGGCTTCTCGCCCCCGCCGCCGGGTTGTTCTTGCTTCTTGCAATGCTTGCGGCCGCGGCACGATGCCCGGTCCCGCACGCCGATGTTTGTTCGATTGCGGCCATTATCCCACGCCATGCCAACCGCCCTGCCCCCGATATCGCCGGCATCGCCCGATCTTTCCGGCCCCACCACTGCGGCGGGCCAGGAGGACCGGCGTGCGCTGCGCAGCCGCCTGCTGGCGCTGCGCGCCGGGCTTGCCGACCGCGTCGCGGCCGATGCCCGGATCGAGGCGAACCTGGCGGATTTGCTGGAGCGGCTGGCCGTGCGCACGCTGGGCTTCTACTGGCCGATCCAGCAGGAGTTCGACGCGCGGCGCGTGGTGTCACATTGGCTGGCGGCGCAGCCCGGCCGCCAGGCCGCGCTGCCGGCGGTCAGCCGTCCCGGCGCGCCGCTGGACTTCCACGCCTGGCTGCCCGACACGCCGATGCGCCCCGGCCACTACGGCATCCCGGTGCCGGACGGCACCGCGGCGCTCGCGCCCGATGCACTGCTCATCCCCTGTGTCGGTTTCAGCCCGGAGAAGTTCCGTCTGGGCTATGGCGGCGGTTTCTACGACCGCACACTCGCGGCAATGCCCGTGGCGCCTGTCGCCATCGGCATCGGCTTCGAGTCCTGCCGGATCGCCCTGGCGGCGCAGCCGCACGACCTGCCGATGGACTGGATCGTCACCGAGCAAGGCGCTTTCTAGGTCGCGCCACCGCTGCCGCTCAGGGCGGCAACACCAACTCGTCGACCAGCGCCCGCATGCAGCGCCAGTGCGAGCCTTCCCAGAACACACGCCGGCAGCTCCCGCAGGTGACGAAGCGGTCATGGCGCTCCAGCACGGCCGGTGGCACGCGATCGGTCACGGCGTCCTTGTCGATGGCGCACAGCGGCGCATTGCAGTCCAGGCACAACGAGAACGGCCGCGCGCTGCGTGCCAGGTCCAGGCGATCAAAGATCTCGCGCACCTGCAGCGTCGACTTGATGGCGCGCACATAGCAACCGTGCGTGATGCCGCGACGCTTGAGCAGCTCGCGGTCGCGCGTCAGCACGATGCGACCCTCGCGCACGGCGATGCCCTCGATCTCGCTGTCCTCGAAATGGTTGTCGTAGAGCGTGTCGAAGCCCGTCATGCGCAACAGGTGCGCGAGTCCGCCCAGGTGGGCGTCCGCGACGAAGCGCATCGCCCGCAGCGGGTGCGCGCGCACCCGCAGGAGCGGCGAGACGTCCAGCCGCTCGAACTTGGGGTAGACCGACACGCGGTCGCCATCGCGTAACAGGCGATCGAAGGCCGTGGACTCGCCGTTGACGAGGATCAGCTCGACCTCGGTGTGCGGCACGCCAAGCGCCTCGATCATGTGCTTGACCGTTGCCGCCCGCGCGCACTGGCACGCCATGTCCCGCCCGCGCTGCACCGGCGCAAGGAAGTCGTTCAGTTCCTCGTAGAAACGGAAGGTGGCGGTGACCATGCAAAAGAGTATGGCACGCCGATGACAGCATGGCCGCCATCCAAGATGCCTCTACGTCACGCCATTGCCATATTTCTCATGCACCCTTTCGGCCGACTCTAACAGGGGAGCAATGATGAAAAGAATCAATGTACTGACGGCATCGCTGCTGGCGCTGGCCGTCGCGGCATGCGCCAGCGACGACAAGCCCACGTCGACCGCGCCGATCACGCCGACGGCGCCGAACGCCGTGCCGACCAAGAACGTGGTGTTCTTCCTCGGCGACGGCATGGGCATGACGACCATGACGGCCGCGCGCATCTACAAGGTCGGCGAAGACGGCGACCTGACCATGGACACGCTGCCCGAAAGCGGCTTCATCCGGACCTACTCGAACAACGCCCAGGTCACCGACAGCGCCCCCTCGATGGCCGCGTACATGACCGGCGTGAAGATGAACAACGAAGTCATCTCGATGTCGTCGGACACCAACGCCTTCGATGCCGGCGGCAAGGACTACCTGTCCGGCGCGGACAGCACCTGCCCGGCCACCGGCAACGGCAAGAGCGTGCCGACGCTGCTGGAGCAGATGAAGGCCGCCGGCTACGGCACCGGCGTGGTCACCACCACCCGCATCACGCACGCGACCCCGGCCACGACGTACTCGCACGTGTGCCACCGCGACGCCGAGAACACCATCGCCGCACAGATCGTGCCCGGCGGCGCCGGCTACAACAGCGCGCTTGGCGACGGCGTGGACGTATTCTTCGGCGGCGGCCGCAAGCACTTCCAGAACAAGGATGCCGGCGGCGCCCGCACCGATGGCCGCGACCTGGTCGCGGAACTGACCAAGGCCGGCTACACCTATGCCGCCACCAAGGCGGACTTCGACAAGATCGACGCCAACACCGCCAAGGCGGCGGGCCTGTTCACGTCCAGCCACATGGCCTATGACCTCGACCGCGTGCCGGCCAACGAGCCGAGCCTGGCCGAAATGACGGGCAAGGCCATCGACGTGCTGGCCGCCAAGAAGAAGGGCTTCTTCCTGATGGTGGAAGGTGGGCGCATCGACCACGCGCTGCACGAGACCACGGCCCGCAAGGCACTGCAGGACACGGTGGCGTTCGATACGGCGATCAAGACCGCCATCGACAAGCTCAATGCGATCGACCCGGGCCTGAAGAACACGCTGATCGTCGTCACCGCCGACCACGACCACACCCTGGTGCTCAACGGCTACGCCAAGCGCACCGGCCCCACCAGCGACGCCAACCCCGGCGTGCTGGGCCTGCTCAAGCACTACGCTACCGGCGCCAACAGCCTGGACGCCGGCGGCAATCCGTTCACCATCATCGGCTTCGGCAACGGCGAAAACCGCCAGCCCACCCGCACCGCGCTGACCGACGTGCAGGTCTACGACAAGGCGTACCACCAGGAAGCCGCCATCCCGATGCCGGCCGGCAGCGAAACCCACGGCGGCACCGACGTCTTCATCGGCGCGATGGGCAATGGCGCCGATACCTTCTCCGGTGTGATGGACAACACCGATGTCTTCGGCCTGATCAAGAAGGCCATCGGCCTGTAAGCCACAACTGCTGACGGAATAACGCCATGACACTCACGATTCGTACCGGCCTGTTCGCAGCCGCGGCTGCCAGCGCCTGCCTCTCCCTCCCCGCGCAAGCCGCGGGCGAGGCCAAGAACGTCATTTTCTTCCTCGGCGACGGCATGGGTCCGACCACCGTCACCGCTGCCCGCATCTACAAGTACGGCGAGACGGGCAAGCTCAACATGGAGTCGCTCAAGCGCACGGCGCGCATCAAGACCTTCTCGAACGACGCGCAGACGACCGACAGCGCGCCGTCGATGGCGGCCTACATGACCGGCGTGAAGATGAACAACGAAGTGCTGTCGATGTCGTCGGACACCCTCGCGGTGGCGCCGTCGAAGGACGCGAACGGCAACAAGACGATCAACAACTGCCTGCCGACCAACGGCAAGTCGGTGCCGACGCTGCTGGAGCTGGCCAAGGCGCGCGGCAAGGCCGTCGGCTCGATCACGACGACCGAACTCACGCACGCCACGCCGGCCGCGACCTACTCGCACATCTGCCATCGCGATACCCAGTACGCCATCGCCGCGCAGGCGGTGCCGGGCGGTGCGGGCTTCAATGCCGCGCTGGGCGACGGTGTCGACGTGCTGATGGGCGGCGGGCGCAACCAATGGACGCCTTACGACGCCACCACCAACCCGCTCGGGCGCAGCGACAGCCGCAACCTGCTGACCGAACTGCAGGCCAAGGGCTACACCGTGGCGGCGACGAAGACCGACCTCGCGGCGGTGACGAGCGGCAAGATGATTGGCCTGTTCAGCTCGAAGAGCCATCTCGAGTATGAAATCGACCGCGTGGCCGGCAAGGGCGAAGGCCCGACCCAGCCGAGCCTGGCCGACATGACCGAGAAGGCCATCAGCCTGCTGTCGAAGAACGCGAACGGCTACTTCCTGATGGTCGAGGGCGGCCGCATCGACCACGCGCTGCACGGCACCAACGCCAAGCGCGCGCTGGAAGACACGATTGCCTTTGACGACGCGATCAAGCGCGCGCTGTCGATGGTGGACCTGTCCAACACGATGATCGTGGTCACCGCCGACCACGACCACACGATGACCATCAACGGCTATTCGCACCGCGGCAACCCGATCCTTGGCACCGTGACCGACATCAAGACCAAGCAGCCGGCCAACGCGGCCGACGGCATGCCCTACACCACGCTGGTGTTCGGCAACGGTGGCGGCCCGCGCAAGGTCACGCGCGACAACCCGGCGCTGGTGGACACCACGGCCACCGACTATCTGCAGGAAGTCGGCGTGAGCCTCGGCGGGCCGGGTTCGGAAACCCACGGCGGCGGCGACGTGATGCTCTTCTCCACGGGCCCCGGCAACGCGGCGCTCAAGGGCACGCTCGACAACACCAAGGTGTTCGGCGTCGTGAAGTCGGCCCTGGGCCTCTGATGCCGGCACCGGCTGACTCGCCGCACCATTGAGTCCAGCCGAACGCCAGCCATGCGCGCGCCGGTTCGCCGGCGTGCGCATTTTTCACTTTCAGACGAGACACATGAATACGAAGCAAGCCATGTCCATCGTGGCACTGTGGCTGGCCGCCGCAGCCACCACCGCCGTGGCGGCGGAGCCGGCCAAGGCCGCCAAACCGCTGACGCTGCGCGTGCAGCACGAACTGTCGTCGCTCGGCGCCGACGGCGTGCGGCGCGACGCCACCTTCACCGAGCGGGTCTACCGCGCCAGCGAGACGGTGTGGATCGAGCGCGAGATTCCGCACGGCGCGCACGACGAGGCCGAGCATGCCAAGGCCGATAAGGGCCACAAGCACCTGGATACCGCCGCCGCCGCGCGCTGGATCGAGCGGCAGCCTTCCGGCAAGCTGTCGGTGCGTCTGGTGAGCGACGCCACGCGCACCACGTACGAGGTCAATCCGGCCGAGTACGAGAACATCGGCTTCGATGGCTCCTGGGCCACCGCCTACCATCTGCTGGACCCGGCCCTGCTCAAGACCATGACGGCGAACGGATCCGCGCGCGACGGCGTGCAGGAGTATCGCGCCAAGCGTGGCAACGAGCAGGTGACGGTGCAATGGGACGTGGCGGGCCAGTATCCGCGCCTCGTGCAGTCGCGCAACGCGAGCGGCACGCAGAAGAAGGTCACGCGAGTGACGGCGATCGCCTCGCCGCAGGCCGCGCCGTGGAGCCGCACCAAGCCGTATGTGAAGGGTGAATACACGGACCTGATGGACTGACCTGAGCGGCCCGCGTGTCGCGGCGCCGCGGTCCGTCAGCGCTTGCCGGCGTTGGCGAGCCGCAGCGTGGCTTCCACGGCCAGGTGCGCCCACACCGTCATCTCGGCGGCGGATTCCAGGCAGGCGGGCGGCAGGCTCAGGTAGTGACGCATCACCTTCTCGCCCTTGCCGCCCGGATAGCGGAACGGTTCGCTGCCCTCGGCCTCGAAGCGGCCGGCGGTTTCCTCGTCGGCCTTCAGGTAGCAGCGCCCGCCGGCCGCCAGCCCGAACATCAGGCCGTCATAGAAGAGCCCGTGGCCGCCGAACATCCGGCGCGCGGTGAGCGGGCCGATGCGCGCCGCCAGCGGCGCCATCAGTTCGAGCAGATGCTCGATGAACGGGTCGGGACGGCGCGCGGCCATGACGTCCGCGGCAGGCGAATTACAACTTCAGCCGCTGCCAAATCGCCTTGGTGGCGCCGGCGGCGTTGAGCGTATAGAAGTGCAGGCCCGGCACGCCGCTGGCCAGCAGCCGCTCGCACAGCGCCGTCACCACGTCCAGGCCGAATGCGCGGATCGCCTCGCGGTCGTCGCCAAAGCTCTCCAGCCGCTTGGCCACCCAGCGCGGCACCTCGGCGCCGCACATTTCCGAGAAGCGCATCAACTGCGAGTAGTTGGTGATCGGCATGATGCCGGGCACGATCGGCACATCGACGCCCATCGCGCGCACGTCGTCCACAAAGCGGAAGTAGGCATCCGCGTTGTAGAAATACTGCGTAATGGCGGAATTGGCGCCGGCCTTCACCTTGCGCACGAAGTTGTCGAGGTCGTGGCGCGGCGATTTGGCCTGCGGGTGGTATTCCGGGTAGGCCGCCACCTCGATGTTGAACCAGTCGCCGGTCTCGGCACGGATGAACTCGACCAGCTCGTTGGCAAAGCGGAACTCGCCGATCTCGCCCATGCCGGACGGCATGTCGCCGCGCAGCGCGACGATGTGGCGAATGCCGCCCTCGCGGTAGGTGCGCAGGATCTGGCGGATGCTCTCGCGCGAGGAACCGACGCACGACAGGTGCGGTGCAGCCTCGATGCCGTCGCGCTGGATCTCCAGCACGGCGTCGAGCGTGCCCTGCTGCGTGGTGCCGCCGGCGCCGAATGTCACCGAGATGTACTTGGGGCCGAGCGGTGCCAGCTGCGCGCGCGTGTTGCGCAGCTTCTCCGCGCCCTCCGCCGTCTTGGGCGGGAAGAATTCGAAGCTGTAGTAGCGGTCTTGCATGATGGTGGCGCGTCGGGGACGGCGCGCGAAAAAAGTGCGTGGACCGGCGTTTGCGACGGCTTCAGGCCGCGCGGCGCTCGCCGAGCAGAAGGCTGGCCAGCAGCCAGGAGATCACGCTGTACAGGATCGAGCCCAGCAACGCGGTCCAGAACCCGGTGACGACGAAGCCGGCCAGCAGCTTGCCGACGAACAGGAACAACAGCGCGTTGATCACGAAGATGAACAGGCCCAGCGTCAGCAGCGTCACCGGCAACGTCAGGACCACCAGGATCGGGCGAATCAGCGTGTTGACGAGGCCCAGCACCAGCGCGGCCAGCATCGCGGAACCGAAGCTCCTGATCTGGATGGCCGGAATCAGGTACGGCAGCACGAACAGCGATACGGCGTTGATGACCCACACGACCAGCAGTCTCATGACAGCTCCTTGTTGTTGACGTCCCGATCAGGCGCCCCGCCGTCATTGCCGCCGGGGCGGCAATGACGGGCGCGGGCTGCCACGGTTTCAATCAATAGCGGTAGTGGTCGGCCTTGTACGGGCCTTCCTTCTTCACGCCAATGTACGCGGCCTGCTGCTCGGTCAGCTCGGTCAGTTGCGCGTTCAGCTTCTTCAGTTGCAGGCGCGCCACCTTCTCATCCAGGTGCTTGGGCAGCGTGTAGACGCCAACCGGGTACTTGCCGCTGTCGCGCTCCAGCCAGAGCTCGATCTGCGCGATGGTCTGGTTGGCGAACGAGCTGCTCATCACGTACGACGGGTGGCCAGTGGCGCAGCCCAGGTTCACCAGGCGGCCCTTGGCCAGGATGATGATCTTCTTGCCGTCCGGGAAAATCACGTGATCCACCTGCGGCTTGATCTCTTCCCACTGGTACTTTTCAACGGAGGCGATGTCGATCTCGTTGTCGAAGTGACCGATGTTGCAGACGATGGCCTGGTCCTTCATCTTCGCCATGTGGTCATGGGTGATGACATGGTAGTTGCCGGTGCAGGTGACGAAAATGTCGCCGTGCTCGGCCGCGTAGTCCATCGTCACCACGCGGTAGCCTTCCATGGCGGCCTGCAGTGCGCAGATCGGGTCGATTTCCGTCACCCACACCTGCGCCGACAGCGCGCGCAGCGCCTGCGCGCTGCCCTTGCCCACGTCGCCGTAGCCGGCCACGATGGCGACCTTGCCGGCGATCATCACGTCGGTGGCGCGCTTGATGCCGTCCACCAGCGACTCGCGGCAGCCGTACAGGTTGTCGAACTTGCTCTTGGTGACCGAGTCGTTGACGTTGATGGCCGGGAAACGCAGCTCACCCTTCTGCGCCATCTGGTACAGGCGGTGCACGCCGGTCGTGGTTTCCTCGGTCACGCCGCGGATCGCGGCCAGGTTGCGGCTGTACCAGGTGGCGTCCTTGGCCAGCTTTTCCTTGATGGCGGCGAAGAGGTAGGTCTCTTCCTCGCTGCCCGGCTTGGCGATCACCGAGGCGTCCTTCTCGGCGCGCGCGCCCAGGTGCAGCAGCAGGGTCGCGTCGCCGCCGTCGTCCAGGATCATGTTCGGGGTGCCGCCATCGGCCCAGTCGAAGATGCGGTGCGTGAAGTCCCAGTATTCCTTCAGCGATTCGCCCTTGAAGGCAAACACCGGCGTGCCGCCCGCGGCGATCGCGGCGGCGGCGTGGTCCTGTGTCGAGAAGATGTTGCACGAGGCCCAGCGCACGTCGGCGCCCAGTGCGGCCAGCGTCTCGATCAGCACGGCGGTCTGGATCGTCATGTGCAGCGAGCCGGCGATGCGGGCGCCCTTGAGCGGCTGGCTGGCGGCGAACTCGTCGCGAATCGCCATCAGGCCGGGCATCTCGGTCTCGGCAATCGCGATTTCCTTGCGGCCCCAGCCGGCCAGGCCAATATCGGCCACGAGATAGTCTTGCTTCAGGTCGGTCACAGCGTTCATGTTTCACTCCGTTGAAGAGTGGCGACGGTGACGAGTGCGGGGAATTGCGCCGGCCGGGCCCCACCGGTGCGGGGCCGCATGTACATGCTGTACAAAGCGGGCGGATAGGTCGACTCGCCTCCGTGCAAACCACGGATCAGCGAGCGCCGTTGAAGACAGTCCGAGCCTGGCGGATGGCACAATGGACACTTGGGTGTCCGCGATCAGGCATTTGCATGCCTGGCTGCCATCCGTTGCAACGCTCCTCGGAGTGGCGCTATTGTAGCGTGCCTCGCGCGCAAGCGCCGCTCAATTTTGGGGCACCGGTTCCTTGCCTTGCCGCTTCACATGACCATCACGCCACTCGTGCCACCCCAGCCACCCCGCACGCTGACCATCGCCGGCTCCGACTCCGGCGGCGGCGCCGGCATCCAGGCCGACCTGAAGACGTTCGCCGCGCTCGGCTGCTTCGGCATGAGCGCCATCACCGCGATCACGGCCCAGAACACGCTCGGCGTGACAGGCGTGCACGCGATTCCGGCCGACATGGTTGCCGCGCAGATCGACGCCGTGGCCGCCGACATCGGCGTCGATGCCGCCAAGACCGGCATGCTGGGCACCGCTGCCATCGTGGAGGCCGTAGCCGCCGCCGCCGACCGCCACGGCATCAAGAAGCTCGTGGTCGATCCGGTGATGATTTCTACCTCCGGCGCCACGCTGTCCGACGACGCCACCAGCCAGGCCATGGTCCGGCTGCTGTTCCCGCGCGCCGTGCTGGTCACGCCAAACCTGCCGGAGGCGTCATACCTGCTCGGCCGCCGCATTGCGCGCCGGGCGGAGATGAAGCAGGCGGGCGCCGATCTGCTCGCGCTCGGCTGCCGGGCCGTACTGCTCAAGGGCGGCCACCTGGAAGACGACGGCGCTGCCGGCAAGCTCGACGATCTGCTGATGACCGCCGACGGCACCGTGCGGGTGTTCACGCATCCGCGCATCGCTACCCGCAACCTGCATGGCACCGGCTGCACGCTGGCGGCCGCCGTGGCCGCGCAACTGGCACGTGGCGACGCGCTGGAAGATGCCGTCGGCAAGGCGCTGGATTACGTGGCGCAGGCCATCGCGGCCGGCGCCGGATTGCGACTGGGCAGCGGCAACGGTCCGCTGAACCACACTTTCGCGCCGCGGGCGCTAGGTTGAGAATGACATGCCGATGCTGACCAACATCGATCTGCGCAGCGATCCCGACGCCGCCTTCTACCTCAAGCATGAAGTCGTGGACGTGGTGTTTGCCACCGAACCCGGCGAGCTGATCAGCCGCGAAGGCCCCAACCGCTATCGACCGGGCGATGCGCTGATCACCAGCCGCACCGGCGACCGCTGGTGCGTCTCGCGCGACCGCTTCGATCCCAAGTACGAGGCGGTGCCGCCGCTGGCGCATGGCCGGGGCGGCGCCTACCGCAACAAGCCGGTCCCGGTGCTGGCGCGCGAAATGCACGAGGCCTTCAGCATCGCGCGCAGCGCCGGCGGCGATGTGCTGCATGGCAAGCCTGGCGACTGGCTGATGCAGTACGCGCCCGGTGACTATGGCATCACCGAGCGCGCGAGATTCGAGCAGGTGTACCGGCCGCTGCAGGACTGAGCGGCCGCGCTAGCCGCAGCCGTCAGTTGCCGCCGCCGGCGAGCGGCACCAGCTTGAACGCCGCCCGCGCCACGCACACCACGGTGCCGGCGGCATCCTTCACCTCCCCTTCGCAAAACGCGATGCGCGCGCCACGTCGCAGGCAGCGCGCCTCCAGCGTCAGTTCGCCGCGCGCGGCGGCCAGGAAATGGGTGGACATGTCGATGGTGATCACGCCGGTCGAGAGCGGGTCATGCGAGCGCGCGGCGCCGGAGAGCGTGAAATCGAGCGTGGCCATCAACGTACCGCCGTGCACGTCCCCACGGCTGTTGACCAGCGACGGATGCACCGGCAGCCGCGTGCGGCAAAGGCCCTCCTCGATGTGAACCGGCTGCAGGCCGAAGTAACGCATCAGCGGCACGTCGATACCGAAATAGGGCTTCTCCGGCGTGCCGGGTGCGGCAGGCACGATCTGAACAGGACTTTCCACGACGACTTCCTCCGAGCATTCCGCTGTGCGGAACATTGATCCGTTTATTTGGCGTGATCCCCGAGGATATTCGGATTTGCGCCGTGGAACCAGAGGGATGTGGCCGCTCAGGCGTCCTCCTCGCCGTCGTCCAGCAGCACGCGCAACATGCGCTGCGGATTGGCGAGGAAGTCGCGCGTCACGCGAAAGTGCTCGGTGTCTTCATAGGCGATACGCCGCACGCCTTCAGCCGAGCAGCCGTAGATCCACGCGTCCGGGTACGCCATCAGGATTGGCGAATGGGTGGCGATCAGGAACTGCGAGCCGCCGCGCGCCAGTTCGTGCATGCGTGACAGCACGGCCAGTTGCCGCTGAGGCGACAGCGCGGCTTCCGGTTCGTCCAGCAGGTAGAGGCCGTTGCCACGGAAGCGATGCATCATCAGTGCGAGGAACGACTCGCCGTGCGACTGCGCGTGCAGCGAATGCCCGCCATAGCCTTCGATCACGCGCGCGCCGGGGCCGGGTTCCGCATCCATGCGCTCGATCTCGGTCGCCACATTGAAGAAGCTCTCCGCGCGCAGGAAGAAGCCCGTGCGCGGGCGGCGAAAGCCCTTAACCACGCGCAGGTACTGGTGCAGCACCGAATGGCTCTCATGCGTGCTGAAGCTGAAGTTCCGGCTACCGCCCTCGGCGTTGTAGCCCATCGAGACGGCGATGGCCTCCAGCAGCGTGGACTTGCCCGAGCCGTTCTCGCCGACGAAGAACGTGACCTTGGGATGCATCTCCAGCGTATCGAGCGAGCGCACGGCCGGCAGACTGAACGGATAGCGCTCGAAGCTCTCGACGATGTCGCGGCGCAGGGAAACGCGGCTGATGAACTGGGAGGCAATCACAACACGAGGGCGGGAGAGGCGATCACGCCATCGTACCCGATGCCGCCTACAGCGCGAGACGCATCGCCACGCGCTGTCGCAGGCCCAGCGCCGCTTCATGCGCCAGGGCGTCCGCGAGCGAGGAACAGAGGTCGGATTCGTCCACGGGCCGGAAGCCCAGGCGCGCATAGAACGGTGCGTTCCACGGCAGATGCCGGAAAGTGGTGAGACCAAGCGAGCGCCGGCCGTCCCGGCGCGCCGCATCGGCTACCGCGCCGACCAGCGCGCGGCCGAGGCCCCGGCGCGCATGGGCGGGATGCACGTCCATTTCGTCGAGATAGGCGTGCGGCCCGCTCGTGCTGGCGAGGGCAAAGCCCGCTACCTCGGTGCCCACGACGGCCACCCACAGGCGCCGCTCGCGCTGCGCAGCCTCCAGCGTGTCGCTCGATAGCGTGTGCCCGCGCAGCGCCGGCGGAAGATCGGCCGCAGGGAAGAGACCCGCCGCCGCACGCTCGATGGCGGGAAGCAACGGGATGTCTTGCGGGGTAGCGAGGCGAATCATGGCATGCGTCTGCCCGCGCCGTGCCGGTCGGCGCGGCGCAGGCACGAACTCAGACCGCCGGGAACAGGCCCAGCAGGTGTGCCACAGCGGCAGGAACATCTGCCGCCTCGGTGATCGCGCGCACCACGGCGGCGCTGCCCACGCCAGCCGCCAGCACGTCCGGCAGGCGCGCGGCATCGACGCCGCCGATGCCCACCAGCGAAGGCATCACCGGGTTCATCAGCGTTGCGTAAGCCTGGAAACGGCCCATGCCTTGCGGCGCGGTCGGCATGATTTTGGTCGTGGTCGGGAAGATCGCGCCCAGCGCCAGGTAACTCGGGCCGATCGCGGCCACGCGCAGCATCTCGGCATAGCCGTGGGTGGACACGCCAAGATGCAGCCCGGACGCCCGCAATGCCGGCAGATCGGCCTCGTCCAGGTCTTCCTGGCCCAGGTGGATGCCGTAGATGCCGCTTTGCGCGCTATCGTTGCCGAAGCTCGCATGCAGCGCGATCGCCTCGCGCCAGTGGTCGTTGATGAACAGGCGCGCGTTGCTGCCGCGCGCGGCGTCGGCGGCGCGCGCGATCTCCGCGCGCACGGCTTGCGCATCGGCGGACTTGAAGCGCAGTTGCACGGTCGGCACGCCCAGCGGCACCAGTTGCTCGACCCACGCCGCCGTCGGCACCACCGCATACAGGCCCAGCGGCGGGCACGCCGGAAAGGCCTGCGCCTCTTGCCCGGGCGACACCAGCGCGACGTGGCGCACCTGCGGGAAGCGGGCGAAATCCGTTGGCCATTCCGATGAACCCGCCTGCCAGGCGCGCGCGAGGCAGAGCGCGTCGTGCGCCGGGAAATGCAGGGCCAGGCAGGCCAGCAGCACCGCCGTGAAGGCCGGCGAGTGTGCAGTGTCATCGCCGGCGCGCACGCTGAAGACCCAGGTGCCCATTGGCGAGCGCACCGTGTCGACCCAGCAACCGCCCTCGCGCTCGCTCTCGATGGCGATCGCGCCGGCCGTGTCGATGCGCGACAGCAGCGCCGCATCGGCCTCGCCGTCGCACAGCACCACGTCGGCGGCGCCAAGCTGTGCGCCGCCCACCTGAGTCCAGGCAGTCCAGCCGTTGTCGTTGACGCCGAAGGCGGCGCCGTGGCGCGCCAGGATCAGCTCGCGCAGCGCCGCGTCAACCGTGGCCTTCACCGCGGCGGCCGTCATGCGCGACCCTCCGCACCTTCCGCGTGCCAGAACGGCATGCCGACCACCGGCGTGCTGGCCTGCGCGATCTCGCGCTCGGGCATCGGCCCGGCCAGGTAGGCGGTGCGGCCCGCCTCCACGGCCTGCGCGAAGGCGCGCGCCATGTTGACCGGATACGCGGCCTGGGCGACGGCGGTATTGAGCAGCACGCCGTCGTAGCCCCATTCCAGCACCTGCGCCGCGTGCGACGGCAGGCCCAGGCCCGCGTCGACGATCAGCGGCGTGTCGGGCAGCCGCTCGCGCAGCACGCGCATGGCGTGCGGATTGACCGCCCCGCGCCCGGTGCCGATCGGCGCCGCCCACGGCATCAGTGCCTGGCAGCCCACGTCGAGCAGGCGGCGGCACAGCACCAGGTCCTCGGTGCAGTACGGCAGCACCTTGAAGCCTTCCTGGATCAGGGTCTGCGCCACGGCGGGCAGGTTCAGCGTATCGGGCTGCAGCGTGTAGTCGTCGCCGATCAACTCCAGCTTGATCCAGTCGGTCTCGAAGACCTCGCGCGCCATCATCGCGGTGGTGATGACTTCCTGCGGCGTGAAGCACCCCGCCGTGTTGGGCAACACAGGCACGTTCAGCGACCGGAGCAACTGCCAGAAGGCCTGGCCGCCCTCGCCCGCACCGACGGCGCCCTGGCGGCGCAACGCGACGGTGATCATGGCCGGCGTGGAGGCGCGCACGGCGGCCTCCAGCGTGGCTGGCGACGGGTAGCGCGCGGTGCCGAGCAACAGGCGCGACGCGAACGACTCGCCATAGAGCACGAAGGGGTCGCGCAGGGTTTCAGAAGGTTCGAAGGTCATGAGGTCAGCCTCCCGTCACGGGTTGCACGAGATCGATCTGGTCGCCGGCCGCCAGCGCGGTCGCCGCATGCGCGGCGCGCGGCACGAACTTGCCGTTGACCGCCGCCGCGAACGGCGGCGCGATACTGGCCGCGGCCACCGCATCCGCCAGCGTGGCGGAGTCGGCAAGGCTAAAGGGACGGCCGTTGAGCAGGATTTCCATGGTGTTGTCTTGCATCAGTGCAGCGTGCCGGCGCCGGTGGCCGGCATGGGCGACGCTTCGGTCACCGCCTCGATCATGCCGGGCCAGCGGATCGCCGCCGGCACCGCATGCGCAGCGGGATCGCCGTCGAGCAGCGCGCGCACCACGGCGCACGCCGCCTCGGTAACCGCCGGCGCGATCAGGAAGCCATGCCGGTACAAGCCGTTGACGCGCACGATGCGCGCGTCCTGGTCGACGCGAATCGCCGGCAGGTGGTCGGGCCGCGTCGGGCGGCGCTGCACGTTCAACTCCAGCACCCGCGCCTCGCCAAAGGCCGGATGCAGCGAGTGCGCGGCCGACAGCAGCTCCAGCGCCGAGCGCACGCTGACCGGCGAATCGTCCTCGCTCTCCAGCTCGGTCGCGCCAATCACATACAGGTCGTTGGGCTTGGGTGCGATGTAGATCGGGTAGCGCGGATGCAGCAGGCGTACCGGCCGGTGCAGCTTGACGTCCGGCGCATGCACGCGCACCACCTCGCCGCGCAGGCCGCGCAGGCCCGGCATCACGCCACCTTCGGTCGTTTGCGCCGGCCAGGCCGCGCGCGCGCCAAGGCCCCGGCAGTCGAGCACCACGCTGGCACGGATGCCCAGCGCGGGCAGCGCTTGCGCGTCGATCTCGCCCGCCTCCCACACGCAATGCACGCCGGCGGCCACTGCGCACGACAGCAGCGCGCGCAGCACGCCGCGATTGTCGAGCTGGCCCTCGCCCGACAGGTACAGGCCCTGCGGGAAGCGCCCGGCAAGCGCCGGCTCCAGGCTAGCCACGCCGTTGCCGTCCAGCGCGCGCAGGCGCTCGGCCACCAACTCCGGCGGCGCCACCGCGCGCACGCGGCTGGCAAACAACGACATCTCGCCGCGGTCGCGCGCGTGCCAGACCACCAGCGTGCCGTCTTCCTGGAAGAAGACCGGCTCGGGCAACTCGGCCAGCCACGCGCGCCAGAGATCGACGCTGGCGATGCCGAGCTCGACGATGCGGCGCTCCGCGATGGCGGATTCCGCCAGTGGCGCCAGCATCGCCGCCGCCACGTGCGCGGCCGAGCCGGCACCGTCCGGGCCGCCGCGCTCCACCAGCGCCACGCGTGCACCCGCGCGCACCAGTTGCCAGGCGGCCAGGCGTCCGGCCAGGCCAGCGCCGAGGATGGCGACATCAAACGACTGTACTGCTGTCATGGGGGTTGTCTGCCGGCCGGCGACGCGTGCATGCCGCGCGCCGCCGGCCGGCCTCCTTATCGGTTTGTCCGCCGTGCGAGGCGCTGCGCGACGGACGAACGAAATGCGGGCATGGTTGCGAGCCATGCCCGTACTGCCTTACGAATAGATCTTGCTACCCTTCTTCAGGAACTCGATCGACTTCTCTTCCATGCCCTGCTGCGCTTCCTTCGGCAGCGAGGCCGCGTAGTCGCGCACCTCCTGCGTGATCTTCATCGAGCAGAACTTGGGGCCGCACATCGAGCAGAAGTGTGCGATCTTGGCACCTTCCGCCGGCAGCGTGGCATCGTGGAACGAGCGCGCGCGCTCCGGATCGAGGCCGAGGTTGAACTGGTCTTCCCAGCGGAACTCGAAGCGAGCCTTGGAGAGCGCGTTGTCGCGCAGCTGCGCGCCGGGCCAGCCCTTGGCCAGATCCGCCGCATGCGCCGCGATCTTGTAGGTGATGATGCCTTCGCGCACGTCTTCCTTGTCCGGCAGGCCCAGGTGCTCCTTCGGCGTGACGTAGCACAGCATGGCGGTGCCCATCCAACCGATGTTGGCCGCGCCGATGCCGCTGGTGATGTGGTCGTAGCCGGGGGCGATGTCCGTCACGAGCGGTCCGAGCGTGTAGAACGGCGCTTCGTAGCAGTGCTTGAGCTCTTCATCCATGTTGGCCTGGATGCGCTGCAGCGGCACGTGGCCCGGGCCTTCGATCATCACCTGCACGTCGTGCTTCCAGGCCTTGGCCGTCAGCTCGCCCAGCGTGCGCAGCTCGCCAAACTGGGCGTCGTCGTTCGAGTCCGCGATGCAGCCCGGGCGCAGGCCGTCGCCGAGGCTGAACGACACGT
>JACXTT010002644.1_pt1 | contig 28215 bp, 20 predicted proteins | sample 9270951 | NCBI WGS metagenome assembly JACXTT01 (sample SAMN15532306, study PRJNA645909) | rock metagenome | isolation source: weathered quartz diorite | place: Puerto Rico | collected 2017-06-21 | reverse complement strand
AGCGTTTCGCTGAAAATCGCCGCAACGCCGATTACGACGCTGCGCTTTGCCTACAGCCGCGCGCTGTCGCGTCCCGACCCTCAGGACATTTCGAAAGCGGTCGGACCCGTGAACGACACCCAGACGCCGCCGACGGTGAGCCTCGGCAATCCTGATCTCCGGCCGGAGCATGCGCAGAACTTCGACATTCTGCTCGAGCAGTATCTGTCACCGATCGGGTTGGTGCAGGCGGGTTACTTCTACAAAGCGCTAAGCGATCCGATCATCGCAACGCAGACGCGGCCAACCTCGGGTCCGTTTGCCGGCTACTTGGTGTCGCAGCCCGGCAACGCCGGGAGCGCGACGCTTCAGGGCTTTGAAGTCGGTTATCAACAGCATCTGACCTTCCTGCCATCGGCGCTGGGCGGGCTCGGACTGTCCGCCAACTACAGTTATACGACGTCGGAAGCGCGCGGCATCCCGCTGCGTACCGATCATCCGTCGCTTCTCAGACAGGCGCCGCACACCTGGAATGTCAGTCCCACCTACGATCGCGGCCGACTGTCGGTGCGACTGGGCATTACGTCCAACGGGGCGAACGTCTACGCGTACCAGTATCAGAACCTGAATAGCGACGGAACCCCGTTGAGCGCGAGTGACCTCACCGCCGGCGGTACAGGAGGTCCGGGCGGCGATGCGTATCTCTATTCGCACCTGCAGGTGGACGCGCAGGCCAGCGTCGGAATCGGCGCCGGAGTATCGGCCATCGTGTACGGACTGAATCTGAACAACGAGGTTTTTGGCTTCTACAACGGCCGCCCGCAGTACGTCCTGCAGCGGGAGTTCTACAGGCCGACCTACGGGATCGGTCTTCGATTGATCAGGTGATGGACTGAGGCGCCGGACGTCCCTTACGATGTCCGGCTGCCTTGCGTGACGGTGAACCGGTCGAGAACCCGTTTGGACCGAAACTGTTACCTATCCGCCCGGAATGAAGTGTTACCTGGCCGAATCCTGTTTTTATTTGACACCGCGCTCGGGACACAAACGTACTTTCCGGATGAAAGGATGAAGGACAGCGTCAGCAACGGTCGCGGCAGTCCCTTCGCTTTCTTCTCGAACAACATGGCCTACTTCCTGTTGTCGCTCGACTTCTCGTACGCGTACACGGCGATGCAGCCCTGCCTGACGGGGAGGTTAAACGTCATATTGCACATGTCGGTCAGCGCCGTCGCATTCGGAACGCCTACAGGAACAAACACGTGATTGTTCCCTCGGAAGGCCGCCACGGAATGAACACCGGGTCCGGCCGGCACGCTGTCCAGCAGCGCACCAGTCTCCGCATCAATGACGCTGAGTGTCGGATTGGCGCCGAAGCCACTCGGCGCGTAGAAACGGTTGTCGCCCGAGTTGTACCACACCTCGTCTGCGCCGTGCGTCCCGGCCACGGTAGCGATCAGGTGGCCGTTCAACGCGTTGAGCATCAGAAGCGGCCTCCCGCCCCCACAACCGACGAGCAGATGCTGGGACGGACCGAGAGCAAGACCGGAGCCGCAATCGGGTGTCGCGTACCTCGCCTCGACGACAGGCGCCTTTGGGTCTTTCACGTTGATGACCGCAACCTGGCCCATGCCAGGATTGCCCGGCACGGTGGCCAGCATTCGCCCACCTTTCAAGTCAGCGTCCCAGACCGGTTGTTCAAAGCCCCTCGCGTCCGGGAACGGAATCCTGGCCAGAACCGCGTAGGGTGAATCCGAAGAAATCACCGAAGCAAATGGAGGATGTTCCGCGGGATTTCCGACCATGATGACGTGATCCTTCGGGTCAAATCCGATCTCGTCGGAGCGGCATTGAGCACCGGTGGAGATCGTCGCGATGGGGCTCAAATTGCTAAACGGCGGTTGAGCGTTGGTCAGGTCGAAGACCTTCACTGTCCCATGGGCGTCGGTGGCCCACAGTTGATTGTTCGGAGTCACCAGGACGCCGCTTGGCCCCATTCCCTGGATTCGGCCACACGGATCATCCGACGCACCAACCCCGTGAAATCCGGTAACGCGACCGAGAAACAAATCGTTCTCGGCGTCAAAGACATCCACGCCGGCATTGCCAGCTTCGCCGAGGTAGTACCGCGCCCTGGCTTGATCCACCCAGCTGATGTCAAAGGCGAGGGGATTGCCCGGAAGGAGGATCGCACCAACCAGCCTGGGGGACTTGCGCGGAGGATTTCGCGGGCGCGCAGGAGCCGTGCGAGGTTGGGCTGGACGATCCTGATCCCGCCCGGTGCCGGCGCTCGCAGCGATCGCTGAAACCACTGCCAATACCAAGACGAGACGGCCGGCGACTTTCGAATTCATAGCATGCCTCTCGACTCAGCCGTTGCTTGCCGTCCGTACAAACATCACGACCCCTACTCGAGAACTGTGTCGTCGACCTGCGATGGTGGTATGGTTTGCGACCTGATCGGCCTCATTTGTTCGGCGTGCGCACAACCCTCGCTAGCGAAGGAGGTTCTTATGAAGTCATACGTAATGAGACGAACGATCGTCATCGGCGCGTTTTCGACGATCCTGGCGCTCCCTGTCGTGGGGTACGCGCAGGAGGCGGTGCTGAGCGGCACCGTGACGGATAGCACGGGCGCCGTGCTGCCGGGGGTTACGGTCCGAGCCCTGCTCGAAGCCACGGGGAACACGTTTGACACGGTGACCGATGCGCGCGGAGCGTATCAGATCTCCGTGCGCGTCGGCGTCTACAAGATCACGGCGGAGCTGAACGGATTCAAAACAGTCACACGGGAGGGGATAGCGCTGCTGGTCGGACAGACAGCCGCTATCAACCTGCAGATGGCTCCAGGGGGCGTGCAGGAAACGGTGACGGTGACCGGAGAAGCACCGCTCATCGACACCCTCAGATCGAGTGTGGGCGGCAACATCGATCCAAAGCAGGTGCAGGAGCTGCCGTCGGCGGGGCGCAACTGGATCGCGCTCGCCTTGTTGTCGCCCGGGAACCGCACGAACGGGCAAGGGCTCGTGCCTGTGGAGGACAGAGTTGACGTCCGGGCGTTTCAGCTCAACGTCGACGGTCAGCAGGTGACCTCGAACCTGGGCACCGGCAACCAGGCGCGGTACAGCAACGATTCGATCGCGGAATTCCAGTTCATCTCGAACCGGTTCGACGCGACCCAGGGCCGATCGTCGGGCGTGCAGGTGAATGCGATCACCAAATCGGGGACCAACGTGTTTTCGGGATCGCTCATTGGCAGCTTTCGGGACAGCAAGTTCAACTCGGCGGATCCCGTGCTGCACCGAGTCCTGCCCTACTCGAATCAGCAGACCAGCGGGGCGTTCGGCGGACCGATCGTGCGGAACAAGACTCACGTCTTCGCCAACTATGAATACGAGCACCAGCCACTGACGTCGATCTGGAACACGCCGTACCCGAGTTTCAACGTCCAGCTGAAGGGCCTTCATACCGTGAAGCTGGGCGGCGTGCGACTGGACCAGCAGCTCTCGTCGCAGATGCACGTGATGGCGAAGGTCTCCCACGCGCGGCTGGTCGATCCGTTTGGCCCCGGTAACCAGAACCATCCCTCGTCCACGGCCGCATACGGAGAGCACAACACCGACTACATCGGCGGGTTCACCCAAGTGATCAGCAATCGGGCGGTGAACGAGGTCAAGGCCGGACATGCCAACTTTGGCCTCCAACGGGTACCTGTCACCGTCTGGCCGCATCACTGGCAGGCCCCCAACGGCATCACGGCCGGCGGGCCAGCCATTTTTTTCCGGGGCTTCAGGTTCAACCGAAATCAATTCGCCCCGGCGTACCGGGATCAGGACACGTTCTCGCTTCGCGACGACTTCACGTTTTCCTTCGGCGCGAAAGGCCGTCACGACTTGAAGGCAGGTGGCGAATATCTGCGCATGACGGACCACACTCGCAACTGCATTCAATGCGGGGCCCTCATCAGGGCCCAGAACGGGCCCCGGCCGGCCAATCTCGAGGCGCTCTTTCCAGACGCCTTCAACGCCGATACCTGGAATCTGGCGGCGATCTCGCCGCTCGTGACCAGCTACACGGTGGGTGTTTCCGACGCGTCGGCGTTCCTGATCACCTCGCGCATCCCGAAGTACGGCGCCTGGGCGCAGGACGACTGGAGGTTCTCGCAGCGCCTGACGCTCAACCTCGGGGTGCGGTATGACCTGCTGTGGAATGCGTTCGCGCAGGACGTCACCTTCCTGCCGTTCGAGGCGGCCGGGCGCCCGCAGGACGCGAAGAACATCCAGCCGAGACTCGGCTTCGCCTACCAGTTCACCGACCGGACGGTGCTGCGCGGTGGAGTCGGCCTGTACTATGCCGATGCCCTGAATCCGCAAACCACGTGGCCGCGTGCCCCTTTGACGATTGCCGTGATCGACATCGCCAATGACGGCCGGCCCGACTTTGCGGCCAACCCGTTCAACGGGCCGCTGCCGACGTTCGCCCAGGCACAGCAGCGGTTCTGCGACGTGAACACGGTCGCCTTCGACGCGTGGCGCTCCGCAGGATTCACGGGAGCGGCGCCGTGTTTGTTGCGCAACCTGCAGGAGATGGCGCCGATTCCGGACTATGCGCACATACAGCACGCCTGGCAGAGCTCGATCGGCGTAGTACACCAGATTGGAACGTACATGGCGGTCGAAGCCGATTACGTCGGTACCTTCGAGCGCGCCGAGAGAAGCCAGCAGGACAACGTCAATGTCACCTTCAACCCGGCCACCGGCCTTCCCTATCCGTATTCAGATGTCAGTCATCGGGCGTTTCCCAACTACGGCATCGTTGGGGCGGGCCCGATGACGGGACAGTCCAACTACCACGGGTTGCAGACAAGCTTCACGAAACGTCTCAGCAACCACTGGCAAGGTACGCTCGCGTATACGCTGGCCGGATTCTGGACCCGGGATCCGAAGCCGCTCAGCGGGTTGAAGGAGGTAACGTTGACCCTGCCGCCGGACATGGGCGGTCAATACGGTCTGGGCGAATTCGATCAGCGGCATCGGCTGACGTTCAACGGCATCTGGGAGGTCGGGCGCGGCTTCCAGGTGAGCGGGGTTTATTTTTACGGCTCCGGTCAGCGCACTCAGGCCTTCTGCGGCTGCGATGCCCGCGACCTGCAGATCGTGTCGCCGCCTCAGGCCATCGATCGCCTGCGGCTGGGCGATCCCCTGGGACCAGACGGTTCGATCATCCCGCGTGAAGCCTTCGTGGGAAAGCCGATCCACCGTGTCGAATTAAGGCTTCAGGAACGTGTACCGTTGCGCGCCCGCGCGGCGATCACCGGCTTCGTGGAAGTGTTCAACCTGTTCAACCGGGCTAACTATGGGCTCTACGACATAACCGAAACGAGCCCGACGTACGGGATGCCGGTGGCCAGCACGAATCTCTCGTATGCGCCCCGGACCGCGCAGATGGGATTCCGGCTGACGTTCTGACAGAGACCGGTTCCGTGATTCTCCAGGGGCGCGCTCCGTAAGGGACGCGCCCCGATTGTCCTGTTCGACAACTCGGCCATCGTGCGTCGCATCGCCGCTACGCGGTGTAGTAACGAAGAACCGTTAGTGGGGAAACAACGTCAATGATGAAACGTGTTCACGCCAACGTGCGGAGCACTGACTCCGCTCAACGTGCGTTCACTAAAGTTGTTGATGATGTCCTTCCTGAGAGATAGGTAACTGTGAAGTCCCAAGACACCGGTAACAGATCTCGTTCTCTTCTCTGGGCAATAAACCTAGAGTGGAGACGCGATGACGAAGGCAGAACAGACGCGACTGCGGGCGTGGCGATTCAAGGTACTGCAGGAAGCGGCGGCGAGCGCGCGAAATATCGCGCAGACGTGCCGGCATTTTGGGATTTCCCGGCAAGCGTTCTACCGGTGGAAGCGGCGCTATGACGCTCACGGCGAGGCTGGCCTGTGGGACCGACCGCGGACGCCGCACCGGTCGCCACGCGCCACGCCGCGGGAGGTTGTGAGCAAGATTCTGTATCTGCGGCAGCACTATCATTTCGGGCCGGCCAAGATCGCCGATTACCTGAAGCGCTTTCACCAGCTCGCGGTATCGGTGTCGTCCGTCCATCGCATCTTGGTCCGACACAATGTGAACCGCCTGCCTGCGAATCAGAAGCACCGACCGCACTCAAAGCGCTGGCAACGGTACGAGAAACCGCAGCCCGGGCATCGCCTGCAGGTGGACGTCAAGTTCCTCGAGCGCATCCCGGGTACGCGGACACGGTTTTATCAATTCACGGCGATCGACGACTGCACGCGTCTGCGCGTGCTCAAGGTCTACGACGCGTGCAACCAGGCCACGGCCATCCGTTTTATCGATGAAGTGCGGCGGCGCCTACCGTTTCGGGTCCACGTCGTCCAGACCGACAACGGAGCGGAATTTCAGTCCCAGTTCCACTGGCACCTGGAAGCGCTCGACATTCACCATGTGTACATTCGCCCACGCACTCCGCATTTGAACGGAAAGGTCGAACGATCACATCGCGTCGACGATCAGGAGTTCTACCAACTCCTCGACAAAGACGGGATCACCGATGACATTCACCTGTTTAACGAGAAGCTTCGCGAATGGGAGGACTACTACAATTACCACCGACCCCACGGGGCCCTGGATGGACAGACCCCGTACGAACGGCTGGTGGCAAAGACGAGGGCGGGATCGTCACCAGCGTCTTAGGACTCTACATGACTGAAGTGGCGCGCCCTGCAGGACTCGAACCTGCGACCTCCTGGTTCGTAGTTCTAGCAGCGGCGCCCGCACCGATTACTACGAAGCGTTATCGAGTGGTCTTCAGGCTAGAACTCGCGCGGGTCCGATCATCAGCGAATATCACCATCTCTCACCGCTTGTGACCACTGGTGGGCACGAAATTGGGCACACGCCACGAGGTTACAGCAGGGCATTTAGCACTTGACGTCAGTGTGATCGGTCAATCGCCTAGCGCAGTTCTCGTTCTTCTTGCCAGCGCTCATGGCTGATATGAAGTCTCGCCTTCGGCAACGCCTAATCCGCGAGCCTTCCAGCGTCGGCGTTGTGGCAATCAATATCCACGCCGCCGGTATTGAGAGCCGACCAGACGCCCGTCAGATGAGGTCTTCCATCAACAGTTGACGCGTCGCTGGTCAGTTGCTTTTCGGCTGTTGATCGATCGGCGCACCAGTTCCCGACGAACCGACGAACAACTTCTGACCGTTTGGAAGCGTAACCGAGGTTCCGTTTGCCGTGGGCGAACCATTCCTCGCCACGTAACCCTGGACGATGACCTCAAAGCCAACCTGTACCGTGTCCTTGCGCCAACCACGCCGCAATAGCGCGTTGGGGCCGTTTGTCTCGATGGCCCAATTCGTCACCTTACCATCGCCACCGACCACATCCACGTAGATCCAACCGTGGGGATTAATCAGTTCAACCTTGGTCACCTTTCCGTGCAGCGTAACGGGTTTGGTCGCATCGTACTCCGCAGCAAATGAGTGATGTGCAGTGGCCAGGTCGGCAGACATCAGAAACGCACAACCGGCAAGAAACACAGCAGCTTTGATGTTCATCGTCTCTCCAGCGAAACGGCGTCGCTCAGCGTGTGCCGGCGAATATAGGAGACGTGAATTCGACGATCAACGTTCCTTAAACGCGCTCGGACGTTTTGTGTGACCCTTCACGTAAATCACGTCGTACCAACGGCTTCGCGTTGTTCGAGGTGGACCTCACGCGGCGAAGACTCTACATTCCGTATACAAGGTTGTTGCGATTTTCGCGGCTATGCGGATCGACTGACTCGCCCGCGGATTTGCCAAGCATCTCCCGCAGGCGCATTGCCCCGATCGTACGGGCGACCGGTCACCATGTAGAGGACCCCAACCCCAATTACCACCGCGGCAGTGAACGGAATCGAGTACACCAAGTACCACGCGCCATTCAATGGAGGCGGCCAGAAAATATCCACGAGTGCTGCTATGCCGTAGATCAGCGCGGTTACGTTAACGACGGTTGCCAACGGCCCGATCTTGAACGGCCCACTAGGTCGCCATCCGCGCATTCTCGCGAACAACGCGCCAGCAACAATCATCTGAAAAGACATGTAGATCCCGGCAACGGCGAAACTGACGATCGTTGCGAGCGCGTCCTGGATGAAGTAGCCGATGATCACGATGAGGGCGGGAATGAAGCCCGATACGGCAAGAGCGGTAGATGGAACGTTGCGGGCGGACATCCGCAAAAGGAAATGGCTTCCGCCGATCATCTTGTCACGGGCATACGCAAACAGGAGCCGGCTGACGGCAGCCTGCAAGCTCAGGATGCACGAGATGAAGGAGACGAGCACGACGGCAATGACCAGGCGCGATGCAAGAGGACCGAATTCCCTTCGCAAGATGTTGCCAACCGGATCAGCGTCCTGCCCGCTGATCACTGCCGGCATATCGCGAACCGCGAGAATCAAAGCGAGGCACACGAAGACCGATGCCGATACGCCCACGTAGATAGTTGTCCGCATCGCTTTCGGGATCTGCGTCTCTGGATCGCTCGCTTCTTCAGCGACATCTGCACACGCCTCGAAGCCGTAGCACGTAAACAGTCCGGCGAGCGCGGCCGTGAGAAAAGCGTAGAGATACGCGCCGTTGCGAGTGACACCGAACGTCTCGACGATCGCCAGTGGACTCTGATGACGGCCGAAGGCAAACAGGTATGTCCCGACAGCGAGCGCGCCAACGATTTCACAGACGAATCCAAACATTGCCACGTTCGCTAGGAGCTTTGTCCCTCTGAGATTCAGCGCCGTCGAGAGCGCAACAAGCGACAAACCGATGATCGTCGTTACGAGAGGCGAGGAAGTGAATCCGAGCATTGACGCCAGAAACGGACCGGCGCCGACCGCAACGCCTGCGACCGTCGTAAAGAGCGCCCATCCATAGATCCAGCCGGCCATCCACGACCACTTCTTACCGACTAGCCGTCGCGCCCACGGGTACAGACCTCCTGCGATGGGGAACTGCGAGACGATTTCGCCGAACACCAGACACACGAGCAACTGTCCAAGACCGGCGATGAGGTACCACCAGATCATTGGCGGGCCGCCAGCGACGATGGCTACTGCAAACACGGAATACACGCCGACAACCGGCGAGAGATACGTGAATCCCAGGGAGAAGTTCTCCCATCGACTCATCGACCGCTCGAATGTCGATGTGTAACCGAGACGTTCGAGATGGTCCGCGCTTTGGCCTTGTTCGACTTCCGCGACGCTATGTTGGGTCATGGGTTCTTGAGGTGTCTGTTGCCGATCATCCGACCGTTACGGAATTCGCCGCACACTGCGTTGCGTGGCGGGAGTACACGTGTTCGAACGACGCGCTGAGCACGTCGAGTCCTTCGTCGAGCGCGTGTTCGGAAATCACCAGCGGTGGCAAGAAGCGCAGGATATTCCCGTAGGTGCCCGCGGGGAGCACGATCAGGCCGTGTGCAAGTGCGTCGGAGATGATCTCGGTGGTCTCGCTTCGGGCGGGCTCACGCGTTTCGCGATCGCGCACCAGCTCAACTCCGACCATTGCGCCGAGTCGACGCACGTCACCGACAAATGGATAACGCATTGCCCATTGCTGTGCGCGAGCCTCGATACGGTCGCCGATGCTTTTGGCGCGGTCGAGTAGCCCATCGCGTTCAATCACCTCAAGCACCGCTCGTGCGGCCGCCAGCGCGAGTGGGTTTCCGCCGAAAGTTCCGCCTAACCCACCGGGAATCGGCGAGTCCATGATCTCGGCGCGTCCGATAACCGCCGCGAGAGGAAGGCCGGCGGCCAGCGACTTCGAGGTGAGCAACAAATCCGGCACGAAGTCCGAATGTTCGCAAGCAAACATCTTTCCGGTGCGGCCGATGCCCGTTTGGATTTCATCGGCGATCGTCAAGATCCCGTACTTGCGACACAGCGCCCCGAGCTTTGGTAAGTACTCACGGGGCGGAACGACGAATCCTCCTTCACCGAGCACCGGTTCCACGATCACAGCAGCAACAGACTGCGGTTCGATGTAGCGCGAGAAATATGTCTCAATCTGATCGACACAGCTGACATTGCACGATGGGTATGACAGCTTGTACGAACATCGATAGCAATACCCGTACGGTACCCGCACGATCGACGTATCGAAGGGACCCATTCCCGCTTTGTACGGTTGCACCTTGCTGGTGAGCGCCAGCGCGGTCAGCGTTCGTCCGTGAAAGGCGTCCTCGAAGCACAGAATCGCTGAGCGTTTAGTGGCATGGCGGGCAATCTTCACCGCATTCTCCACTGCTTCAGCGCCAGTGTTCACAAACAAAGTCTTTTTCGGAAAGTCGCCGGGTGTCAGTCGAGCCAGCCGCTCCGCAACGTCGATGTACTCGGTATACGAGGCCACGGCAAAGCAGATGTGGGTCAGCCGCTCGAGCTGCTCTCGGACTCCCGACAGAATCGACGGATTCGAGTGACCGACGTTCATAACGCCTATCCCACCCGCAAAATCGATCAGCGTGTTGCCATCAACATCATCGGCGAGCGCGCCATGCGCTGACCGAATCACAATTGGTGCAACCTGGTGGGCTCCCCTCGGCACCGCCGCATCCTTGCGCGCGATGAGGTCGATAGACTTTGGACCAGGAATCTTCGTGATCTTCCGAATCATTGCCATGTAACCCGCCTGAAGACGTTTATGAAGCAGCCGATGCGCACACCCGTCCCTACGCGGTAGACGGTCGGCGAAGCGCTGGAACTATAGGGTCGCCTTTGCAGGCGATCAATTACCGGCCGACACCTTTGTCAGAGAACTGGCTTCAACTCTTTAACAATCGTTGTGACAGGCGGTTAGGGGCGCTGAACGCCATGCCACGGCGGCGACACTCTACAGATTTGTTGCAACGTTCCCGTCCCCGAAGGACTGATCAGGCAAGGCGTTGCGACCACAGGGGCGCACCCTTGACGGCGGTACAGACATTTCAAAAGATCAACAAGCTTTGGCGAAACGGAAGAACGAACCGGAATTCCTGAGAATCGGCGACGTAGCCGAACTCGTCGGCGTGAGCGCTTCAACGCTACGGAACTGGGAAAAGATGGGCCTCCTGACCGCCACCCGCACCGGGTCGGGCTACCGCATGTATTCGCGATCGGTCGTGGAGCAACTCAAACAAATCCAGTATCTGCGCAAGAGCAAGCGTATCAACATTCCTGGTATCCAGCTACAGCGCGAACGGGATCCAGAATCGGGTCCACTGCTTGCACCCGAATGGTTTCTTCCAGAGCTGCCGCAGCGATTGGCGACGCTGCGCCGTCAAAAGGGGCTGAAGCTGACGGATGTTGCTCGACGGACTGGCGTTGCTCCAACGTTGCTGAGTGCAATCGAGCACGGTCAGGCAGTTCCGACGGTAGCAGTGGTTCAGAAATTAGCAGAGGTGTACGAAACGAATGTGATGTCGTTCTTCATGGTCGAGGACACGAAGCGCAAGAAGGTGCTGCGTCGAAAAGATCGTCCTATCTTGCGTTTCGGTCCAGGCGTTCGAATGGAATTGCTCGCCTTCGGAGCGACGATGATGGAGCCGCATCTTGTGCGCATCGCTCCGCGCACGACGAGCGGAGGCTCATACAGTCACCAAGGCGAAGAACTGCTCTACATGCTCCAGGGCAAACTTGAAGTGTGGCTCGATGAAATCGAGCGTTACGTCCTAGGACCTGGCGACAGTCTGTATTTTCACAGTACTCAGGTCCACCGGTGGTGCAGTCTGACCGATCGGGAATGTGTCCTGTTGTGGATCAATGCCCCGGTAACGTTTTAACCTCCACGGTCCTACTGATCGGGATCTGCCGGTGTCCCTTTCAGGTTGAACAGGTGCTCGAAGGCATAACAATCGTACTCGAGCGGCCTGACATTCTTCTCGATCCGCCGGTAGATCGGCATGCTCATCTTCCACGGACGCGTATAGACCTTCGGGTCCTCGATCGTGGCCTCGTAGTTCAGGTGATCCTTATCGATGAAGCTGTACCGCTCGACCACGTGAAGTGCTTCACTGTGGTAGTTGCCCACCTTGTCGAACGTTGTCTGATCGTTGAAATCGATGACATCGACAACCAGCGTATCACCCTCCCAATGTCCACGTGAATCGCCCATCCACCAATCAATGCCCTCCGGATGCTTCGTACCGTTCGTGTAGATCGTTCGAACGATGTGGATGTACTCGTACATTATGCTGGTCATGTCGCGAGTCTGAACGATGCGAAACGGGTAGGGCATATATGTGATCCGAGGCACGCCGGGCATGTAACACTTCGCATCCGTGTCACCGGTCAGTCTCTTTGCAAAGTTCTCTTTCCTTTTCGCAAGCGCCTCGGGCCGATACGGTAGTGGGCCGCCTTCGACAACACCCTCTCCCGGAGGCGTTCCCGTATCGGCCTGGTGGGCCTCGATGTCCCACGCTGCAGCGTTGAGCGTTTGCCATACTCCAGAAAAATCGGGGTGGCCATCTGCCGTACGTGGTAAGCCAGTCGCTGCGCGAGGCTGTGCAGGGGCGACCGCCCGTGCCGCAGTTGCTCGCTGGGGGGGCGCCTGTGCTCTGGTTGCGGCCGCGGCGGCGGCGACCCAGACAACGATGGTTAAGGCATACAGGAGCCTGGAACTTACTTTCACTTGGTCTTACCCTCAGCGTTCGCGGCGGGCATACCGTCGCTGTTATCGATGTCGCGGGTCCACTTCCACGTGCCGTCCGACTGTCGAGCCATGATGACGACGTACTTCCCTCGATCTTGGATCGACGCTCCGCCGGCTTTCGGCGTCGCAGAAAAAGAGAACGAACCCCGGTTGAATGCCAAGTCGCCGGAGATCTGCGTCTCTTCCTGAGTGATCACGAAGTCACCCGGAGTGTACTCGTCGAAAAACATCTTGTTGTAGTTCGCGATTGCGGCCGCCCCGCGTTCGACAACATGATCGGTTGGCATGATGATGGCGTCCGGCGCATACAGCGCCACAAGGCGGCCCGTGTCGGACAACTTCCAGGCAGCCGCGTACTCGTTTAGCGTTGCGCTGATCGCGGCTCTGTCGGCATCGGTTCCGTTCGAATCTCGCGAGGTCTGGGGATTGCTGCCTGTGCACGAAGTTGCCAACGCGAGTGCGGCGACGATCGGAATCACGATCGATGTACGTTTCATGGACAACCTCCGAAACCTACTTGCCAGCGGCGATGCCGGCGTCGGCCACCATATTCCCCGCGTTCGGTACGCCGCGCGCCCCAACCACGCCGATTGCGCCGACCAGACGACCGTTTACGAGAATCGGCCATCCTCCCTGAAAAGGCACGACGCCGGGCAGGAATGCGATCGTCGGGTTGTTGGCAACCGTGTCGCCGAACTCCTTGGTTGGCCTGCGAAATTCGACGGCGGACTTCGCCAATGCGACTGCAATGTCGCCGTTCCCGTAATCAGAATTGTCGAGCCGCTCGAACATGATCAGGTGTCCCGTCGAATCGACCACGGCAATGGCCGGCGAAACACCCAGCCGTTTCGCTTCGCGTTCGGCTGCAACCATGACCCGCTGCGCCCGATCGAGCGCGAGTGGTTCGCCGTACTGGGGAATCACCAGCGGCGCCGCGGCCGCAGGAGCCGCACCGCCCGCGCGCCCAGCCGGAGCCTGCTGCGCGAACGACGACGTAGATGGAGCCACGACGGCACTCACGATGAAGAAGGTCGCAAGGCGTAGATTCACTGAATCACCTCTTTATGCAGGCAGCGAACTCGTCCGGGTTTATTTAGTTGGCGTCTTGATCATCACGGCGATGTCGCGTTCGCCCTCGAAACACGAGTTTTCCCATTGCTCGGCATCGGCTGACGTGTTGCGCACAAATTTGTTCGTCAACGTCCATTGACACGGAACCCTTTCGAATCGTACGTAGTCGCCTCATACGTAATCTGTTGGCGTCGACAAATGTCCACCGCTCAACAACACGGGCATTCGAGCTGTGGAAGTTGCCGCCCCAGTCGTACCAGCCACTCTCAGTCAGGTTGGCCACATCAACGACCGGCGTGTTGCCTTCCCAATGAACGACCGAATCACCTGCCCACAGCTTGATGCGCGTATCAGGATGCTGGCGTCCGCTGCGTCTCGGGCGTTGCGAGCGGACAGACTTTGCGCCGCAGTTCGGCGCTACGCAAGGCCTTGGCGTGCCGTGATGCGTCGACCGCGCGTGACTTGCACTAACCTCAACGGCAAGTGTCGCTTCCAGTCGCCGCGGTGGAAGGGTCTAAGACCTGCGGCCCTACAGATGACTTGCAAGGATCTCCGTTCAGTGAGCGGGAATCCTCCATAGGTTCTTGAAAGCGTAGCAGTCGTATTCGAGTGGCCGGATGTTCCTTTCGATTCGACGGTAAAGCGGCATGCTCATCTTCCAGGGCCGCGTGAACACCTCGGGATCTTCGATTGTTGCTTCGTAATTCAGATGATCCCTATCAATAAATCTGTAACGTTCGACGACGTGGAGTTTTTCACTGTGGAAATTCCCTGCTTTGTCGAACGTCGTTCGATCGTTGAAGTCGATAACGTCGACGACGAGTGTGTTGCCTTCCCAGCGAGCGCGCGAGTCTCCGATCCACCAATCGATCAGTCCTCCAGGTGGATGCGGCGTACCATCTAGATATACGGTGCGAACGACGTGCAGGTATTCATAGGTAATCATGATGTGGGTCGGCGTCTGGATCACTTCGAATGGATATGGCATGTAAGTGATTCGTGGCACTCCAGGCATGTAACACTTCACGTCAGTGTCTTCAGTCAAATGCTTGGCGTAGGTCTCCTTCCTCTTTGCCAATGCCCATGACTGGTACGGGAGCGGCCCGCCTTCAACAACTCCTTCCCCCGGTGGCGTACCGGTGTCTGCGTTGTGTGGCTCAATGTCCCACGCTGCCGTGTTCAATGCCTGCCACACACCCGACAGATCTGGATGTCCATCGGATGTTCCAGGCGTTTGGGAATTGGGGGGATTCGAGTTGCGCTGCGCCAACAGGACCGCAGAGAACATCAGCGCGACCGAAACCGTGAAGAACCAGAAGATGCTGAAGAGCTTTCTGCGTGTCATGGCTCCGTCTGTTTCGGGTCGTACCCGAGGATGATTTTGACTCCTCGTTCGCCTTCGTAACAGGCGGCCTCCCACTGCTCCTCCGCATCCGGATCACGGACGTACACGGTCTTCATGGTCCACGGACGGCTGAACACTGTCGGATCGACGGTCGTGACCTGGTACTCGATCGTGCCAGCGTCAATGACGGTCCAACGTTCGGTCAGCTTTGCGTCGCCGCTATGAAAGTTACCCACCAAGTCATACCAAGCGTGCTCATTTAGGTTCTGCACATCCACGACGAGCGTGTTTCGATCCCACCGACCGATGGAATCGCCCATCCACAACTTGATTCGCTGATCGGGATGTGGACGTCCGTCAAGCCGTATAGTGCGCGTGTTGAAGTAACCGCTGTTCACGAACACGAGCAATATGGCCTTCGGCGTTTGAAGAATCTTGAAACCACCAAAGAAGTTCTGTCGCGGGACGCCCATCTGGAAACAGCGTGTAAGGGCGTCGAGCTGGTCGGGCCGTGTCGGGTTGTAGACGTGCGAGGCGTTGTCGTCGCGTACAGCCTTCGCCCAGGGAAGATAAGGAACCGGAGGGTCGACGACCGCGTTCGGCTTCTTCGGTGGTTCTCGCGGAGGCGCACCTGGCAGCCCAGGAAAACGAGGCTCGTTGACCATGCCGTTCTCGATGTCGGTGATGACATCGCCGCCCATTCCGAACTTACCCTTCCAGAAACCGCTGATGTTGGGCTGACCATCCGCCGTCCTGCCTAAAGCTGCCGGCCTCGGACTAGCGCCTTGCTGCTGCTGTGCAGCCAGATGCACGGTGATTAACGCCAGCGTGATACGCGCAACGCTCCGTACTGTCACCATGACATCTTTACCATCAGATTTGCGAAGCGAGGCTGGATCCAACTTGCCGGCTGACCAAACGTGGGACTGAAGTAGTTCAACGTGAGGAACGATTGGACAGCCTTGTTCTGCAATACGTTGTACACGTTAGCTACAACTTCGAGACGCGTGGCGTTTCGCCGCACGATCGTCTTGCTCATGCGAAGGTTGACCGTCTTCTGTGGTGGGAATCGGAAATCGCCCGAGCCAGGCGGCGCAACATTGACCGAACGGGAACCTTGAGGAAGCTGAACGACCGTCACGGGGGCGTACGGAAGGCCTGACTCAAAGCGCGAGTTGATCGCCAAGAGAACCCCCAACGGGGCGACGTCAAACGTGGTCATGACCTGCACCTGCGTCGGCCGATCGAGTGGTGAGATGCGGCCAGCCAGATTGATGTAGTCATTCGGATCCTGACCAACGATGGGTGGTGCCAGCGATGCGGCTGCGCCAATCATCAATCCCCTAGTTTTTGATTGAGCCAAAGATGCTTCCGCCTGCCAGTGCTGCGACATGCGCTTTGATACGGACAGAACAACACCGTTGTAAGTGTTGAAAAACCCAGGCCCGTTAGTGAGCGTGAATTTTCGTGCGCTAGGGGCATTGAGTAATGGAAGCACCGTGAGCGTCTGGCCATTCGGCAACACATCGGCTCTTGTGCCGTAGACACCACCCACGTCTGTCCACCCGACCTGTCGCTCGCCGTGCTTTCGGACGAACGTCGCGCTCACGGCCGTCATGTTTGTCAATTGGCGATCGAGCCCAATCGAATACTGATTCGTGAACGGCGGTTTCAAGGCAGTGTCCAGTGCAATATTCGCCCGCGGATCGGTTACCGAGACGACAGTCGAGTATGACGCAGCGGCGGGATCCCAACTCCTGAGTGTGATTGGTGAAATGCCAGGGTGCAGGTTCGCGAAATCGTCCAGCAACGCAGCGCGGTATGCACGATTCACGTTGCCGCGAACGATTGTCTTACCGTCATCGGTCAGCTTCAGGTTGAAGCCGATGCGAGGAGACGTGTCGTTCCAAGTGAAGAGCTTGCCTAGGCCTTTCACCGTTGAACCCGTTCGATGAAGGAGCGTATCGACAGCCTTGATGTCCTGACTGCGAGCTTCGATTCGATCCCACCGAACGCCCAAGTTGAGCGTGAGTCGATTCTTTATGGTGAGCTGGTCTTCCGCCCAGTCTGCCTGCCAGTTGTACGACGCTCCCTGCACCCAAGGCTCTCTAAAAATCGCCTGATTTGGTGCGCCGTTGATGTCTTGGTACTGGACGCCGCTCGGGTACGAAAACGCTTCATCGTACGTCCCCTGGTCGAACTGGGCGCCGCCACGTAGCTCCTGTTCAAGGCTGGCACCCTGCCGGAAGTGATTGACCTTGGCCGATTGTGAGTTTCGCCATTGATGTCGAACGGAGAATTGCTGAACGCCACCGCTCTGAATGCTGGTCCGCAAGTCAAGATGGTTGGGGGTTGTGATATCGCCGAGCGGACCCGGAAAGGTACGAGAGTCGGCCTCTCCCCAACCCGACACATGGATAGTCAGCAGCGTGCTTCTGCTGAGCTGATCGGTCAACTCGGTGCCATACGTTGGCGTCCATCCCTTCAGAAAGGTCAACGTCGAAGGTGGGTTAGTGACCGTACCGGCCCCACCACTCGACCGATACGCCTCCCAATTCAATACTTCGTTCAGCTGCAGACGGTCGCTGATCTTCCAAGTGATCTTCGATGACACCTTCGGCGCGGTATTCCAGCCCGCGGCACTTGGGTTGCCGCCTGGATTCACCGATTTCGTCCCCACGATCATGCCCCCGCCGAAGTACCACAAATGATCTTTGATGATGGGGCCGCCGCCGTGAGCCGAATAATCCTTGTAGCCCAAGACGCGATATCCCGTCCTGCCCGCTGGGCAATTGCAATTCAGAAGGTTGGGTTCACTTACGAAAGCATCGGGCTCAAAGACAGCGGTTGCGGTACCGGACAACACGTTCGTTCCCGATTTCGAAATGGTGTTGACGACTGCACCTTGCGCGATCGCGTATTCCGCGGAGGCGCCGAGCGTCGATATCTGCACCTCCTGAACCGAGTCGAAGTCGCTATTCTGGAAGAATCCGCCGCTGCGCGGATTGTTGATGTTGATGCCATCAATGAGGTACGAGTTTTCCCGGTATGTCGAACCCAACGCGCTGATGGCTTGGCTGTTGCCTCCGCTATTGGTGACGCCAGGTGTCCATTTCGCGAACTCCTGAATGTTGCCGCGCAGTGTCGGAAGATTTTCGAGGTACTCGTTCGTTACTGTGTGCTCGAGGTTGACTTGACGTACATCGACCATCGGGCTTGAACCGGTTACGGTGACTATCTCCTGTAGCGTTGAGACCCTTAGAGTGGCATTGCGCTCGATCGTCCCACCGACGGTGACGCGCAGGTCATCTTCCTGATAGGTCGCGAATCCAGCCAGCGCAAGCGTCAACGAGTACGTGCCCGGTGGAAGGGACGTAAATCTAAACTCACCCGTCATCGCCGTAGTGACGACGATGGGACCAGTGGCAAGCGCCGGGGAGGCCAGCGTCGCTGTTACGCCAGGCAGGGGAGAGTCGGATTGATCGCGCACAGATCCAATCACCGTCCCGGTGCGGACCTGTGCGGAGACGCTTGATGGAAACACCATCAGCGCGAGGATTACCAAACGGAAGAACATCTGACTCGTTCGCATCGGCACAACTCCTGAGGATTCGGGCTTTCCTACATGTCTCTCGTCTAGGCCACAAGATCGAATTTCATGGGCACGATCGCACAAGAGCCGATGACCACAACCACCTGGAATCTAAACAGTTGCCAAAAGAGCGTGAAAGAAGAACGGAGCCGAACGTTGCAGAATCGTTGTGAGGTTCGCCCGTGGATTGAACCTTCTAGATGTTTTGAAGGGATGAGTGCCGGTTAGAGGCCGTGATTCTTCAAGAAATTATTCGGACGCGGTGCGCCTTGCCATACAGCGACACTCCGTGCGTAAATCTCGCGGGAGAGTCGCGATGATCACTTTCGATTGCCCATTTCGTACGCGGCTGGTGACGTTAGTATTGGCGGCGTCGATTGGCGGCGCCTCGACGTTGATTGCCCAAGACCGACCGCCCGCGAACCCTGCCGCCGCATCGCCGGCTCCGCCGAACATAGAGGGGTATTGGCAGGGAACCGGTTACGCCAATGTGGAACACGCGTACGATCTGGAGAACGGAATGCCGCGTGATGAACGAATCATCACGGGACGGGTTAACGGCAAGAAACCCGATTCGATCGTTATCGATACCCCGAACCAGAAGATTCCGTACCTGCCGTGGGCGCTCGAGGCTCGTGACCGATACGGCAAGGCCCTGCTCAGCCCAACGAAGCTTGAGGACATCGATTCCCTGACTCGGTGTTTTCAAATGGGTCTGCCGCGTCAGAGCTTCCTCGGCGGCTTTCAGATCGTTCAGTCGCCGGGATTTGTCTTCATCGTTCACTCTAACGGCAACGCCAGGCAGATCGCCCTTGACGGTCGGCCACACCTTGATCCGCGGATCAAGTTGTGGGCCGGCGATTCGATCGGCCACTGGGAGGCCAATACGCTCATCGTGGACGTGACAAACCTCAATGACAACGCTTGGTACGATGCAGCCGGGAATTTCCACAGCGCAGGTCTCCATCTCATCGAGCGATGGACGGTCGTTAACAAAGACCTTATTCGGTATGAAGTGCTGAACATCGATCCAAAGGTGTTCAGCCAGCCCTGGACACTGAAGAACGAGTACAAGAGAAATACGAGCGCGGACGAGGAACAATGGGAGAATTCTTGCTATGAAGGAGAGCGAGGTGTTCCGCTTATGTTGAACGCCGCGCAGAAGAGGCAGCAAGAGCAACAACCGGCGAAAGCGCAGTAATCGTCAGCTGATGCTTGATATAGGAGTCGTCGGCGTCGTCGGCGCCGGCACGATGGGCAGCGGAATCGCACAATCGTTTGCACAAGCGGGCTTCAACGTCACTCTCGTCGATGCGTCCGTCGCTGCCCTCGAGCGTGCGCGGGCGACGGTCGACAACAGCCTTGCGAGGTTTGTCGCTAAGGGGAAGCTGACGGGAAAGGAACGAGAGGCAACTCTCAGCCGTATCGTCACCGCCAGACAGATCGACTCACTTTCACACGTCGACTTTGTCGTCGAGGCAATCAATGAACAGGTCGAGCCGAAGCAGGCCCTCTTCAAGCGTCTCGACGAGATAGCGCGGCCAGGCGTCGTTCTCGCGTCGAACACATCGTCGATTCCTATTTCCGCTCTCGCGCTAGCGACACGACGGCCCGCCTCCGTGCTGGGGATGCACTTCATGAATCCAGTTCCCATGATGGTCCTCGTTGAACTCGTTCGCGGAAAGGATACGTCGTCCCAGGCAATGCATCTTGCGGCGCGCCTGTGCGAAAGGATAGGTAAGACGCCGGTCGAAGCCGCGGATCGGCCTGGGTTCATTGCGAACCGCATCCTCCTGCCGATGATCAATGAGGCAGTGTACGCGGCGGCTGAGGGTGTCGGGACACCGGAAGCGATCGACACCGTTATGACCCTGGGAATGAACCATCCCATGGGACCGCTTAGGCTTGCCGACTTGATCGGCCTGGACGTGTGCGAGGCAATTCTAAAAGTGCTGCACGAAGGATTCGGTGACCCGAAGTATCGACCCTGCCCCTTGCTGACAAAGATGGTCGAGGCTGGTCAGCTCGGACGGAAATCGGGGCACGGATTCTACCAATACCGATCCGCAGTGTTGACGCCTTAGGGTTGCTTGTTTCGTTCCAGCATCACATTGACATCGCGCTCCCCTTCGTAGCACGAATCCTCCCATCGCTCGTCAGCGGCCGGATTCCTTTTGAACTCGTTCACCATCTTCCAAAGGCGTGTATAGACCTTCGAATCCGTGTACGTGACCTCGTACTCAATTGTGTTTGGGTCAACGAACGACCACCGCTCGTCCATCGTGAGCGCATTGCTATGAAAGTTGCCCTCAACATCGAAGAATGCGTACTCATTGATGTTCGAGACATTCACTAACAGCGTGTTCCCCTCCCAGTGCCCGACTGAGTCACCCATCCATAACGTGATGCGGCTATCCGGATGCGGGCGTCCATCCAACGCGATAGTGCGTGTGGAACGGCCATAGAAAAGGAAGACGTATCCTGGCCGTTGGATGATTTGGAATCCCGTGTAGGTTGACTGGCGTGCGACACCAGCGCTGAAGCACCGCGATACCGAATCAATGTGCTCAGGCTTTGTGGGGTTGTAGGCGTTCTTGGTGTTCTGATCGCGAACCGCCTTCGCCCACGGCTGATACGGAATCGGGGGATCGACGACGATATGAGGCGGCGGCACATCGCGGCCACCCGTGATCACATGCTCCTCTGAGGGGGCACCGTTTTCGATGCTGTAGCCGACCGCAAAGCCGGGGCCCTTTGGACCCGTGTCGGATACGCGCCATTCGCCCTGAACATCTGGTTGCCCATCTGCCAAATGTGATGGCGTCCACCGTGATCGTTCCTGCGCGATGCCCTGCATGCCGGAGACGAGTGACGTGACCGCAAGTATCACGGTCACGTTACGAGCGGAAGCCCATTGCATCTGTCTGCCTCACAACGAGAAAAAACGCCGCACGTGTCGGTTCCCGTTGAAGTCGGATGAATCACGACCGTTGCCACTGGACGACAGAACAGCCGCGATTTCTTTTACCAAGAGAGCTTTGCCATCACGTTCATGTTGCGCGGTTCAACCCAGGTGGTGGGCTGACCGTACGAGCTACTGAAGAAATTCGTGGTGGCAAACGCAGAGTAGGCCTTGGACTGCAGGATGTTGTTCACGTTCGCGATTAGCTCAACCTTCCGGCCGTTTCCGATCGGCAGAAGTTTGCTGAACCGCATCGCGACGATGTTCTGGTGCGGAAGCCGGTAGTCCCCACCGGGCGGTGCGATGTTAACCGTCCGAGTACCCTGAGGCAGTGGCACCAGTGCCGTCGGAATGAACGGCAGTCCGGAAACAAGTTGCACGTTGGCAGATACCAGCAATGCGATCGGGCGGATCGTGTAGGTCGCCTGCGACGTCAACATGTGCGGACGATCGATTCCAGTGTCCGGGCCAGCGCGATTGATATAGTCATTGGGATCCTGTCCCAACACGCCGGCGCCATTCGGGTTCGCTGTGGTCCCGGTCTGAAGCGACTTGGTTCTGGACTCGGTGTACGCAACGCTGGCCTGGAGGCCATTCGAGAGACGCTTCGTAAAAGTCACAAGCAGTCCGTTATAGCGACTGAAGTACCCAGGTCCGTTGGTCACCTGGAAACGACGCGAAGCGGTACTACTCAGCAGAGGGAACACCGTAATTGTTTGCCCATTCGGCAGTGTCACGCTCTGATTTCCGTAAACGCCGCCGATATCGCGCCAACCAACCTGATTGCGTCCGTTCTTGTGGACGTAACTGACGCTCACTGCCACATTCGTCGCCAGCTGTCGATCGAGTCCGATTGCGTACTGATCGGTGTACGGAGCTTTGATATCTCTATCGAAGGTCACATTTGCAAGAGGGTCCGTGACTGAAAGAACCGTCGAATACCCTGCTGTCGCGGGGTCGAATCGCTTCAGGGTGATCGCCGAGACCGCCGGGTGCAGTGTCGAATAGTCGCCAAGGAAGATTTGACGGTAGGCGCGACCGTAGTCACCACGCATAGTCGTCTTCCCGTCGTCTGTGAGTTTCAGGCTGAAACCAAGGCGAGGCGACGCGACCTTCCAAGTAAACAGACTGCCGAGACCGGGAATCGCGTTGCCCGTCGGATGAAGTTGAAGATCCACGCCGCTAAGATCCTGACTGATCGCATGCAGGCGGTCCCAACGGGCGCCGAGGTTCAATGTGAGCCTCTGCTTGATCGTGAGTTGATCCTCTGCCCAGAATCCGAGATTGATGAAGCGTGCGCCTTGCCGCCATGGACTCCTGAACTGCGCCTGATTCGGAGCACCGTTCAAGTCCTGGTACTGCACTCCGCTTGGCCACGCAAACTCGCCACGGTCGTAGGCGCGCTCGGTCTGAAAGCCGCCGCGAACCTGCTGGCTGACGCCAGACCCCTGGATGTAATGATCCAGCTTGACCGACTGTGAGTTCCGGAATGTGTGCGTCCGCTGAATAAACTGCGCGCCGCCGCTCTGAATCCCTGTCGCCAGGTCGAGATGATTCGGCGTGACGAGATCGCCGTTCGAAGGATGGCGGAATACGTTCGCTTCGCCGGTGCCGCCAATGCGAATCGTAAGCAGAGTACTGTTCGACAGTTGATTGGTGAGTTCGTTGCCGTACGTCGGAATGTACGCGTAACGAGCGGGTGATAGTACAGACTCGGGTTGCGTGCGAGTCGATTGACCGAATGCGATGTACGGTTCGATCATCACATACGAATTCAGGCTCCAGCGGTTGCTCACTTTCCACGTAATCTTGCCGGTCATGCGGTCATCGGTGTTCCAGAACGTCAGCAACGCCGGATCAGTTCCGGGTGCGCCCTGGCGGCGTTGCCAAATCGCGCCGCCGCCAAAAAACCACAGTCGGTCTCGAAGAATCGGACCGCCCAGGTGGAACGAATAATCGCGCGTGCCAAGGCGGTTGAATCCCGTCAAACCGGACGGACAGTTGCAGCTGACCTTTACAGGCCGGCTGAACCAGCTGTTTGGACCGTAGACTGCCGAAGCTGTCCCGGAGAATTTGTTCGTGCCGGACTTGATGACTGTGCTGAACACGGCGCCCTGAGCAATCGCATACTCCGCCGACGCTCCCAGTGTCTGGATGTTCACTTCTTCGATCGCGTCGACGTCCGATGCCTGATAGAACCCGCCGCTTCGAGTGTTGTTCGTCGTGACGCCATCCAGCAGATAGGCACTCTCCGATATGGCCGATCCCATGACGCTGACTGATTGACTGGTCCCTCCCGGATCGGCGGCCGACACCCCAGGACTCCACTTCGCGTATTCCTGCACGCTATAACGCTGGTTTTGGACGTTTTCAATGAACTCGTTTGTGACAGTGTGCTCGACAGCCGACTGCCGCGTGTCCACCATGGGGCTCTCACCGTTGACGGTCACCGTTTCCTGCAACGCCGACACCTTGAGCGTGACGTTTCGTTCGAGAGTACCTCCGACGTTGACGCGAAGGCCTTCTTCTTGGTAGGTCGCGAATCCCGGAATTGCCAGCGTCAGTGTGTACGTTCCGGGCGGAAGCCCCGTCAGTCGGTATTCACCGGTGTTCGCGGTTGTGGCAACCGCGGGACCTCCGGGCATTGAAGGCGACGTTGCGGTCGCCGTGACGCCAGGCAAAGCAGCGCCGGATTCGTCCTTGATGACACCGGTGAGGCTGCCCGTGAGCGTCTGTGCGTGCACCACTGTCGCCATAGCGAGCAGCAGCAGTCCTAAGACGAGGCGTTTCATGGCGTCTCCTTGGTTCTGGATTTAGTCGCGAAGAATCGCGCGCGCGACGGGTTGAATCAAGGAGCTATAAAGGCGGGGGGACTGCCAATGGCGAGGCCACCAATAAATCGTGATGACTCAGAGACTTTACGTCGCCGCGATGATGGCGTGTGGATACCGCGTCCTTGCAGCGCATCTGCAAGGTGCGGTCGCGATATGTTCAGTTCTTGAGGGGAGCGTAAAACGAGACTCCTCGGACATTTTCGTTGACGCTCAACGGGTATTGCACCGGAGGATACGCCCGTTGATCGCAATCCATCCTGTCGCACAGACGACAGCTTGGTCCGACAGGAATGACGCCTTCACCTCCGTCGACATTCAAACCATCCGAATAGACCATGTCTCGAGCGTAGGCGACCTCGCATCCAAGCAGGATGGCGAGTTGAGTGTGAGAGCCCTTGTAGCCACCGCTTTGCTTGCGAACGGTTCGAGCGATGTCGAAAAACACTTGGCCATCCGGGAACTTCGATAGCTGGCGACGAATCCTTCCTGGGGTTTGAAAGGCTTCGAACACGTTCCAGCGTGGACACGCACCACTAAATCGGGCGAAGCGCAATCCCGAGGCGCTGAATCGCTTAGCGATGTTGCCCGCAAGGTCTATTCTCAGCATGTGAAATGGAATGCCTTCGGCGCCTTTACGCCTCAGCGTTGTCAGACGATGACATGTTTGCTCGAAGCTGGTCCGGAAGCGATGTCCAAGCAATTCGATGTCGTACCGTTCCATGCGCGCGGCGGTGAGGAAAGGTTGATACGGCATCAGCACAGCGGCTGCAAAATAATTGGCTAGGGCCACGCGACATAAAGCCCGCGATTCGTCACTCGTCAGGATGGGGTCCGTGGCGATCCCATCCATGACATGTTGTTGCGTCAGCAGTCCAACCTGGTGCGCCAGTTGAAAGTGGCGGCTGCCTCGGCGAAGCACTTCCGACAAATACAAGATGCGCCGTTCGCCGTCATAACGTCGAAGCGCGGATCCCATTTGTCCCGCATGCTCGACCCGCACCTGGATTCCCTTTGTACGCTCGAGGTAGGACGCCAGTGCCGCAAACAGGGAATCGTTGTCAGCATCAACTTCTTCCCGCAACGCCTCCGCACCCTGTTCGAGGTCGGCGAAGTAGTTGAGATGTTGTTGAATCAGATCGCTCACTTCTTCAGTCGGGAATCGTGTGCGCTGCGTCGGTGCGACGTCTCCTCCTTGCGCAACGACTTGAGCGGCTAGGCTGTGAAGAGACTCACGCGTTGACCGGTATGTGTCATACAGCCGCACGATTGCCCGTGCGACCGGAGCAGACGTGGTCGCGAGCTCGCGAACGTCAGCCGCGACAATCGGAGCATCCTCGAATAGGGGATCGCTGAACGCTTCCAGGAGATCCGAGACAAGTCGACTGTCCTGCGCTGCGGAGAGCACCCCGAGATCAACGGGCAACACGTTCGACAGCTTGACGAGCAGTTCGGCCGAAAGCGGCCGTCGATTGTGCTCAATGAGATTCAGATAGCTCGGAGAAACGCCGAGCCGACGAGCCAGTTCGGCTTGCGACAGACGATGCCTACGCCGCAACGCGCGAATCTTTGATCCAATCGCCGACTCTGCAGCCATCGCTGGAATTCTACGCCTTCACACCACTAACTTTACAAACATTGACAGATTTACTGGTTAACTAGAAACGTTAACAGACGTTCACATTTGCGACCTGTTTTTAAGCGTATTTGGCTTGAAAACTAGTGGAGTCTCCCGCACATTGTCAATGCTGTCACGATATCAACTTTGTGAGGACCTTCATGACCCTCTTCGAGCAACAGCTAACTGAAACGACCGAATGGATGGCTTGTCCGCGGTTCGCCGACATCGTCCGATTGCACACCGCGCAACAAGTCATCGAACAGCGCGGCGCCATCTTCAATGATTTCCCGATCGCGAGATCCGCAGCCGAGGGGTTTTTCCAACGTCTCCGCCAATTGCGCGATGCGAACGGCGCGATCACGACGTTCGGACCGTACTCGCCTGGGCAAGCGGTCGTGATGAAGCGGATGGGGATAGAAGGCATCTACCTTGGTGGTTGGGCGACGTCCGCCAAGGGAGGGGCAGCTGAAGATCCCGGCGCGGACCTCGCGAGCTATCCATTGAGCCAGGTGCCGGACGAGGGCGCCGCAATCGTGCGCGCACTGCTGGCCGCGGACCGCAATCAGTCGTTCGCTCGCGCGCGCGCACGTAATGACGCCACAGAAGCGAGTGTGGATTACCGACCGTTCATCATCGCCGACGCAGACACCGGCCATGGTGGCGAAGCCCACGTGAGGAATCTGATCCGTCGATTCGTGGAGGCCGGTGTTCCTGGATACCACATCGAAGACCAGAAACCGGGCGTGAAGAAGTGCGGCCATCAGGGTGGGAAGGTTCTCGTGGCTCAACACGAGCAAATTCAGCGATTGAATGCGGCTCGACTGCAGCTGGACATCATGCGAGTGCCAGGAATCATCGTCGCGCGAACCGACGCCGAGGCCGCCAACCTGATTGATTCGATTGCCGACGAACGCGATCACCCGTTCGTGCTTGGCGCGACGGCCACGAACGTCCCGGCGTTCAAGACGCTCGTGGTCGCCGTCCATCGCGCGTTGTACGAGCGGGGCGTCGACGAGATTCGGGGGCATTTCATGTTTTCGATGCCAGACAGCAGCTACGACGTCGCGACTCGGTGGCTCGCCGAGGCCGGGCTTATGACGCTCATCAATGAGTGCGCGGATGCGACGAAGACGAATGGACGGCCGCCCGTAGACGTGCTGCTCGAGACGGTCATCGGAGCCTGCATCGCTCGCTGGCAGACAGACGCGGCGCTCAAGACATTTTCGCAGGCCGCAGCCGACGCCTTGAAGCTCAATGAACACAGAGGCGGTTCTGCCCAGATGACGTCGAACGAGTGGCTCGCATTCGCAAAGCACGCGTCGCTGTCCGAGATGCGCGAGCGTGCCGATCGTCTCGGCGTCAGGGTGACGTGGAATTGCGAACTCGCCAGGACGCCTGAGGGCTTTTATCCGGTTCGTGGCGGGATCGACTACGCGATCGCGAGATCCCTGGCAGTAGCGCCGTTCGCAGACTTGCTCTGGATGGAGACGAAGACGGCGAACCTCCACGAGGCTGCGGAGTTCGCGAAAGCGATCCATGCACAGTATCCGCAGAAGATGCTCGCGTACAACCTCTCGCCTTCCTTTAATTGGGACACGACGGGAATGACGGACGACGAGATGCGGATGTTTCCGACCAGACTGGCGGAGCTCGGTTACGTGTTCAACTTCGTTACGTATGGCGGCCACCAGATTGATGGACTGGCGGCTGAAGAATTCGCGGGCGGCATCAAACAGGACGGCATGCTCGCGCTGGCGCGTCTCCAGCGCAAATTTCGACTGCTCAACTCCCCGTACAGAACGCCGCAAACACTCGTCGGCGGCGCTCGCATGGACGCCGCACTGATGGCCTCGTCTGGTCGTACCGCAACGACGCAAGCGATGGGCGAAGGCTCGACCCAGCACCAGCACATGGTGGATGTCGAAGCCTCTCCCGCCGTGCTTCAGCGCTGGTTGCGTTCCTCCGGTGTTCACATCCGTAATATCGTGTCGTTGCAGGTGGAGATACGACCAGTCGTCTTCGTTTCCGACCTTCTCTAGCTGCGGCTAGACGCCCAACTTGGTTCGGTTTCGGTCACTGCTTTGTTCTCGCCGGTTACATACCCTTCCGAG
>JACXTT010002643.1_pt1 | contig 28224 bp, 13 predicted proteins | sample 9270951 | NCBI WGS metagenome assembly JACXTT01 (sample SAMN15532306, study PRJNA645909) | rock metagenome | isolation source: weathered quartz diorite | place: Puerto Rico | collected 2017-06-21 | reverse complement strand
CGCGATATCGTCAAATCTGTAAGTGGTTTGTAGCCCTGAAACAGAAGAAGTTGGCTCCCCGAGCTAGATTCGAACTAGCAACCCTTCGGTTAACAGCCGAATGCTCTACCGTTGAGCTATCGGGGAAACGCGTAACATCATCAATTTCATTCTATTACAGAAAACAGATTCAAGCTATGAGCGTCAGAGCGACGTCCGGCTGCTCAGCCCCTCGTATCATCCCTCTTTTCTTCTAGCTAAGCACAATCTCAAGCGAAATCGTCCGAGATCCGCAGTGATGGTACGCGCCTGCGAACGCACACGGCGGATAAAAGAGCTAACCTTCGACGTTACGTTATCTCAGAACTCGAGACGAAGAGCGACTTGCATTACACGCTTGTCGGTTAGCGTCGAACTGTAGACGCCAAAGCTGTTTGGGTTGTCGATCCGGTTGCTCATGCTGAGCGAGTTGAAGCGCACGCTGTTGGTTACATTGAAAACGTCCCAGCGTAAACGCAGGCTCACGCTCTCGGTGACCGAGAAGCTTTTCGCGAGCCCCGCGTCGAGCGAAAAGTAGCCGTCGCCGCGCAGCGGATTCCGCGTGCCTGACTCGCCGGGCAGAGCGTAACGGAACGCGCTGAGTGCGTCCTGTGCGGCCTGCGCGCTCCCAAAGGCCAGCGGACCGTTGCCGTGCGTACCGGGTTTTTGCGACTGCAACGTTGCGTACCCGCTGATGTCCCAGTTGGTCGGCCAATTATCACCGTCACTCACAGCCATCGGAAAGCCGCTCGTCCAGCGGTACAAGCCGGTGAACTGCCAGCCGCCGATGACGGCATCGAGAGCGCGATTCGCGGAGGACGCGAACCTGCGTTTTCTGCCAACCGGCAATTCGTAAATCCAGTTCGCGTTGATCTGGTGGCGTGTGTCGTAATCGGAGACGCCGCGCAGTTGATCTGGAAACCAGGTATTGATGATCTGCGCGTTGTTGTTGCCGCCGGAAGTAGGGATGCGTTCCGCCTGAGAGGTCCAGTCGATGGATTTGGACAGCGTATAGTTCAGGTCGCCCTGCAGACCACTGCGGAACTTGCGGTGCAGCGAAAGCTGCATCGCGTGATAGTCCGAACTGCCAATCGTTCGCCATGCGTACAGCGCGGAATACTGATCGTGATAGTAGCGATAAGAGGAATAGCTGTGCCCGGGCACATTCAAGCCGGCGCCGCTTTGACTGTCGGGCAAGTCTAGCTCGAAGAGGGCGTTGGTCTCGTTGAAGAGATTCTGCTGAAAGACGCTGTAGACGACCTGTGTGGCAGTCAGAGGTCCGCTCCCGAGATCCGTGCCGGTAAGAGCCGGGAACATGTTCTCCCAATACGCCATCGGCTGAACGCTGCCGACGGGCGCATTCGCTGCGGCTAGCTTGGAAAGCGCTGCAGCCGCAGTGAAGTAGTCGGTGTGGCTCTTAGGATCAACAAGATTCAGAGGCATGGCGACATCTTCTTGCACCGGAAGACGGCGGCCGATGCGGCCGACATAGGCAACCGTGAAGGCGGTGTGTTTGCTCAGTTCGCGTGTGACGGACAGATCAAAAGTGTGGGCGTAAGGAGTCTTCATTCCGGCGTCCATGCCCCAGCTGATGGCGAAAGCGTCGGAACTGGGCGTGGCGGGGAATCCCCCGGCGGGGGGAGGCGGCAGCAGGCCGGTTGGAACGTCGGTAAAGCTGGTGAAGCGCGGAGCATTAAACGCGGTTACGGTGCCGGCGACGTTCTGAACTTTGCTGGTCATCCCGTAAGAGCCGTCGGAATTGTATTCGTTGATGGTGGCCGCGCCGAAGTGATCGTAGACCAGGGCGTAGCCGGCTCGGATGGAAGTTTGCTTGGAACTGCCGAAAACAGACCTGAGCAAGCCAGAGCGGAAGTTCGGCGACCAGGCGACCGCAATCCTGGGAGCGAAGTTCGTGCGGTCCCAATTCCAGAGGCCCGGCCTGCCGTTCGCTGGCCCGTTGGGCGCGAAAGAAATTTCCTGCGTGGCGTTCGCGGCACCGCCAATCGCGCCCTGGTGAGCGCTGGCCAGAAGCCAGTCACCGAGGCTGTACGGCGTGCAAGCGGAGCCGCTGAGAATGCAAGGGCCGACCTGTTCTCCATTTTGTTCGTAAGGCGGCTGCAAGAGAGACCAACGTAGGCCGTAAGTGAGCGTGAGATTGGAGTGGATCAGCCAGGCGTCCTGTGCATAGAAGTCATATTCATTCCAGCGGAAGTTTCTCTTGATGGGTTGGCCGAGCGTGACGGGCGTGCCTGTTTTGTCGTAGTTGTAGACGGCAGTCACTTCGCTGAACATTCCAATCAGTCCCAGGATGCCGTTGTCGTATTGATTGGTGTGGCCGCTGGCGACAGGAGTGAATCCCGCCGGTCCGGGGTCAAAGGGTACAGTGTTGCCAGGCGTGCTCTTGCCGGCGAAGCCCTGGTATTTCAGGTAGCCGGTGGTCATGCTCGCGGACGAAAAAGAGTTTGTAAAGCCGGAAAGGGCATCCCAAACAAGACGCACGTTGGTGCCGAACTGGAGGCTATGTTTGCCTTTGTTCCAGAAAAAATCGTCCACAAAATTGTGTACCGGCACTTTGAAATTGCTGGAGCGCGCGAAGGGAATGAGCGTATCGATTTGCGCGATGCTGGCTTCGGGAGAAGTAGATGCGCCTGCGGTTTCACCGCCCTGGCGTGTGAAACCCCAGCGAAACGAGTTGACTTTGGTTGAGTCCAATACGGCCGAATAGCCGAAGGCAAAACCTTTGCTGTTATTCAGTGTGCGAGTGGCGGCGGCCTGTCCCGGGAATTGCGGCGCTCCGCCGGCATTGTCGTTTTGCAACGTGCCGCGCCAGAAAATTGTGTGTCGCCCATCGGCCGTGATTTTGTAATCGAGTTTTGCGATGTAAGTGTCGTATTTGCGGGCTTCGTTAGCAATAAAGCGGAAACCTTGCTGATTGACGCCGTCGCCGTGCGTCGGATCGTTCGGCAGAGGATACTTTTGCAATATGGGCAAGATGGCGGCGTTTTCGCCGATGCCGAGAGGATCCATGTTCTTCAGGTCGTCCGGCGTAAGAGTGGCCGTATCCAGATTCTTGTCTACGTAATAGGTCAGGATGCCCTGACGGAACGATTGTGTGGGAACCGTGCGCAACTGTTCTTCGCCCTGGCGGTCTCTGCGGCCTTCGTAGTTAGTAAAGAAGAACAGTTTGTCTTTTTTGATGGGCCCGCCGACCGCAGCGCCAAAAATGTTGCGAATGAGTTGTGGCCGCGTGTTGGGCTCGCCGTTCTGCAACTCTGTCCGTTTATTGAAGTAGTCGTTCGCAGTGAAGGAAGAGTTGCGATTGTATTCGTACGCGGAACCGTGGAAAGCGTTTGTGCCGGATTTCGTGACGAGAGAGACCTGCGCGCCGGAAGAGCGCCCGGCGTCGGCGTTGGCATTGCTGGTCGCGACGCGAAATTCCTGCACCGAGTCCTGCGTGTTGCGCAGCACGCTGGTGAATGCAAAGCCCTTCACCTGATCGTTCACGTCCACGCCGTCGAGGGTGACGTTGGATTGATCGCTGCGCGCTCCGTTCACTGAGCCGCTGCGCGTGTCACTGTTTTCGTTGATCTGAGTGCCAAGGAACGTTACGCCCGGCTGAAGGCTGAGCAGCTCCACAACATTCCTGCCCTCGATGGGCAGCTGTTCAACCTGACGCGTTTCGAAAGAGTGACCAAGAGAGGCGTCAGTGGTGTTGACGAGCGGCGCTTCGCTTTCGATGGTGATGCTTTCGGAGGCGGAGCCGACCTGCAGCTGCAAGTTTTGTTCGACGTGATCCTGCGTGTTGACGATGACGCCCAGCAGGTCAACCTGCCGAAAACCGGTGGCGTGAACGGTGAGCCGATACTGGCCCGGCTGGACGCTGGCAAAAACATAGATGCCCGAGGAGTTGGTCTTGGTGGTGGTGACCGAGCCGCGATCAAGGCTTTGTAGTTCGACAGTTGCGTCGGCGATCGTCCCACCCGTAGCGTCCGTGACGATTCCGGAAATCGTGCCTGTATCTGCCTGGCCCGCGGCGCGAGGTGCGAAGCTCAAGAAAAATGCGCTCAACAAACAAAAAACACCCACCAAGGAACGAAACGTCATACGGACACCACCTCCGATAATCAGGTATGCCCGCGAGCTAGAAAAAATTTGCAGGGCGACTGCGAATGGTTTGTGAAAAAAGCAAGAAATGCCGCAGCACTCGGCGGGAGTAAGGCCCGCACCGGGATAGACAGATCAAGCGTTCGAACGCCGGTCTGATCGTCGCCTCTAGGGATGGTTCGGGGGATTGCCGATGTAAGCGTAGAGGATTCTCTTACCGTGAGGGGTGTCGTCGCGACGGCCAGCCGATTCGGCGGTCACGAACACGGAGTTGATTTGAGCGAGTACGGCAGAATCGTCGAAGGTCATGGTCCACAATCCGGGGCTTGCGTCCTCGTTGCGGAGCAGACCGAGGCTGTGCGTGACTTCTTTGGCGCCGGCGCGGCCTCCCCACACGTGAAAGACGATGTTGGCTTTTGCGTGCCGGCTGTCCTGCAGGTCATAAGCATAAAATAGGAGTGATTTTCCCTCAACGTAGAACACGCGGCCAAACGAGGTTTTCCGATTCCCGCCGCCGTCGGCGTCGTAGACGTCGACAATGTGAAGGTTTCTTGCGGTGACCAGTTCGCTGAGCTGCCCTTTGGCGACACGTTGGTTGTATTCGGCTTGCATGCCGTTGCGGGCTGCTTGCAGTTCGTTCTCGATCTCTTGTGTTCTACGCTCCCGCAGCGCCAGTAAGGTTTCTTTTTCCGCCAGCTTCTGGCGCAAAGCATCTCTTTCCTTGCGCAAGGACTCCAGTTCGTCGTTTGCCTCACGAGTGGCGGATTGCATTTGCCGCCGAATTTCCTGTTCTTGCTGCTGCAGAGAAAAGAGGCGAGCGTCAGAGGCCGCGAGTCGTTCTGCAAGGCCACGCCGTTCGGCGGAAGCCGCCGCCCGTTCGCGGTTCAGGTCGGCGAGTACAGACCGAAGCAGCAGCTCGTGTTCGTCTGGCGAGCCCGACTGCGCAGGCGCCGGCTGAGGCCCGGCAACCGCGGCGACTGGCCCCGTCGCTGCAACTATTCCGCCGGGATTACGCCGCGCTCTCACATAGTAGCCGCCCGCAAACAGCGCGCCGGCCACGAGGATCGAGGCCGCAACTTGTGCCGGAAAGTAAAATCGAGAAGTTGGCGAGGTGCGTCGCACATCAGCGGTCTCGCTGCCAAGTTTTCGCGGAGTCTGCGTCTCGAGGGGCAGATCAAGCTCCAGCAACGATTGACGTTCATCGACTTCGGCTTCCCCCTGTTGTAGTCGTTGCAGAAAACGGGCGCGCATTCCCTCCGGCGGCATGACGCTTACGCTCGTTTTTCGACTTTCCCAAACGGCCGGCATGACCTGCAGATTCATTTGCGCAGAACGTTGCATAAATGTGCGGCAGCGCTCGCACTTCGCGAGATGAGCCGAAAGTTCGACCATCTGGTCCACGGAGAGGTCGCCGAGCACGGCTCGGGTACACCAAGCCTCATATCTCGCGTGCCCTCGCATAAAAAGTTTTGCGGCGAATTCGGCTAACATTCGGCTTTCTTTGCTCCCTCCAAACTCATGGCGCAGCGCAGCGCGGCCAGACTGCGATGAATCTCGCGTCGCACGACGTGCACGGATTCGTTGATGCGCTTCGCAACTTCTTCTGCAGTAAGGCCCTCGTAATAGGTGAGCTCCATCACGGACCGCTGGCGCGGCTTGAGCTTTTCTAGAAGCTGATCTACGAGGCGAAGATTTTCGCGTGAGTCGCCTAGGAATGCGCAGGCGGAGCCAACCTCGATGGCGGTCTCGAGTTCTTCCCAGTGGTAAAAACGTCTTGCGGTCAGATGGCGCTTGCGGTGCAGCGCGCGATGGTAGGCATACTGCAACAGCCACACACGAACCATACCTTTGCGGCTATCGAAATTTTCGACCGCGCGGTAGATGCTCAGAAAGACGGTTTGTACAACCTCTTCCGCTTCCCCCGGATCGCGTACGATACGGCGAGCAACATGAAATACCAGTCGATGATAACGATCAAAAAGAATAGTAAGGGCTTCGTTGCTGCCCTTACGCAAGAGCTCGATGAGGTCTTCGTCGGCAGCTCTGGTGAGACCCTCGTGAAAGAGCTCGCTCGGATTCGCGGAGATCATTTGAACTTGATTGGCGGAGCGGTAGCGTCCCGTCTCTGCAGTCCCTCTTGGATAGCACAGGATGTACAGGTTGCGGCGAAAATTATTTTTTCTTTACCCTCGCTAAATTTCCAGATTTAGTGGGCATACTATGAACCGGGCGCGAGCGCGCTTTGTTGGGATGGTCCCGAAGCTGTCAACCGACGCTAGAGAAACGAGTTATGGGATTTGAAGTTCTCTGTCAACAGCCGAATGCTCTACCGTTGAGCTACCGGGGAAACGCATAACATACACATTTTCATTTTATTACATCAAACTGATTCGCGCTGTTACCATGCGGGACAACGTTCGGATGCTCAACCCAGCGTATCATCCATGTTTTGTTAGAGCGCCACGCGGGTCGCGGTTACCGGAGCAAAGCTGTCGATGCGCTTGTGACCGATGGCTCTTCAGCCATGAGCTTGCCGTCCTTGTATTCTCGGGCCAGGAGGGTGCCGGGGGCATACGGCTGAGGCTCGCCAGGGAGTTCGCGCCGTTCCGTTTCTGAAATTGCTCTCGTTGCGGGAAGGCTAGTCCGCAACTATGATAGCGTTTACATTTTCTCGTTGTTTCCTGGAGGTAGCATGACTTGTCCCACCCCCGTTTCCAACGCATTTCTGCGCGCTTTGCTGTTCCTGGTGTTTTCGCCTGCCATTGCTTTCCCTTCTCAGACGAGAGCCACAGAGCGGACAGACTTAAATGGCGAATGGCGCTTTCGGATTGACGCGGAAGGCCAGGGCGAAAAGGTAGGCTGGAACAAGAGCGTTCCTGACGGTGCGGAAGCCGTTCGCGTGCCGCACACTTGGAACATTGGCAAGTACGAAGACCACGAAGGGCTCGCCTGGTATTTCCGGACGTTTGACCTCCCTGCCCTGCGGCCACAGGAACACATCGAACTTCATTTCGGGGCGACGTTTTATCTGTCTCGCGTGTGGATCAACGGGGTGGAGGCTGGCAGCCACGAAGGCGGCCATACGGAATATTTCTTCGACATCACGAAGTTGGTTAAAGCGGGCCAGAACCTGATCGCGGTCGAGATCGACAATCGTCCCACGGAAACAAGCATTCCCGGGTTGGCTCTCAAACTGAAAGCCGGAAAAAATATTTGGTATGACTGGTGGCATTACGGCGGAATTGTTCGTGACGTCTGGCTGGCCGAAAACGAGGGCGCGCTGGTGCGACGCCAGCAGATTCGGTCCCAACTGGGCGCAGAGGCGGCCCAAGTGCGAGATTCGGTCTACGTGGAGAATTCGGGGGCCAGAGAACAAAAATTGAGTGTTGCCGCCCGCTTGTACTCCCCAGATGGAAAGCAGCTCGCGAATAAAACGCAAAACATCTCGATTGGTCCCGGGGCCAAGAAGCCGGTTGAATTTGAATTCACAATTGACAAACCGGCGTTGTGGGACCTGGACCACGCCAATCTCTATTCGGTACAGGCGAGTTTAAGCGACGCCGGGGGCCGCATGCTCGACGAAAAAGAAGATTCGTTTGGGAATCGGAAACTGGAGATTCGCGACCGGCATCTCTTTCTGAACGGCCAGCAAGTTCGTCTCGTTGGAATGACGCGCCATGAGGAGTCTCCCTGGGAGGGCCTCGCAGAAACGGCAGGAACCATCAAGCGCGATTACGATGACCTGAAAATCTTGCATACGACGCTGACCCGTCCGGTGCACTATCCCCAGCATGAACAAGTTCTGGAATACGCGGATCAGCATGGCATTTTATTGATGCCGGAAATTCCTATATGGCAATTCACGGGCGCGCAACTCTCTAATCCAAAGGTCATCGCCCTTGCCAAGCAAATGCTGCAGGAGATGATTGAGCAAGCCGGAAATCACCCCAGTATTTTTGCCTGGAGTGTGTGCAACGAAAGCGACATGAGCACGGACGGGGGACGCGCCTACTTCCACGAAATTAAGGAGTGGGTGAACAAGCTGGATTCGGGCCGTTTCGTCACTTTCGCGGACAATGACATTTCTTACGGGGCCGATCCGTCGAAAGAGGCCGCGCACGAAGCCGACTTCATCATGATGAATCAATATTACGGCGCATGGAATGGGCCGGAGGAAGGCCTCGTTCCAATGATCGAGCGGGCCGGGAAACAGTTTCCTGACAAGATGTTCATCATCTCCGAATTCGGCACGCCGGGCATCTTTGCTACGGACACCGTGGAAGCAGACAAGCTTCGCGTGCACACCTTAAGAAACCAACTGGATATTTTTGAAAAATACGATTGGATTGCCGGCGCAATTTTTTGGTGTTACCAGGACTATAAGTCTCATCGCAATCTTTGGCCGGGTCACACGTCGGGTTACGTGGATCATGGCGTCGTGGATGAGTACCGGCAACGCCGGCCTTCTTTCTTCGCGTGGCAAAAGCGGACATCGCCCGCGATTCTAAAAGCGAAATGGAAATACTCGAATTGGTATCAAGCAAGTGGGTTCGAGCTGACCATTAGGAGAAAACCGCTGACGGCGATTCCTTCCTATTCGCTCAAGAACTATACGCTCCTTTGGGAGTTGCGCGATGGGGACGGCAAATTGCTTCATGACGGGCGCCTCGAACTGGCAGACATGGAGGACGAACAAACGCTGAAGACAGACTGGAAAGGCGACTCGTCCGGGCACCATGCGTCTCTCCGCTTCACACTGATAAATCCCCGCGGCGAGATTGAAACCGAAGAATCTCTGCGCTTCCTATACCCGGTCGCAGACGGACAAGAGATAGATCAAATGACGCTTCCGAACGTCAAACCGTAGCGGGCTCGGCATGCAGGATCTCCTGGCTCCACGACCCTCGCAGTCATCTGCATGCTATGGGTGTGTTATCCTGCGGTCGCAATAACGCAATACAATGAACATTAAACAAGTCGCAAAACTCGCCAAGGTATCTACGGCCACCGTTTCGCGGACTATAAATGGGTCGGACAAAGTGAGCGCCCGGACCGCCGAGCGCGTCCGCAAGGCGATCAAAGAGCTGAATTTTTACCCCAATACCCACGCCCGTACGCTGGTCTCCGGGCGAAGCAGGATGCTGGGGCTGATCATTTCCGATATCACGAATCCTTTTTTCCCCGAGCTTGTGAAGCATTTCGAGGACCAGGCGGTGCAAAAGGGCCTTGAAGTCATCATTGCCAACACAGATTACAAGCCAAAGCGAATGGCGGAATGTGTCCGCCGCATGGTCGAGCGCAAAGTGGACGGTGCGGCGATCATGACCTCCGAGGCTGATCCTTCCTTGCTTACAGAATTGACTCGTCGCGACATTCCGATGGTGTTCATGGACACGGGCGCCAACACCTCTCGCACTGCCAATATCAATGTTGATTACGAACAGGGCATCCAGGAAGCCTTGCAGCATCTCTTCTCGTTGAACCACCGGAGGATTGCTTTCATTTCCGGTCCGCTTGGCTTGCAGTCCGCACGACGCCGGCTGGATGCCTTCATTTCTGGAATGGAGATCCGCGGTTGCGAGGCGGAACCCGAACTAATTGAAAAAGGGGACCACCGGATTGAAGGCGGCAGCGCGGCAATGCGCAATTTGCTCCGCTTGAAGGAGCCCCCTACCGCGGTCATCACCTCCAACGACTTGACGGCAATCGGCGCATTGGGGGCGATCCGTGACGCAGGACTGGAAGTGCCAAAAGACATTTCCCTGGTCGGGTTCGACGACATTTCGTTTGCTCACCTGACTCAACCGCCTCTTACCACGATCCAGCTTTCACGATCGCAACTGGCCATTACGGCTTTGGCAGCGCTGGAAAAGCTCATCCGAAAAGAAAGCAGAGACAGCACGGACTACTCCATTTCCACGCATTTGGTGATGCGGGGGTCCACCAGAACCCTTTGATAACAAAGGACATGTCAGCCTTGACAAAGCCGAGGTGTTGCAACAAGATGAGGCTCGCAGAAGAGGGATTGGCCTTGGCGCGAGCGTGTAAACGATTGCATTTTCCACACGCACGCCGCTAGATACGTCGCTGTTCGCTTTGCCGGTAGAAACCAGCTGGCTGCTTCGTCAACGCTCGTTTAAGAGAGTCGCATTCGGTAATGGACAAGATCTCAAACCAGCTCCGCGAAGCAGCGCTCCCCGAGCGTCTCTCCAGTATTTTTCCTTCTCACTTTGATGGCAGTGCTAACGCCAGAATTTTCCGCGCGCCGGGCAGAGTCAACCTGATCGGCGAGCACACGGATTACAACGAAGGCTTTGCCCTTCCGGCAGCAATTGATCTCTATACGTGGGTCGCGATTGGTCCGCGCAACGACCGTAAGCTTTCTATATTTTCCGAAAACTTACAGGAGGCCGCCGAGATTGATCTTGACGCGACAACGCCGCGCAACCGCGATCATTGGGTGGACTACATTCACGGCGTTTCTCTCATGCTGCAGAGGGCGGGAGTTACGGTGGGCGGCGCGAATCTCTTGATCTACAGCGACGTCCCGCTCGGCGCTGGGCTGAGTTCCTCCGCAGCCTTGGAGGTCTCCGTTGCAAGGGCCCTGCTCGCAAGATCCGGGCACTCCCTTAAACTGACGGAAATTGCGAAGCTCTGCCAGCGCGCGGAAAACGAATTCGTAGGAGCCCGGGTGGGCATCATGGACCAGTTCGCTTCATGCTTCGGAGCGGTGAACAACGCGATACTTCTCGACTGCCGTTCGCTCGAATACAAATTGTTCCCACTGTCGGCGGACGTTTCCATGGTGATTTGCAATACGATGGTCGAGCATGGGCACTCTGGCGGAGAATACAATGACCGCCGGGCACAATGTGAAGAAGGAGTTCACGTTCTGCAGCAATACTCTCCATCCGTGAAATCGTTGCGAGATGTAACGCTCTCGCAACTGAAATCACATCGAACATCGCTTCCCGAGCTCATCTATCGCCGCTGCCACCATGTCGTTAGCGAAAACGAGCGCGTATTGAAAATGGTCGACGCATTGCAGCGCGGCGACTTGCCCGCGGTGGGACAGTGTATGGCGGATTCGCACGCAAGCTTGAAAAACGATTATGAAGTGAGCTGCCGCGAGCTGGACGCCATGGTGGAGGCATCTGCGGGCTCTGCCGGGCTGATCGGATCGCGCATGACGGGCGGCGGGTTCGGAGGGTGCACGATCAATTTGGTAAAAACGGAAGCGGTCGAAACCTTGAAAGAACATGTGCGCGTTGCTTACCAACAAGCGACAGGAATCAATCCAGAAATATATGTGTCGACGGCCGGGGCCGGAGTGATGGAAGTTAGTCCGAATGAGTAACCATTCGAACGATTTCGACACAGCCAAGTTGCCGCACCGTCGCTTCAACCCGCTCACGCGCGAATGGATCCTGGTATCGCCCCACCGAACGCAGCGCCCCTGGCAAGGACAGGTCGAATCGTCCGCTGTGCAAAGCGAAGTCGCGCATGACCCGACATGTTACATGTGCCCGGGTAATAAGCGGTCTACTGGGGAGGTCAACCCCAGCTACGGCGGTGTATTTGTTTTCGACAACGACTTCCCTGCCCTCCTGCCTGAGACATCGAACGGGCGGATCAATCGGGGCAATCTGCTCCTTGCGGAAACGGAAGCCGGCATTTGCCGCGTTCTTTGCTTTTCACCGAAACATCACCTAACGCTCTCCAGGATGGAACGTGCGGACATTCGCAATGTTGTGGATTGCTGGGCGGTCCAATTTCGAGAACTCGGGTCGAAACCCGAAATCCAGTATGTACAGATTTTTGAAAATCGCGGAGCGATGATGGGCGCGAGCAATCCGCACCCGCATTGCCAAATCTGGTCTACCGCAACCATTCCAAACATTCCGCAAATCGAGCAGGAATCGCAAAAACAATATTTGAGCGAGAAAAATTCATGCCTGCTTTGCGATTATTTCAAAATCGAAAAATCGGACGGAGCCCGCATTGTTGTCGAGAACGACAATTTTCTCGCCGTTGTTCCTTACTGGGCGGTGTGGCCGTTTGAGACGATGATCTTATCGAAGCGGCACTTAAGCGCAATCGACGAATTGACTTCGGAAGAGCGCGATGCGCTCAGCGACGTGCTCAGAGCGTTGACAACGCGGTACGACAATCTCTTCCAGACTTCATTTCCGTATTCGATGGGATTTCACCAACGTCCCACCGATGGTGCCGCGCATCCCGAGTGGCATTTTCACGCGCACTTTTTTCCGCCGTTACTGCGTTCTGCTACAGTGCGCAAATTCATGGTTGGATTTGAATTGCTCGGAATGCCGCAGCGCGACATCACACCGGAAACGAGCGCGGAGCGGCTGTGCGCCGTTTCCGACTCCCGCCACGAATTTTGATTTCCTCGATTTTCCGCGCTACACCGTCCATTGCAGAATCTGTTTCAAGTCAGCCGCGGAGCTAGAAACCGTTCCGCGCGGCACGCCTGGGCCGATGGCGATTGCAGTGCCGTGATTTTCAAACCAAGCGATGAACGAGGATTGCGCAGCTCCAGTGAGTCTTTGCTGGTTGAGCCAGTTGTAGTAAGCGCCCATATCCGCATCGACCAACGATCCTTCGGGGTCGAGTTCCAGCGTTTCCCTTGCCACGGAAAGCATTTCACTCATCGGACGCTGGCGCTGGCGCGGTGCGAAGCGAACCACAAGAGTGAGAGGCTGGGCACGGCGCAGCGTTTCTCGCGCCGCCCACTGCGCGAACGTCGTGCTAAAAATTTGCGTGCCGGAACCTTCCGTCAAAATTTTCAACTGAAAACGCGCCAGGATCGGATCGGAGATCTCGTCCAGATGAATGTCGGCGGGTTTCAGCGTGGCCATCAACGTGCGAAGATTTTCCGGTCCCATGCCGGGCGTGTCGCTTTGCTTTTGCATTTTCGCGAGCAGAACATTGCGTGCCGGTTCGAGGGCTTGATAGGAAACTCGCGTCAGCGCCGGATCGCACGGCGCTTCCTTGCCGCCGTCAATGTACCAATGCGCGTAAGGAATGGGATGGGCCTTTGCGCGCTCGGCCGCGAAGTCCAGAATCGCTTGCAGACCTTTTTCGGGCTGCACGCGCGTGTAGAGCACGCCGTGCGGGTGCAATTTGCGGAAGAGCAGATGGCCGCTCGCCGAAACGCCTTGTCCGACGACGGTGATCCCCACGCGTGGAATCGCAGGCCCATCGGGCGGAACTGCCGCTTGCAGCCGAGTGCCGTAGCCCATTGCGGCTTTACGAAAAGCGTCCTGTTGATGCGTGGTCCATAAATGGGCGGAAAGTTGCTCCACAAATTGGGCCGGCTGATTGACCCAATCTAATTTCTCCAAAGAAGAGGACAATTGAATCCGCACAAAATCGCCGAACCATTCCTTCAGTTGATCCGGCGATAGCGAACTGAGATTGGCGAGTTCCTTTTCAAGCGCGCGGCGCTCTGCGGGAAACTTGTAGTCATATTCGATGACTTCGCGCAATAGGCTTGGCAAAAAACTCAACGGCAATTGTTGCAACGTGCGCAGATTTTCCAGCACGAGCTTTCGCGCGAGCGGCGGATAGCTCGTAAACTGCTCGGGTTTGAGATCGCGCGGCAGCATTTCCCTTCTACAAAAGCTCCCGGATCGGTTTGCCTTGCACGAAGTTCGTGGAAAAACCCATCATCGAGCCAATCGTGGGAACCAGATCCGTGGATTCGAGCGGGTCATCGAAGATGACTCCCTCTCGAATGCCAGCGCCGAGGGCCATCATCCATGTGGTGCGCGAAGCGACGTCGCCGGTGCGATGGTGCTGAAAACCGTTTCCGGCAGAGTCTTCGTCGGCGTCGCGTCCGAAGTCCGGCAGGATAAACAATGTTGTCTTTCCCGAGTATTCCGGTTCGCTTTGGATTGCCTTCCAGATTTCGGCGCAGAGGCGGTCGGTTCTGCGAATTCCGTCAACATAGAGCGAATAGGCCCCGGCATGCGCGATGTCGATATCGTGCATGGTGATCCAAAGCAAACTCGGAGCCGCTTGACGCATCAGTTGGCGAACGATGTAGACGGACAATTCGTCGGGGCTCGAGAGTGTCAATGCGTGGGCTCTGAAGTCATCCACGGAAAGTTTCAGCAGACCGGCCAATTGTTCAAGCTCAAATTCATTACCAGCAATTTCAGGAGCAAAAAAGGGAGTCTCGTAATTGTCGCGCAGCAAGTGTTTGTAGTCCGGACTTCCTTTTGTTGCCGCAGTGAGCAAATGCTTGGGCAGAATCACGCGTGCGCCCCGACCAGGTCCGTAGGAGCGATGACTACTCTCGCCAATGCGATTGAAACCGTTGCTTGGCGCGACGACCCAGGCGTCCGAGGCGGGCCGTTTCAAGTCCCTACGAAAATACTCAAAGACGGTGGGTGATTGCGGCGGCAAGGAAGCGAAATTGTTGATGGTCTCGTAGACGCCGGTGGCAAGGCTGGCTGTGGCGACGTAGTGGCCAAGGATTCCGCGGTTCACAACCTGTGTAAAGAAACTTGATTGCGGAATCAGATCGCGCATCAGGTTGGGGATATTCTCCTGGCCTTCGGGCGCGAAGGTTTCCTGATCGCGGGCGCCACCGCCGAAGGTAATGACGACGACTTTGCGGTCTTTTTGCGACACGCCGGAGCGCGCGGCGAGTTTTGAAGGCAGCAGAGTGCTGCCCAAAGTTAAACTGGCGGCGCCTCGCAGAAATTCGCGGCGGTTCCAGGAGAGCTTTTGCATGAGCGGGAGGGAGAAATAGTTAGCCATGGGCCCGCCCTCCCAGTCCGGCAAGCGGTGGCACAAGATCAATGCTCCCACAGGCCGGCGGACAAGCCGAGATCCTTCGTTCGAGCCCAAGACGACCGGGACACAGGATGACAGACCGTGGGGGATGGGTTGCTCCGCAGAGGCAAGGCGAGATGCAAGTGATCGCGGCACGCGTTGACTCGTGTCGGGTCATGTCACCCGAGAGCCGGCTGGAAGCTGGCGCTACAACAGGGACGTCAAACCGGAGAGCAAGCGGCGTAGTCATGGACGGGCAGAGGACTCCTTTTCGTTGTAAACGAACTGGCGAATTTCGGCGCGCTGGCGCTCGATCTCGGCGAGATGCTGCTCGCGAAGCTGCTGGTAGACGGTGAATTGCTCCTGAGCTTTGTCTTTTTGTCCCGTGCGCACGAAAGCCTGACCGAGGCGGTAGTGCGCGTCGGCTAGGTCACTGTTGAGCTCCAACGCGCGCTGATACTCCGGAATGGCTTCTGCAAATTTGCCCTGGTCAGCATTGAGGTTTCCGAGTTGGAGATGCGCCTCGGGGAGATCTGGATCCGCGGAGATGGCGCGCTGAAGCAAGGATTCGATTTGTTTTAGGTCGAGGGTTGGATCTTGCGCACGCTTCCCTTTCCAGAGGCTCATCGCATAGTAGTAGAGCGCGCGGCCGTTGCCGGGCTGAAGTTCCGCGTAGCGGCGGAAGCGTTCGATGACTTCGTTCGCTTGACTTGGCGAACTGTCGTAGGCGCGCGACAAGAATCTGTAGCAGCGCGCGTCGTTCGGGTCAAGGTCGGCGCCGCGCAAGAACGCCTTCACCGCATCGTCGTAGTTTCCCCGCGCATAATACGCCATGCCAAGTCCAACCATCAGTCGCGGCGAATTCGGATATCGCTTTGTCGCCTCTTCAAACACGCCAACGGCTGGGTCCAGCGTTCGATGCAGCAGCAGCTCCCCACCCCAGTCAAACAAGTTATTTTCGCTCGGCTCCAGGTGCGTGGCCGCCTGGAACTCATTCGCCGCTGCAACAAAATTTCCGTCCTTTTCCTCGATTTGTGCAAGCAGGTTATGCAGTTCCGCTGTTTCTTTTACCTTCAGCAATTGCTGCACAGCCTTCCGCGCGTCGCTAAGCCGCCCCGTCACCACGTACGCCAGCGAGAGGTCATAGCCGTTCTCATACGAAGCTGGATTCAGCTTCTGCGCTTTCTCCAGGTAAGGCAACGCTTTTGGCAACATTCCCCGCCGGACGTAAATCTCTCCTAAATTGTGATTCGTTTCGTAGTTGTTCGGATCGAGCTCCGCTGCTTTTGTAAATTGCTCCTGCGCCAACTCCATCTTTCCGAGCCGCGCATAACTCGCCGCCAGATTCGAACGCGCTTCCGCCGATCCTGGCTTCAGCCGCACCGCTTTCGCCAGATGCTCGTTTGCTTTTGCATCCTCCGCTTGTGCCGCGTATACCAATCCGAGTAATTCCTGCACCTCAAACGTATCCGGCACTTCCTTCACCAGCTTTTCTAGCGGAGCGACCGCTTCCGCATACTTCCCAGCCTCGTAAGACGATACCGCCGCCCGAAACAACTGGTCCTTACTCTCTTTCTCCTGACCGCTCGCAACTCCTCCAAACCACGTGAGCACCATCGCAGCCCCAAGCACGATTCGCTTTCTCCGTTCCATGGCCCGATTTTAGCACCTGAACTTCATCCGAGATTCTCTCCAAAAAAATACCGGGAGGAGCTCCTTGCGAAGCGCCTCCCGGAGGGGGTGTGGTGTTGCTGTTAGAAAAGGAATTTCAGAGCGAACTGGACCTGCCGCGGGTCATAAGGATTGTCGCGCGTCGAGCCAATTTCGCCGAAATGATTGTTTGTCCAGTTCGTAGCACCGCCGATGGAGACGACGCCGTTACCGCCGAATCCCGGAGCGTTGAAGTTCGGATGATTGAACATATTGAAGATCTCCGTTCGGAACTGCAGCTTGCGCTTCTCGCCGAACGGAATGTCTTTAAAGATGGAAAAGTCCAGACGGTGGAAGCCGGGGCCTGGTACCTGATTGATACCACCAAGGCTGTCGGCGGTGCAACTGCCCACGGCTGTGCAAGCAACCGGGTCGACAAACGGACTATTGGTGTGGTTAGCGTCATCCGTTGAAGGATCATACCCAAACCAACTTGGCCTACCGAAGCTGTTGTTGTGAAGACCAACTTTGAGCGGCTTACCACTGAAAAGAGCTCCGCAGTTGACTCCAGAGCCATTGTCACCCGCAAGTGATGGAGCTACGCAGCGCAACGTAATCGGCTGACCGTCTTGTAATGTTGCTATCCACTGAAGGCTCCAGCCGCCGACAGCCTTTTCCGTCAGACCGTTGGCATCGGACAAAAACTTCTTGCCCTTCCCGAAAGGCAGCGCATACCCGCCGCTCAAGTGGAAAACGTTGCGGACATCGAAGTTGGCGAGCCCAAAGTTCTTCTGAATGCCAACACCGGAAATGTCTGGGCCGAGATAACCGACGTTGTCGCTCCCGCCGTTCAGCAGGTCATGGGCGTCCGTCATCGCCTTGGACCATGTATAGGTGGCTAAGAAATTCAAGCCACCCCGGAATTGTTTTTCAACCCTGGTCTGCAGACCATGATAGTGACTGCTGCCTTCGGTCTGTGCCTGGCTGCTATTGCGGCCGAAATCGGGGAACGGAACAAGGGTAGTGACGTTCACGCTGTTCGGTTCGAGTGAGGTCACGTTGTTGTTGCCAGGAAAAACTTCCAAGTGTCGAGCCAGCGTCGTGACGTAAGCGGCCTGCACTGACATTGACGGCGTAATTTGATACTGCACCGTCAAATTGCCGCCCATCGTATACGGAGTCAGGTACTTGAACTGAATGCCCCGTAGCCCCAATCCGCTTGCGTTGACGATCGCGGGATCGAGCGGTGAGCAACTGAAACCAGTCTCCAGCTTCGGGCCACCAGTTGGCGTGGCTACGCAACCGTTTACGCCGTTCTGGAATTTGTTATAGGGATGGCCCGCATCGATATTGGTGTATTGGAAGTTGAACTGGAACGGATAGTTTTCCCCAAGATTTGGAGAAAATCCCCGGTTCTCAAATCCGTTGTAGAAGATGCCAAAGCCGCCGCGAACAACCAACTTGGGATTCCACTGGTAGGCAAAGCCAAACCGTGGAGCAAAGTTATTCTTCTGCCCCTGCGCCAGAGTGCTTGTCTTTCCGTACGTATCATTGACCAGTGCAATTCCGTCCGAAGCAAGCAGCGAAATGAAGCTGGGCGATAGATTTGCAGCGTTTGGCCCCTTTGGAATCAAATAAGCAGGCCCATTCGTTGGGGCGCCCGAGGGGATAAAGTTGGCTTGAGCGCCGTGGTGTTCGTATACAGGCTGGAAGTAATCCCAACGCAAACCAAGATTCAAAGTCAGCTTGCTTGTGATCTTCCAGTCATCCTGGAAGTAAGTGCCGTAGTAGTTTTTGCCATTGTCAGTCAGCGAGATATTGGATACGAAAACGTTGTTCGGGCCACCGACGTATGGAATAGCATTGGCCACAGCGGGAGAAGTCGGGCACGTCGCGTCACCAGCCACGCAGGGAATCAAAAGCAACTGTGCAATACCTACGTTGCCGCTCGTTGTGCCAGGAACATCGGTATAGGTTCCATCGAAGTTAAATTGCCCGCGAGACCACGGCGGCTGCAACGTCGAGAACTTCACATGCTGCCATTCAAAGCCCATCTTGAACGTGTGCTTGCTGTAAATCTTCGTCAAGTCGTCCGTCAGCTGGAACGTGGAAGAGACTTCGTCAGAGGGCAAGAACGCATTGCTCCCCAGCGTTTGATATCCGCTGATTCCGATTGCCGGCAAACCTCCGTTTTCTGCCTGCTGTGGAATTCCTAAGATTCCGAACTGCGACGGAATATCGCTCAAATCGTTCGCCGAAGGCGAAACTCGAGTGGTGTGCAGATAGTTCAAACCACCACGAAGCACGTTGACCAAATTCGGGCTAAACGTGTGTGTATAGACCAAAGCGCTCTGCTGTGCGTTGGCCGTCTGGTTGCCCTGCTGGAAACCACCGCCGTCGGCGATACCAGTGAAAATGCCTGGAATGAACTGGGGATCGTCAGCCAAACTGAAACGGAAGAAGAGCTGATTCTTATCGCTGAAATTGACGTCCATGCGAGCGTCGAAAGCATTGCGATGCTCGAACAGTTTTGGAGAGACAGCAAAGTTGCTCGATACGGATGTATTGGTCGGGTTCGGATAAAGATTCAGCAACGCAACCGCGTTCGGATCGAGGCGGCTCGCCGGAAGGATGTTCAGGCCCGTCTGGCAGCCGGAGCTAGTGTAGTTAGTCGTGGTAATTGGGCAAGAACCAAACGGATCGCGTACAAATCCTGTCTTTGCCGCAGTCAAACCTGTTACCGGATCCACAATCCCCGCCGTTACCGATCGAGTAGTCACAGGGTCTAGAATTGTTCCGGACGCAAAAACTCGACCGAGGGCGTCTGTTTCCGTCCCACCTTGACTAAGAAGTTCCGTGAAATTGGTATACGGCCCGTTGCCCGCCGTACTGCGCATCAATGCTGTCGGGACTGTGCCCGTCGCTACCGTCCCTTGAACCCGGCGGAAGCCTTCATAGTCTCCAAATATGAAAATTTTGTTCTTGATAATCGGACCGCCCGCGGAAACACCGAACTGATTCTGGCGCAAGGCGCCCTTTGGAATACCACCAGCGTTTTCAAAGAAGTCCGCAGCGTCTAACTTGTCATTGCGGAAGAATTCCCAAGCGGAGCCGTGTAGTTCGTTCGTACCAGACTTAATTGTCGCATTCAACACCGCCGCGCCCGAACGGCCATACTCAGCGCTAAAACCGGACGTCTGCACTTTGAATTCCTGGATTGCGTCCACGGGAGGGAGAACGACAAAGTTTGTGCCGTTGAGGAAGTCCACTGTGTCGGAGTTGTTGTCGATGCCATCAAGAAGATAGTTGTTTTGGGCGGGGCGGTTTCCGTTAGCCGCGAACGCACCAGTTGCCGCGTTGCCACGCGTATCCGCTTGCGGCGTAGTCACACCTGCGGCCAGCTGAGCCAGGAATGTAAAGTTACGGCCGTTGAGCGGCAGGTCGTTGACGTTCTTCGAGTCCACGACTTGGCCAACAGACGCGTCCTGTGACTGCAGAACCGGCGCTGTCGTTGTAACTTCGATCGTTTCGTTAACTGAGCCGGGCTTGAGCGAAAAATCCGCAACTACGCTTTGACCGACGTTCACGGTAACACCATGCTGCGTGCTAGTTTGGAAGCCCTGCACTGTAACGGTGATCTTGTATGAACCAATGCGGACCGGCGTGAACTTGTAGCCGCCGTCGTCGCTCGTCGCCGTAGAAAGCGTCGCGTTGGTGCCCTCGTTGGTGAGGGTCACGTTAGCGCCGTTGACGCGTGCGCCGGACGAGTCCGACACCGTGCCAAGAATTGAGCCTGTGTCCACTTGCGCGAAGGTAGAGCTGGCACCCGCCAAAGCCAAGACCAGAATTGCAGCCGTTACGACGACCAGCCGTCCACCCCAAAAACGAACGGTCCTTCGAACCATGACCTTCCTCCTCGTAAACCACTCCTGCGAACCTGCTCGCACCAGCTCGCGTCCTCGGCGAGCGCACATCGGAAGTAAACGCTTACACTGCCCCTGACACCCGACTCCTGAGTTCCCCGCTAACCGCAACTCTGAGCATCCCTAGAGCGCTACAGCCCGAATGTAAACGATTACCTTCTGCCCCGACCCTAATATGAAACCACTAGCGTGTGGTCTCGAATACCACTTCCCCTTTTTCTTTGTCAAGTATTTTTCTCATTTTCATCACTTTTTTTGCAGGGGGTTATGCAATCCCTTTATGTCTTAAAGACTTAGGCTCGAGCGTTCTAGAAAGCCCTTTGCCCGGTCTGCGCAATCCCATTAGGTATTTTTCTTAGGTACTTTTCGCCAAATTGGGATCCCGGACGGGCAAATGGAAATGTTTTCGGTCCTGACCGATAGTTTTGTTGGGAAGTTAACGATGCTAGTATCCACTGGCAATTGAAGCGGAGAGAACTCGGAGTGGTTGCGCCACGACAGAGAGGACCCAAGCTGATTTCACGTCGCGAGCTTTTGGGCCAGGCGAGATGGGCTCCTGCTCTATTTTTGCCTGCACCACTTTTTGTCGGCATTCGCGCTAGCGGTCTGGTCCCAAACCTCAACCCTGCATTGCCATCCCTCGCAGACGGGCAGATTTCCCCTCACTACCCCGCACACTCTCCTCTGGAAAACACGCTGCGTCTGGTCCAGCCGGGGAGCGACTCGTACTTCGCGGAAAAATATGCGGCTGAGCTGCAGACCATTTTGCGGTTGTGGAGTGAGCGACTTCTGGGTGGGGGAAATTGGCTGGAATTTTTGGGGAAACATCTACAACCCGTTCTTGAATCCAATATTGCAGGAGAGATGCGGGAAACCAAACGCTCCACGCCCTCTGGGATCGAATTAGTGAAGCGCAATTTCGCCGAACCAGTACAACTCGACCGAGAGAGATTCCTCGGTGCGCTCAGGGCGTTCTTGGCAGGTTTTCACAAAATAGACCGCGCCGAATTTGAGATCGTCCAGATCAAGCAGGTTTCACCTCAGCCGCTTTCGGTCGAAACTCACGTGCGCTACGCATTCGTGGGATCGCACGAAAATGGCGAACGCACAGAGCGAATCGGTGTTTTCAACGTGCTTTGGACGCGCGACGGCACTGAGAAGTGGCAAGCGGAAAAATGCAAATTCCTCGGAGAAAACGTTTCGAGCGCCAAGTCGCCTCTTTTTGCGGACGTCACCGTCTCGATGCTTGGCCGCTGCGATTCTTATCAAAATCAGCTTGTGCGCGGCACGGACTACTGGCGGACGGTGCTGGACGGGGCCTCAGGAATCGACGTTTACGGAAACAATGGAATTGCCGCCGGTGATTTTGACAACGACGGCTTCGACGACTTGTATGTTTGCCAGCCGTCGGGCCTTCCAAACCGTCTCTACCGCAACCGAGGCGATGGCACGTTTGAGGACGTCACGGAAAAATGCGGCGTCGGCGTATTGGACGCGACTTCATGCGCGCTCTTTGCAGACTTTCAAAATCGCGGCGTGCAGGACTTGCTGGTGGTTTGCGACTCCGGACCTCTCCTCTTTCTCAATCAAGGTAATGGAAAATTCGCCCTCAAGCGAGATGCCTTTTCGTTTGCGAAACCACCCCAGGGAACGTTCACTCATGCCGCCGTGGCGGATTACGATCGCGACGGACGCCTCGACATCTATTTCTGCCTGTATACCTACTACCTGGGTTTGGATCAATATCACTACCCCTCGCCTTACTTCGACGCGCGCAACGGCCCTCCCAATTTTCTGTTTCACAACGAAGGAAACGCTAAGTTTGTCGATCGCACAGAAGCCAGCGGTTTGAACGTGGAGAACGATCGGTTTAGTTTTGCGTGTGCCTGGGGCGATATAAACGGGAATGGCTGGCCGGACCTGTACGTAGCAAATGACTTCGGAAGAAACAACCTCTACCGCAACAACGGCGACGGAAAATTCGCTGCGGTGTCTGAGGATTCTGGCGCAAACGATGTTGGCGCGGGAATGAGTGCGTGTTGGCTCGATTTCGATGGTGACGGCACGCAGGATATCTACGTTTCGAATATGTGGTCGGCAGCAGGCCGGCGCGTTTCCGAGCAGGACACTTTTCACACAAACGATCCAAGGAACATAAAATCCTTCTATCGCCAGCATGCAAGCGGCAATTCGCTTTACAAAAACCAGGGCGATGGAACATTCAAGAATGTCGCGGTGCCAACGGGAGTCGAAATGGGCCGCTGGGCCTGGTCATCCGATAGCTGGGACTTCGATCATGACGGCAATTTAGATTTGTATATTACAAACGGCTATATTTCCGGAACGCAGCCGCAGGAACTCTCGAGCTTTTTCTGGCGGCAAGTCGTCGGAAATTCACCGGCCACGTCCGCTCCTTCGCTTTCGTATGAGCAAGGTTGGAACGCCATTAATGAATTGATTCGCTCGGACCATACGTGGAGCGGGTACGAACGGAATACTATGTACGTCAACAATCACGACGGAACGTTTTCGGACATTTCCGGCGTTTCCGGATTGGATTTTCTAGACGACGGCCGCGCGTTTGCGCTGGCCGATCTAAATCACGACGGACGGCTCGAAGTCATTCTGAAAAACCGCACCGCGCCGCAGATTCGGATTTTGCAAAACGCGATTTCTGAAATCGGCGATTCCGTGTCCTTTCGCCTGAGGGGGGTAACGAGCAATCGCGACGCAATTGGGGCCGCAGTGACGTTGCAGACGGGCGGCCTTCGTCAGACGAAATATCTGCAAGCAGGAACGGGATTTCTTTCGCAGCATTCCAAGGAGCTTTTCTTTGGCCTTGGGAAATCTTCGCATCCCATTTCAGCAACCGTCCGCTGGCCTAGTGGATTGACCCAAACCTTTGAAGGAATTCCCGCAAATCATTGCGTGACACTTGAGGAAGGCCAGAAAAAAATCTCCGCGAAACCATTTTCCAGCCACGTGATTCCGCCAAAAACATCAACAGAGGCAGTTCGTCCAGAGACGCTGCCTTCCTCTGTGGCGACCTGGCTGCTCGATCCTTTGGCAGCGCCGGAGTTCAATTTGCCTGATTCATCGGGTACCATGCGAACTCTCGCTGCGCTGCGGGGAAAGCCCATTCTGCTTAGTTTTTGGTCCGCGAAATTGCAAACTGCACTTGATCAACTGAGATCATTACAGGGCGTCCAAGCGGAGTTTTCAGTGAGAGGCATCCGCATCGCGTGCGTTAATCTGGATGAAGACTGCGACGCCATTCGGCTCCGCGCTTTTGCAGCAAATGAGAACCTGACGATTCCCCTTCTAGTCGGCACGCAAGATGTCGCAGGCGTTTACAACATTATTTATCGCTACGTCTTTGACCGTCGCAAAAACTTGCCTCTTCCCTGCTCACTGCTGCTCGACGAATCCAGCAATATCGTTAAGATCTATCAAGGCTTCTTTGAGACGCCGCAAATCCTCGCCGACGCGCAGAGCATCCCTCGCACGTACGAAGCTCGCGTTGCAAAAGGGCTTCCCTTTCCAGGCACCCTATACGGTGGCGGCTTTCAACGAAATGATTTCACTAACGGCGTGGCCCTTTTTCAGCAAGGCTATCTAGACCAAGCCGCTGCATCTTTTAGGCAGGTAATCGCTGCCAAACCAGACAATCCCGAAGCCTTCTACAATCTTGGTACTCTTTACCTCCGCAAGAATGACTTGAACGAGGCGAAGAAATATCTCGAAAAAACAGTCAGCCTCCGACCCGACTATCCTGAAGCCTGGAACAATCTTGGCATGATTGCCGCACAACAGAACCAGCAGGACGATGCCATTAGATATTTTCAGCGATCCATCGAGCAGCGCCCGGACTATGTCATAGGCCTCGTCAATCTTGGCAATCTCCTTCGTCGACAAGGCAACGCTTCGGATGCCGCAAAAGCTCTAGACCGAGCCGTCGAACTTGAACCCGGGAATGCAGAAGCCTGTTTTGGGCTCGGCATGTTGTACGCCCACCAAAACGATTCCGAGCGCGCCGAAGCGCTATTCCGAAAAGCAATCGCTATCCGCCCGGACTACGCTGACGCAATCAATAATCTTGGCGTGCTTCTTGTGCGTGAAGGAAAAAATGCCGAGGCCGAAGAGCAGTTCAAATCCTGCATATCGGTTGCGCCCAAGCTCGACCAGGCTTACCTCAATCTTGCCCAACTCTATATGCTTGAAAAGCAGAACGACAGAGCCCGGGAAATCCTTGAAGCGCTTCTCAAACTTCAGCCACAGCACAAATTGGCTCGGCAGACGCTAGAGATGCTACATTGAGAAAATAGAAGCAAGTGCGGCAGTGTTTCGGAAAAAACAGGCGAGGCAATGAACACGTTTGCATTATGGCAGTCGGCCGCTAGCACGCGTCTTTCGCGCCCAGTGCTCCCGCTTTTTCTGGTTGCGTTTTCTCTGACGCCCGCAAACCGCCCTGCTCAAAGGCCCTCGTCGTCCAAGCCGGCACAGCACGCTGCGCCGAAAAGCGACCCGCGCTTTCAGGAGGCAGAAGCGCTCTTGCAGCAAGGCCGGACCGAAGAGGCAAAACAAAGGATCGATGCCGAACTCGAGAAAGATCCGAAAAGCGTCGAGGGATACAACCTGCTCGGAATCGTCGCGGTCTCGCTGAAGAATTACGATGGAGCACTCGAAGCTTTTCAACAAGCTCTGAAACTCAATCCTGCATCCGTTCGCACGAAAATTAATCTCGGAAACCTCTACACCTCTCTTCAAAAAACGGATCTGGCTGAAAAACAATTTCGGGAAGTGCTTCGCACGAATCCAGCCAACCCCCAAGCGAATTACAACCTCGGCCTGATTCTCCTCGCCAGGGGACAAGCAGCAGCTGCACTTCCACTACTTGAACAAGTGACGCCCGCGACCACGGAGTCGCAGCTCACTGTGATTCGGGCCTGCTTGCAGGCCGGACGCACTGCTCAGGCGCAGAAAGTTGCAAACACCCTGTCCGAGCGAAACCCGAAGGACGTAAAACTCCACTTCACGCTCGGCGTTGTCCTTGCTTCCGGCAAACAATACAAAGCCGCGCAAATTGAGCTGGAAAAGGCGAACGCGCTTGAGCCGGAAAACTTTGAGATTCTTTACAACCTGGGCCAAGCGGCCCTTCGAGGCAATGAACTTTCAAAGGCCGAAATGGCACTGGCCCGCGCGCAAGCCCTGAAACCCGATTCGGCCGAAACGCTCTACCTTCTAGCGCAGATTTATGCAGAACAGTCCCGCTCGGTGGACGCCCTGGAACTCCTCGCCCGCGCGCACAAGCTTGCTCCAGAAAATACGGACATCATCTTCCTGCTCGCGCGCGTAAGCATGATGCAGAACTATTTTGAGGATGCCATTCCGCTGCTCGAGTCGGGGATCAAAGTCGCTCCCCGCCGCCCCGATCTGCACGCCGCGCTGGGCGAAAGCTATTTCATGTCCGGACGCACGGAAAAGGCGATCGACGAGTTCAAGCAACTCATCGAAATCGATCCCGCCGCCCGCTCGTATGCGTTTTTGGGACTGTCCTACCGCCATCTAGGCCGCTTCGACGAAGCGCGCAAATACTTTGAACAGGGGCTGAAACTCGATCCGCGCAACGCTTCCTGTCTGTTCAACGTCGGCTACATCGAGGGACGGCAGGGGAATCAGACCAAAGCGGAAGAATATTTTCAGCGAACGCTGCAGGCGAATCCGGATTTTGCGGATGCGCTGCTCGAACTCGCGAACCTGCGCATCACGGCAAAGCGTTTTGCGGAGGCGGCTGGATTGCTGCGCCGCTACGTCAGAGTTAGCCGCGAACCGGCGTCCGGTTACTACAAACTGGCAATGGTCGAGCGCAGCCTGAAGCAATTCGACGCCGCGCAGCGCGATCTTAGCGTCTTCCAAACTCTGTCGAAGGACGCTCCCCCAGGACCGTATCCGTTCCAGCGCCTCTTTGACTATCTCGAGAATCGTTCCACGCTCACTGCGCGCGAACGTACGCAACTCGACTTGACCGAACTCGCCAACCAGATCAAAGCGCATCCGGGACGCCCGCAAGATCTCTATTCGCTTGCGCAAGCGTATTTGAAGCTCGGCAAAATCGAAGAAGCGCGGGATGCCATTTCTCAGCTGGATCAAATCAGCGCCGATGATTTCCGCATGCAGGGAGGGATCGGCGCGCTGCTCGCGCGTTATCGCGTTTATGATGATGCCATCCGCCATTTCCAGGCCGCTGCAAAGGCAAACCCCTATTCCGACGATGTAAAGTTCGATCTCGCCGACGCTTATTTTCGCAAAGGATCGTACGCCCAGGCGCTTGACGTCGCGCAAACGGTTTCCGCTGAGGGACAAAAAGATGACGCGTATCTTGCGCTCGCCGGCGACATTTACTCTCACCTCGGCGACTCACCCAAAGCTGCGCAAATTTTTCAGGATGCCGTTCGCCGCAATCCGGATAACGACCAGTATTATCTTTCGCTGAGCCTTGTCCAGCTTCGCGGCGGAAATCTTGACGAAGCAGAATCCACTTTGGACAAAGGCCTGTCGCGCGCGCCGTCGTCTGGAAAAATACTCTGGGGCCTCGGCGTAATATCTGCGCTGCGCGGAGATTTGCCACGTGCCTCCGAGCGCCTGGAGCGCGCCGTCGATCTTCTTCCTGAATGGTCCGGCGGTTACTCCACGCTCGGCTTCTTCTACTATCAAACCGGCCAATACGATAAGGCTCGTGAAGTTTTTTCCCGTTTTAAAGGCAGCCGCTCTTCAGGCGGGTTTGATATGAAGCGCATTGAGCAAGCACTCGCCGGCGCGCCGCAAACCTCGGCGTCTGCCATGCAGCCTTTGCCCGCGCCCGCACGCCAGCAATTTCTGCAAATTGCGCTTACCCTTGCTGATCGTACCCTATGACCTCTCAGGGAAAATATTTTCGTCCTGTGATTCCGTTTGTCCTCGCCTTTCTTTTCTCCCCCTCCATCCAAATCAATCTCCTTTCCGGTCAATCCGTCAAGAAGCGGGACGCACCTGTCGCTGTTCGCTTCACGGATATCCGCAAACAAGCGGGTATCACTTTTTTGCAAGACTCGACGCAAACCGAAGAAAAACTCTATCTCGAAACCATGGGCACCGGTGTTGGCTGGCTCGACTATGACCAAGATGGACTCATGGATCTCTATTTCGTCCAGTCGGGCCCCACTGATTTTTACAAGCCCGATCACCCGATGCGTTCCGCGCTCTATCACAACAACGGCGACGGCACCTTCTCCGACGTCACAGAGAAAGCCGGGGTGGCCGCGGAGAATCACTACGGCCAGGGAGTCGCCATCGCCGACTACGACAACGACGGGTATCCGGACATTTACGTCACGGGGTACAAAGGCGCGATTCTCTATCACAATAATGGGGACGGCACGTTCACGGACGTCACTACGAAAGCCGGCGTAGCCGACGAAGGCGGCTGGTCCACCAGCGCCGCCTGGTTTGATTATGACCACGACGGCTATCTCGACCTAGTCGTTCTCAACTACATCGACTGGTCGCCGAAAAACAATCTCTGGTGCGGCGAACAACGTCCTGGATACCGTTCTTATTGCAGTCCCGGAAATTACCGCGGCCAGCACCTGAAGCTCTATCACAACAACCATGACGGCACGTTTACCGACGTGAGCGAGTCCTCCGGCATCGGCAAGCCCGAAGCAAAAGGCATGGGCGTCGTTCTTGC
>JACXTT010002642.1_pt1 | contig 28228 bp, 28 predicted proteins | sample 9270951 | NCBI WGS metagenome assembly JACXTT01 (sample SAMN15532306, study PRJNA645909) | rock metagenome | isolation source: weathered quartz diorite | place: Puerto Rico | collected 2017-06-21 | reverse complement strand
CCACACCGTGCAAAGCGTACCGCATTATAAATGTTTACGGTGGCGATGACCAATCGGCGTTGGGCGAGGCCCTCCGGCTGCTTCTGAAGAGTGCTGGCCACCGGGCCGAGACCGCCGATTCCCCGGCCCGCATCCTGACGGCGGCGGAAGCCGAGAGATTCGACCTTATTCTGCTGGATATGAACTACGCCCGCGACACCACGTCGGGCAGCGAAGGGCTGGATCTGCTGGCCCGGTTGCGGCGCTCAAATCGCGACACGCCGGTGCTGGTGATGACGGCCTGGGGCAATATTGACCTGGCTGTAGAAGCGATGAAGATCGGCGCGGCCGATTTCATCCAGAAGCCGTGGGACAACCATCGCCTGCTGGGGACGATGGAAAAGTTCGCGCGCAACGCGGCCCAGGCTCGCGCGGGCCGCGAAGCTGCACGCCGGATCCATCGCCGCCTGCTGGCGCGGCCGCCGAAAACTCTTCGCACGGTGGAATGGGACGCGGCCTCGGAGCCTTTCTCCGACGTGGGCGGCGATTGCTACGATTTCTTCGACCTTGGCCCGGACCGGGCCGACTTCGTGCTGGCCGATGCGTCGGGTAAAGGGGTCGCCGGCGCTCTGCTGATGGCTAACCTCCGCGCCACTTTCCGCGCGCTATCGCCGGGCATTGCCGACGCCCTCGCATTGCTTGAGATAGTGAACCGGCAATTTTACGAATCGACGCCATCGGAGCAATACGCCACGCTGTTCTCCGGCGATTACGACGACCGGACGCGGCTGCTTCGATACGTCAATTGCGGTCACCCGGCGCCGCTGCTGAGGCGAGCCACCGGCGGGATCGAGCGGCTGGACTCCACCGGGACGGCGCTGGGCCTGTTCCCCGATTGGCGCGGCGGCGCCGCCGAGGTGACGCTGGAGCCCGGCGACGTTCTGCTGGTTTACTCGGACGGCGTGACCGATGCGGGGCCGGAGGACGAACCTTTTGGCGAGGAGTCTCTGGCGAAGCTGCTCCGGGAACCCGTGTCAGCGGCGGGCATTCTGGACGAAGTCCGCTCTGCCGGGTTCACGGATGACGCAACGGTGCTGCTGATTAGCGGGCGCGCGGAGTCAGCTAACTAGGTCGCCTCACGAATTCGAGCCGCGCCGCGGCCGGCGCCTCCTGGCGAAGACCGCTCTCACCACGCTCTTGCCTTTCGCTTCGCTTGAACGCGTCGGCGGCGCGGCCTCGGCTACGGCCGCCTTGACGAATGCCCGCACCGCCGGATCCAGCAGATCCTTCGGCTCCGAGATCCTTATGTGGCGAATCCAGCGTCCTGTGCCGACAAGAATTCCCCGCGGATCGTCGAGCGCGGACCCGAAGTTAAAGCCCAGATTCACCCACTTCGCATAAGCGGCGATATGCACGAACGAATCGCTCGGCCGTCCGGTATACGAGTAGCCCGCCGAGACCGCGTTGTACGCGTCGTAGATCAGTTCCGTGCAGTCCCCCGCTTCCTCCAGCACCAGCGAGCGAACCGCCAGGGCGAGTTCCGTGATTCGCGGCTCGAACGCCGACAGGAACCGCAGGTATTCGGGTTCAGGCGGACGTACTCGCGGCTTCATTTCCGATCAGATTACCCGCTTCCAGCGCCCGATGCACGCGGAGATATCCCGGCCGCGGACGAACTCTGCCGCGCCACGCCCTGTGATATCCTGGCCCGCACCGGGAGGTGCTCTTCCATGAAGACTCGGTTCGCGCTTCTCACTTCGTTCCTTCTCCTCATCGCCGTCGCGCTGCTCCGTACTACGGCGCTCTCTCAAAGCGACGCGCCGACTATGAAGGAGCGCTTCCAGCAGATGTCCATCCAGGCTGAGCGCACTGGCCTGGCCGAGCCATTCAAGGGCATCACGACGAATGGAACGGTGCAGGAAGGACTCTACCCGATCCGCTCCACGGGCGTTTCCACCGAGCCCGTGCGTAAAGCCGCCGCGGCCTTTCTTGGCGTCCTCACCAAAGAACAGCGCGCGAAAACCGTCTTCCCGGTGGACGACGTCGAATGGCGGAAGTGGATGAACCAGGATTTTTACGTTCGCCAGGGCATTGGCTTCATCGACATGACCGAAGCACAGCGCGAGGCGGCATTCTCACTTTTCCGCGCGTCGCTCAGCGCGAAAGGCTTGAAGCTCACACGCGACATCATGCGCCTGAACCACACACTGGGCGAGCTGAACAACAACAACTTCGAGCGTTACGGCGAATGGCGCTACTGGATTACAGTAATGGGCGAGCCGTCAGCCAAAGGGCCGTGGGGATGGCAGCTCGACGGCCACCACGTCATCATCAATTACTTCGTGCTCGGCGACCAGGTGGTCATGACCCCGCTGTTCGTCGGCTCGGAGCCCGTAATCGCGACCTCCGGCAAATACAAGGGCATTTCCATTCTCCAGCAGGAGCAGAGCGACGGCTTCGCCATGCTCCTGGCTCTCACCGAAGAGCAGCGCAAGAAAGCGGTCCTGAATTTTTCAAAGACCGCGAACAACAACCTCACCGAGGCTTTCAAGGACAACGTGGTTCTGGATTACGCCGGCGTCCGCGCGGCGGATTTCTCCTCCAAACAGAAGCAGCAGCTTGAAAACCTGATCGCGCTCTATGCCGGGAACATGGACGACGGCCACGCGCGGGTGAAGATGGACGAGGTCAAGCGGCGTCTGGACGAGACCTGGTTTGCCTGGATCGGCAGCACGGAGCCGAACAGCGTCTTCTACTACCGCATCCACAGCCCGGTGATCCTGATCGAATTCGACCACCAGCGTCCAGTCGGGCTGCGCCACCTGATCGCAGAGCCGAATCTGCCGTTCCGGGAACACATCCACGCGGTGGTCCGCACGCCTAACGGAAACGACTACGGAAAGGACCTGCTGCGCCAGCATTACCTGCTCCATCCGCACATCTGACCCGATGACTTTCTCATGAAGATCGTCAAGCCCGGCCGCCAGCGCCTCTTCGAGCAGGACCCCGAAACCGCCGCCACCGTCTCCGCGATGCTGGCCGATCTCGAGAAGAACGGCATGGACGCGGTCCGCAAGTACAGCCGCCAGTTCGACGACTGGGATCCGACCGAGTTCCGCCTGACTTCGGGACAGGTGGTAGAAGCCATCGCCCGCCTCTCGCCGCAGGCCATTGCCGATACCGGATACTGCCAGGCGAACGTCCGCCGCTTCGCTCAGGCGCAGATGGAGACACTGCTTCCGCTGGAAGTGGAGCTGAGGCCGGGCGTCTTCCTGGGGCACAAACATATCCCTGTGAACTCGGTGGGCAGCTACATCCCGGGCGGCCGCTATCCGATGTTCGGCTCGGCGCAGATGAGCATTATCCCGGCGCGCGTGGCTGGAGTGAAACGGATAGTCGCCTGCACGCCGCCGGTGAAGGGCCAGGGCTGGTACCCGGCCACCATCAACGCCATCCACAAAGCCGGGGCGGATTCGATCTACGCGCTGGGCGGGGTGCCGGCGATTGCGCTGATGGCTTTCGGGCTGGACGGCAATCCCCCGGTGGACGTTCTGTGCGGCGCCGGGAACCGCTTCGTGGCCGAGGCCAAGCGCCAGTTATTCGGGCGCTGCGGCATCGACCTGCTGGCCGGGCCTACCGAGATCGCCGTGATCGCCGACGACCACGCCGACCCGGCGCTGGCAGCCTGCGATCTGCTCGGCCAGGCCGAGCATGACCCGAACAGCGGCCAGTGCCTCATCTGCCTTAGCGAAGGGTTTGCCCGCCGCGTTGTCGCCGAAGTGGAACGGCAGCTTGCGGTGCTGCCGACCCGCGAGATTGCCGAGCTTTCCTGGCGGGATCACGGCATCGTCTACGCCGCGGACAGCGCGGAGGAAGCGGTGCGGCTCTCGGACCAGTACGCGCCGGAGCATTTGGAGCTGCACGTCCGCGACACGGACTGGTACTTTTCGCGCCTCACCAACTACGGATCGCTGTTCATCGGAGAGGAGACCACGGTTGCCTACGGAGACAAGACCATCGGGACCAATCACATCCTGCCCACCAGCCGCGCCGCGCGCTACACGGGCGGCGTCTGGGCCGGCAAGTTCCTGAAGACCTGCACGTATCAGCGCATGACGGCCGAGGCCAGTGTGGAAACGGCGGAGGTCACCGAGCGACAGTGCGTCCTCGAGAACATGCTGGCCCACGCTATCACGGCCCGCGTCCGAATCGGCCGCTATTCGGGACGCTGACAGATCATGGATCTGCTGATCATTCTGCTGCCGCTGCTGTTCCTGATGTACGTCGCCTACCGCGGTTTCAGCGTCATTCTTTTCGCGCCTGTAGCTGCGCTGGCGGCCGTCTTCCTCACCGGGCCACACCTGGCCCTGCCGTTCTTCTCCGGCGTCTTCATGGAGCGCATGGTCGCCTTCGTGAAGCTCTACTTTCCGGTCTTCCTGCTGGGCGCGGTGTTCGGAAAGGTCGTGGAACTGTCCGGCTTCGCCCGCTCCATCATCAACGCCATGGCTCGGCGGGCCGGGCCCAGCCACGCCATCACCGCTATCGCCGGCGTCTGCGCCGTGCTCACCTACGGAGGCGTGTCCCTGTTCGTGGTGGCGTTCGCGGTGTACCCTTTCGCCGCCGAGCTGTTTCGCGCGGCCGGCATCCCGAAGCGGCTGATCCCGGGGACAATCGCGCTCGGAGCATTCACGTTCACGATGGACGCGCTGCCCGGTTCGCCGCAGATCCAGAACATCATTCCGACCACCTTCTTCCATACCGATGCCTGGGCCGCGCCGCGGCTGGGCCTGATCGGCGGCTTGTTCGTGCTTGCGATCGGCCTCGCCTACCTGCAATGGCGCAGGCGGCAGGCCGAGCTGGCCGGCGAGGGTTACGGCGGGGAGACACTCGCGGAGCCAGAGAGACAGGACGGCGCCAAGCTCCCGCACCCGCTGCTCGCGCTGCTGCCGCTGGTGATGGTGGGCGTGCTGAACAAGCTCTTCTCGATCTGGATTCCCGCCGCGTACGGCTCCAGCTTCAGCCTGGCCGCGGCCGGTTTTCCCGGCGCGGACACGGTCGACGTCGGCAAGCTGTCGGCGGTGTGGGCCGTGGAAGCGGCGCTGCTGGCGGCCATACTGACCGTGATCGTGTGCGCCTTCGGCCGTCTGCGCTCCCGGTTCAGCGAGGCCGGAAACGCCGCCGTAGGAGGGGCCATGCTGGCCGCGCTCAATACCGGTTCGGAGTACGGATTCGGCGCCGTGATCGCTATGTTACCCGGCTTTCGGGCGGTCAACGAATTCCTCACCCACACGATCCGCGATCCGCTGCTGAACATCGCCGTGACCACTACGACGCTGGCCGGTATCACCGGGTCGGCGTCCGGAGGAATGAGCATCGTCCTCGGGTCCATGGGGGCGGCGTATCTGGAGCGCGCCCAGGCGGCCGGAATCTCGCCGGACGCGTTGCACCGTGTAACGGCGATGGCGTCCGGGGGCATGGATACTCTGCCGCACAACGGCGCGATCATTACGCTACTGGCCGTCACCGGGCTCACGCACCGGCAGTCCTACCGTGACATCTTCGCGATGACCGTAATCAAGACGACCGCCGTGTTCGTCGTGATCGCCGTCTATCATCTGACCGGAATCGTCTAGCGCCAACGGACTCATGCGGGCGCGTGTCTTCGGCTGGTGTCCGGGAATTCCGCCACCAGAGACAGGTTCCCGCCCATGGCCTGGACGGTCTTCCGAAGCGTGGACAACAGGAGATCGCTCCGCTTTTCGAGGCGCGCAAACGCCGTCCTGGGTGATCCCCGAGTTTCTCGGCCATCCTGACTTGCGTGAGCTTGCGTGCGTGCCGGAGTTCGCGCAGAGTCATCTCCTCGGCGATCAACTGCGCGGCGCGGGCCTGGACCTCCTTGCGGCGGGCGGGGGTGAGCTTCCTGATGATGTCGTTCACCTTCGTGGCGATGCTTATCTCCGTTCCTTTTTCAGCCTTGCTATTTTCCTCGAGGTCTATTTCTCGCCGGAGGCCACGAAGCGATACCCCACACCGCGCACGGTGAGCACATGCTTCGGACGCGTCGGATCGTCCTCGATGTAGCGGCGCAGCCGCACGATAAAGTTGTCGATGGCGCGCGTGTCGGTGTCCTCGTGCAGGCCCCAGACCTCCTCCAGCATCATCTTTCGCGACACCGTCTTTCCCTCGTGCCGGATCAGGTAGCGGAGGACGTTGGCCTCCATCAGCGTCAGCGGAAACACGCGGTCGCGGACGCGGAGCTCGAGGAGATCGAAATGCACCGATTTCTCGCCGAAGGTGAAGGCATCGGCGGGCTGAGGCGGAGCCGCGGAATGGTTCGGCGACGGCTTCAGCCATTGCTGCCGGCGGAGCAGGCCGCGGATGCGCGCGATCAGGATCGACAGCTCAAAGGGCTTGGTCAGGTAATCGTCGGCGCCGGCGGCGAAACCGCGCAGAACGTCGTCGGGATGGCCGCGGGCAGTCAGCATCAGGGTCGGGATGAACTGTCCGGCCTGGCGCATTTCGGTCATCACCGCGAAGCCGTCCTTGCCAGGCAGCATCACGTCCAGCACCACGACGTCGGCGGGCGGCGCTTCTCCGAGCAGCACCTCCAGCGCGGCTTCTCCGGTCTCCACGACGCGGACCTGGTAACCTTCCGCCTCCAGGTTGAAGCGCAGGCCTTCGGCCAGGTGTTGCTCGTCCTCCACCACCAGGATCTGGCTCATTTTGCGATGGGAAGCTGCAAGACAAAGGTGCTGCCGCGTCCCGGACCTTCGCTTTCCGCCCAGGCGCGTCCACCGTGCCGCTTGGCGACGGACCTGACGATGAACAGGCCGAGCCCGGTGCCCTTGACGCGCGTCGCCAGGGGGCCGGGCGCGCGGTAGAAGCGCTTGAAGATTTGTTTCAGCTCGGCCTTGGCGATGCCCGGGCCCTGGTCGGTCACGCGGACCGAGACGTGGTTGGCGTCCACTACCAGCGTGTCCACGCAAACGCTGACTTCGTTCGCCGAATACTTCACAGCATTGTCGATGAGGTTTGAAACCGCAGCGCGGACCTCGTCCGGATCACCCAGGACCTCCACGGGGGGGCCGGGGCGGAATTCGATGGCTTCGGCGGGCACGTGATGCAGGGTCCGGATACGGGCCACGCATTCCTCCACCACGCCGCCGAGGTCGATTCGGGCGCGGTGGAGCGCGGGGCCGGACGAGCCGACGCGTCCGGTGCGCAGCACCTGCTCGATGGTGGCCAGCAGGCGCTCACTGTCCTCCAGCATGATGCGGTAGAACTCGTTGCGCTTGGGCTCGTCGACGGAGCGGGTTTGGAGGGTTTCGAGGTAGAGCCGGATGGAGGCGACGGGGGTCTTCAGCTCGTGCGTGACGGCGTTGATGAACGCGTCATGCTGCTCATTCCGGCGGATCTCCCGCACCAGGAAGACAGTGTTCAAGACCACGCCGGCGATGACGGTGGCCAGCAGCAGTATGCCGAGAAACAGCAGGATGCCGTTTCGCCAGTTGAGCAGAACCCAACCGACGTAGAGGAGGAGAATGACCGAGATCAGCCCGGCGCCGAGCGCGATGAAGAACGCGATCGACTTTCGCCGGCCGGCGACAACCATGACTTCAGCTTACAGCTAGGCTGCTTCCCGCTCCAACAGGGCGCTGTCCACGCGGGCCACGCGGACCTGCCTTACGATCCCGAAGCTGCGCATAACCTTGAGCAGGAGCCAGGACGGATCAAACTCGTACCAGGCCAGGCCGTGGCGCGCTGAAGTGGGATGCGCGTGGTGGTTGTTGTGCCAGCCCTCGCCGAAGGTGATCAGGGCGACCCACCAGTTGTTGCGCGAGTCGTCGCGGGTGGCAAAGCGGCGTCCGCCCCACATGTGCGTGGCGGAGTTCACGAGCCAGGTGGCGTGCAGGCCAAACACAACCCGCAGGAAGATGCCCCAGAACATCAGCGGCAGGCCGCCGATGGCCAGCAGCAGCAGGCCAAGCACTACGATCGGAACCCAGTGGTAGTTGTTCAGCCAGACGTAGAAGCGCTGCTTGGCCAGATCGGGAGCGTACTTGGCCATCAGCCTGGTGTTGCTGTGGAGGCTCTCCCCCATGAGCATCCAACCGGCGTGCGCCCACCAGGCGCCGTCACGCGGCGAATGCGGGTCACCCGGCTGATCCGACTTCTGATGATGGATGCGGTGCGTCCCCACCCAGGAGATGGGTCCGCCTTCGAGCGTCATCGCGCCGCAGATAGCGAAGAAATACTCCATCCACTTGGGAGCCCAATAAGACCGGTGAGTGTGCAGCCGATGGTAGCCCAGGCTGATCCCCAATCCCGTCGTCATCCAGTACAACCCCACCGTCGCGGCGAACACCGGCCAACTGAACATGAATAATGCAGCGACGGCCCCGACATGGAACAGTGCCATGACGATCACTGTGATCCAGTTAATCCCTGTACGATTCGGCATTAACTACAGACTAAAGGGGACTGCGTCGGCGGAGTGTAAGAGTTGTGTAATTTCGGCTGGACCGGAGGTGTGATAAAGTGTCAGTACAACGCACTGACTGAAGAGTCATTTCCCAAGACCGACCGTTATGCCCGTCTTAGGCAAGACCAAAAAAGAGGTGCTGGCCGAGTTCCGATCCAGCGAGATCATCGAGGCGGCGAAAAGGATCTTCGCCGAAAAAGGCTTCAACGACGCCACCGTGGATGATGTCGCGGAGGCCGCCGGCGTGGCTAAAGGCACCATCTACCTGTACTTCCCGTCCAAGCGCGAGATCTTCGTGGAGGCTGTCCGCCAGGGCATCATCGCGCTGCACGCGGAAACGGCACGCCGGGTGAACGCGGCCGAGACGACGGGCGACAAGATTCGGGCTTTCATCGAGACTCGTATGGATTTCTCGGAGAGTGATAGGGAATTCTACCGTTTGTACTACGCGGAGTACAGCAATCTACTTACCTCGCCGGCCATGGTCGGCAAGGAATTCCAGGATCTATACGAGCGGCAGGCGGAGTCACTGGAGCGCGTTCTGACGAACGGGATCAAACGGGGAGAAGTGCGGAAGACGAATCCTCATGCGGTGGCGCGGCTGGTTTACGACACCACGCGCGGCGCCATCGCGCAACGAATCCTCGGCTGGTCCCGGCGTTCTCCAAGGGAGGATGCCGATCTAGTATTTGAAGTTCTGTGGAGGGGCATCGGATGCGCCTGAACACTGCGGCTTTGCTCGTTACAGCGTTGTTCTGTCTAGTTTTGGGGGGTTGCACGGCCAAGAGCAACCCGGCTCCCGTGGCGGCTCCGGCGGCGCCGGTCCGAATCGCCTCGGTGACGGTCAAGACCGTTCCTGTGGAAGTCCAGGTAGTCGGGAGCGTGGAAGCCTATTCCACGATTGTGGTCAAGTCCCAGGTGGGCGGCATTCTCACAAAGGTGTTCTTCAAGGAAGGCGACCCGGTCCGCAAGAACGACCTGCTGTTCGAGATCGATCCCCGCTCCTATGAGCAGATCATCAAACAGTGGGAGGCCAACCTGGTGCGGGACCAGGCGATGCTGATGCAGGCCAAAGCCAACCTGGCTCGGGACCTAGCCCAGCAGAAGTACGCCGAGCAGCAGGCTCGGCGTTACGATCAACTCCACAAAGAAGGTGTGTTCTCCCGCGAGCAGGCCGACCAGATGCGGGCCGACGCCGACGCGAAGATGGAAGCCGTCCGCGCCGACCAGGCCGCCATTGACAGCGCAAACGCGGCCATCGTCGCCGATTCGGCCTCGCTCGGGAAGGCCAAGGTGGACCTCAGCTATTGCCAGATCCGGTCGCCCATCGACGGCCGCACCGGCAACCTGGCCATCAAGCAGGGCAACCTGGTGAAAGCTAATGACGTGGACCTGGTGACCATCCTGCAGATCCAGCCGGTATATGTCACGTTCGCTGCGCCGGAGGGGCAATTGGCCGAGATCCGGGCGCGGATGAAGGCGGGGCGTCTGGGCGTCCACGCCGGACCGCAGAATCAGATCAGTCCGGGCGCCGACGGGACGCTGACGTTCATCGACAATTCGGTGGACAACTCGACGGGAACCATCAAGCTGAAAGCCACGTTCACCAACGCCGGCTCCGACTTCTGGCCGGGACAGTTTCTTAAGGTTTCGCTGCGGCTCTCCGAGATGCCGAACTCCATCGTGATTCCGGCCGCGGCTCTGCAAAACGGCCAGAACGGCAACTACGTGTTCGTGGTGAAATCCGACGATACGGTGGAAATGCGCGAAGTGACGGTAGGCCCCAAGGCGGGTCCGGACATCTCCATTGCGAAGGGCCTCCAAGCCGGGGAGAGAGTGGTCACGGAAGGCCATGTCCGGCTGGTTCCGGGCACACGGGTGAGGATATTGACGTGAACTTTTCCGCCACCTTCATCGAGCGTCCGGTCGCCACCACGCTGCTGATGCTGGCGATCGCGCTGTTCGGCGCGGCGGCGTACCGGCTGTTGCCGGTCAGCGACCTGCCCAACGTAGACTTTCCGACTCTGATGGTGTCGGCCAGCCTGCCCGGCGCCAATCCCGAAACCATGGCTTCGGCGGTGGCCACGCCGCTGGAGCGCCAGTTTTCAACCATCGCGGGTCTGGATTCCATGACCTCGACCAACGCTCTGGGCGGCACCGTCATTACTCTGCAGTTCGACCTGAGCCGAAGCCTGGACGGCGCCGCGCAGGACGTGCAAGCGATGATCACCCAGGCCGGGCCACTACTGCCGCCGGGCATGCCTACCCCGCCGACGTTCAGGAAGGTCAACCCGGCCGACCAGCCGGTGATCTACCTGGCGCTGAACTCCGGCACGCTGCCGCTTTACGCCATGCACGAGTACGCCGATACGATGATGGCGCAGCGCATCTCCATGATCAACGGAGTGGCGCAGGTGCAGGTGTACGGCGCCCAGAAGTACGCGGTGCGGGTGCAGGTGAATCCGCGGGAGCTGGCCTCGCGCGGCATCGGCATCGACGAAGTGGAAGCCGCCGTCCGCGGGCAGAACGTCAACATCCCCACCGGCACGCTGTACGGGCCGCACCAGATGCTCACCGTGCAGGCCACCGGACAGTTGACTTCGGCAGACGCCTACCGGCCGGTTGTGGTCGCGTACCGCAACGGCACGCCGGTGCGGCTGGAGCAACTGGGACGCGTGATCGACAGCGTGGAGGACGACAAGGTCGCATCCTGGTTCAACACAAAGGAAAAGAGCAATCGCGCCATTGTCCTGGCGGTGCAGCGCCAGCCGGGCACCAACGCCGTGGAAGTTGCCGATTCGGTACGGTCGCTGATTCCGGCGTTCAAATCGCAGCTACCGGCGTCGGCCTCGCTGGACGTTTTGTACGACCGGTCCGACCCGATTCGCGACGCGTTCAACGACATCAAGTTCACCATGATGCTGACGCTGGCGCTGGTGGTGATGGTGATCTTCCTGTTCCTGCGGAACTTCTCGGCCACCGTCATTCCGAGCCTGGCGCTGCCGTTCTCCATCATCGGCACCTTCGCCGTGATGTACCTGTGCGGCTACAGCCTGGACAATCTCTCGATGATGGCGCTGATCCTGGCCATCGGCTTCGTGGTGGACGACGCCATCGTGATGCTGGAGAACATCGTGCGGCACATGGAAGAGGGCGAGTTGCCGATGCACGCGGCGCTCAATGGCTCGCGCGAGGTTGGCTTCACCATCGTGTCGATGACCATCTCGCTGGCAGCGGTGTTCATCCCGCTGCTGTTCATGGCGGGCGTGCTGGGACGGCTGTTCCGCGAGTTCGCGGTGACTATCGTAGTGGCGATCCTGATCTCCGGCCTGGTGTCGGTGACGCTGACGCCCATGCTTTCCAGCCGCTTCCTGAGGATGCAGCACACCCACGGCCGCTTCTACAACGTTACGGAGCGCTTTTTCGAAGGGATGCTGCGGCTGTACGAGCGGTCGCTGAAGGTGACGCTGCGCTACCGTCCGTTGACGCTGGCGGTATCGGTGATGATCCTGGCAGCCACGGTCTGGCTGTTCATCCATATTCCTAAAGGATTCATTCCTAGCGAAGACGCGGCGCAGCTATTGATCATCACCGAGGGGACGCAGGGCGCGTCTCACCACGACATGTTCGCCAACCAGCGCCGGCTGGCCGAGATCGCGAGGCAGGATCCGAACGTCGAGACGTTCATGTCCAGCATCGGCGGCGGCAGCTCGACGGTGGCGTTGAGCGGACCCAACTTCGGGCGTCTGTTCCTGCACCTGAAGCCCCGCTCGCAGCGTGCCGAGGGCATCGACGAGCTGATGAACCGCATCCGGCCGAAGATGAACAGCCTGACTGGAGTGCGTGTGTTCCTGCAAAACCCGCCCACCATTCGCGTGGGCGGGACGCTTACCAAAGCGGTTTACCAGTACACGCTGCAGAGCACCAATCTGGAGGAGTTGTACTCGAAGAGCAATCTCTTCGAAAAAGAAATGATGAAGCTGCCGGGCCTGATGGACGTCTCCAGCGACCTGCAGATCAAGAGCCCGCAGATGACGGTGCAGATCGACCGCGACCGGGCGTCGTCGCTGGGCGTTTCGCCGGAGCAGATCGAGAACGCGTTGTACGACGCCTACGGCCCGCGCTGGATCTCCACGATCTACGCGCCGAACAACCAGTACAAGGTGCTGATCGAGCTGGAGCCCGAATACCAGGTGGACGCGGCGGCGATGTCCATGCTGTACGTGCGCTCGAACAAGGGCGCGCTGGTGCCGATCGATTCGCTGGCGCGGCTGGCGCCTTCGGCCGGACCGCAGACCATCAACCATCTCGGACAGCTTCCGGCGGTCACGATTTCGTTCAACTTGAAGAACGGCGCGGCGCTGGGCGATGCGGTAGAGGAGATCAACGAGCTGACCCGGACTCACCTGCCGGCCACCATGACCACCAGCTTTCAGGGAACGGCGCAGGTGTTTCAGCAGTCGATGAAGAACCTGCCACTGCTGCTGCTGCTGGCCATCCTGGTGGTGTACATCGTTCTCGGGGTGCTGTACGAGAGCTTCGTGCATCCGCTGACGATTCTATCCGGATTGCCGTCGGCGGGATTCGGCGCGCTGTTAACGCTGTGGCTGTTCGATCTGGATCTGAACATCTACTCCTACGTCGGACTGATTCTGCTGGTCGGCATCGTGAAGAAGAACGCGATCATGCAGATCGATTTCGCGCTGGAAGCGGAACGCAAGGAGCAGAAAACGCCGCTCGAAGCGATCTACCAGGGCTGCCTGATCCGCTTCCGCCCGATCATGATGACGACAATGGCGGCGCTGCTGGGCGCTCTTCCGATCGCGTTCGGATTTGGCGCGGGCGGCGAGTCGCGGCGTCCGCTGGGGCTGTGCGTGGTGGGCGGGCTGCTGTTCTCGCAGGTCATCACGCTGTATCTGACGCCGGTGGTGTACACGTACATGGCGGCGCTGCAGGACCGTATGGGGAAGCGCAAGGGCGAGAGGCGCATTCTTGCGGGGGCCGCGGCGGATTGATTGCCGATCGCTCACGCACTCGTCGGTAAAAGATCCGGGCGAACCGCGCAAAACCTGCAATCCAGGCAGACCACTCCAGGCGTGAGCCGCTGAATCTACACGGATGGTACGGTTCTTGCTTCCTCAGGATTGTGTTCATCGTTTCGGCCAATTGTTCCACTCCGAAGCGAAGCAGCAGAGGCAAATCTTATGCGAGGGAGTGAACTAATGAAACAGTGGACGCTGGTTGCTCTGATGGCGACGTTAAACGTAGGCTCAATGCTGGCGGAGCAGTTTACGCTTGGTATGCTCGCCGCGTCGGTCGGCGCGGGCTCATTCCTATCGGACCAGTTGACGGGTTGGACCGACGACAAGCGCGCCGACGAGGAGCACTATGCTGGAGATCACAGTAAGTGCTTGGAATGCGGGCAGCCACTGAAGGAAGTGAATCCGGCCGAAAACGCGTCCGGCGATTCCATCGAAGGCGAAGGCATCGCCAGCGCGAAGTAGGATGGGCTCCAGGATCCGATCATCCCCCTGTAAGTGACTGAAGCATAGCGGCGTTGCAGGAACGCAGCGTTGCAGGAACGCAGCAGGGAATTAATCATCTCTACATGTAAAAACTCCCGGCGTACCGTGTAATACCTGCCTTGTACTTCGCGCAACTGATTGAATTGCCGTCGACAGTCAAGACGACGCCGACTCCAAGCACCCGTGAGCCGCTGAACCCACACAGTTGGCATGGTCCTTGCTCTCACGAGATTCTGTTCATCGTTTCGGTAAATGGTATCCGCCGAAACGAAGCCGCGGGAGACAGAATCGACACGAGGGAGTGAACCATGAAAAAGTGGACGTTGCTTGCTCTGCTGGCGGCGGTGAGCGCAGGCTCATTGCTGGCGGAACAGTTTACGGGCTGGATTACCGACCGGCAGTGCGCCATTGCCGGAAACTATTCCGGAGACCACAAGAAGTGCCTGGAATCCGGACAGCCATTGGTGTTCGTGAACGAGAACGACAAGAAGATGTACGTCGTTTCCGATCCGGAGAAAGTGAAGGCTTACGCCGGGAAGAAGGTCAGTCTCACCGGCAAGACGTCCGGCGATTCGATCGACACCGAGAGTGTTGCCGAGGCGAAGTAAGGAAGGGTGGCGCTATTGGCGCTTGCCTTTGGCAGGCTGAAGCCTGCCCCACCTTTTGCTGACCTTCCTTGCGAAGGCCTCTCTGCCCGGGAGGACCTATGTGGACGAAGAATGCTCTTCGAAATCTGATCGCCACTAAACTAGGCGGGGTCCGCTTGATCGTTGTTTCAAACCGGGAGCCGTATATTCATCGCTTGCGGGACGGAACCGTGGAATGCGTCCGGCCCGCGAGCGGTATGACTACGGCTCTCGATCCAATCCTCCGCGCGTTCGGAGGCGTCTGGATCGCGCATGGCAGCGGCGATGCCGACCGCCGCGTAGTGGATGAGCGGGATCGCGTGCAGGTTCCGCCGGAAAAACCCTCCTTTTCGCTGCGCCGCGTATGGCTGGCGCGGAAGCTGCAGCAGGAATATTATTCGGGCCTCTCCAACGAGGCGCTGTGGCCGCTCTGCCACGTGGTCTTCGAGCGGCCGCATTTTGAAGCCCGGCACTGGCAGAGTTACCGGGCGGTAAATGAGATCTTTGCGCGGGCAGTGCTCGAAGAAGCCGGCGGCGAGGCGGCGTTCGTCTTCATTCAGGACTATCACCTGGCATTGCTTCCGCGCCTGCTCAAGCTCCGCAGCTCGAATCTGATCACCGCGCAGTTCTGGCACATCCCGTGGCCGAACAGGGAGACTTTCCGAGCGTTTCCCTGGGGCGAGCAACTGGTGGAGGGACTGCTGGGCAACGACCTGCTGGGTTTCCATCTGCGCTCGCACTGCGCCAACTTCCTCGAGACGGTCGACCGGTCGGTGGAGGCCATCGTCGATCACGAGCACGGGGAGGTGACCCACAGCGGGAAAACGACGCTTGTGCGGCCTTTCCCGATCAGCATCGACTTCGAGCGGCATTCGGCGGAGGCGGCCAGCGAAGAGACCACCGCCGAAATGGAGCAATGGCGCCGCGAGCTCGGCCTGACGGCGGAGATAGTCGGAATCGGGATCGACCGCATCGACTACACCAAGGGCATTTTGGAACGGCTGCACGCGCTGGACGCGTTCTTCGCCCGGTATCCCGGATTCCGGCGAAGGCTGGTTCTGGTGCAGATCGGCGTTCCCAGCCGGCTCGACATTCCGGCGTATCGCAGGCTGAACCAAGAACTGGAAGGCCAGATCGAAGCGTTGAACTCGAAGTGGACGGACGGGACGTGGCGTCCGCTGATTTTCCTGCGCGGCGATTTTCCCCAGCGCCGGCTTATGGCGCTTCACCGCCTTGCGGACTTCTGCCTGGTGACTCCCCTCGACGACGGCATGAACCTGGTGGCGAAGGAATTTGTCGCCAGCCGGCTCGACGAAGCAGGGGTCCTGATTCTCAGCCGTTTCGCGGGGGCGGCACGAGAACTGGGCGAGGCGCTGCTGGTAAACCCGTTCAACCCCGACGAGATCGTCGACGCCATCTACGAGGCCATCACGCTGCCGCCCGCCTCGGTGCAGCGGCGCATGCGGCATCTGCGGACGGAGGTCCGGGAGCACAATATCTACCGGTGGGCGGGAAAGATCCTGTCGACGCTGCTCAAGTTCGAATTTCCGGAAGACAGCGGTCAAGAGGAAGAAGGCGAACTACAGGCGGCCGGAGCGGTGCGATGAGCAAGCCGCTGGCGGATTCCCTGGGCGGGCTGGAGCGGCGGGTGATCGAGGCCGAGGGGCTGGCGATTTTTCTGGACTTCGATGGTACGCTCGCCCCGCTGGTCGACGACCCGCTGGAGGCGACGTTGCCTCAGGCCACGCGCGCCCTTCTGGAGGAGATGGTAAGGCTGCCCGACGTTTCGCTTACGCTGATCAGCGGGAGACAGATCGAGGATCTCCGCGAGCGGGCCGCAATCGAGCCGGCTGCTCAAGTGATTTTCGCCGGATGCCACGGCATGGAGATCGCCTGGCCGGGGCTGACATTCCGCGAGCCATGCGCGGAGTCTCTCAGCGGCCTGCTGCGGGAGTTGACGGCCGCGCTTAGCGGCGACCTGGAGCGTTTTCGGGGCGCCGTAGTCGAGTACAAGGAATTGTGCGCGGCGGTTCATTTTCGCCTGACGCCGGAGAGGCAGCGCGACGAACTGGAAGAGGTTGTCCGCAGGCGGCTGGCGCTGATGGACGACCAATTCATGGTGAGGAGGGGCTCGCAGTCGCTGGAAATCCTCCCTCGGGCCGGCTGGAACAAGGGCCGCGCGGCGGCGTGGATACTGGAGGACTATCCCGGCTGGCTAGCCATCTGCGCAGGCGACGATTCCAGCGATGAAGACCTGTTCGAGGCCCTGGGCGACTCGATCAGCGTGCATGTAGGTTTCGCCCCTTCGAGCGCCGCGCGATATCACGTCGCCCGCACCGACGATCTCCGTGCGTTCCTGGCCTGGCTTTGGGCGACGCGATTGTGCTCTCCCAAATCCGGAAGCTCTTATAGCCTTCGGTCCAGATCGAATGCGGCGCTGATGAGACCGAGATGAGTAAAGGCCTGCGGGAAGTTTCCCAGCGCCTCCCCGGTAGGCCCGATCTCTTCCGCATACAGGCCGAGATGGTTGGCGTAAGTCAGCATCTTCTCGAAGATGAAGCGGGCGTCATCCAGACGGCCGGCGCGCGCCAGCACCTCCACCAGCCAGAACGTGCACATGCTGAATGTGCCTTCGCGTCCGGGGAGCCCGTCGCCGGCCGCCTTGCCCAACTCATAGCGGTGCACCAGGCTGTCCGAAACCAACTCTTCGAGAATGCGGTCGACCGTGGAGAGCATTCTCGAGTCGGTTGCCGAAAGGAAGAACATCAAGGGCATGAGGAGGCTGCTGGCGTCGATGGCGTCGGTGCCGAAGTATTGCACGAAGGCCCGCCGCTCCTTGTTCCAGCCGCGGCGCATGATGGTTTCGTAGATTCGGGAGCTTTCGAGGCGCACGCGCGCGTAGTCGATGGGCAGGCCGCGTTTCTCCGCGATCCTCAAACCGCGATTCAAAGCCACCCAGCATTGCACTTTGGAATATAGAAAATGCTGTGGCTCCGAGCGCACTTCCCAGATGCTCTGGTCGCGGCGATGCCAGTTGTCGCACACCCAGTACAGCATGCGGCGGATGTACTTCCAAAGGTCGTAGGAGATGGGCTGCGCGTGTTTGTTGTAGAGGTAAATGGAATCGACCAGCTCGCCGTAAATGTCCATCTGGAGCTGGCCGGCGGCGGCATTGCCCACGCGGACGGGGCGCGAGCCGCGATATCCGTCCAGATGATCCAGCGTGACCTCTGCCAGGTCGTGGCGTCCGTCGATTCCGTAAATGGCCTGCAGCGGCCCGTTGCTTCGATCCTCTTCGGTCGCCCGCTGTTCCAGCCAGGTCATGAAGCGCGATGCCTCTTCGGTGTACCCGAGACGCAGAAAGGCGTACAGCGTAAACGCGGCGTCGCGGATCCAGGTGTAGCGGTAATCCCAGTTGCGCACGCCGCCGATCTCTTCGGGAAGGCCGCAGGTGGGTGCGGCGACGATCGCTCCGGAGGGCTGATACGTGAGCAATTTCAGCGCAAGGGCGGAGCGAATCACCATCTCGCGCCAGCGGCCTTCGTAACCGCAGCGCGAAACCCATTTCTTCCAGTAGGCGATGGTCTCCTGCAGCGCAGCCTGACCGAAAGCGGCGAGGTCAGCGGGAAGGCCGCCGTGGCCGAATTCCAGGCCGTAATCCAGAACGAAGGCGGCGGTTTCGTTCGGATGGAGCACAAAGTCGGCGGCGGCCGCGCCGTCCTCCCCGGCCAGCGGAACCGAGGAGTGCAGGCTCAGTGCGATTCCGCCGCCGGTGAATCTCGCGGCGGCGCCGTCCACCGTGAGTTCGTGCGACTGCCGGGCGAAATCCATGGCCGGCCGGCACTCCATGCGAAAGTGCACGGCGCCGCGGACGCCCCGCGCGATGCGGACGATCTGGTGGCGGACCGTGGCAGCGCCTTCCGAAACCGGCATGAAATCGACCACCTCGCCGACGCCCTCCGGACTCAGGAATCGCGTCACCAGGACGTTGGTTTCGGGCAGGTACATCTGCCTGCGGCGGCCACCCCAGGTCGCGGCGATCTGGAAATTACCGCCTTTGCGATCGTCAAGGATGGCGGCAAACACGCTTGGGGAATCGAAGGCCGGCAGGCAGCACCAGTCGATCGAGCCGTCCATGCCGACCAGCGCGACGGAGTGCAAGTTGCCGATGACCCCGTAGGACTCTATGGGTTGATAGCCCATCTGATCCGCTATCTGGGCTGGCTCGACGCGGCGTCCTGCCGAATGCTCCGCGCGGCTTGCTGTTTCGCTTTCTTGAGTTCGGCATCCACTGCCTGCCGGTCGAGGTCCGGCCGCAAGTCCTGAATGGCCTTCCCGAGGGGGACGGCATCCGGGCCGGTCATCTTGGCTTTCAACTGTTCGAAGGGGATGCTCAAGTTGTCCGAGACGTGAACCGCGGCGACGAACTGGCCCAGATTCTTGAATCCGTCCGCGGCGTTTTGCGCGTTCATTCCGGCAGGCAGCTTGGGCTGCAGGCGGGAGGCCAACTCCGGGTTCCGCGCCAGTTCCTGGCTGGCGCCGCGCGGGGCGTCGTTCTGGTGGACGTTCTGGTTGACGGCCGCCCGCGACGGAGCCTGGGCGGGCGGGCCCCCGGCGCGCGAGACCGCTCCGCGGCCGCGCTGCGCGAAGGCGCCCGGAACCGCGAGGATATTGCAAAGCACGATCGACAAGATGGTTGGAGACACAAAACCGCTCACGGGTTTTTCCTTTCTGTGGTGAGTGTGTGCAAGCCGCCTGCCAGAGACATCGAGTGCTGTTGGGCGTTGATTCTAAGAAATCGCGGGCCCAAATGCTTGGGGGGTACCCAGAAATTTCTACACGGGAGCCAGGGCGCCGGCGGCCCAAGCCACTCGCTAACAGCCGGTATCGACCAGTGTTTTCAGGGTGTGGACGGCTGTGGCGCGCCAATTGCTGTGTTACCCGGAGACTGGAGGTTGATCCATGCAGACAGAACCGTCAAATGCGTCCTCGTCCCTGCCCGATCCTCCGCGCCGCGCTGCGATGGACAATGAGCGCTACCGGCGCTCGCACGGGCCCGGGTTCTGGGCAGGCCTCGGTATTCTTGCAGCCGCGGTCGTCGGCCTTTGCTGGTATGCATATCCGTACGCGCTGCGGCAGAAGTCGCTGGCTGATGATTTTCCGGCCGTGCAGAAATCCGTGACGGCCGTCGGCGACCGTATGGGTAAAGCGGAATCGGATCTGCGCGAGTGGTACGGCGATCAGCAGGCGCTTCGCGAACGCGTGACGAAACTGGAGAGCGGAGCGGGCGATAAGCTGCGGGCGCTGCGGAATCAGTCCAAGGAGTTCGCGGAGAATGTTTATCACCGTGCGCTGGAGGAGATGGACCGCCGGGCGGAGCGAGTAGAGCAGCGGCTGGGGCAGGTGGAGGCTTCGCAGGAATCCGGACAGGCCAAGCTGGCCCGATTGGAGACCGATCTCTCGGGCATCCGGCAGCAGATGGTGGCGCAATCGGCGCAGCTCGCGGCGGCGGAACAGAACGCCGTACGGGAGCGCGAGGCGCTGGAGCAGCGAGCGGCGGCGACGGATGAAAAGCTGGAGTCAAGCCAAGGCGAGATTTCGCGCCTGGCGCGAAGCGTGGACCGCAAGAGGGTATCCTTTGAACTCACCAGGAACCGGAGCGAAGAACTCGCGCCGGGGATCTCAATTTGTGTCACCGGGACCGACGTCGCGTTCCGGCGGGTGAAGGGGTGGGTGTGGATCATGCCCGACCGCAAGACGATCTGGTTGCGGGATCAGCCGGCGCAGCAGCCGCTGACGTTTTACTCGGAAAGCGACGGAAAACGCCGGGAGGTGGTCTTCACGCGGGTCAACAAAGACTCGGCTCTGGGCTATCTATTGCTGCCCGTGGAAGAGGAGCCCGCCGCAAATACCGGCGACGGACGAAGAAGGGGCGTTGCCTCCGGCGACTGAAGCCGGGAAATAGCAAAGCCGGCGGACAAAAATCCGCCGGCTTGGCTTTCCGGAGTTTTTGGACCGCTACGGCTCAGGCGCTGAAAGAGCTGCCGCAGCCGCAGGTGGACTTCACGTTCGGATTGTTGAACTTGAAGCCGGCGCCTTCCATCGTCTCCACGTAGTCGACCTCAACGCCTTCCAGGTAGAGCAGGCTGGCCTGGTCGACGAACACTTTGAGGCCGTCGTAACTATAGGTCTTGTCGAGCATATTGGGCGTGTTCTCGAAGGCCATGGAATAACTGAAACCCGAGCATCCGCCGCCCACGACCGCAAGCCGCAGGCCTGTCGGCTTGGGTTCCTGCTGATCCAGGATCTCTTTGACCTTGCCTACTGCGCGTTCCGTCAGCTGAATCATACTGTTGTTTCTCTCCGGTTGCTTGCAGAATTCACCCTTAAGTATACAAGATGTGGCGGCGGGCGGAAAGATGCAGCCGAGGGGGGACCGAGGGGGGACGAGGGGGGCCAAGGGGCCTGGGAAGGCAAACCGCTCGCGTACGCTCGCGTCCCTGGCAGCCTGCCATTTTAGAATCAACCACTTAAGATGGCGGTTTCGCGCCGGAGGGCGCGCAATGGTATCTTTGCAGTCGGGAGGCTCGGGACACCCCCCCGAAATCCGCCCGGCGAAGCCAAGCCTTTCATTCGTCATCTGAATCCGAAACCGAAACCGCCGCCTCTGCGTCGGTTAGGTTGGTATGAACACGCTGACGAGCGTAATGAGCTTCCCCGGCGGCCGGGTGGCTGTGGCGCCGAAAAAGGGAGTGGAATACCAAAACACCCAGGAGAGCGCCCTCGTCCGGCGAGCGCAGGAGGGCGAGGAGGCGGCGTTTCGCGAGATCGTGGAACGCTACCAGTCCAAGGTGTTTTCGATCATCCACGGCATCGTGCGGCAGCGCAACGACAGCGAGGATATCGCGCAGCAGGTGTTCGCCAAGGTTTACTTTTCCATCCGGAAGTTCGACTTCCGCAGCTCGCTGATTACGTGGATATACAAGATCACGGTCAACGAATGCTACGATTACCTGCGGAAGAAAAAAGTACGAAAGCTGGTTTACGAGAGCGACATGAGCGAGGACGAGGTGCGGCGGGTGGAAGTGAGCGAGCCTGCCGTTGACCAGAAGCCCTTGGCGGATTCCGACCTGGCGCGGCGGGACTACATCGCCAAGCTGATGTCCAAGGTGACCGACGAAGAGCGCAGCCTTCTGATGATGAAAGAAGTGGAAGGTCACTCGGTTGAGGAACTCGCCGGCATGACCGGGATGAACGAGAACACGATCAAGGTGAAGCTGTTCCGGGCCCGCCAGAAACTGGTGAAGGCCGCGCAGCGGATCGATCGGGCTCCCGGCGTCTACACGGAGCCGCGGCCTTGACGAGGACGGGGATGGCGGCAGGATGTCCCCGCGCACAAAGGGTTTCAGAAGTTGTATAACAGGGTTTGTGTCAAAGGTTGGTGTGGCGTGTTAAGTACTCCCGAATCGGCCGGAATCGCGAGAGCCGCGGGGAGCGGTGGTAACCACTAGGGCGGATAAGCTTCAAGGGAAGAGAGTATGCACCAAGTCATTCAATACAGGCTGGAAGAATACCTCGCCGGGACGCTTGACGAAAAGGCGCGCGAGCTTGTCGATTCGCATCTGTCCGGTTGCGCGGACTGCCGCGAGGAGGTTTGCGCAATGCAGGAGATCTCCGCGCTGTTCCGTTCGCTCGAATCCGAGGAGACGCCCGAGATCGCGGCGGGCTTCTATGCCCGCGTGTCGCGCCGGATCGAGGCGGAGCACACGGGCTCCGTCTGGAGTCTGTTCTTTGAGCCGTTGTTCATCCGGCGCGTAGCGTTTGCGTCGCTGCTGCTGCTGGCCTCGCTCGGGACGTTTCTGGTTTCGCAGGAATACGAGTTCAACCCGAGCCCGTCTGCGGAAGCCATCATGGCCGACTACGAGGCATCTCCTGTGGACCAGGCGCCGGCGCGCGACCACATGCTGGTCACGCTGGTCAGTTACCAGCACTAACGCATGACCCCGGTCGCTCGACTACCGTTCCAGGCATCGCGGGCGAGTTGTATTTTCGCGTTGAGCCTGGTGTTCCTCACGGGAGCGCTGGCCGGGGCGGTGTTAATGAACTTTTCATTCGCCCACCGGCACCGCCCGACGCCATTCTACACCGGCGCGGGGAAGGCCCTCACACTGCAGAAACTCACCAAGGACCTCAACCTGAATCCGGACCAGGTGAAGGACCTGGAGACGATTCTCGATGACTTCGGCATGTACTACCGCAACGTCATGAGCGACGGCAAGAACCGGGTCCTCAAGATCCTCGACGACGAGCAGAAGAAGAAGTTCGAGAAGATGCTGGGCGATGCAATGCCGCCGCCTCGGTGAAGCTGGCTGGCCGTCGCTTTCCTATTCATAGCGCAGCGCCGAATTCGGATCCACACGCGAGGCCGGAGAAGCACGGCGTCGGCGAAACTGAACGCCGAATTGACGCCAATTCCAAGCGCCAGCGACGCGCCCGCGATGGCGGTAAATCCCGGTCGTTTCGCCAGCGTGCGGAGGGCAAAGCGGATCATCCTGAGGCAGCATGATGCCCCCCCCCAATTGCAAGTGGCTTGCCAGTCAGGGCTGCGACAAGTGAAAGAGGTTACGCCCGGATGCCTGTCCGCAAATGGGACAAGCTGTCCCGGCGGCGGAGACACCCGCAGACGGGAATGTCCGCCCACGACCATAAAGTTGCCCGGCACAGAGAGTTGAGCTATGCTGACCTTTTGATTTAAGACGGTTCTCGTGGCTTCCGACGGATATGGCAGAGGAACACCGCCAGACAACTTTGGTCAGCGAAGTTCTCGACTCGACCCTGGAAAGCGTGGATCACGCCGAACAGGTGGCTATTGACGTCGCCCGCGAATCGGGGTTTGATGAAGATGACCAGCATCGCATCGGGATGTCGGTGCGGGAGCTGATGGTCAACGCGGTGGTTCACGGAAACCGGTATAGCGCCCTGAAAAAAGTGGAATTTTCGATTTCCCGGAACTCGGACCGCTGTTATGTCCGGGTGGCCGACCAGGGCGCGGGCTTCGACGTCGACCGGTTGCCCGATCCGCTGGCGGAGGATAATCTGTTGCGGCACTCCGGGCGCGGAATTTTTCTAGTCCGGTCGTTTATGGACGACCTGACCATCCGGCGGCGGGAGCCGTCGGGTATGGAAGTGATTTTCGTAAAGAAGCTGCCGGCCTGAACGGGGCAAGCGGCAAGGAGAAATGCTATATGAGCGTTAAGATCAGCATACGGCAGGTCGGAGACGTGAGCGTGATGGATATAGCCGGGCGCATTACGCTCGGCGACGGGTCGAGTTCTCTGCGCGATACGCTGCGCGACCTCATCGGAAAGAACCAGAAGAAGATCCTCCTCAACCTGAGCGAGGTGAGTTATATCGACAGCTCGGGGATCGGGGAGCTGGTGAGCGGATTCACGACGGTGACTAACCAGGGCGGACAGTTGAAGCTGCTCGGGCTGACGAAGCGGGTCCAGGACCTGCTGCAGATCACGAAGCTGTATACGGTGTTCGACGTTCACGAGGAAGAAGCGCACGCGGTCAGAAGCTTCGTTTAGCGCCGGCTGGGGCACTGTCCCATCGTTTGTGTGTCGTGTCAACGCGGAGGGGCTGGGCAATCAAAGCTTGCGCAGGACTCTGTCTGCCAGACACAGGGCGGAACGCCAGGGGGGAACGCCTGTGTCACTTCGGCCCGGCATGCTAAAATAGCGTTTAGACCCTATCCCCAAAAGGACTTTCCGTGGACAGGCTTACCCGTAAAGATTTGAAGACCGACAAGTTTGCGGTCGAAGTCGAGCATTCGCTCGAATACGTTTCCGAGCACCGAAAGCAACTCGGCTTGTACTCCGGCATCGCGGTGGCCCTTGCCGTTATCGCCGGTGGCGGGTGGTTTTACATGCAGCACCAGCGCGCTGAACGGCAGGCGGCTTTGGCAAAAGCGATCGCGGTGGCCGAAGCCGACATTGGCGCGGCTACGCAAAGCGGCGGTCCTAGCTTTCCGACGCCTGAAGCGAAAAACGCCGAGAAGGTGAAGGTATTCACCGAGCTTTTGAACAAGTATCCGGGCAAGGAAGAGGCGCTCATCGCCGGCCTTTACCTGGGGGCCGCCGCGGCCGACAAGGGCGACCTGGCAACCGCCGAGAAGCAATTCCGGACAGTGGCCGACAGCGGCAAGGGCGATGTGGCTTCCCAGGGTAAACTTTCGCTGGCCCAGATCTATACCAGCACCGGCAAGCCGGCCGAGGCCGAAAAGCTGCTGCGCGACCTGCTGGATCATCCGACGGTATTTGTCTCAAAGGAGCAGGCTACGCTCAACCTGGCCCGGCTACTGGCCTCATCCAAGCCGGCCGAGGCTCGCAAGCTGCTGCAGCCGCTGGTGACGGGCCGCTCGGCCGCCAGCCAGGCGGCCATTCAGGCGATGGCCCAGCTTCCCTAGTTCGTGCTGCGCGCGCTCCGCTTTCCGGTTGAACGCTCTCGCGGGCGGCGCTACCCGGAGCCGGAACATCCCTACCGGAATCCTTTCCAGCGGGACCGCGACCGCGTAATTCACACGCGCTCTTTCCGGCGGCTGGAGGCCAAGACGCAGGTGTTTGCCCCGGGCCTTTCCGATCACTTCCGCAACCGTCTTACGCACACGCTGGAGGTGTCGCAGATCGCGCGGACGGTGGTTTCCCTGCTGGGCCTGGACACCGACCTGACCGAGGCGCTGGCGCTGGCCCACGACATCGGGCATCCGCCTTTCGCCCACGCCGGCGAGGAAGAACTGGATCGGCGGATGCGGCGGTTCGGCGACCGCTTCGACCACAACCTGCAGGCGCTCCGGATCGTGGAAAGCTTTGAAAACCGCTATGCACGCTTTCCGGGCCTCAATCTGACGTTCGAGGTCCGCGAGGGCATCGTGAAACATTCGCGCGACATCCAGCCGGGAGACGCGCCGGAGCTGGACCAGTACCTGCCCGGGCTGCGTCCGCCGCTGGAAGCTCAGCTCATCGACCTGGCGGATGAGATCGCCTACAACACGGCGGACCTGGACGACGCGTTCTCGGCCGAACTGCTGTCGGCCGCCGACATTGCCGCCGAAGTGCCGGGCTACGCCGAAATTCTGGAAACCGTGGAGACGCAGTTCCCAGGCGCGGCTCCGCGCGAGACATTTCACGAGGCGCTGCGGCTGACCATCGACCGGCTGGTTTCGGGACTGATTGAAGGCACGGCGCACGGCGCGCGAGACTCCGGCGTGGGGGACGTCGAAGACGTGCGTCGGCTTTCCATGCGCATCGCCGCGTTCACGCCGGGCGCGCAGAGCCTCAACCGCGGGCTGAAGGAGTTCCTGCACCGGAACATCTACTCGTCGCCGGCGCTGGCCGGCGAGCGGGCCCGCGCGGCGTCGATGATCGGGGAGCTGTTCGACCTTTACGCGGGGCGTCCGGAGCTGATGCCGGCGAATTACCAGGAGCTGGCCGGGCGCGCGCCGCTGCACCGCGTGGTGTGCGACTACATCGCGGGGATGACCGAACCCTTCTTTCTGCGGACATACGCGCGGGAGTTCAATCCTCCACCGGCGTGACGGCGGTGACTTCGACGGCGCGCACGGCGTAGAGCTTTCCGATCCGGTTCGCAATCTCCTGACTCAGTTTCTCCGGCTTCTCGCCGCGATCGTGCTCGACTACCACTTTGAAATAAAGATTCGTGCGAACCATACATGGCCATCGTAACGCGCCTTATATACTGGAGAGTGAATGGCGTTGTGCAAGATCTGCAATACCCGGCGGCCGCGCCGCTTTTGTCCCGGCGTGGGCGGCGACATCTGCTCCATCTGCTGCGGCACCGAGCGGGAGGTGACAGTGGATTGCCCGCTCGACTGCGAATATCTGATCGAATCGCGGGTCCACGAGAAGCCAGGCCCGGCAGGAGATCCGCCGAACGAAGACATCAAGGTTTCGGAGAGATTTCTGCGGGAGAACGAAACGCTGGTGACGGTACTGGGCCGCGCCGTGCTTCAAGCCGGGCTCAGCGTGCCGGGCGCGGTGGATTCGGACGGGCGCGAAGGGCTGGAGGCGCGGATTCGTACTTATCGTACGCTGGAAAGCGGCCTTTACTACGAGACGCGGCCGGACAATCCGATCGCGGCGCGGATAGCCGGAATGGTGCAGGAGAGTGTCGCGGAATACCGGCGCCAGCAGCAGGAGCGGACGGGCATGGCGGGCACGCGCGATTCGGCGATCCTGGGAGTGCTGGCGTTTTTGCAGCGGGCGGAGGTTCTGCGGCAGAACGGGCGGAAGCGTGGCCGCTCGTATTTGCACTTCCTGTACGACAATTTTCCGGAGCCTGAAAACCTCATGGGCGATGGGGCGTCTTTGATCGTGCCGTAGAGCGAGGCCGGCACAGAGAGCAAAATATTTCTGAGAGATCCGGCGGGGTTTACGCACCTTTGTGTAGAAGAGGTGTTGTATGACCGCAGCAGCACTGCAGACGCGCCGCCAGTCGGTGGAGGCGGCGCTGCTTCAGATCGACAAACAGCACGGGAAGGGGACCATTCTGCGTTTGGGGTCGCGCATCGTGGTGCAGGTGCAGGCGATTCCGACCGGCTCGATCTCGCTGGACGCAGCGCTGGGCGTGGGCGGGTTCCCGCGCGGGCGTGTGGTGGAGATCTTCGGTCCGGAATCGTCCGGAAAGACGACGCTGGCCCTGCAGGTGACCGCGGAAGCACAGCGCGCCGGAGGCGAGGCAGCGTTTATCGACGCGGAGCACGCGCTGGACCCGATTTACGCGCGGCGTCTGGGGGTGGACGTCGACAACCTGATCGTCTCCCAACCCGATTCCGGTGAACAGGCCCTGGAGATCACCAACTCCCTGATAGCCACTTGTGCGTTCGACGTGATCGTCATCGATTCGGTGGCCGCGCTGGTGCCCAAGGCGGAGTTGGAAGGCGAGATGGGCGACAGCCACATGGGACTGCACGCCCGGCTGATGTCGCAGGCGCTGCGAAAGCTGACGGGCGGGGTCTCGCGGGCGAACACGTGTCTGATCTTCATCAATCAGATCCGCGAGAAGATCGGGGTCATGTTCGGCAATCCGGAGACTACTACCGGGGGCCGCGCGCTGAAGTTCTACGCGTCGGTCCGGGCGGACGTGCGCCGCATCGCGGCCATCAAGGACGGCGACGCGACGATCGGAAACCGGACCCGTGTCAAGCTGGTGAAAAACAAACTGGCGGCGCCGTTCCAGGAAGCCGAGTTCGACATTATCTATGGCGAGGGCATCTCGCGCGAAGGTGATCTGCTGGACACCGCAGCGACGCGGAGCCTGGTGGAGAAGAACGGCACCTGGTTCAGCTACAAAGGCGAGCGGATTGGCCAGGGCCGGGAAAACGCGCGGAAGTTTCTCAAAGAGAATCCGGGCAAGGCGGAGGAAATCGGCCGGGAGCTGCGCAAGCTGTTGGGACTGGCGATGCCGGAGGGGAAGGGAGAGGGTGTGCGACATAGAAGTGTAAATCAAGCCGCGCGGCGGGATTCCCAGTAAGTCTCGAAGCGACCATTGAGGCGGCAGCAGCGCAGGGCGATGATCGAGTTGGCGCCGCGGACGGT
>JACXTT010002641.1_pt1 | contig 28238 bp, 10 predicted proteins | sample 9270951 | NCBI WGS metagenome assembly JACXTT01 (sample SAMN15532306, study PRJNA645909) | rock metagenome | isolation source: weathered quartz diorite | place: Puerto Rico | collected 2017-06-21 | reverse complement strand
TCTGAACCGTCTACTGGACCTACTCCTCGGGACCCATGTTTAAGAGAAGAATGTTTGCTGACTAAGATTCCAGCCTATCAGCGGCGAGAGTCGAACCCGCTCTCCCGAAAACACCAACAGGCTGATGGCGCGCGACTTTTCGTCGGAACCGGTTGGAAACCGGTTGCCTTGTGGTCGAACTCCTTGCGGGTAGCGGCCAGGCGGCGACGATGGTACCTCCTCGGCGATCCACCTTCCAGGATCCAGATACTGGGCTTACCTGCCCGACTCAGACTGCCGGGGCGCTTGACCAAGGTGCGATTTGATCCGCTTCACAACCTCCCGCACGTGGCCCAGGCAGCAGATGCCTTCAGGGTTCTTCACCTCGCATGCGCAATGGCCCGCCCGGATCTCCTGGGTGATGGTCTCCGGAATATCGCTCTCGCCTCGGGCCGCGAGATCCCGGCGTAGATCCTTGACGGTAAATCGAAGCAGTAGCAGACCGGGATGGGATCTTCCGACACCTTCTGGCTGACTCTGACAAGCAGATCGGCCGTTCGAAACAGCGAGCCGGCACCTCTGTCAAAATACACAACGTCACAGTCGGGCGCGGGACAGAAGTGGTAGTTCCTGCCTAGGAGGCGTCGCACTGCGCCCGGCTTGAGAAGTGCCTTCACGGTGATGAGGTCAACCCTTCGGCTAGCTGTCCGGGACTCCGGGCAGATCGGCGCGTCACTCTCAGGTCTTTGCTCTGAGCAGGCTGAAGTCGCGCCCTCAGATGACGGGACCCTGCTCACTTGGCCTCGCCCGGTAGCGCTCGGACTCCCTGTTCTCCTGCTTTTCGCAGTTGATCCATTTGCGTTGGATTCAAGTACTTGCCCGAGGCCTTGGCGAGCTCGTCCTCCACGATGGCACGGTCTGACGGAGAGTCGCTCGTCAGGTGCCTCGCGAAGACAGAGGAAAGGTCGCGCGTCAGTGCGCTTTCAACTTCGGACGCCAGTCCGAGGCGGGCGCGGGTGACGAGTCTCGATGCGATCACTTCAGCTTCATGTTCGCTCAGGCGGTCAACCTCCGCGGGGCCGTACCACTGTCCACCCCTGTAGTCCTTCAGAGCCTTTTCACGGGCAGGACCTTGCAAGGTCAACGCTTCGGAATCGTTCTTCTCAAAGGCACTCATGACGAATGGGATGCCCGAGCGGGCCTGCTTCGCCTCCTTCCAGGCAACGGCGAGAACCGTGCCTGGGTGATTGATCTTCGCGCTCGCAACCCTGTCGTCCTGCTCCAACTGTCTAAGGATAGGCTTGGCGGCGGAGCCACACCCAAGATCCGCCGCGGCACTACACTCCAGCGGAACTTTGAAGAAGCTGACATCCTCGGGAAAAAGAATCGCCGCCTCTGCGGGCTCCGTCTTTTCGTTGCTTGTGCCGGGCGCCGGGGTGCCATCCACGACTGCCTTGACTGTGGCGGAATAGCCGATTCTCGCAATTCCCTCGATCATGCGTTGAGGAGTGACCTTGGAGTCATCGTAGGTCACCACGGCTTCCCCCTTGTCACTATCCGTCTTGACACTCTCAACGCCCTCGAGCTTCTTCAGCGCGATTCGGGTCGAGACCGCGCACGAGCCGCACGTCCAACCCTTGACATCAAGAGACACCGTCTTCATCGCGGCGATCGCCGGCAACGCGATGACAGCCGCTATGAGAAAAACGCCGATCTTCTTCATGAGTCGGTCTCCTTGTAGGTCATTCGAAAACGAACTTCGCGTAATACGGGAACGCGGCGATGAGGAGGACGACCAGAGTCATGATCCAGAGAATGACCTTCTGTCTGATTCGATTCGACGGGCGAGCACATATCCCACCTGGCTGGCAGTCTTCCGTCCGAGGTCTCCTGTAGGTCAGATAAAAGCTCGCGCCGAGCAGAAGGGCAGTCCCTGCCAGGAGGTAGGGGCGATAGGGTTCGAATGCCAGCAGCAGCGCACCGCCACCGAGGCCGGAAACCGCGAGCAGGAGCGGCCCCAGACAACAGATGGAAGCCGCGATCGCAGAACCAATCGCCCCGGCATTCAGGAGACTCGTCCGGTGGTTCGACATCATTTCACGGCCTCTTCGAGCGCTTCGAGGAGCGGGCAGTCGCGCTTCCCTGGAATGCGGTGACAGGTTCTCACTAGGCGCTTGAGCGATTTGCGCATTGCCAGGAGCATGGAGATCTTCCGGGTCATTTCTTCAATCCTGGCGGTGGCAAGAGCGCGCACCGTGCGGCAATTCCTGGGCCTTCCGGCCGCAAGCCGGAGCAATTGCGCGATCTCTTCCAAGGTGAAGCCAAGGGCCTGCGCCTGCTTGATGAACCGCACCATGCGCACGGCCTCAGAGGGATAGTCCCGATACCCTGACCTGCGTCGGTCCGGCTCGGGGACCAGCCCCCGGCGTTCGTAATAGCGGAGGGTCGGGATGTTGACCTTCGCTGGTCGAGCGACCTCTCCAATCTTCACGGTAGGAAGTGTCTACCCTGCACCTAGGTGCAGAGTCAAGGACGACGCCGAGATACACCTCGCCAGGCAAACGCGCTCCGCCAACCATAGGATGGAGACTGAAGGGGATTCTTCGATGGAGGCGGCGGGAGTCGAACCCTCCGAGAGAAACGTTACGGATTCCAGTGGTCCCGGCAAGCGCCGCCCCACCGGTGAGCACCTGGACACGCAGATGGACACCGAGCTCGCGAGGGACTCTCCATCTGTGTCCGAGGAGTCCAAGACGATGCCATCTTGGCGGAAATTGCTCGAACGGTTCTGCGCGAAGGCGGCGTCCGTGTCGTGACCGGTGAGCACACTCCAATGGCCGACGTGAAGAACCGCGTCGTCATCGGCATATACGAGTTGTGCCACTCCTTCGCTGTGCCTGCAGCACTCGACTCGGACGGTCGGAGGATTGGCGTCGTGCGTGGGGTGGAGGGAGGCTGCCACTCACAGGCGGGTGCCGCCGAGCCTGCTCTCCCGGCTCGACCGTGAGCGGCGTAGGTCGAGCGACGGTTGTCTCAGCGACGGAACAGCTTTTTGACTTTGTTGACGGCCTGCTTGACGGCGTCCTCGGCCTTGTGTATCGCTGTCTTTGCGGCCTGCTTCGCCTTGCGCTCAGCCCGCTGACCGAACCGTCCGGCGCGATCGACGGCCTCCCTGGCGGCCCGGATGAGGAAGCGGCCGAAGGTACGCAGACCCAGGCACGCGTCCACGCCGGACCACCCGGTCGCAAACAGTCTGTAGTTGTCCGCATTATGGACGGCGCCCCAAGGGTTGATCCTCGCCAACGGGTAGCACATGAGCCCGGAATAGGCATAGTCCATAGTTCCTTCGAGATGGCTGAACTCATGTACGAGAATGCCGGCCTGTATCTCGGGAGTGGTAGGGACTCCTTCCGCCTCCGTCAGGGCGCCCACAATCCCGGGATGAAACCACTTGCCGCAGACGCACACGGTGGAATTGCAGGATCCGCCGACAAAGGCGGCCGTCGTAAAGACTCCCCAGACCTTCTGCCGACAACCTGTATTGCTGCAATCCACGCTCATCGAGCCGGACAGGCGGTCTCGTATTCCGGAGAATATGCGTTCCACGTCCTTGTAGAGTGAGGGGATGGGGAGACCGAACCAGGTGATGTACCTCGAGTCGCAGAGCTGGCCGAACCCTGATCGTCGCGCCAGGTGATCGTACGAGCGGCGCGCCAGAGCCTCGGCCTCATCGATGCGATTCTTGATCATCTCCTCCTGGCCTGCGCACCCGTTGAACGTCACGGTCGCCTCGCCGGTCGGATCCGTTCGCGACCACGGGTTGTTGGCCGCGTAGGTCAGGGGATTGCCGATGTTTTCCGAATCGCTCCAGATGCCGCGGGGGTCTCTGCTGATGAACCGTCCCACGGAAGGATCGAAGTAGCGTGCGCGATAGTAGTAGAGCCCGGTGTCCGCGTCGTAGCGGCGTCCGCTGAAGAGGTACGGGTTGCCCACGACGGAGGGCGCCGTGGGCCTGCCGAAATCGCCGTACTCGTAACGTTCGACGACACTCCCGGCGGCGTTGGTCAGGGCGAGCACGTCGTTCTGGTCGTCGCTGTGATAGTAGTAATCGGCGCCGCCCCTCCGCATGCTCAGGAGCTCGTCGCCATCGTTCCCGTAGACGAAGGTCGCCTGCGGGACACCGGCGGCATCCGCTTCGACGATCTCCTGGGCCTCGTCGTAGACATAGCGCGCGGTGGTCACCGGGGTCACCGCTCCCTCGCGTTTCTCGAGTCGCCGGCCGAACACGTCGTACACGTACTGGACGGCCAGTCCGGTCGCGGGCTCGCTCACCGCAACGAGCAGGTTGCGATAGTCGAATTTCAAGGTGCGCGTCGTGGCGCCCGTTTGAGTCGAGATCAGGTTGCCGTCGGCATCGTATCCTCGCGTATCGAAAGGAGTGCTGCTGTACTGGTTCATCTGCGCGTCGCCCGGCTCCGGCAGGGTCGGGCTCATGGTGTAGGCCCCGCCGTCCGGTCCGCTTACGGTCGTCCTGTTCCCGGCCGAGTCCAGGGTGTAGTCGGACACCGACAGGACGGAGAGCGTGCCGTCGAGCGACGTCGTCCGACGCAACCTGTACGACGAGTCGTAGGCCAGATCGCGACGCCTGGGCTGGCCGGCGAGGGTGACGAGGGCATTGTCCTGGCGGAGCCGGTCCCCCATTCCGTCCCACGCGAACGTTCGGTCGTCGAAGGCGACGCCGGTGGCGATCGACGACGAGGTCAGGCGCACGAGTCGCTTGACCCCGTGGTCGCCGGCCGGATTCGGGACTCCCGTCAGTCCGTCGTACGCATAGATGCTTCGAGTGCCGTTCCCGAGGTCGCGCCTCAGGACGCGCCCGCCCGGTCCGACGTACGCATAGGAGGCGACGGTCCCCGCCTGATCGGTCACGGAGAGCTTCCTGTCGAGACCGTCGTACGTCGCCTGGACGTTCCGGCCGCCCGGATAGTTGGTCTGCGTCTCGTTCCCCTCGGAGTCGTGCACCCACGAGACGCTGAGCCCGTTGGCGGTTTCCTGGGTCACGTTCGAGAGCGAGTCATAGGTCCGGGTGACGACCGTTCGATCGTTCGTCGCCCGGATGAGCCTCGACAAGCCGTCGTACTCGTACGTCTCGAAGGTTGTGTCGCTGGCGACCCCGGCCCCCGGAGTGATCGTCCGGTCGAGCAGGCCATCGAGACCGTCGTAGTCGGACACGACGACTGTCCCGTTGGGGTCGACGACGCGGACGGCATTGCCGTAGACGTCGTACTCGCGCGTCTCGAAACGTCCGTCCGCGTAATCGGTACGGATGACGCGGTTCGATGGATTGTAGGTATATCCCGTGCAGTGTCCGAGGCCGTCGCACTCCCGCAGAAGCCTCGAGTCGTCGTCCCATGTCTGCGTCTGCGCGATCGTTCCTACCGCGACTCCGCTCCCGTCGCCGGTGTCCGTCAGCGTGAGAGTAGTCGTAAGCAGTCGGCTCAATCCGTCGAATGTGAAGCGCGTGATGTTCCCCAGGGCGTCGGTCAGACGCGTCATGTTGTGGCGAGAGTCGTAAGCCCGGACGATGATGTTCTGGCTGCTGTCGGTGATGCGAGTCAGCCGGTCGAGGCCGTCGTAGACGTAATCGGTCCTGAAGACCTGATCGGGGCCGCCGTCGTCGGAGCGCTCCGTCTCCAGCATGCTGGTGACGTTCTGGTTCCTGTCGTAGGTGTAATCGATCCGGTTCCCTTTCGGATCGATGGTCCCGCTGACCTCCAGGGTGGAGTCGTAGACGGTCTGGGTTGCGCTCCCCCGGTCGTCCGTCACGCGTGTGACCTGTGAGGCGGGGCTGTATTCATACGTGGTGATCGAGTGCCCGTCGCCGAAGGGGGATTGCGTGGCGGGATCGAAGAAGCCCACGTCCTCGCTGGTGGGCCGATCCATGTCGTCGTAGAGGTTGGCGACTTCGAACAGTCGGACATTTCCGGTCGAGCCCGGGACATCCGTGACCTCTCCGTCCACGCGGATGGATGAGACGTTGTGGTTGGCGTCGTAGTGGTAGCCTTCCTGGTTCTGCAGCGGGTCGCTCGCCGACGCGAGTCGATCGTATCCGTCGTACGCGAACTGCGAAACGCGCGGCGTCGCCTCGATTCCATCGAGGACGCGGGCGAGATTCCTGTTGCAGTCGTAGTCGTACTGGGACGTCGACTGAAGAGGATCGCCGGGAGCCACCGTTTCCCGGTAGGCCAGGTCCCGCTCATCGAACGAGACGCTGACCCTGTTCGCAGGCTGGCGGCCCGCGACGCTCTCTCCCTCCTGCTCCTCCCGAGGATTCCCGTTGGCATCGTAGGAATAATTCCTGGCGACCTCGTGCGTCGCGTCCACCTCTTCGCGTTTCTGCGTCATCCGCCCCAGGATGTCGTAGACGAACGACGTCGAGAAGGCGGCGTTCGGCTGGATCGCGCCGGTCTCGTCGCGGTTCTGCACGTCGAGGCGCACGACGTGGTTCTCGGCGTCGTAAATAGTGTCGTGCTGATATCGGATGCCGCTGCCCGGCGTGGGTTCCCGCGACGTCTGCCGAACGACCTGATCGAGCGCATTGACGGAGTAGGACGTGTCCTGGTTACTGGCGTCGATCACACGCGTGACGTTGCCGACGGCATCGGTCTCGAGTTGAACGCGCAAGTCACGACCGAGGACGTCCGTGTGGCGTTCCTGCAGATATCCGGTGGATGGCCCGGTAGCGTTATAGATCTGGACGTCTCGGCGCCTGATGCCGCTGCCATTGTCGGAATGGACGTACGCCGTCAACTGGCCGTAGGTGTTGTATTCGAAGTCCTCGACGATCCCGGCGATCCGGTGCTGCGTGTGCAGACGGTTGCCGGCGGAATCGTATGTGTGAAGCGTTTCGTGAGTGCGTCCATCGACTTCGCGCGTGACAAAACTCTCCCCACAGCAGGAGCCAAACCCGGGAAGGTGGTCGAAGGTCCGGGAGATCTGGGCCTGGTCGCCGCCCCGCGGGCCCGGAAGCTGCTGGAACGTGCGCAGGTTGGCTTGCTCGCGCCGACTGGCCGTGGGGGACAGATCCTGGGTGTAGGTCAGGTCGACCTCGTTGCCGCACGGCAAGGTGATGCTCGTGCGCAGGGAGTCGGCGCTACAGACGCCCCGCGTCTCGTAATACGGAGGATCGCCGGCGCGCAACTGGCCGATCGGGCGATTGTCCAAGTCGGTCGTGCCTCTCGACGCGTCGAGGGCCCGACCTGTGTACTCACGCTGGATCACCATCTGGTTCCGGGCGTTGAAGAAGGCCTCGCGGACGTTCAGGGCCCGGTCGCGAATGATGGTGCGCGTCGTGGCCATCCCGTTCGCAGCCGTCGGCGTCTGCAACCCGTACCAGTAGTAGATGGGACCGTCCGTGAAGATCTGGTGATCGAGACGATCGAAATTCTTGGCCGCCGGATCGGTGGTCGTGGTGTAGACGTTCACCAGGAACACCTGGTGGAGCGCGTCCGTGATCGACGTCAGGTTGTGCAGGAGTGCGACCTGAGGGAGTCCGACCGAGTAGGTGTAGGTGATCGTCTTGCCCGCAGTGAAGTCGTTCTGCGTGACCGTTCCGACGACGGGCGCCGATGTCCACGACATGAGATCGCCGGCGGAACCGCCCGCTGCCCCGGCGGCGTAATAGGCGTACGTCACCTGGTGCCCAAGCGGTCCCGAGACCGCCGCGATGTGCCCGTCCGGGGTGTAGGTGATCTGGATCGAATGTCCGACGGTGTCGGTGATCGTCGCCAGCCTGCCGGCCGGGTCGTAGGCGAAGGTCATCGTGTTCTGGTTGCGGTCGGTGATCGCCAGGATGGCGCCTGCTGTCAACGAGCCATCGAGCGCCTGGAGCTTCCATTTCGTCATGTTCGGGAAGGTGAGGACGTAAGAGCCGCCCACGTCCTGACACAATTCGCTGAACAGACCTTCCGCGTTCCAGCAGCCGGTCCCGGTGGGCTTGTACGTGTCCCGCCGTGAGTCGCCCGAATAGACCCAGCGATCGGCGGGATTGTCCGCGCTGGTCTGGACACGGATGTTGTAGGAGAAATCCCAGTTCCAGCCCATGACCGTGTTGCGGCCCTCGCGCGAGCGGTACTTCCGCTTCCACACGAAGTCGAAGCCCCTGCCCTTGATCCGCAGATCGACTTGCTCCAGGAAATACTCTCCCGAATGCAGGTAGACGTCCCCGGTGTTCTTGGTCGTCGGACCGCGCGGGAGATTACCGTCGTCGAGCATCTGACAGCCGCGACCCGGCGATTCGAGCCCGTCGTTTCCGCCGAGAGGGCCGGACGCCGGCGGCTTGACATCCGTCTGGGCCAGGACGGCGAGGTTGCTCGAATAGATCTGGGCCCAGAAGAGCTGATCGCCTGCGGTCGGCCAGAGCGTGGTGGTGAACCGGGCTCCCAGGCCGGTCGGCGGGTCGGCGCGCGTGTGCATGTCGTGCATCGTGTCCACGTTCCAGGTGACGTAACTCTCGTATCCGGGCGGGTTCGTGGTCGCGATGAACGTGATCGGCAGCCCGTACCAGATCGCCTCGCCCCAAGGGCTGTTCCAGGTCGCGCGCGTGACCTCGTAGATGTCGAACGTGGCGCTTTGCGTCGGATCGGGGCCGACGCTCAGCTCGTATTTCCCGGGGGCGCGGAACGTCGGGGTGAAGACTGCTCCATCCGCGACGATCGGTTGATTCCCCGAGGCGCGCCACTCGATGAGGTGTTCGTATTCGGGGTGATTGATTCTCGCCTTGCAGGGCCAGGGCGTCTTGATATGCCCGACCTCGCGGCTGCCTGGGGACGGATCGATCATGCCGATCTTGAGGCTCCTGGCTCGAAGAGCTCCGACCTGGATGGTGATCGACCCCTGCAGGGTCCCCCCGTCGCCGCTCACCCTGACGACGTAGGTTCCGCTGGTGGAGAACTGGCGGCGGGCGACCGAGCTCGTGCTGCCGCTCATGATCTCCGTTGCGCCCGTCCACTGGAAGGAATGGACTGTGCCAGGAATGCTGCCGCGGGTCGGATAGGCGGCACGGAACGTGATCGTCACGTTCCTGGGCACATCCAGGGCCGCCGGGGCGATGCGCGGCTCATGCACGAACGGTTCGATCGACTCGATCGTGAACCCATGGTTCTGGGCGAGCGCCGACGAGGACAGGAAGAAACCGAGGGCGGAGATCAGAAGACGGGCCGACGAACGCACGTTGAACTCCATGCCCATCGTCAGGACACCGAGTCACTTCTATGGATCGATGGCAGCTTTCGAGCTATGTACGCTCAAATCAGCACTGCGTCAATAGGGGTCTGGACCCTAATCTCAGACTTTGCGCCTTTCGGGAAAGCGCGGCAGCCCGTCGTCCGGGATAGGCCCCCAGGGCGCCGCGTAGGTGACAAACTGCCGGTACGACGGGCGGATTCCGGGATCGGCGTCGAACGTGCCCAGGCGGTAGTAATCATTCGGTCATTCGCACCCTAGACATCTCACCTCGGCTTCGATTTTCTTCGATGGTTTGCGGAGCATCTTGCGAGAACTTGATCGAGCTTTCTCTTTAGTGAACGCTGATGGAAAGGTAATGTGCGTGTGAACTTGGACTTGTATGTCGGCGAGCAGCTTGGCCACGTCGCCGCGACGTCCGCGTCGGGCTTGCTTCTCGGTTTCTTCAAAGAGACCAATCACAATTCTTGATGCATCGTAAAGATCTTCAAAGTCCGTAGGCAAGTTGCCTAGCTCTTTTTGGGATAACCCGAGTTTTCCAAAAGCAACTTGGAATACCCTCGCTGGCATTCGTTTCATTTGAGACCCAACTCGGCCGGTTTGATTCCGAGCCGCGAACCTGCCTTTGCCCCAATCACGCGTCGCCATGGGACTACATTCGCGCCAAGTCCTTGGCCCTGGCGATAGCAGCCCTGCTGACGACGACGGTGTACACGCATCCTAACGACCAGGAGATGTGGAGCAGTGTCCGCAGGCTGCACTGCTGAAGCCACATCAGCTGGTAATCAGGTCAGTACCAGCCGGAGGAAATCGACACCTCCCGTCGAGCCAAACGACTGAGCCTGCAGGACGGTTGGCGCTGTACCTTGTGGCTTTACCGGAAGTACACTGGCTGGCGCGTTCTTAACCCCATCATCCGGAGCCCCGATCGTGCGGACGTTGACAGCATCTGCCGCCCTGATTGTGGTGACTGCCACTTCGTTCGCGGCCCTGTCCGGACGACAGCCACCGGTCCAGGCCGCCGACAACAAGCCGTTAGGGAAGAGCGACGAAGCGCGCTCGATACTAGCTCGTGCCAAAGCGGCCGCACTAGACATCAAGAACGAGTTTCAGCAAGGCTTGGCGCTCGATCAGGTTGGCGAGGCAGAGGCGAAAGCCGGTGACTTGGATGCGGCAATCGAGACAGCTAATCGAGCCGACCCAAACTCGCGCTTGACTCTTACCGCGATCGGCGAGCAGCTTGCCGACTCGAGCGACCCCGGCAAGACACTAGCGATCGGAACGAGACTGAAGAGTGGTTCCACTTCCACTGTTCTTGCTTCTCTCGCTGACCGCCAAGCCGCGCAGGGGAACTTCGATGAGGCTCTCCGCACAACTGAACATATTCAATCCCCGGAGGTTCGCCGCGATGCTCTGGAGTCGATTGCCAAGCAACAAGCGGCGCATGGAGACTACCCCAATGCACGGAAAACGCTTGCTGCTGCGAAGTCCGCATACCCCGCCGAGCGCTCCGACCCCAACGATGTGGAGTTGCTGATCGCAGAGGGCCAGCTCTCACGTGGCGATACGCAAGCAGCGCGCACCACCATCTCCTTCGTGAAATCCGCCGAGACGAGATCTGCCGCCTTGATTTCTGGCGCGGAAGAACTCTTTCAAAGGGCGGACAAGATCGGTGCCAACGTGTGGCTTCAGGAGGCCTTACACGGGCTACCAGTCGGGCCACGGGACGATTTCGTCCGGTATCTCGCGATTCCTTTACAAGTGAAGCTTGGTCAGATGAAGCAAGCGATGCGAGCTGCGGGTGCCCTCTCATCGGACCTTCGTCTGAAGGGTTACGCCGCCGTGGCGGTCGCTTGCGCTGAGACGAAGGATGTTCGGGGCGTGAACGCCGCTCTAGAAAAGATGCATTCAGTTGCGAGACATGAGGATGATGAAGAGGCCGACTTCGACTCGAAGCTGATGATTCTGAACGTCACGGCAGCACTGATCGACACTGGCGAGCTTGAGGCGGCGTCTCGGCTGCTTGCCGGCGTTGAACAGAACCTGGACGAGGTGTCCAAGCTGAACATTGAGCCAGAAACTCAATTGCAGCGAGTGTTCGTCCTGGCGCTCCAGGGCGTATTTGACGATGCGCGTTCATTGGCACTGAGGATGCGCCCCAACTCGGTGGCTGACGTTCAGCGCGGCGACGCGTTGCGCACGGTAGCTCTATTACAAACGAAGAAGATTGGGGCGGTGCCGGTGGAAGGATGGGCTTCGGTGCTCGCGGATACTGAAGATCAAGCGTATGCTCTTTTGGGCGTCGCCCAGGCTCTCCTTCAGATCGACGAAGTGAAGCTGCCCTACAACGCGATCCAGGTTCACTAGACGTGAGCCCTTACCACAAGTCTACATCTGGGGGCTTTGGCCAAGCTCTCAATCCCCTGTCCCACTCCCTCGGCGCGTAACTTCTACGCTTCATCGGGGGGACACCCGCTGTAGCAGAAAAGATGCAGGCTTCGTCTGTCCAAGTAGCTCGAGAAGATTGGCGCACGCTGCCAATTCTAAAGCAGATCCCTGAGCATCTGAGCTGTGAGCATTAGGCCACCGGCGCCGGCGATGATAAGCCGCCATGCCCATGGGAAATAACCTTTAATCTCTTCCTCGGACGGCCGTCGACGCAGCAAAGAGTAAACCCCGAGCGCAATTGAAAGAATGCTGTCAGCACCCACACTCACACACACTATCCACTCGCCCATGTCCTGAATCCGTCGACGGGCCCAGCAAATGGGATCATCGAACGAGTGTCACAGCCGCCGGTTCCCATTTGTGTCTTTTCGGCCGAATCATCGTCCCTCCTGGCCACATGTGACTCGTTGCCCTCTGGGGGCCGCCATCGCGGCTCTTCAAAGTAGCTAAAAACGATGGTGCCGGGGGTGTGAGTCGAACCCAGAAGGGCCGGAGGCCCGAGGGATTTTAAGGCCACGGAAAGGGGCGGCGAACAAAGAACTTAGGAATTCGTTGCCTTTTTCCGTGTCCGAGGAGTACGAGGAGGGTCGTTGAATCCGAGGATTATGGACACCCAGATGGACACCTGTTCCTGGGACGAGGACCCAGGGCTCCGGCAGCATCATCCGAAGTGGCGAGTCTCTCTTAGATCGTCAGGGCCGTGTCGCGCTCGTCAGCGGACCGCGACCGCATCGGCTTCGACGCTTTGGCAGCCGCCACGAAGGCGGCGGTCGCGGCTGAGACTCCATCCTTGCGGTAGGCCACGGCGACCGGCAGAGGAGGCGGCGCCGGCTTGAGCGGACGCAGCGCCAGGCGCGCGCCGCCGAGCAGAGACAGACTCTGAGGGACCAATGCCACCCCTCGCCGGGCTTCGACGGCCGCGATGAGGCTCATCGCGCTGTCGTACTCTTCGACAATCCTCGGTGGACGCGCGTAGGGCGAGAAGATCCTGGCGAGACCGGCGTGAGCCTCCGGGTACTCTTTGCGCGAGAAGGTCACTATGGGCTCACCGACGACGTCCTCCAGACGCACTTCCCGCAATCGGGCGAATCGGTGTTTCCTGTGACAGGCGACTCGAATGGGATACCGACCGATCTCCTCCACGTCCAACCCTTCGAAGTCCCTCGGCGAGATCGAAACGAGCAGCGCGGCGTCCAGCGTGCGGTCGCGCAGCCCGAACAGCATCCCCTGGGTCGACATCTCGCGGAGATCGACCTTGACGTGAGGATGAGTCCGCAGGAGGGACCGCAGGGTTCGCGGCAACAGCTCCGCCGTTGGGGAGGGAGAGTAGCCGACGCGGACCCGGCCGCGCTTCCCGAGACCGACGGCCTTGACCAGCTCGACCGCCTCGTTCGCGCGCTCGAGGGCGCTGCGCGCCTCAAGCAGGAAGATCCGCCCCGCTTCGGTGAGACGGACGGACTTCGCGCTTCGGTCGAAGAGCGCCACGCCGAGATCTGACTCCAGGTCCCGGATCTGCCGGCTCAGCGGCGGCTGCGAGACGTGCAGGCGCGCCGCCGCCCGGGTGATGTTCTGTTCCTCGGCGACGGCGACGAAATAGCGGAGGTGACGGAGCTCCATGGCTCGAGCATACCTCTTTGGTATCGAAAGCGAACCAACAAAGTATTTTTCTTGCGCCGACCCGCAGCGTACCTTTCGCACGACCGTCGGCGAGCGCCGAGCTTGTCGACGACCACAGGAGGTTCGAGAATGAGCACGAACACTCGAGCAAGTAAGAATGGGCTCGACGCACTGCTGACCCCCGACAACTGCGCGCTGATCCTGATCGATCACCAGCCGTTTCAGTTCGCCGGTCTCAAGAGCCACGATCCGCAGACGATCATCAACAACGTCGTGGCCCTGGCGAAGACCGCCAAGCTGTATAAAGTCCCCACCCTCCTGACGACGGTCACGGAGGAGCGCGGCGGCTACATCCTCAAGCAGCTCCAGGGCGTCTTCCCGGAGCAGAAGCCCATCAATCGCACCTTCATCAACGCGTGGGAAGACACGCGCGTCGTCGATTGGGCGAAGAAGACCGGCCGGAAGAGGCTCGTCATGGCCGCGCTCTGGACGGAGATCTGCCTCGCGTTCCCGGTCATCCACGCGCTCGGCGACGGTTACGACGTCTATTTCGTCACGGACGCCTCCGGCGGAGTGAGCCTCGAGGCGCATGAGATCGCAGTTCAGCGGATGATCCAGGCCGGCGCCGTTCCGCTGACGTGGGGCGTGCTCTCCGCCGAGTGGCAGCGCGATTGGGCTCGGGAACAGACCGTGCCGGGGCTCGCCCAGATCGTCGCCGAGCACCACGGCAGCACCGGGACGTCGTTCCTGTGGGAACAGCAGCTTCTGGGGGACGCTGACCGCCGCGCGAGTTGAGTGTAATTTCGGATTCTCTCCCTCCGCAGCGAGGCTTGCTGGCTTCGGCCATGGAATCGGGCGCCCCGGAGCGCAGCGGGTCCGGGCGGAGTCCGTTCCCGGGCCGGCACCGGTCAGCGGATGCCAGTGCGCCGGAGGATCTCCGCCGTCCCGTTCATCACGACCTGGAGCTTCGGCGGCGAGGGATCGGCGACCCGCAAGGGCACGAGGAACCGACGACCGTCGTGCGTGATGAGCCAGGCTGGTCCCAGGGCCAGAGGAGCTTCCAAGACGACCCTCTCCCCGCGGACCACGAATCGCCTCGCATCGATCCCGTACGATGCCGACATGATCCGATCACCTCTCAGGAAGAAGAGCTCCCCGCCGGGCGCGAACAAGGGGGCGACGCCTCCATCACGCGTAATCCTCGTCGTTGCGCCGCCTCCGGGGAAGGGACGGACGTAAATCTCGAAGCGACCCGATTCGTTCGACTGGTATGCCACCCATGCTCCGTCCGGCGAAACGGCCGTCCCGCCCTCATTGGTTCCCCAATCGCCGAGAAACTTGACGTCGCCTCCGGGTGGCACGCGCAGCGTCTTCATGCCACGCGATTCTTCGTTCGTGTCCTTATAGAGGAGGAGCCGCCCGTCGGGGGTCCAGGCGTGAATGGTGGTGTCCGAGTCGCCGGTCAGGAGCGCCTGCTCCGAGCCGCCGGCCGCCACGTCAAGCAAGTAGGCATCGAAATCCCCCTTGCGCATGGACCGATAGGCCAATCCCATGCCCCGGGGATTCCACTTCACGGTCCAGTTGCTCCCCGGCAGATCGAGGCGCTGCTCGGTCCCGCCGCGCAGGTCGACGAGCCGGATCTCGAACCGGCCGGCCTCGAGGCTGGACGCGGCCAAGGTCAGACCGTCGGGCGAGAGGTCCGCGTCGACGTAACGGCGCGGCGGGGTCGACAGCATCTCCGGCTGGACGCCCGGCGCGACCCATGCCAGCCGCGCCTCGGGGTTCTGCTCGCTCGACGTGTAGACCAGGGTGCCGTCCGCACCGACGGCGAGCGGCATGTATTCGTCCCCGACGGGATTGAGGGTGGCCACATCGCGAAGGAACGGGACGGAGTCGCCCGTGACTTCGAGCGTCGTGGCGTCGAAAGGAATCACGTGATAGGCGCCGGCCCGATAGTAGAGGATCTGCCCGGGCGGCAGGTACCACGCGTCAGCGCCGGCGAACAGCACGCGGTAGGCTCTCGAGGACAGATCGATCAGGCCCACCTCGGCGTCGTTCAGGCCCGACCCGGCGTGCCAGATCGTGAACAGCGCGTGGCGCTCGTCCGGCAGGAGCCTCGGCCACCAGTGCCCTTTCTCGCCCCGGGCGGCATCCGGCGAGGTCAGGGGCTTCACCTCACCTCCTTCCGCGGAAATGGTGGAAAGCCCCGCGAGCCAGCCGCGCGCGAACACGATCGTGCCATCACGTCGCCAGGCCGCCCCGGGAAACGATCGGGCGACCCCGATGGTCAGCGGCTCCCCGCCGGAGGCGAGGACCTTCTTCAATTCAGCGCCCTGACGGAACCCGATCCAGCGCCCGTCGGGAGAGATGAACGGCCCGTACCCTCCTTCGCTCCCCTCGATCGGCCTCGGAGCCATCTCGTCGAATCGATGCAGGTAGAGCTGCGACCTCCCTCTCATCCTTCCTTCGTAGACAGCGAACGACCCATCGCGCGCAACGGCGGGAGCCCAGATGCTCGTGATGCCCGGAGGCGGTTGCAGGGCGAACCGGAGGGTTCGACCTGGCCCAGGAGCCGGCTCATTCACCGCAGGCCGCCCGCCGAGCCAGTAGCCTGCGACCAGCGCGATCGCGGCCATGAGCAGGCCTGCCGCGGCCAGAGCGGCGGGGCGGCGCATGAAGGACATCGCGGCGCTCTCCCCCTCCCGCGACGCCTCGCCCCCCGGCCCGCTGGCGGTGACCTCCTGCAGCGCGACTCGGGCCTCGCCGATGTCCCGCAGCCTCGTCTTCGGATTCCGGTCGAGGCAGCGCTCAAGCACGTGGCGCAGCGCAGTCGGGATGCCTGAAGGCAGGTCTTCGAACCGTGGCGGCTGGGTGAGGACGGCGGCGAGGATGTCCGAGACCGTCTCGCCGCTGAATGCCTGCCGGCCGGTCAGCATCTCGAACAGCACCACGCCGAAGGCCCAGACATCGGATCGCTTGTCGACCGTCTTGCCGCGGGCCTGCTCCGGCGACATGTAGGCTGCCGTCCCCAGAATCACCCCGGCACGCGTCCCCGCGTGGCCGGTCATGGTCGGTGACTGAGAGAGGTCGGCGTGCGTGCCGGAGCCTGCGGCGTCCTCCGCGCGCGCCTTTGCCAGCCCGAAATCGAGAATCTTGACCTTGAGCTCCTCTGTTACCACGATGTTGGCAGGCTTCAGATCGCGGTGCACGATCCCTCTCTCGTGCGCCTCCTCGAGTCCCTCGGCCACCTGCCGCGCAAGGTGCACCGCCTCGTCGACGGGGATCCTCCCGCGCGCCAGACGCCTCGCGAGCGTCTCACCCTCCACCATCTCGAGGGCGAGGAACGGCCGTCCCTCGATCTCCTCGAGCCCGTAAATGGCCGCGATGTTGGGATGGCTCAGGGACGCCAGAAGCTGCGCCTCGCGCCGGAAGCGCGCCAGTCGCTCGGGCTGGTCGGCGAGATCCGCCGGCAGCGCCTTGATGGCGACGTCCCGCCCGAGCCGCGTGTCGGTGGCGCGGTAAACCTCGCCCATTCCCCCGACTCCAAGGAGGGCGACGATTCGGAAATGGCCGATGTTCCTGCCCGGCTCGAGCCTCATGGTCCGCGAGCTTACCAGAAGCGGCCGCAACCCTGAAGGCACGCGCAGCCGCGTCTGCCGGTTCCATTGAGGTCTTCCATGGTGGTGCCGGGGGCCCGAGACCAACTATTAAAGATGATGGTGTCCAGAAATGTGGACGGGTTCTGGTTGCCGGAAGAGGCTTGGCAGGAGGCCGCCTGAGGGTCCTGCGTCTGGGGGCTTTGGCCAGGCTCATCTCAATCCCCTGTCCCACTCCCTCGGCGCATAACTTTTACGCTTCATCGGGGCCCGCTGTGAGCAGAAAAGATGCAGCTCTCGAGGGCTCGAGATATGTTCCGCAGGGCTGGAGAGTTTTTGAGTGTGACTGCCTGAGGCCTCCGCGTGGCCTGCCGATGGCAATGATCTTCGGCCGGGCCTAGACGCCCCCCGGGTCCACGTCCCGCTCTACTGCGAGGCCCCGAGCGCTCCACGCGGAGGGCCACGTCGGCCGAAGTCCCGCTCGGCGCGCGCGTAAGCACATCTTTCTTCCCGACATAGGCACCGGCTGACCGATCTCCACGCTATCGGATCCTGCAGGCGCCCATCGATTTCTCCGGGACGGCAAGCTCGAGCACAAGCGCGCCCAAAGGTCAGCCACAGCGGCTACGGATGCGCCGTCGACCCCTCATACCTCCTGAGCACCTTTCTAGCCTTCCAGGCAACCCCGTCTTCTGTCAAGGTGTCGTTTCTAACCCACTGCTGGTAGTGAATAAGTTCATGGCATAACGAACACAAGACTGAAGCAAGCGCATTATCTCGACCCATCTCGCGCCTAAGTTGCCTGTAATCACCGGTCGCGAGACGAATGAATGGCTCAATGCTATGATCCCACGGTGCGAAGAATGAAGCGCTTCCTTTCGTACCCGTGATAGTTCTGATCAGTGGGTGAGGGCTCATGTGTACAGTGACCCTTATTGGGAATTCGTATTCTCGGCGGAGCCAGACCGCAAACCGAATGATTGCCCCCCGAACCTCCGCGCTACACCTATTGCCGCGAATCCGTAGTCCGCGTCTACGAGACCTGCGATTCTTGACAGCACGTCCCTGTAGGTTCATTTTACAGTCCTGATAGGTCTGACACCAAAAGCATCGATTATTTCTGATGCTCCTTAGATGGTGTGTGCTTTTTAGGCTCTTTGGGCGGGTGACGGGGTTTCCACCCGGGTTTTTTTCTCTTCTTCTCTCTTAGCTCTCTACTCTGCTTCTTTCGGCCTGGCTTCCCTTCTTCATACGGCTTGCGACTCGCCTCGATCGTGGGTTTCCCCTCTTCATTTTTGTCCGCTTCAGCATCAGGTTTTTCCCCGTCATCCTTCTTGTCGGCTCCAGTATCAGGTTTTTTGGCGTCATCTGGCTTGTCTGTACCAGCATCGGACTTCTTAGCATCTGCCGGTTTGGATAAAGAAGGATCCGGGGGGCGCGAAATGAACACCCATAGACCGAGTAGCAATGACCCCGCCTCCTCAACACCGTAAGTAACGGCCGCCGCGGCCGCTACGTCATCGGCTACAACGACGCGACCATCGGGGTCGTGAAAGAGGACTGGATTGTTTCGGACATATGAGTATTTGTTCCAGCTCTGTGGATTCTCGGGATCGGTGTCGTCCCCCGGATCGACTGCCAAGAACCTGCCGAGGGAGGAGGAGTAGTACCTAGCCAACATGTAGTCGAGCCCATTCTCCTTGTCGCGCTCATGGCCGGTGAAGTCACGCGTGCTCAAAGTTGGATCGACCTGCGGCGGGCGCTCCTCGCCGAAGGGCAGGAAGTGGTGCTGGGCGACGACGCTGCCGTTGCTGTCGAGCTCCACGCGTGGGCTGCCGAGGTGATCGAGGTGGTAGAAGATGAACCGGGCGGGCGGGGTGTATGGGTTGCTCTGGCCGATGATGCGATGCGGAGCCATGGCCTGCTCTACTGAAGGCCCGCCCTGCGGGGCTGCACAGATCGCCATTTCAGTCATTGAAGTCTCACCGTCCGCGGCGGTCCAGCCGTCAGGCTTCATGAGACGCGCGTCCTCGTTGCCGCAGACGAGATACTCGCCGTTGCCGTCGGGATCGCGACGCTCCGAAAAAGCCGTCGGTGGGGAGGTACAGGCGGGCTGAGTCACTGTTCCGCAGTAGTTCAGCCAAGCGGAATTCTCCACCGAGGGCATCGACTCGGTCTGCGGGTTGGGGGCCAATGTCCCGAGCGCTGTAACGAAATAGCGGTAGTTAAAGGGGTATTGTCCAGTCGTGGTCTGATCGATGCGCGGCCAGGATATGAAGGTGTGGTCGGCAATGGCACAGCGCGGCCCGGTCGTGTCGTTGCAGGCCGTCGACGGAGTCGGATAACCGATGACTGGACAATTCGGGGTCCCATCCGCGTTCAATCTGGGCAGGTTGCCGCTATCCACGCAGGCGTTCGTGGGGAGAATCTCGCAGCGATAGCCAGCGTTCAGACACAAGGGTGACAGCCGGGCCAGCAGACGATATGCCCCCGGAGTCCCGTCCGTCAATGCCTGGCCGGTGCGGTAGACACGGTACTCATCGACGCTCGGCAAAACGTCGGCCGACCCAGAGCTCACGGTGGGAATGGAGCACCACTTCAGGATGACCGTCCCCTTGTCCACGAGACCGCCGGTCTGGGATGCCCAGGCACGGAAGCCCTGCGGTGGAGGCAGGCTCGTCTTGTCGAAGGCCAGCTCCCTGCCTTTGATTTCGTACGCCGCCGACATGGGTGTCTCGGTGCTCCCGTTCACGGTCGTGACCTTGTAGTAGTAGACCTTGTCGTTCGCGACCGTCTGGTCCCAGTAGCTGGTTCCGGTTGTGCTGAGATTGGTCGTGGTGAGATTGATCGCTGCGTCATCATCGACCGTACGACCGGTCACGTCGCTCGTGCACCGTGTCGGCGCCTCGGCGGGGAGCACTGGAGACGGCGTCGCTCCCGAATGGAGGAGCGCACAGAACGGCCCTTCGGGTGTGGCACTTCTGTACACCCTGTATCCTGAGGCTCCGCTGACGGCCGACCAGGCGAGTCTGACGCCCGTGCGCGCCTTGCGCGAGAGCACCGAGTCATTGAGCGTCCAGAGGACGGTCTTCAGAGAGGCCGGAGGCGCCGGGACGGCGGTCTCTGCACCGGGCGACGCCTGCACGGAATTGACCACGTTGCGGCAGACCTCGCCGGGAGCGCAGACCTGGCCGGCCGGGGTGAGCGCCGCGCATGGGTCGGGCGTCGTTGTCGGATCGCACGCCGTCTGGGAGATGTTGCACTTCGCGTTCGAACGGTAGAGCGGGCAGTCGCTCGACACGCTGCACGACTGGCTGGTCGACACAGTACACCAGCGTCCGATTGATTCCTGGCAACTTTCGCCTGTGCAGATGTCCGGGTCGCAGGTCTGAGGCAAGCAGGTATAGCCCGCGCCGCACTGGGTGGACTCGAGCGGTACTGTCTTGAACGTTGCGATCGCCCCCGCCCAGAATTGTTTGGCGCTGAGGGTCGCGGCCACGCTTGCGGTTCCAGTGGCGGTCTGGATCCAGTCATAGAACACTGTGTTGTTGCGGGTGGTGCTGTCGGGGACCCAGCCGCTCTGCATTTGAAGGCGTTCGGTAAATCCGTTGGGAGGGGCAGGGATCTGAGCGCTGTACGTGCTCACGTCGACGTTCGCCATCCCGCCGACCCAGATCTCGTTGCCCTGGGAGGTGTTGATGCCGGAAGTGCCCGTGCTCGGAGACGAGTTCTTGCTGTTGTTCGAGTTGGTCGCAATCCCGTTCACGTCCAGTGCGCCGGACGCGACAATGCCGCTGTACTCCACCACCACCGCGCTGGCCGCGACCCCTGAAGCGAGGCTGATCGTCAGGAACCTGTTGGCGTTGCTGACATTCAAGGCGTACCAGATCTCGACGCTGACCCCATTGCCGTTGACCTTTCTCACGGCAGGCGCGGTCCCCCAGTTAGCGCCAGGCTGGCTGATCCCAGTAACCGGCGCCGCCGAAGTGCTGCGGGTGCCGATCACCGCGATGAGTGCGTTGCCGTTGGCGGGCGCTGTGTACATGTCGACAGTGAAGGAATTGGAGCTAATGTTGGAGCCATATCCAGTCCGGATGTACCGAATCGGCGTGCAGACGGTGGAATGGTTGTTGCTGCATACGCCGACGGGGCAGGTCCCGGTCGCCGAGCACGAGGCCAGGGAGACCGTGCAGAAGCCGTAGGAGCAGTCCGCCTGCCCGCTGCACAGCTTCTTGGTGTTGTCGCAGAACTTTGAGCCACCGGGGCAACCGCTCCACACCGTGCACTGCTGGCCGCTCTCTTCGCACATGAAATCCTGGTTCGACACCCGTCCCGAGGTATCGAACGACGCCACACTGAATTCATAATTCGATGTGCCGGCTGCTGGGACCGCAAGCCCGGTGAGCGTCATCGTCGTCTCGTTTGGCCCTGCAGTGGCAAACGGCAGTGGATGCTTGAAGTCGATCTTGTAGTTGGGTCGTCGCGCATACAGGTAGTAGCCCGCGATCGGGGGCCTGCCTGAGGCCAGGACGGGGGGCACCCAGTCCAATCGGATGGCGCCGGGCCCGGCGCTGGTGGCGGTCACCTTCCTAGGTGGGGGGACATAGTTCGGGTCGCCCATGCCCGTGCCGGTACGACCATCGGCGCACTTCGGGTAGGTGCTAATACCGGCGTCGTGGAGAATGGTCTTGCAACGCAAGGCGGGGTCGGTGGCCAGAGTATCGAAGTAGTCCGGCCAATCCGATTCTGCCGACAGCCACGTCCCTGCTGCGAAGACCTTGTACACCGCCTTTGGCATAACGCAGTTGGTCTCGTCGTTGCCATTACAGTCACCAAAAAGAAAGACCCCGCTGTTATCCGTATCGGACCCGTTGAACTGGGGAGAAAGCACCTGATTGGAATTGAGCGGATAGCGCGGGTCCTGATAGACGTAGCCGTTTGTCCCGCCCGTTGCTCCTCTGTAGATCAGGTAAGGGTCGATCGTGTTCGTGGAGTCGGTCACAATCTCCCGCGTTGGGCTGTTATCCTGGTAGTTGAGCGGACTGCCCCCCAGCATCTTGCCGCAGAGCTTGTAATGATACAGATGATAGCCCTTGAGGAAGAAGTAGGTGCCGTCCGCCGTGCTCGCCAAGAACGGTTGGTAGAATTTGTCTGTCGGGACGAGCCACTGGACGGCCGTGTCGTCCGTGCCGCTTGTCCAGGGATCCGGGACGGCGCACTGGAAAAACCCCGAAGGTCGGGTCAGGGGGATCGCGAGGGTCGGCTTGGAGAACGAGGATTCGACGCCGCTGATGACTGCGCTGATGGCGTAATCGTAGGCGAAATTGTTTGGCACCCCCGAGTCAACGATGCTCCACGGCGATGAGTACGCCACGCTTCCCACCTGCACGTAGCTCGAGCACGACGCGCTGGCGTTCAATTTCCTGTAGACGAGATACTGCGAAGGCCGAGGGCTCGGCTGTGTGCTGGGATTGGGGAGCTGCCAGGACACCGTGACGGAGCCATCCGTTGCTTTGGCGAAGATCTGCAACTTGGGTGTATTGCTCGAGTCGCGCACCTTGCCGGCGACGCACTTCGAGTAGGGTGACCGGCTGACGATCTGGCTGCCGTTCTTCAGGTAGTTCGCCTTGAGAGCATAGAAGTAGGTGGTCCCAGGTGTGAGCGTCGCCGGATCCTGGTAGGAAGTCGTCGCTACGCTGGTGATAGGTGTCAAGGCAGGTACCCGATAGTCATAGATGGGCGCCGTGTCCCTAAATATATCGTACTGGACGGTATAACTACCGGAAGGCGGAGTCGCCTCCCAGGATAGATTGATCTTCTCCGGCCCGGTCGTGGAACCGCAGGTCGAGGAGACCGTCAACCCCTTGGGGGGAGGTGGTGGTACCAAATCGACAGGAGTAGCTGCGACATCGCAGATGCTTCCCGGCTGGCAGCTCATCGGTCCCCAGTTCCCCGCCGCGTCCTTGGCTTTCACCCGGTAGTAATAGGTCTGGCCGTTCGTCAGGTTGTAATCTGTGAACATCGGAGATTTGACCAACTGGCCCGTGATCGGCAGCGACGGCACGTTGTTGCCGGTCGACAGCCGGCGATCCACTTCGTAGCCCACGATGTCAGACGAGTCCGTCGGAATGGTCCAGCTCAGCCTGACGAAACCGTCCCCCACTTCGGCGACACTGAGCGTGGGGGCTGGCGGTCCCGACGAGTCCGCCGTCACCACCTTCAGCTCCAGCGAGAGATTGCTCTCATAGCCGCTCGTGTCCACCGCGCTGACCTTGTAGTGCACCGTCTTCGAGGCGGCGAAATCGGTCGGGTCGGCGTAGGTCGCCGTCGGAGGTTGGTTGGGCGGAGAGACTACGACGAAGCTCGTATCGGTGCCGTCGACCTTGCGGTAAACCTTGTAGTAGCTCTTGTCAGCCTCGCCGTTCTCGTCCCAGCTCAGGGTGACACGCCACGTGCCCTGTCCACTTCCGGGGGCCTGCGTTGCGCTCAGGTTGAGAGGAGGTCTGGGCTTCAGGTTCTCCTTAAGCGCCATCAGTCGACCGGCGAGATAAACGTAATCGCTTGCCCACTCAGGACTGCTCGTGTCGAAGGCCGGCGTTCTGAACTCCGATAGTACTTGACCCGAGGGGTCCCGCAGGTAGTACGTCTTGATCCCCGACTCCTTCTCGACCTTCCAGAGTCTGTTCCCGGACGCGTCGTACTCGAAACTGTTCACTTCCCCCAGACCGCTGCCGTCCGACGTGTTGCCGATCTGCTGGATACGCGTCAGATGGTTGAGGGGATCGTACTGATACTTCTTGACATCATCGACCGTGGTCGTGGGCGTTGGCATCCATCGCCGGCCTCCCTGGAGGAGATTGCCGGTGGCGTCGTAGACGAAATTCACGGCGCTGGCCGTACTCGAGCCGATGCTCGTCTGCCGGGTCATGATGCGGTTGTTGCGGGGATTGCTGTATGTGAAAAGCTCGGTCTCCGTCGAGCCGCCGAGAGTCGCCAGAATCCGCGAATCCATGTTGCCAAAGGGATCGTAGAAGAACGTCTCGTCGAAGATGTTCCCCTGGAATTCAGTGTGGGCGGTGATCAGGCGATTCACCGCATCATACCCATACCGATTCGCGCCGATCTGAAAGATGTTCCCGGCTCCATCGTAGCCGTATGCCCCGCTCTGATAATAAGTGCCGCCTGAAAAAGTGTCGTGCAACGAATCGTAGGTTCCCTTGCCGATTGTGATCTTGGATGGGCGATTCCGGGTATCGAAGGCGATCTGCGATGCGCCGCCTCCAGGAGTCAGGACCGTTGCTACGCCTCCGGCGGCGTTGTAGGCCACGCTGCCAAGAACCGTCCCGGTTCCCCCCTCGGTCGCCGTCACCACCATGCCATTCGAGTAGGCATAATTGACTGTCAGGATGCTCCTGTTGGGGGGTGTCTCCTGGGGATACTGAATGGATGTTAGCTGCCCGCGTGTGTCGTAGGTGTAGTTCGTCGTTTCGTTGGGGATGAGATACCAGTCGTAAAACGAGTGGGTGGTCGATGAGAGTCGCCCGCCGATGCCGCCGTAAGAGCGCTTCTCCTGAAAGAACTGGTAGAGGCTGGGAGCCCCCTTGTATCGGGTGATGGAGTAGAGCTTGCCGTTACCGTAGGGGCTCGCGGCGTCGACGTGGTCGTAGGCATAAGTGGCGATCCCGGACACCGAACTGCCGTCACCACCGGCGAACCAGAAATCCTGCTCCGAGATGCGGCTGGCGAAGTCGTACCGAAATCTGGCCCCGTTGCCGTTGGGATATTGCACCCACATGGGGTTCCCTAGGGCGTCGTACCTCTCATAGACAGTCGTGCCGCTCTCAGGGTTGTCGGCCCAGATCACCCTCCCGAGGCTGTCGTAGTCGAACCGACGGATCTGTGTCTGCGACAGGTTGTTGCTCAGCTTGGCCTGGGTCAGACGATCGAGCAAATCATAGGTGTAGTAGGCGTCCGCGCCGCCAGTCACCGCACAGGAGCCGGGTCCGCCTCCACACTGCGCGTCGCTCGTACAGGCGATGTCGTTCTGAATACAGCGACGCTCGGGGGGTGAGTCGACGGTAATCAGGCGGTCGAAGGCATCCTTGATGAAGGATGTCTTGGCCGAATACGTCGCCGTGCCTCCGGCGTCGTGGATGGTGCTGACGGTCACGTCCTGTCTCAGCCCGGAGTAATCGGTGCGCGTCACGTTCGCGCCCGTGGTGCGATCGCCGTCCGCGGGGATCTCGAGCCTCACCCGGCCGAAGGGATCGCAGCTCGCCGTCCCGGACGGGACGGCGCCCGGCTCGCTGTAATCGAACTCGGTTCCCGGATCCACGGAGCTATTGATTGAGTAGGCCGTGCATTGATTCTGCGGAGGCATGGGGAGGGCATCGCACGCAGTGGGCGACTGGAACGTCCACTCGGTCTTGTACACGACTTGGCCCGAGACGTCGTACTGAGTTTTCTGGCAGGCGAAAAGACCATTCGGGTTCGCAGGCCGCTTCTGTATCGCGACCTGGCGGCCGAGACCGTCGTAAATGTACCGGGTGAAAATGAAATTGGTCGCGGGATCGAGGTCCGACGCCCCAGGCGTCCCCTGGGTCACGGTCGTCCTCGTGAGCGACTCGTATGCGATCTGGGTAGACTCCTCGCCGGCCGGCAAGATCTGGGTTAGGCGTCCCAGGGCGTCGTAGGTGTAGTTGGTCTGGACTCCAGCCGGGTCGCGGGTCGCCAGGATCAGGCCGGTGTTGGCGTCGCGGTCCCGGTCAATCGTCTTGAGCACAGCCCCGGTGCCGGGGTCGCTAGACGTCTTGTTCGCCAGGTAACCTCCACACTCGCCGGCGGCGGTGCAGTTGCCTGCTGACGGCGCGTATTTGTACACGAGATCGTAAGTCGGATCGTCGAGCCGTCCTGTGGACATGGTTTTTGAGAGGATGTTCCCTGATGCCGTGCTGGAGCTGAATAAAGTCAGCACATCCCCGGGAGCAGCTGTCGCGCTCAGGTTGCTCGACGTGACAGGCGTCCCGATGCTCGCCGGAAGATTCAGACGCGCGATGCTCGTCGTCAACCTGCCGTACGCGTCGTACTCGTTCTCGGAGCGCGACAGAACGCGCTGTCCATCGGTCACCTCTTTCGAGCGCAGAAGACCGGTGATGTAGACGTATTGCGCGCCGTTCTGATACGTGCTGGTTGTGCGCCTTGGTACGTCGATGCCGAATCCCGATTCCACCTCACTCTGCCAGTGCCCGTAGCCATCCCATTGATCGCGCGACACGATCGACTCGGCGCTTCCCGCGTCCACGTACCGCCTTGTTGAGTGCTTGACTCGCACGTTGGACTTAGAGTGCACGCGCGTCAGCGGATCAAGGTCGGAGTCCTGCTCCTGGCTTTCCGACCGCAGCAGTGCGCCCGTCGCCAAGGTCCCGCGGTAGTAATCGATCTCGGAGTTCGATCCGTCATTCCACTCCGGCGCATAACCATCGCTGGGACCTGGACCGATGTTTGGATTGTCGCTCGACTGGGAGGCGTGGTAGTGATACACGGTGTCATTCCCGAGCGGGTCGCTGACGGTCACTTGAATCGGGTTCGTGAATGACGTGAAGTCACGCTTATAGCGCCAAGTCTGTCCGGAGCTCGACCCCGATGGAAGCTGCAACTCCTTGGTGACCATCTGCCGGCTCATTCCGGTAATGTTCGGGGAGGAGCCATGCTGCGAGGCTTGCATGAACTTGCCTACGTAGAAGTAGTATCCATACGAATACTTGAACGAAGCCCAGGAGCCAGTCTGAGCGCAGGCGTTTCCGGTGATCCCGGTCGGATCGGTCCCCGCCTTCCTTAGGAGCGGCAGCGTGCGACAGGTGACTTCGCCATAATCACCGGATCCGCCAGACGCCAGCTCGATCGGAGGCGCATTGTTGTAATAGCCGTAGTACAGACTGTAGAGGTCAGGATTGCTCTGTCCCGGGCGTGTGTATCCAGGGTAATCCAGACGGAGAAGTTTCAGGACCGGCGTAGGGGTGTAGACAACAGTGCTCTCAAGATCGTAGTCGGCCCGGCGAATCCGCGTGTACTCGTACATGAACCCGAACGTCGCCTTCGTGGCCGGGCTGAGCGTTGTGCTGTTGGCGAACGACGGGACGTCGACGGCGTAGGTCGCGACCGCCGATCGGTCCGATGCCGTCCAGGACGCAGGATCCTTCGATCCCGCCATGCACATATCCGCGATGCTTGTTGTCTGGATCGGCACGCACGCCTCGCCACCGGGGCACTGGGCAGACGTGCTGCAGTTCTGCGCGGGATGGGTCTGGCAGGCGCCGGTGTAGCAAACCTGCGGCGAAGTACACTGACTGTCACCGTTGCACGCCTGCGTGGTCGCACCGCTGCAATGTCCCCCCGACCACCACTCGCAGTTGTGGAAGGAGAGGGTGCGGGTGGCGCTGTCGGTGATGCTCGCGATGGCGTGCTGGAAGTTAGGACGCGTGTCGTAGGCCACTTGGACATTGTTCGGATAGGGAGTTGTCAGTGGGGGAGTACCACTCGATCCACGCGATCCGAGACTCGGATCCTCGATGTACTTCGTGTACCAGCCGCAGAAGCTCCGATTGTTCGTCCGAATCTGCTGGTAGGCCGACGTCGGAAACCCGAATCCATCGAGGGGGGGCTGGACGCAATCTACCCGCTTCGCGAGCGTGTACACGAGCCCGTCCGGCGTCTCCACCCGCATGCAGCCGGTCTCCGGCGTGCCGTCGTCCTTGGCGCCGACGCAATATTGATCCCCGGGGCCCCTGATGACCGCGTAGCTGAGATCCGTGGTCACCCGATTGGTGAACGACTGGAACACGCCGTTTGAATCGAAGAGAACTCCGTCCTCCGCTCCCCTGGAGTGCTCGTCGCTGTCGAAGAAGAACTCGTGGTGAGCCCCATCGGGCGAGATCCACGTCCAGGTCCTCGTGAAACAGGTGTTATGCGGGATCGAGCCGCAGTCCTGAATGAACAGGAAGTCCTCGAAGATACGGCCCAGCGTCATGTTGAACCCGATGCCGAACGGGCTCTCGGTGCTGGGCACGACCCGCTGGTCGGAGCTGATGAGGTTATTCTGGTAGTAGGTCGCGTCCCATACCTTCGAGTTGTAGGACAACGTCAGGCCGTATCCCAGGCGCGAGTTGATCAGGAAGCGCTGCCCGATAGGCACGCTCAGGTTGATCCCTCCGTTCAACGTGTCGAGGTCCTCGCCGAAATGGCCGCTCTCGAAGACGTGGCCGGGGCGGAACCCGACGTTCTCGTTCTCGTTCTGGGCCCAAAGGGCAGTTGATACGCTCAGCGAGCAGAGGATGAAGACGAGTCGCCCTACGGCGC
>JACXTT010002640.1_pt1 | contig 28238 bp, 25 predicted proteins | sample 9270951 | NCBI WGS metagenome assembly JACXTT01 (sample SAMN15532306, study PRJNA645909) | rock metagenome | isolation source: weathered quartz diorite | place: Puerto Rico | collected 2017-06-21 | reverse complement strand
ACTACGTCCAGAATTCCAACCGCCGAGCGCAGCCCTTCGTCTGGACCGCCACAGCGGATTCGATCTTCGCTAAAGTCGAAAGACTATGTGAACGTATTTACGGGACAGCACACTAGCTGCTGTCACTTCTACGAATCAGGGCCACATATTTCTATGCAGAAGGTGGTCTTCACAGAACGAAAAGTGCCGATTTGAACCCTTGCATCACCGGCAAGAGGGGCAAAATATCCTGGGGGTCCTAGTAGATATTCGGCAGTCGCGGAGTATTGACCAGATTTGTCGATGATGAATCCCAGTCCATTTTTCAGCGATATGGTTCTTCTTGCTTTGACCATCTCTCCGACCTTTAGCACCGCAAAGTCCGAGGGGGAGTACCTCTTGGAATCAATCCTGCGTTTCCCGATCTGCTCGAGCCACATGTCAGCGAAGTGTTGGTCTGCGACCCGCGCAAGAATGACCTGGGGAAAGATGACAGCAGAAACGATCGCAACGACGCACGCGAACTGGCCGAGCTGTTGTACAGACAAACTGTGCCATGGATCCCATCGTGCCATTTGAGTTGTCGAAGGGGTTCAATGGTCCGCCACAACTACCTGCACTCAACGCTGCGGCGTTAAGAGTACGGTAAACTCCGCCATCATTTCCAAAATAGATAAGTTGAGGATTGCCGGAAGCAAATGCGATTGCATGCTGGTCTGGGTGCACGTGGGCCAGCGACCCAATGGGAGAGCAGCCATATACGTGAGTCAAATGGTCCACTGCACTCGGACCATTCCAGAAGAGGCAGCCCAGTTCTGCATCGATCTCATCGAGCCTCAGCTGGGGAATTGGGTGTACAATGCTGGCCGTTTTCAGAGTCGAAAAGCAGACCCCGGTTAAATCGTTCCAGGACACGCGCAACACATGAGACCAGCACAGAAAGTTCTCGGGGGACGCAGTAGCGTGAAGGTTGCGGTGGTGCAAACGCCGCCTGTCTACCTCAATCGAGAGAAGAGCATCGACCGCGCTTGCGAGAAAATCGTGGAAGCTGCCAGCCACGGCGCAGAGTTGATTGCGTTCACCGAGACATGGCTCGCAGGCTATCCGTATTGGGGCGAGGGCTGGGAATCCAAGCTGCAAAACTGGATACCAGTGCGAGTCCAGTTCTACGATGAGGCGCTGCTCATTCCCAGCGAGGATACCGAGCGGCTATGTCAGGCGGCATCAAGCGCGAATGCGCACGTGGTCATCGGATGTAATGAGCTGGATTCCCGGCGGGGCGTGCACACTCTCTACAACACGCTGTTATTTATCGACCGCCACGGAAAAGTTTTGGGGCGGCATCGCAAAACCGTGCCCACTTTTGTGGAACGCGCCATATGGGGTCCGGGCGACGGCACGGACCTGGTCACCTATGAGACCGACATCGGGCGCATCGGCGGCCTCATCTGCGGCGAACATTTGATGCCGCTGGTGCGCTACCGGATGATTGAACAGGGAGAGGACTTCCATATTGCCGTGTTCCCTGGGGCCTTCTCGCTTCATACCGGGCCGCAGCTGGAGGAGCCGGACCTCGAAGGAAAGTTTTTCTGGGGACATACGTTGACCCGCGCACACGCAATGGAAGCGGGCGCGTTCGTGCTCTCTGCCTGCGGTTACTTGACCCCGGCTGATTTTCCGAAGGATTTCCCGTTAAGGGAGACCGTGAATCTCGACTACGCGCATGGGGGAAGCCAGATAGTCGCACCGTTGGGGATTCCGCTGGCTCCCCCTACTTCGGGCGACACTATCTTATACGCGGAATGCCGCGCTGACATGATCAAGGTTTGGAAGGCGATCATCGATACCGTGGGCCACTATGCCCGCCCTGACATCGTCCGCTTGCAGTATCTTAAGACGGCACAGCCTGGCATCGCCGAACAGGCCGAACAGATCCTGAACAGTACGTCTCCCCACGAGCTCGCCGACACTGCGGAAAAGCACGGAGTCACGACACAGGACCTTGAGACCGCGATCAAGCAACTGGCCCAAGCCAAGGGATAAGAGCTACTCCATGGCTACCGGTCCCGTCGACATCCTCCTGCGTGCCTTGCACAGCAAAGGTCTGAGAAACCCAACATGGCGAAGGGCTACATAGTGGACAGGGCGATCGAAGATGTCGTATTCATTCTCGATAGGATTGATAAACGCTGTCCTGGTCCGAGCCGCAGTGAAAGTAGCAACTAAGGTCGCAAAGGACTTCGGGAGTCACTCAAGAGACATTCTCTAAATCGGGTAATTGCGGTCAACGGAGTGCGGATCGCTCTGAACCTGCAGTTGGTCGAATAAGGTCCAACCTCAGAATTTGATTTTTTCCCGCAACCCCATCCGCTCCAGCCGGGGAAGCACTTCATCGCGAAAATAGGGAAATTCCTTGACGTAATTTACGAAGGTGATGGTGGTTCCGATGAAGCCAGCCTCGCTGATGCGGGCGAGTTCCTTCGCGACGTCATCGGGATCGCCGATGAGAGGATAGACCCCATGTCCGCCGAGAAAGCGCTGGCGAAATAGTTTAAAGGCTTCCGTCGGAAAAGACTGTGCGTGGAGGCCTTGCAGCTCCATCAAGTGGTCGGCGGCGGCAAAGTCGCCCATCTCGTTCGTGTAGTATTCGTGGAATTCCTGAGCTTCCTTGCGCGTGGGCCGCAAGACGACGTAAGAAGTAGTGAACACATCGATCTGGCGGCTAAAGCCGGCGGCGATGCTCTTGATGCCTTCCACGTCCTTTTTCCCTTTTTCCAAATCGATGAGCACGGTGAAGAGAAAATCACAGTTTTTGGCGCCAAAGGAGCGTCCCGCGCCGCTTGAGCCAGCATTCATCACGGGGGGGCGCCAGCGGTAGGGCTTCGGTTCGCCGATGACGCTGCGCAATTTGATGAAGCGGCCGGTGTAGTCGAAAGGAGCTTTTTCCGCCCAGATTTTGCCGACAACGTCCCACCATTCTTGGCCGTACTCGTAGCGGGTATCGTGCTCGCGCTGCTCGATGCCGAACATGTCGAACTCGTCCTGATTCCAGCCGCAGACGATATTCAGGCCAAATCGGCCTTCGCTGACGTGCGAGATGGTGACCATCTGCTTCGCGGCAAAAATGGGATGTACGAGCGGGGCGTGAACGGTTCCGAAGACGGTGATGTGTTTGGTTTTGGCGAGGAGGCCGCAGGCCCAGGTGATGGTCTCGAGCGTCGTGCCCTCGAAGTTGGTCTCTCCGCCGTAGCCTTTCCAGCGAGCGATGGGCAACAGGAATTCGATGCCGGCGTCATCGGCCATTTGAGCGAGTTGTAGATTGTTTTCCCAAGAAGCGTCCCAGCGTTCCGAGACTTTGGTTACTGCCATGCCGCCCGAGCAGTTGGGCGAGAAAATGCCGAGCTTCAGCTTGTTGCGATTGAACATGGAGGTTTGGGGTCTCGCTTGCGTTTCGAACATTCGTAAATGCTCCTGGGCGTGCGAATTAGCACAGAATTGACTCGAACAATTGGTGCTGGATTATACGGAAGAATGGGGCTGTGATGCACCAATGAGCTGAACATAAGGTTAGAAGTGCAGCGACCTGCGAAAGAGCAGCCGATTCTGTTACCATTTCTTGTGACCCTTTTATTGTGAGGAATGCTATGAAGCTGATTACTTTTCATTCGCAAACGCGGCTTAACCGGATTGGAGCTCTCGCCCCGGATGGCCAGGTGGTGGATCTGAATGCGGCCTATGCGCTGTATTTGCGCAATGTCGAGCAGGAAGGGGCGTTCTACGCGCTGGCCGATGCGCGGGTGCCCGCTGATATGCGCGGACTCTTTGAAAATGGTGACCGCGGGTTGGATGCGGCGCGCCGGGCGCTCGAATATGCGTGCAAGGAAGGGCCCGGCGTTAGCGGACCCTCCGGAGAGCCGATTTTTTTCCGCAAGGAGGCGATTCGAATCAAGGCCCCCATCGCGCCCAAGAAGTTTTTCCACACTGCGGGGAACTTTCGCGAGCATCACGAGGAGGCGTCGAAAGTGGGATTTTCTCATCCGATTCTGCCGTGGATCGTATTTTTTCAAAACGTGGACGCGATCATCGGCCCGGATGAGGCGATCGTCTATCCCGAGCACCTGACCCAGGAATTGGACTACGAGTTAGAGCTTGCGGTAGTGATGAAGAAATCGGGGAAGCATTTTAACGCCGAGCGTGCGCGCGACTACATTGGCGGCTACGTAATTTTCAACGACGTGACGGCGCGGGATATTCAGAGGACGGAGATGAAATCAGGTGTGTTCAGTTTCTGCAAGGCTATCGACACGTTTTGCCCGCTGGGGCCGCACATCGTGACGGCGGACGAAATACCCAATCCCAACAATCTCTCGATGGAGCTGCGCGTCAACGGAAAGGCGCGGCAGCAGTCGCACTCGAGCAAGATGTCCGTGACTGTGCCGGAGATCATCGCGCACTACTCGCCGATGGGCTATTCGGCGGGGGACGTGTTGTCCACGGGAACTGTTTCCGGAGTGGCGGCGTTCAGCGGCGATCCGAAGTCGTTGTACCTGAAACCGGGAGACCTCGTCGAATGTGAAATTGAAAAAATCGGTGTGCTGAAGAATCCGGTGGTTTCCTATAAAGAGAAACATGGCGGGAAATCCGCCGCTGCCTGAGCCGGCGAGCAATAGGGCGGGACACGAAAATGCAAGAGGGCCTCTGGATCAGCGAGCTGAATGAGCGAAGCGACGTTCGGAGAACGTTTGCAGCTGCGCAGTCGGTGAGGTTCTACGACACAACGCTTCGTGACGGAGAACAGAGCGTCGGCGTGGTGCTGACGCCGCAGCAGAAGCTGGAGATTGCAAAAGGGCTCGATTCGCTGGACATTGGGCGCATCGAGGCCGGGTTTCCCCGCGTTTCCCCGGAGGATGCGGAAGCGTTTGGGGAGATCGCGAAGGCGGGTTTGAAGGCGGAGATATGGGGATTCGGGCGCGCGGTCAAGGCGGATATTGACGAATTGCTGCGCCTTGGCGCCCATGCCACGGTCATCGAGACGCCGACGAGCGCCATCAAGCTGAAGGCCTACGGACTGACAGTGGAAGAAGCACAGCGCCGGGCAGCGGACGCTATCGCATATGCGCGCAAAAGTGGCGTGCGTGTCGCGTTTTTCACCGTGGATGGCACGCGCACAAATCTCGATATTCTGCGCAGTTTCTACAAGAACGCGCTCGAGGCTGGGGCCGAAGAGGTCGTTGTTGTGGACACGATCGGAGCGTGCGGTCCCGAGGCCGTCGAGTTCCTCGTGCGGCAGGTGCGCGAATGGGTCGGTCCGAAAGTTCCGGTACATTTTCACGGACACAATGATTTCGGTCTTGCGACGGCCTGCGCCGTGGCAGCAGTGCGCGGCGGGGCAGCGTGGATCCAGGGAACGATTAACGGGATGGGAGAGCGCGCAGGAAACGCGGACCTCGGCGAAGTGGCGATGGCGCTGAGCGGGCTTTACGGCGTTCCCGTGGAGATGAATCTGAAGAAGATCCGCGAGGTATCGGCGCTCGTGCGCAAGGCCGCGGGGCACCAGCTCGAGCCGTGGAAACCCGTGGTCGGCGAAAACCTGTTCATGCGGGAAAGTGGGGCGGTGGCCAGCCAGTTTCATATTCCGGAAGCGATCGAGCCGTTTTCGGCAGATCTCGTGGGCGGGACGCGGGCGATTGTCCTGGGCAAGAAGAGCGGGATCGACAGCATTGCGATCAAGGCGAAAGAGCAGGGGATGCAACTTTCGACGGAACAGCAGCAGGCGGTGCTCGCGGCAGTTAAGAAAACGGGAACGGACAAACGCGGGCTTGTGACGGACTCAGAGTTTCGAACGATTGTTGCGCGGGTGCAGCAGGCCCCATGAGCCTTAAAAGTCTGGCGAAGCTCACGCGAGGCGCTGGCATGTTTGCATAGATTTTTGCCAAAACCAATGATGAAGAGACGCATCATTTTGTTACGGTGCGCCATGCTTGCTCTGAGCTCCCTCTGTTTTTCCTAGGACACCGCACAAGCGGCCAGAAAGACGTCCTCTTCTCCCACGCCCGATCAAATTCTGGACCACTACGAATCGGCTCTGGGTGGGCAAGAGGCGTGGGACAAACTGACTACCCGGGTTATGAAAGCAACCATGGTTTTTTCACCCGCTGGGCAGGAAGCAACGGTGGTTGTGTATCAGCAGTTCCCCAACAAATATCTGAATGTCACTACTCTGCCTCCCAAGGGCCGGACCGAGCTAGGCTCCAACGGGGAGGTTGGCTGGTCGAAAGATTCAGTTCGCGGCATTGCACGTTTGACCGGACTTGCGTTCGACATGACCAAGCACACGTCCAGGTTCAACGAAGTCTTCAGGCTCCGCGAAGCCTTCCCGGTTATCGAGTTGTTAGTGCGAGAACGAAAAAGGGCCGGGGACGATGCACTTTGACGCAGAGACGGGATTGAGGGTGCGCATTACGAGCACGGGAGCCAACGGCCAGACCTATGACGATTACATCGAGGAGCACTGCGAGCTGAAAGATGTGGGGATCAATTATCCATGCCGCCGACGGCAAGTCTGGCCGACGTATATCAGCACAGTGCGACTCACGGAGATCCTCCACAATGTTCCCATCGATGGCGCTCTATTCGTCCCGCCTTCCTTCGAGTACAAGATTCAGCGCTAGTCTTAACCGTACGGGGAGAGCCGCATAAACGGATAGGCTTTGCAGCGTGCCTCAATTTTCTTGAAAACTAGAAACTACTTTTTGCCAAAATGCGGAAGGACTTTTTCGCCGAAGAGGCGAGCTTGCTGGAGGCGGTCGTCGCCCCAGAGTTCGAGCATAATCTGGGTGCATCCGGCGGCGCGATATTCCTCGAGCCTGGCGATGCACTGTGACGGCGTGCCAGCGATGGGGCAGACCTTTTCGAGGACAGTGTCGGTGACGGCGCGCGCCGCGGCCTTCCGGCCGCCCTGCTCCATGGCTTCGGCAATGGGGCGAATCTCCTCAAACGTCAGACCGGCACACTCGAGCAGCGTGTCCGCGGAGCCGCGAATGTTCTGGACCTTGTTGGCGAGGTACATGGCGGCCATTTCGCGTGCGCCTTCGCGCGCGGTCTTGAAATCTTCGCCGACGCTGCCGACGATGACCGAACCAAGATCGAGCTTGGATGGATCTTTTCCCGCATTGAGAGCGCCCTCGTTCATCACTTTTTTGGAATATTCGACGAATTTCGGCGTGGTGATGCTGGCTGTCAGGAGGCCGTCAGAATACGAGCCCGCAAGCCGCTGCAAGACGGGGCCGGTCGCGCCGACATAAATGGGCACGCGCCAGCGCGGGACGTGCGCATCAGCCTTCAAGGGCGGCGCGTACGCCTGGAACGCTTTGCCTTCGTATTTCACTTCGTGGCCCGCGAGCATGGCGGAAATAATGTCAATACTCTCGCGCATAACGGTTGCGGGCCCGACTTCTTTTCCCTTTTCGCCTTCGCCGATCTCCTTCATGAAAATCTTCGAAGCGCCAAGGCCAAGAAGGAAACGGCCTTCTCCGGCGGCTTCCTGGAGAACGCGCGCCTCCATCGCAATTTGCACGGGGTGCCGGGTGTAGGGAGAAATGATGCCCCAGCCGATGGCGATCTTTTTTGTTTCGCGCGCGGCGATGGCGGTGACGGCCGTCGAAGAGCGAGCTTCCATGGAATGCTTGCGCCACCAAGGATAAGCTTCAGCGAGCCAGAAGACATCGAAACCGGCAGCATCGCATGCCTGGGCCATGCGAACGGTTTCGTCGAGCGGCTCCATGCTAAGCTGCAAAACACCAATTTTGAAAGGCATGCTCATTGTTGCGTTTCTCTCCCTATGAAATGATCTGGCAGCTTCGGCTGGTTACGCCGGATCCGTCCAGGAATGTTCCAATCCTTTTACCAATTGCCACAGCGCGCGGTTGAGCGGCGTTGGGACGCCCAACTTCTCACCCCACTCGGCGATCGCGCCGTTCATGAAGTCCACCTCGGTCTGGCGCTTGGCGAGAATATCCTGCAGCATGCTGGCCTTGTGCTTGCCCGGGGCGTTCGCGCCTTTTTGCACCAAGGCGCGCGGATCGCCGTGCAATTCGATGCCAAGAGCTTTGGCGACCGCTTCTCCTTCCGCGATCAGAGAGTTGAAGAGCGCGCCGGTTGGAGCAAATCGCGTTGCCGCACCGTGATGCAGGAGGGTGAGCGCGCCCACAGGATTTGTTGAAGCGTTGAAGATGAGCTTGGTCCATTGCGCGCCGCGAGCGTCCCGGAGAGGGACAACGCGCAGACCACCACGATTGAGAAGTTCGGCGAGGCGTTCCACACGCTCATAGGGAGTCTTGGTCGGTTCGAATGGGCCGATCCAAGTGTCGCCATTGATGTCGAAGCCGACGTGGCCGGGTTCAATGACGTGGCCGGCGGGAAACGTCGTTCCCCGAATGACGTAGCGCACATGCTGGGCGAGAATCTCTTCGTTGCCGACACCGTTTTGGACGGAGCAAACGGAGCTGGAGTCGTCGAAGATGTGGGCGGTCTGTTCGATGGCGCCTTTGGTGTGCGTGCTCTTTGTCGCCACAATGCCAAAGTCGCAGCGGGGAATTTCACGGGTATTTGAAGTGGCGTGAAGCTTGGCCGTAAAGTCAGCGGCCCCGCTGATGCGCAAGCCGCGCTCCGCGATGGCGCGCACGTGCTCTTTCGAAACGTCGTACGCATGCACTTCGACGTCCTCGAGGCGTGCCAGGTGCGCACCAAAAATGCTGCCGATCGCACCACAGCCGACAATGCAAATCTTCGCGCTCATGCAGGCTCCAGCGATACGGAATGCACTAGTTCCTCAGCAAGCAGCCTCGGCCGTAACAGAAATGGACAATGGCCGCCCGGAATCTCGACAGATTCCACGCCAAGCAATGATCGGCTGGCCCAACGCGACCATTCGGGATTGAACGTGCGATCTTCTTTACAAATTACCGAGACACTGGGCACGTTCGGCCAATTCTCAAACGGCGGTCTTTCCGTAACCACACGGCTCGATGCCTGGGGACGCAGATGGCCGATTGCTTCTTCTGCGAGCGGCGCCGGGCAATCGTGAAAGAGATAGTGGACCGCATGCTCTCGGTTACGTGACGGATCCTTGCCAGGCCAGTCCGGCTGAAACATATTTTTCTCGTCGCCTCTGAAACGCTCGAGCAAACTAGCCCCGACCTTCGGAATCGCGGCAGCGAGAAAGACCATCGCTTGCACAGAACGGCGAGAGGCGACGACAGGAATGACCAGACCCGCCATGGAGTGACCGACTAGAATTGGCGGTTCACGGACATCAGAGACCGCGTGAACAACCGCATCAGCATATTCGCTTGCGCCGGCATTTGGATCTTCAAGCGGCAAGTCCATGACGATTGCGCGGTGGCCGAGGGCGTCCAATTCGGGAATGACCTTGTGCCACACCCAAGCGTCCTGACAAGAACCGTGCACCAACGCGAACACGCTCATGCGGTCTTCAATGCCTCCAATCCCGGATAGAAACGCCACGGCACATCGGCGAGACACTCGCCTTCCTTCTTGCCGATGCGGTAGGTGTCCTGCGTGTAGAGACAGACCTGACCGTCCTGATCAACGACTTGCGGGTGGAAGCTGAACACCATGTTTTCCTTGAGCTCGATCTTGGTGTTGGCGCCGATGCCGGGATACTCGAGCATGGTCAGGCCAATGGAATGGCCCGTAAGGTGGCCGAGCTTGAATCCGGCCTTGTCGAAGACATCGGCGGCGGCGTGATGCACTTCGCTGGCGAGGACGCCTTCGTGCATTTTTTTCTGCGCTGCTTCCATCGCGCGAGGATAGACATCGCTCATGGCCTTGGTGCGGGAGCTGATTTTGCCGCGAATTAGCGCGCGTGAAAATTCGACCCAATAACCGGCCGCACCGGTGACCTCCAGGGAATAAAGAAGCAGATCGTCGGGCCCGACGATGCGAAGCGAGGGCACTTTGAAGTGGGCCTCGGCCTCACCGCCGGTTCCGCTAAGAACGATGTTCATCATGCGCGAGCCGGCGCCTCGAGCGAAGAACCTCTCGACAGCCGGAGCCATAATTTCCGCTTCGCTCTTCCCGGGTTCGTAGGCTTCGAGCAAGGCGTGGAATCCGTCGAGGATAATATCCATGCTGTCGCGGACGCCGGCGAGTTCTTCTTCGCTCTTGACCGCGCGTGCCATATCGAATTGAAAATCGAATGGCACCAGTTCGAATGAGCCCTGTTGCAACTCGCGGTAATCGCGAACCGCCATAATGAAATCCAGTCCGTAAACCGCGACGCGCTTCCAGTGGCGCTTTTGAATTTCGTCCCGCAGCCAATTGCCGGGAATGTCCGGCCAAACCTGCTCTTTGACCCAGGGAGCTTTCTTGTCGCCAATCCAGCGCGCTTCGCGCGGAAAGACAAGGAGCGGATCGCCGGACAGAGGGATGAGCACGTAGACATAGCGGTGGACAATTTCGAAATCAGAAGTGTAACGGACAGCGCCTTCGAATCCCGCGTATTGATTGCCGCAGACGATCAGCGCGTCGACCTTCTCCGCAGCCATCGCTGTGCGAATGTTCTTGTAGCGACGGTCGATCTCTCTTTGGCTAGTCATTTTTGCTTCTCCGCTTTCGTTTGGCGCTGTTTAATGTGCGCCGCAAATTTCTGCGACCGCCAGAGCGTACACTTTCGTCGCGTTCACGAGCGTTTCGATGGCCACCTTTTCGCCTTCCGCATCGCGCGGGCCGCTGGACGGGCCGTAGTTCAAGGTTTCGATGCCGAAGCGCGTCATCACCGAGGCGTCCGAATCCCACAGCACCGTGGCGTACTTGGGAGCAGCGCCAAGAACGCGTTGATGGCAGGACTCGATGGTTTTCACGAGAAGGTGATCCTTCGAGATTTCCGCGCCCGGAACGGAGACAAAAGTTTCGTATTCGATACCGTAGTCGGGATGCTGCTTTCGCAATTCCAGAACAAATTCTTTGATCGAAACGCGAACCTGGGTAAGCGGCATCGTGGGCGGCACGCGCACGTCCAGGAAAACATCCGTGCGGTCCGGCGTGCGGCTTACGCGCCAGGGAAATCCGCCGCGGATGCAACCGACATTCACGACACCGGGCCGCCCGTCATAAGAAGCCTTCTTTTCCCACGCGGCGATCCACCGGTAGATAGGATCGAGAATTTCCTTCATGCGAAACACGGAACTGTGGTCCTGTTTCCCGCGGGTGAATGCGGTGTGCACGTAATGGCCGGAAGTGGAGATGCGAACCCAGACCGTGCCGTAATGGCCGAGAACGAGCTGCATGTCGGTCGGCTCGCCCAGGATGCACATATCGGGCAGGACGCCGTGGTTTACCAGATGGTGTGTGCCGACGCCGTAGCCGCGATATTCCTTGCCGACGAACTCATCACTCCATTGCGTTTTCTCAATTTCACCGGCGACCGCGGCAATGGTCACGTCGCCGTCCAGCTTAACGCCTGCCCGCATCAGCGCTTTCACCGCCTGGGTGTAGCAGACCAGCGCGCCCTTCATATTGTAAATGCCCAGGCCGTAAATCATGCCATCGCGGATAACGGCCTTGGGTTTATAGCCGAGGCCAGTCAAAAAAGTTTCGCGCCCCGTGTTCGAAGTATCCATGTGCCCGTTGAACATCAGGCTCTTGCCGTTGCCCGCACCTTCCCACAGACCGACCACGTTTGCGCGGCCGTCTTCGACTTCTTGCCAGGTTACTCGCAGCCCGGCTTCTTCGAGCGCGCGCCGCATGTAGCGGCCCATCTCGAGTTCCTCGCCCGTGGGGCTCGGAATGTTCACCACGTCGCAGGACATCGCGACGATCTCTTCTTCGCGAATTTGCGCAAGAATCGTCTTTGCCAACTCTTCCTTCATTGATTCAGAGCCCTCCGCTCCGCATGGTCGAAAAGACGTTCCGGTTCATCGCCGAAAATCATCCGGGTAGGAACAAAGTTTCTCACAACCACTGGGCGTCACCAGAAAATTGTCTTCGAGACGCAAGCCGCCGCCATCTTCCCAATAGATGCCAGGCTCGATGGCCAGAACCATGCCTTCACTCATCTCTCCGGGCGCAGCTTGATGCGAATACGGCGCTTCGTGCGCGCGCGCGCCAACGCCATGCGCGACGGGATGCGAAGGCTGCCCGGGATAGCCGGCTGCTTCGATGCCTTTGCGGATGATGCGATCGATTTCGCCGAGCGGAGCGCCATGGCGCACGCAGCCAACAGCGTCTCCAAAGATTTTCAATAACTGGTCGAGCAGGCGATTGTATTCCGGCGTCAGACGTCCGGGGCAAAGGTTCTTCGTTAAGTCGGTCCAATAGCCATCGGCACAAACCCAAATCTCGACAAGAGTGGGCTCATTCTCGACCACCGGGCGATGACTCGTCGCCGTGAAGGTGGCGATGCCGCGGCCCGACCAGACGAGCGTGAAAGCCCGCGCCATATCCACTTCTCCTTTGTAGCCGATGCCGACGGAGTGGATGTGGCCCTCTATCATGGCGGCCACTTCGCTTTCTTTCATGCCCGATCTTATTTTGTCGCGGGCATATTCCATGCCCATGGCGGCAAGTTCGTTGGCCAGCCGCATGCGCTCGATTTCCTTTGGCGTTTTGATCATGCGGAGTTCCGCGAGCAGCGAGGCTGCATCCGCAATCTCCTTACAGCTTGCCCGGAACGCTTCGTAGAAGCCCTGCCAGTACACCGTGGGCTCACCCACCATGCGGTCGCAAATCTGCGAGGTTTGCGAAAGCTCTATGCCGACGCGGCCGTTGAGTTTGCGTTCGCGCAAAACGTCCACCGCCATCTCGACGGCGCGAATCATCGGCGGCCGAGGGTCCTTGGGATGATAGAAAGGGAAAAAGCGCACATCTTTGTTCCACGCAGTACGCTGCGCTTCGCGGAATTGCGGCTCGATCACCAGAAGAATCGGTTCGCCTTCGCGCGGAAAAATGGCAAGGTCATACCCCTTCATCGTCCAGTAGTTGGTCAGATAGAGAACGTTGTCGGGCGCACGCACGACAAGAGCGTCGAGTCCTTGCCGCAAGAGTGCTTGCCGAACACGATCCCATTTCAATTGGTCGAGCGCGTATCCCATGAATGAGGCGGCCCTATACGGCTGCGTGCTCCTTGCCCTGGTATGTCCAGGATACTTCCTTTGCCTTGATCAGTCGGTAGAGCGCGGTGTGGAGGGGAGCTGCGATTCCAGCGCGTTTCGCCTCACGCGCAATCGCGCCACCCAGAAAATCCACTTCCGTTTTCAGTTTGTGACGAATGTCATAAAGCATGGACGGCGGGTGATCCGTTTGCGCGCCAATCTTGTTCATCTCCCAGGGATCTTCATGGAGAACAATCCCCAGGCCTGAAGCGACGCGCTTGCCTTCTTCGATTAGATCGTGCAAGAGGTGGCCAAGGTCGCTGAATTCGGCTTCTTGAGCGAAATGAAAACTGTGCGGCAATTCGGTAAGCGCCGCCACGGAATTGACGGACGCGTTGAAAATCAGCTTGGACCACTGCGCAGGGCGGGCATCCTGAAGAGCCACAGCTTTCAGCCCGGAACGATTGATCAAGTCCGCGGCCTCCTGAACGAGCGAGAAGGGAGTCTTGGTCGGCTCGAAAGGACCCATCCAGGTTTGTGTATCGAGCTCATATTGCACATGCGTGTCGCTGTGGCGTGTGCCACTCATGAAAGTTGTGCCGCGAATCACGTAGGTCTTGGCGAGGTCCGCGATGATTTCCTCGCTGCCCAGCCCATTTTGCGAAGAAAGAATCGCGCCGTTCCGGAAGAGATGCGCCACCGGCCCCAAGGCCTCCGCCGTTTGGGTGGCTTTGCTCGAGACAATTCCCAAGTCGAACTCGGGGAGCGCCGGGGGGTCGTGCGAGGCGCGCAGCGATACATGAAAATCATGCGTGCCGGTAACTTGCAGGCCGCGCTCGTTCAGAGCACGCGCGTGTTCCGGCCGCCGGACAAAGGCCCAAACCTCCGCTACGCGGGCTAGATGCGCGGCATAGAGGCTGCCGATGGATCCGCAGCCGATAATGCAGACACGTTTCATCTCGACTCATCCTGAAGCAGGGAAGGGAACATCGGCTGAAACAGTCCCCTCGCCGAATTCCCGACAAAGCGATCGATAACTCTCAGCGTCCCGCGCGTTGATGTTCGACGCGGACCATCGCGGCAAATTCTCCGCTCCTGCTGCGTTGCAAGGAGCGGAAGAGCGAATCACCCGTGTTGTGGGAATCCTCAATAATAACGCCGCTCGGATACAGCGCGTCCTGCAAGGCCGCGCACATCGTGTGGACCGGCGCCGCGCCGCCTTCTCCCATGCCCTTCGCGCCATTCAGCGTAAAAGGCGACGGCGATTCGATATGTCCGTAAAGCAGGTCGGGCATATTCATCGACGTGATCGGTGTGTAATCGCTGAACGTGGAAGCGAGCATGTTGCCATCAGCGTCGTACGCGCAATTTTCCATCAAAGCCGCGCCGATTCCGTGAGCCGTGCAGCCGTGCACTTGGCCTTCGACGATTCGGGGATTGATCGCGCGTCCGCAATCGTCCACGCACGCGTAAGCAAGGATCTTCGGCTGATACGTCTCGCGGTCCACTTCGACGACAGCCACGTGGATCTGCGCCGCATACGTCAGCGTAAGGTTGCCGAACTTGCGTTTGACGTCCGGCACGTTGAAGGGCGCGTGGTAGACGTGGCGGCAGTTCAGCGTGACGTCCCACAATTCTTCCGGCATGCCAGCGTTGTTGACGTTGACGAGATTCGCAAGCGCCCAATAGTTGATGGATTTTTTTGAGCGTGTGTCGCGCACTTCGGGGCCTTGCGTGCCAATGCCAAATTCGAGGTTCTTTTCTTTGGCCTTGAGCGCCCAAGCCGCCAGCCTGCTCATTTCCGCGCGAAGCTTCGCAGCGGCACCGTGGATTGCGGAAAGACCAGTGACCGCAAACTGGCTTGCGTATGTCCCTGTATGACCGGTATAGGCATTTTGCTCAGTGTCGAAGCCCGGCTTCACCTTGACGATGTCCGGTGTAATCCCCAGCACGTCTGCGACAACTTGTGCGGCCGTCGTTTCGTGGCCCTGCCCTTGCGGGACCGAGCCCATGCTGACGACGACTTCGCCGTAAATGTCGAGCTTAGCGATCGCTGCTTTTGATTGACCCGAATACGGTGCGCCGGGATTGATGATGCGCGCCTGTCCGAAATTATTGGTGCCGGAATCAAGCGTCGAGCCGATTCCCAGGCCGAGCCACCGGCCTTCCTTGCGCGCTACGGCTTGTTTTTTCTTCCAGTGGTCCCAGCCAATCAGCTTTTTCGCAAGCGCCAGCATGCCCGGGTAATCACCGGAGTCATAAACGCAGCCGTTTGGTGTTTCATAGGGCATCTCGTCCTTGCGAATGTAATTGCGCACGCGCATCTCATCCGCGGGAATTCCTAGGCTTTGCCCGCAAATATCGAGGACGCGCTCGAGGAACCACAACTGTTGCATGCGCGAGTAGCCGCGGTTCGGACCCACGGGACACTTGTTCGTCACCACCTGATTCATGTCGATGCGAATATTTCTGATCCGATAAGCGCCGGGAAGCACCTGTGCCCAAATGACGCAACCCAGCGGCTCGTAACGCGGATACGCGCCGCAATCATCCACGTGCCGCGAATCGATGGCAGTGATCACGCCGTTTTTGTCCAATCCCACCCGCGTATCGAAAAACGTCCGTTCGTTGCCGTGCGCGCTCGCCTGCATGTGTTCGGTGCGGGTTTCTGTCCACTTGACCGGGCGCCCGCCGGTTTTCCGCGAGGCCAGCGCGCAAAGCGCCATGTAAGGATAGTTCGTAATCTTGATCCCGAAGCCCCCGCCGATATCGAAACTTTTCATGTAAATCTGGTCGATACGCACGCCGAGCGCCGGCGAGAGAAATTGCGCCGCGAAGGAAGGAAACGAGTTGTTCGACCAATACTCGATGCGGTCGGACCGTGAATCCCAAGAAGCGATCATCGCGTTGTTTTCGAGCGGCGTGCTGGAAAAACGGTGAAAGTGAAGTCTGCTGATGTGCACCACGTGGGCCGCTTGCTTCAACGCCTTTTCGACATTGCCATATTCGAACAATCCGTGCCAGTTCCGGTTCGTCCCCATCTCTGGGTGGACCAGGTTTTCGTCTTTAGAGGCATCTTCCGCGGTCATGACTGCCGGGAGCGGCTCGTAATCCACTTCCACAAGTTCGGCGGCATCTTCGGCGCCCATTCGCGTTTCCGCAACGACCGCCGCCACCGGTTCGCCCTGATACACGACCTTATCGAACGCCATGGGATAATCGGCAATCTTTTGTCCTACGTCTGGACCGATTTCGATGAACGGCTGGACCAAGCCCTTCACTTCCGCCCCGGTAAGCGTGCAGACCACACCGGGCAGCCCCGCGGCCTTTGAGACGTCCACTCGCGTGATTTTCGCGTGCGCGTACGTCGAGCGGACAAAGCAGATGTGCAGCATCCCGGTCAATTTCTGGTCATCAACAAAGATGCCCTTGCCGCGCACCAGCCGGTCTTCTTCCTTGCGCTGGATGGGCTGGCCAACCCACTTTGCGGAGACAGACGCGTATCCTTTTCTAGGCTTCGCAGCCCTATTCTTCTTTGTTTTTGCGCGCGCTGTTTTTCTCATTGCTTGTTCCCGCGCCTACGTCAACGCTTTCTGCAGCCCGTCAATCAGCTTTTGCACATTTTTCTTCGCCAATGGCTCAAGGAGTCCGCCGGCCAGAGAAGCCACTCGCCCCAGTACGCTCGATTGTCCGGTCCACCTGACCTTTGTCTGGCCGCCCTGCGCCGGCTCGAGTTCAAAGCCTGCGCGCAACGTTGCAGAGCCGCCCGGCACGTCGCCGTTTCCTTCGTAGACAGCCCTACTGGGGCGCTCGGCTTCGACCAACGACATTTTCACCGCCGCGGTCCCGCGAATGTGGGAGATACCCACGCTTACTTTCACCAGAAAATTCTTTTCGTCCTGAATCTCCATGCTCTGATAATCCGGCAAAAGCGGACAGAAGCGGTTGGGATCCACCAGGAAGTCGTAAACCTCTTCGGGCTTTTTCCTTACGGTGAAATCCCCGCCAAACTTGATCTGCATACGCTACCGCTTCTCCATTTCGGCAGCCGCAGTGCGGATGGCTTTGAAGATATTCTGGTAGCCGGTGCAGCGGCAGGTATTGCCGGCGATGGCCTTTCGAATCTGCTTATCCGTTGGTTTAGGAGTCCTGCTGAGAAGGTGGAGCGTTGAGAGGAGAAGTCCAGGCGTGCAGTACCCGCATTGCAGGCCGTGACATTCCGCGAATGCCTTTTGCACGGGATGGAGATTCCCGTTCTTGGCCAGCCCTTCGACGGTGGTTATCTCGCAGCCGTCAGCCATCGGGGCAAACAGCGTGCACGATTTCACGGTGCGGCCGTCCAGGAGAACGGTGCACGCGCCGCAGTACGTGGTGTCGCAGCCAATGTGCGTACCCGTCAGGTTCAAGTGATCGCGCAGGAATTCAACCAGAAGCGTGCGCGGCTCCACGACCGCTTCCCGCGCTTCGCCATTCACGCGAATTCGCACGCCTATCTGTTTAGCGTCCGACATACTCGTGCCCTGCCTCCACGTGCTCTCCTCGGGCGCGGCGCGCCGCAATGCCGATGGCTCGCTTCATTAGCGCCGCCACGAGCGCGCGTTTGTAGTCTGCCGAGCCGCGCATATCGCTTTGCGGTTCGGCGGCTTCTCGTGCGGCTTCCGCGGCTTGCTGAATCGTTTTGTCGTTGACCGGTTTACCCTGAAGTGCGGACTCCGCGCCCTTTACCCGAATGGCCATCAAGCCCACGCAACCCAGAACGATGCGCGCGTCTTTGCAGGTATCCTTGCCGTCGAGCGTAATCTGCGCCGCAGCGCTCACCGTGGCATAGACCGGGGCGCTGCGCTTGAACGCCACATAAGCGCCGCCGCTGTTTTTGGGCGGCACCTTGATGATTACCTCGCGCACCAACTCATCGTGTTCCAGGACGGAAGTATAAGCATCCTTGATGAACTCATTTAGGGGGATAGTTCGCTCGCTCTTCGGTCGGAAGCATTGCACGGAGCTTTCCAGCGCGAGAAGCGCGGCAGCCCAATCGCCGCTCGGATCAGCCTCGGCCAGTGATCCGCCGATAGTTCCCTGATTGCGCACCTGCACGTCGGCGATCCCTGCCGCGCAGTCGTGCACGATCGGGATGGCGGAAGCAACTTCGGAATACTCGATCTCTGCGTGGCGCACCAGCGCGCCGAGGCGCAACTCCCCATTGTTTCGCTGGATGACGTCGAGACTCGGGATAAAGTTAATGTCAATCAACGCGGTGGGCCGGGCCAGGCGCATTTTCATGAGGGGTATCAGGCTCTGGCCACCCGCGATCAGCCGCGCGTCGTCCCCGAGTTGGTGGAGGAGTTTGGCGGCTTCTTCGAGAGAGGCGGCGCGATGATAGGAAAATGGATGTGCGTACAAAGTCTTTCCTGCTTGCCCTCTGGGAGGGTTAGGGGGCCGCGTGTCTCAAAGGAATTGAAAAGCAAAATCGCAGCGCCGACCGCATTTTAGTTGGAATGCCGCCGAGTGGCAAGGCGAAACGGATAATTTGGATAATTTGCGAGCTGCGTGAAGAAAGATTCGTCTTGCCGCCCGATAATCCTTGGAGTTTGCGTCTCGCGTCGAGTATCCTGCCGCAGCCTCCGCGATGAAACATCACGACAAAATTGTCCCCATCATTCTTGCCGCGGGCCGTTCAAAGCGCTTGCCTGTTCCCAAGGCGTTAGCAGAATTCGCCGGGAAAACCGCGCTGGCGATCGCGGTTGAAAATTGCGAGGGCCTGGAAACGCCCGTGGTTGTTCTGGGATGCCACGCGAAGCGCGTGCGCCGGGCAATGCCCGCTGAGGCGCGGGCAATCCTAAACCGCGACTGGCGCGAGGGGCAATTAAGCTCGCTGCAATGCGCGCTTCGGCATGTGCCCAAGAAATGGTCGTTCATGATTTATCCGGTCGACCAACCACTGCTGCGGAAGGAAACCATTTGGAAGCTGGTGCGCGCGTTCCGGACGCGCAAAATTTCTCACCAAATCGTAATGCCGCGGTATAAGCGAACCGACGGTCACCCGGTAATCATTGCATCGGAATTGCGCCAGGAGTTTTTTCAAGCGGAGACTGCGCGCGAAGTCGTTTACCGGCGTCCTGGGCGCATACGAACCATTGAGGTTGGCACTACGTCCGTTTATGAAGATTTCAACTCGTCCGAAACTTACCGCGTGTGTTTGCGGAAGTATCTGGCGCGCAAAAGCGCTAAATTGACCTCTGCATCGCCCGTTTCAATTCGCCGTGCTTAAACTCCGGCCTAAGCCGACCGCAATTCCCGCGAGAGAAGCGATCACGAGCGCCGATCCTACGATGGCGATCGCGCGAGGCAGGGAACCATGGCTCATCGTTTGCAGCAGGACGCCCAGAGGAAATAGCACTGCGCCCAGGAAAAGGCCCAACGCCAGTATTAACTTCAAGCGTTCCGAAGAAATCACGCGGTCAAAGCCAATTCCCAGCACTATAAGCAGCATGGCCAGTCCAATCCAGTGGCTGTGCACATCCACTTGCCGGTCATACACGTACTTTGCCTCGCGATATCTCACGAGCGCGGCTTCGGCCGAAGCTGGATTTCGTTCCGCAGCGGCGGCAAATCCCCCTGCCAGCGATGAGTCAATGCCATCAAGCGCCTGGTGTTCCGCAAAGACGGCATACCATAATCCGAACCCCATTCCCCAGGGCGCGAGAACCATCCCTCCGATCAACAGTACACGCCGGGCAGCGCTCATGGAGTGCCTCTCGCCGCGTCCAGTTCGCCCGTGTATCGCAAGATGCCGATCCACATCGCCAACAAAGCAATAATTACCAGGAGCCCGCCAAAATCCGCCAGCCCACCGGCGATTAGGCCGTAGTTTAATTCCAGCAGCACGCACGCGGGCAGCAGGAGCGAACCAGCCAACAAGACAGCGGCCCACCGCCGCTTCCACGTTTCACGAAGATTCACGTAAGGCTGGAAAAAAGCCAGCATGATCGCGAGCAGGCCAAATTCGATAGCGTGCGCATGCGCGGCAATGTTTACGGCCTTTTCGCCTTGAAGCTGTCCATAATCGGCAAGAGCTCTATCGACCGCAGCAATGTCCCCAATCGCTGCGCTCGAGCTCATTCGCGAGAGGATTCCGTAATCGCGCGCCTCGTGGTTGTACAAATCCGCTGCGGCGTAATAAGAGCCATGAAGAAAACCAAGTAAGACCAGCAGCACGCCTCCGGCGAGAAGCATGCGGCCGGGCGCGCTGCGATCCGATAGCAGCTTGTCCTTCACACGAGGGCCGGCTGCAATTCTGAAATTCCTCCAAAGTCCACCAAGGTAAGCGAGCGTCGCGAGCAGGACAAACAAGCCGCCCAGGTCGGCAAAAATGCTGGCCCAGCCGATGGCCTGCAACGGGCTGTACGCCAGCCCGACGTAATGAATCAAGAAAACCCCGACGGGCAATACCCCGGCTCCGGCAAGAAACAACCACGCGAGAAGGCGCTTTGCAGAATCGGATAGAGCAATCCAGGGCTGCAGAATCGCAAGCATCAAAGCGAGGTAGCCGAAATCGATCATGTGGACGTGCGTGTCCACTTTGGTGCCGCGATTTTCCAGAAATCCGCCGACTTTCTGGAAACTTGCCTTAACCGCGGACGCATTACCGTCCAGTGCCTCGTGAGCCGCCTCTGCGAGGCTCGCACCCACGCGTGCTGCATTTTGGTGCAGTACAAATACGGCAAAAATATCTCCGAAGAGCATCCCGGCCAGAATCAAGCCAATTCCGCCCAGCAAAAGAATGCGCCGCGCGCTGAGTGCGGCAAATGTCTCGTCGACTGGAAGAAAAGCATTGGCGCGGGAAGAGGATCGAGAAACTGCCATGGTATTCTTGTCTGTAGCAGCCACCCAGTATTAAAAAGTGGAGAATCCGGCCGCGGTCATTCTCCGTAGCCGGATTCTGTCACATCGCGATGCGTAATTGCTAGAAGCTAAATTTCAGCGCCAGCTGAATCTGGCGTGGATTGTTTACGGCGCGAGGCGTCCCATAAAGCGGGTTGGGTGACCCCTCTCGATTGTTGAAAGGCCCGCCGGCACACTGCGGAGCCACGGTTAAATCCACGGCCGCGGTGCAAAAATCCGCTGCGCCATAAACAGTGTTGAAATAACGAACGTTCAAGGTATTGGAGAGGTTAAAAACCTCGCCAATCAATTCGAGATTTCGGTTCTCCTGGAATCGAAAAGTCCGGGAGACGCGAAGATCGACAGAACGGTAGTTGTCACCAACGAAGGTGTTGCGGGGCTCAATTCCCACGCGGTCATTGTTCCCGAAAATGTCGCCGTTGGCGTCGAAGCCCGCAAATTTCGTGAAGCGTTGCGGAGACTGAATCGTGGCGATCAAACCCACAAGGAAATCACGGCCAAATGCGTTCCACGTTTTTGGGGTCGTGACCGTCGCGTTCAGCACTAAACGATTGCGGACGTCATCAGCGGAGAGTGCGCGCTCAGCGCGGAAGTTCTGGCTGTCCTGGGGAATCAGCACGAAGCTGGGGTTCGGTCCGTCGTCAATGGACTTGGACCACGTATAGCTGAGTCCATAGGAAAAATTGCGTGCCAGACGCCTGTTCACATTGATTAACAGTCCGTCGTACTGCGAATCCCACCGCGAGGTCGCTTCAAAGTAAACCGCGTACAGAGTGGGGAAACCAGGAGCCGCACTGCGCGATCCGGGAATGCCCGGTCCGCAGACCGCAACAGGACAGAAGTATGTGTTTTTCAGGCCACTGCGACCCTGGGAGTCGTGAACTAGCACCTGTCCCGACGGATCCGGTTGATTTACGTTGAAGAAGCTGCCGAGGTGTACGCCGCGAACGTGAAGCCCGCTGATGCTGACGGTTGTGTCCGGCAGAGGTTCGAATTCCACGGCTAGGCTTGCCTGAACCCCGTACGGGTTTTTGTGATCCTTGACGAAGCGCACGATGGTGGCGTCACCAAAAAAGCCACACGTCGACACAGGGACACAGACGCCGGGAATCCCGAATGGCGATGTCGTCGTCGCATCTGGATAGGTACCGCCTGTCAGCAACTGATTCAAGGCAAACGCTGTGAGCGGTGGTCCGCTGGCGAAGGCGAAGAGGCGAGTCTTAGAGTCCAATGAATCCTCAAACGGTCGGCCTGGATATTTTCCATTTGTGCCGCCACAGGACGGAATCTGACACGCGAGCAATGGGGCCGGTATGATCCCGTGGAATAGGCCGAAACCCGCTCGCACAACCACTTTTCGTTTTGTGCCGACGTTGTAGGCGAGGCCCAAGCGGGGATCGAAATTCTTCCACTGCGTGTCGAGGACGTTTGAAGGCCACGTTTCCCACTCCCAACGAATCCCGGCATTCAAAGTTAGCCGGTCCGTGGCGCGCCATTTGTCCTGGACATACAGGCCGTCATACGTATGGTCCAGGGTGCCTTCGGCCTCATTGCGGATTGAGGATGAGATTCTCCCCCCTTGAAAGACGGCGGGGTCGAATGAGGGCTCAGTGAAGGTGGGGGCCTGGAATCGTTCGAAGAACAGTACGAATGGCGAGCCAGCTTGAAGACTGAACGGGCACTGATTGGCAAAAATGCATCCAAAATCCCCTTCGAAGGGGTAAAAGAGCGGGAACGATTCCGTGGTTCGGACAAAATTGTAATTGCCGCCAAAGCTGATGGTGTGGCGGTTGAAGCTTCGCGTGACGTTGTCGGCAAGTTCGAATCGCGATTCACGGTAGAAATCCGGATTGCCTCGGTTTACCCCGGTTGTAAAGGTGTTGGAAACTTCAAGGTGCGGCTGGGTCGTGACCGTGGGGAAATCAAACGAGCGCCGCGCAAATTGCATGCGCAGCTCGTTCACGAGCCTGGGGTTGATCACTGACGCGAGTGTGCCGGCGACTGACTGATCGCGATAGAAATTGCTTTTGAACGCAGAAGGCAAGTCGAATCCGTCATTGAGCGGCGACTGATTGAGCAACCGGCCATCATTTACGAAATATCGTACGAAAAGGTTTTGGTTCGTTCCGATGCTGTGATCAAGGCGGAGAAAACCGTTGTCAGTGTCATTCGTTCGCAAGACGCTGCCGAGATTCGGTTCGGCAGGAAGTCCGAAAAGCGTCGTCTTAAAACTATTGATGGATGCAATGTTGTTGAGGACGGCCGAGTTGTAAAAAGGCGATTCGCCCCGCCTCTGCGCTTCGTAATTCCCGAAAATGAAGGTGCGATCCTTCTGAACAGGGCCACCGATGGCCGCGCCAAACTGATTCTGCCGGAGCACGTGTGCTCCCGTAGCTTGCAAAAGGTTGACGGCGTCGAGCTGGTCATTGCGGAAATACTCATACGCTGTACCGTGCCATTCATTGGTGCCGCCACGGGTGATAATATTCACAATCCCGCCGACAGCCCGGCCAAACTCCGTCGAATAATCCGTGTTGATCACCCGGAACTCCTGGACCGACTCCTGGGGCGGGGTCCCGCGTTGAATTCCAGACGCCGTGGAAATGTCGTCGGCGCCGTCTACGGCGATGAAGTTATAGTGGATGTTCTGTCCCGCGAAAGAGAGCTTGGTCACAGGTTCCACGATGACATCCGTGCTGCCGGAAGTCGTATCACCAATCGTTACGGCCGGCGAGAGCAGGGCAAAATCAATGAATTCGCGGCCGTTGACCGGCAGATTGATGATCTGGCGCTCGGTGATCACCGTGCTCACCTGGGTGCGCGTCGGCTCAACGAGCTCGGAAGTGGCCTCCACCTCGACCTTCTCGGAGACCTGACCAGGAGACAGGGTGAAATCTAGCACCGCGGTTTGGCCGACTTGAAGGGTGATGTCCTTGGTTTGTCCGCGGAAGCCGGTAAATTCAACCGTAAGTTTGTATTCTCCAGCGGGCAGGGAAGGTATGCTGTACTCTCCGGTGTCCGAACTTTGGGCCGTGCGAGAGAACCCTGTAGCTGTATTGGAGATGCTGATGGTGGCCTTGGCAACACTCCCCCCCGAGGAGTCGGTGATTTTTCCAGAAAGCGTCGCGGTTACCGCCTGACCCATCGCGGCCGGCACAATCGCTCCGAAAAAGACCAGCATCACGAGCGATGAATACACAGTTACAGTAGAAGTCCACTTCGAACGGTTCATATCCCCCCCCAAAGTATTACTGCTTCGAACTATAAGATTCCACTGCCCTTGTCTGTATAACAGAGACGCTACACTGTCAAGCAATTCTAGTCTGTAGGTGCCTCGTGCTTTGCCGTTTAGGGATGACATAAATCGGGGTCAGAACCAACAGTGAAGACGAATAGATAGTGCCTGCCTGAAACAGTCTCGAAGAATCGTTCCAGTTTGGAATTCGGTCAGTTATTAGGATGCCGAGTCAGGCTTGTAACCCCAGTAGTATCACGCATGTAGGACGAAGTGACGTCCTGTCGATGGTCTCCCAGTTGCCTCTGCTAAGGAAATCCTCCAGTCGGTAGGGTACGAGGTGCTTGCCGTGGACAATGGCCGCTTGGTTGCCGATCAATTGTGCCGGCCTGATGGCCTCGCCTAGCTTTGCTGGATTGAGGAACTTCCTAACGAAACGGATGCGGCTTTGTATGCAGCTAAGGCTTCGGGCTGGAACTGCTGCAAGATCGCGAAACCCGATGCGCTAAGATTAATTTCAGCGCCTACTGAGCGTGAACCCTCCCCACAGGTGCGTTGAGCCTTGTTTTTTCCTCGTGATGTCCGCTTCGCTGGATGTTACGCGTCCTTCGCTTTCGTCCGCATCTGGTCCATCATCTGCCTCATCGCCGCGCTGGACCCGGGAGATCGCTTCTCCCGCCAGGATTCCAGCCGCTTGCAGGTCTCCTCGATGTTGGAAAAAAGGTGCGGATTCTTGAAAGCCGACCGCCATGTGGGAACAATCGTCCGCATGCGGTCCCACACCACCCAGATTTCTCCGTTGCTTTCGAAAAACAGCTCGTCGTTGATCAGCCCCCGGTTTACGATGCTGGCCACCATATCCCAATAGCTGATCACCATCCGGATATAGGTATTCTCTTCGCCCCCCTGCGGATACTTCTCCATCATGTCTTCGGGCGATACCGGATGAAAATGCTCAACAAACCAGGCGCGCGCCTGCCGAAGCCTTGGTTCGCGGCGCATGTCGTAAAGCCGCAGCATTAAATTCACTTCATCGTATGTAACCTGTGCCATTACTGGTCCTCCTGTTGCTAATTCGCCGGGCCTGGCTGGGTTGTCCCCTGCGCGGGAAGGGCAGCGTTGGCCAGTTCGACGCGTTGTACGCTCGTCAGGGGAATCCCCTGCCTTTGAAACTCGATCTGAATTCGCCGGCGCAGCTCGCGCGCCACTTCATCCTGGCGGGTTGGCGCTGTTCGCACCTGCAGCCGCAGTGTCGATGTGCTCTGGCCCAGTTGCTCTAAGCCCAAAATCTTCGGGCCATCCACCAGCGCCTGCGACCACGCTGGATCTCCCCGGAGTTGCGCCGCTGCGGCTTCGATCGCGGGCAAGGTCCGCTCCAGCGGCGTGTCCGGCGCCAGCGCAATGTCCACAAACGCCTGCGCCCAGTCCCGGTTTAGGTTCCCCACCGTACGAATCTCTCCATTCGCAATCGTGACCAGAGCTCCCTGGGCGTCGCGCACCACCGTCCGCCGCAGCGTCAGATGCTCCACCCGGCCGACCGTATTGCCGACCTGAATCGTATCGCCCACCACAAATTGGTCTTCGAGAATGATGTAGAACCCGGTGATGATGTCGCGCACTAGGTTCTGCGCCCCGAAACCCAAGGCCACGCTGGCCAGCCCCGCAAGCGTCAACGCAGGTGTCGCGCTTATTCCGACTCTCTCCAGGGCCGTCAACAGCGCGATCACCCATACCACTTTGCTCCCCGCGCCGTACAGGACGCCGGCCACGGTGCGTGTCTGTTGTTCGCGGGCTTGCGCCGTCCGTGACTGCGACGTCGCTCGCTGGATGAGCAAGTTTGTCATCATCCGCAGAAAACGATTCACTAGCAGGGCGACGACAAAAATACCGGCCAGTTCGAGAAGGATCGTTACCGTGAATTCCGGCCAGCGAATGAAGGTACTGGACATCATGTTCTCAGGGAGGGAAAGTATAGCATTGAGAGTCGAGCCGCAAGTCGAGGGCGGCCGGTTCCGTTGACCACGGAGGCTGTCATGTTTGGTTCGAGGCGCCGCGCGCTGTTCGCGATTTTTTCTGCTCTGGGAGCCGCTTATCTGGGCCCGGCGGCTTCATCTGCCCAGAATCCCCCTCCCGGTCCGCCAAAACTTCCCGGCGAGGATAAGACTCCCGAGCCTCCCCTGCCTTCCCCTGGCTCCGCCAAATCTCTCCTCGAGCAGAATCAGAAAGAGATCAAAAAAGAGATCGAAAAACTCTACGATCTTGCCACCCAATTGAAGGAAGAAATCGAAAAGACCGACTCATCCGCAGTGCTCTCCGTATCTCTCGTCAAGAAAGCCGAGGAGGTGGAAAAGCTCGCCCGCCAAATCAAGTACCGCGCCAAGGGCTAAAAGGTCCGCGTGACAGCTTCGCGTCTCGTCACGGCACGGCGGAACTTGTCCCGAGCGTAGTCGAAGGAGCCGTGCCGTAAGTCGCGCATACTCAATGTAGCTTTAGCCGCTGACGGTATGAATTTGCAGTCCTCACACAGAATCTAGACCGCTTTCCTCGTAACAGAATTGCAGCGTTCATCAACATAGCTTTCGATCCAGTTCGCGTCCTCCGATCTTCATCACGCGAATACAAAAACTAGTCAATGCCATCCGGTAGAGTGCTGGAAGGAAAAGAAACCTCAGCCAGTCAACATCCCGAGTGGTAAGCTTCCAGTAACGGTAAGATCGCTGTGAGCGTGCCCTACGATGAACGCGAAGATAGGCGGAGAAGAATCCAGCGCAACATTGATGAGTTCAAACGCCAAACACCAGAACTATTCGATAGCAATGAGAAATTCGGGTACCAGCTTGACAGGGACGGACTAGGAGTCTGGATTTACATTCAGTCCGTTCGAGCAACAAATACTTTTGAAATGCTAAGCCGAACCGTTTTTCAAGGACTCACACCCCAATATCATGACGAAGGCGGCAGAAAGTGGGCCAGATTCGGTTACAGCCACAGCAAATCCCTCCCCTACCTCGAAGCAGATTCGTCCGTGAGGTTTTCTCCGCCAGAAGTGTAGAGGGCGGAAAACCGATGCGACACTTTAAGTGTCCGGCATGGCGCATGGCTAAATTTGACGGTGATCGGCGGAATCCATGAGTCAGGTGCCAATCTGGTTTGAACGCAAGTTTGAGTTTTCGTTTCCGGTGGAACTGCTTCCGAATCTGCGTACACGTCTGCGCGGCACCCCGGCCAGACTTGAAGAGGCGCTTCGTGGCCGTTCTCACAAAATCCTGACCAGGGAAGCGCAAGAAAAGTGGTCGGCTCAAGAACATGCCGGTCACTTGCTTGACCTCGAACCGCTGTGGCTGGCGCGAGTGGGCGATTACGTGGCGGCCAGCGACCAACTCACTCCGGCAGACTTGAAGAATCGAAAAACCGACGAAGCGAACCACAACGCGCGCCCACTAGAACAGATTCTGGCCGAGTTTCGCGCTGCAAGAGAAAGACTGCTGAAGCGTGTGGACGAATTGGACGCATCACTATTTGCGTCGATAGCCATACTCCACCCGCGTTTGAAGACGCCGATGCGGCTCGTAGACCATTTGTATTTTGTAGCCGAACACGACGATCATCATCTCGCGCGAATATGGGAACTGGTCAACGCGGTTCGGTAGAGTGCTGGGGCGGACAATCTTCGACGAACGCTAACAAGTGATTCTTTCATTTATCCGTTAAAACAGCAGAAGGGAATTAACACTTACATATATACCTGTTACCGGTCACCCGAAGGAAAACTGCTATAACAGCTGCGTTGGCTGACCCCAATGATGCCGATCCTGCCGCCACTGCCGCTACCAAAATGCAAGACCGAATAACTGTCTGGAATGCGCAAACACACACGACCCTAGACTTGGAGAGGATGCCCCGGGTTTAGTTGAAACTTGAGAAAAAGAAGCAGCGGCTCTCGCCCGAACTCGGTTAGAGTTCGGGTTGAGAATCCCTTTTAAAGGAGAGAGCCGCCGTGAGAAACAATT
>JACXTT010002639.1_pt1 | contig 28239 bp, 20 predicted proteins | sample 9270951 | NCBI WGS metagenome assembly JACXTT01 (sample SAMN15532306, study PRJNA645909) | rock metagenome | isolation source: weathered quartz diorite | place: Puerto Rico | collected 2017-06-21 | reverse complement strand
TGGCGACAGCCACTTCAAGGCTTCGTCGGGCAGCTCGTCGAAGAAGCGCGACTTCATGTTGTAGCGGGTCTGGCCATGCAGCATGCGCGTTTGCGTGAAGCTCAGGTAAAGCCGCTTCTTGGCGCGTGTGATCGCCACATACATCAGGCGGCGCTCTTCGTCGACGCCATCATGTTCTTTTGAGCTGCTCTCATGCGGGAACAGGCCTTCTTCCAGGCCGGTGATAAAGACAGCGTCAAATTCCAGGCCCTTGGCAGAATGGACCGTCATCAGCTGCAGCGCATCCTGCCCTGCCTGGGCCTGCGCGTCACCCGCTTCGAGCGAGGCGTGTGACAGGAAGGCAGACAGCGGCGACATCACGGTTGGTAGCGGCGCATCGGCATCGATGACTTCGATATTGCCCGCCAGCGGCTCGCCTGACTGGGGCGCGGCCTTGGGCCCCAGGTGGGCCGGCGCACCAATGCCAAAGCCCTCTTCCTGGATGAACTGGGTCGCCGCATTGACCATCTGCTGCAAGTTCTCAATGCGGTCGGCGCCTTCCTTTTCTGTCTCGTAGTGCTTGATCAGGCCACTGGCGTCCAGCACCACACTGACCATTTCCGGTAGCGGCAGCTGCTGCGTTTCGAAGCGCGCCCCTTCAACCAGCTTGACGAAGGCGCCCAGCGACGTGCCCGCCTTGCCCGTCACATAGGGCACGGCGGCATACAGCGAAATGCCGTATTGCTCGCTGGCCGCCTGCAGCGATTCGATCGACCGTGCGCCAATGCCGCGCGCCGGGAAGTTCACGACGCGCAGGAAGGCCGAGTCGTTGTGCGGGTTGTCCATCAGCTGCAGGTAGGCGATGGCGTGCTTGACTTCGGCGCGCTGGAAGTAGCGCTGGCCGCCATACACATGGTAGGGCAGCCCGGCCGCGAACAGCGCATGCTCGATCACGCGCGACTGCGCATTGGAGCGGTACAGGATGGCGATTTCGCTGCGCGCCGCGCCTTCATTCATCAGGCTCTTGGCTTCTTCAATGATCCATTGCGCTTCTTCGAGGTCGGACGAGGCTTCGTACACGCGCAGCTGCTCGCCATGGCCTGCGTCGGTGCGCAGGTTTTTGCCCAGGCGCCGGCTGTTATTGGCGATCAGCATATTGGCGCTGTCGAGGATATGGCCATGCGAGCGGTAATTCTGCTCCAGCTTGATCAGGTTCTCGACGCGGAACTCGCGCTCGAAGGCGATCATATTGCCTACATTGGCGCCGCGGAAGGCGTAGATGCTCTGGTCGTCGTCGCCCACGGCAAATAGGGCGCCGCCGCCCTGCTCGCCGTGGCCGGCCAGCAGCTTGAGCCATTTATACTGCAGGTCGTTGGTGTCCTGGAACTCGTCGACCAGGATGTGCTGGAAGCGGGCCTGGTAATGGGCGCGCAGGGGCTGGTTGCGCGACAGCAGTTCGTACGAGCGCAGCAGCAGCTCGGCGAAATCCACCACGCCTTCGCGCTGGCATTGCTGGTCGTAGAGTTCATATAGCTCCACCAGCTTGCGCTCGATCGGGTCGTAGGCTTCCACTTCGTGGGCGCGCAGGCCCTGGTCTTTTGCGTTGTTGATGAAATACATCAGCGTCTTGGCTGGATATTTTTCATCGTCGATATTGTTCGCCTTGAGCAGGCGCTTGATGACCGACAGCTGGTCCTGCGAATCGAGGATCTGGAAAGTCTGCGGCAGGGCGGCATCGCGGAAGTGGGTGCGCAGCAGGCGATTGCACAGGCCGTGGAAGGTACCAATCCACATCCCCCGCGTGTTGACCGGCAGCATGGCGGACAGGCGCGTGAGCATTTCCTTGGCGGCCTTATTGGTAAAGGTCACGGCCATGATGCCCGACGGTCCCACCTGCCCCGTCTGGATCAGCCAGGCGATACGGGTGGTCAGTACGCGCGTTTTGCCCGAGCCGGCGCCGGCCAGGATCAGGCCATGTTGTGGCGGCAGGGTGACAGCGGCGAGTTGTTCGGGATTGAGGTTGTGGAGGAGGTTTTGCATCCACGGATTATACCGGGCGCACAGGAGGCTGTGTTTTTATACAGGTGGGGTGCTGCCGCTGGCAGCACCCAAGGTTGCGGTCCGGATTATCCGGCTGCACCGTTTGGCGCGGGTTTGGCCAGGCCGCTCTTCAGGGCTTCCTGGATCAGGCCGCGCACGACCTTGTCCGCGGCATGGCTTTCCTTTTCCATTTCTTTGCCCAGGGCTTCCATCTTCTTGCCCAGGGCTTCCATGGGTTTGCCAGCTGCTTCCATTTTCTTTCCGATCACTTCCATTGGCGCTTGCATTTTCTCCAGGTTGGCATGTTCGGCTTCCATCCCTTGTTGGACTTTCTCCATGCGCTTTTCAAGCTCTTCCATCTTCGCTTCCAGCTTGGCCACATCCTGTTGGGCCGCATCGCGTTCGGCATCCGTCTTGGCGGTTTGGGCCCGGCTGGCCGCCTTGGCCAGGTCCCTGGACAGCGTCCTTTGCTCGCGGGCGATCGGGCGGGTCTTGTCGGCTTCCCTGCGCATGGCGGAGGAATCAAATTGGCGCGATACGGCGTCCATTTGCTGGCCCAGCGCATCCATCACTTTGCCGTGCTCGTCCATCTCCTTGCCGTAGGCGTCCATCTGCTTGCCCAGTTTGTCGACGGGCGCCCAGGCTTGGTCCACCTTGGCCAGCACCGTGGCGTCCTGCACGATATAGGCTTTGCCTTCGTTGCGGAACCATAGGAAGTGGTCGCCGGCGCTGCGCTTCATGGCTTCCACGTCGCGCAGGTCGCGGCTGCGTCCGCTCATATTAATGCTCTTGTCGCCGCGGACAACTGCGTACGATTCCTGGTCGCTGTCGCGGATGGTCAAGTCCCGGTCGCCTTTCATTGGCTTGATTGGCTTGATTGGCTTGAGTGGTTTCAATGGCGCTACTGGGGCAACCGGGGGTACCGGTGGAACTGGCGCCACGCTGTCGGGCACCGGAGGCACCGGCGGCACGGGCGGCGGCCCCACACTCAGACTCGGCGGTGCGGGCGGTGCCGGCGGTGCCGGATCCGCGTCGGCCTCATCGCCATCGGCACCAGGCCGGGCCGTCACGGTCGTTGCGGCGACACTGCCGTCCGGCATACTGGCAGTGCCTGGATTGAGGCTGTCAGTGGGCGCAGGCAGCGTGCTTGCCTGCTGCGTGCTGGCGATGCTGGCGGCTTCCTTGCTGCCTGAACTGGTGGCGCTGGTGTCGGCGTGGGCCAGGAAGGCTGCGCCAAAGGCACACAGGCCGAGGATAGGCACCGCCATCTTCCAGTTCAGGGGTTCGGAGTCCGGGCGGACCAGGCGTTTGATGCGAGACATAAGATGTCCTCCATGCGCCGCGTGGGCGAGTCGTGGTGTGGTGAACTGGAATTGATCCAGCTCGGTTAATGCAAGCGCCAGGCGCCGCGGTTCGCCCAGCATGCTTGCAGCTAAATCATCGGCAATCTGTTCCCGTTCCACCCGGATGCGGCCGGACAGCCACCACACCGTCGGGTGATAAAACAGCACGATCTCGATCGCGCTTTGGACCAGGTTGACGAGGTAATCGTGGCGCTTGATGTGCGCCAGTTCGTGTGCCAGCAAAGCTTCCAGCAGTTCTGCCGGCATACGGGTAATCAGGGCGGCAGGCAGCAGCACGACGGGGCGCCACCAGCCTGCCGTGACGGGACCGGGCACATCGTCGACCAGGCCCAGCGCAATTGGACGGGTGATATCGAGGCGGCGCGCCATCGATTGCAGGCGGGTTTGCCAGGCCTGGTCGCTTGGCCGCCCGGCACCGGTCGATAAGCGCCGCACCCACAGCAAACCCAGCACCATGCGCAAGGCAAGCAGGGCAGCGCCGCTGCACCAGACCAGCACCACTAGGGAAAGGCGGGGCCGCAAGGCCGACTGCCAGGCGCTCAGTTGCGCGCTGGCCAAGGTTAGTGGGGATGATGTGTCATTGACCGTGCTGCCATGCGCTGGCTGATCGAACGACAAACGACCTTGTTGGTCATCGAGCTGCTTGATCATGGGTGCAAGCGTGGTGCTCGAACTGGCTTGACCCTCCTGCATGCGCAGCACCACGCCCGACAGGGGCAAGGCCGCACACAACAGCAAGGCGCCGCAGGCGACGGCATAGCGCAGCTGCGGGCGGGCGCCGCGCAATGCGGTCAAGGCCAGGGCGGCAGCCCAGCCCACCAGGAAGCCTTGCCACACAAAGTCGAGCAGCGCCCAGGCCAGGCTGGGGACAAACGACTGCAGCAAAGGGTTCATGGGTGGATCTCCTGATTGGGTAAAAGTAGAATAAATTATCTAGATAAAAATGTCTAGAACTATTTTTCTACTTTGTCTCGCGCCAGGGCGGCGCGTTGTCCATGAACGAACAGTAGCAAGGCGGCCGGGGCTAACCCAGCGCCTTGCGACAGGACGTCAAATCAGGGGAACAGGAATCAGGAAACGAGGTGGGCGGTGGTGCGCGCGTCAATACCCAGCATGCGGGCCATCACGCCCCATAACTGGCTAATTGGCGTGACACGCTTGGGCAGGAAGGCCGTGACCTGGTCACCCCAGGCGGGATACACGGCCGAATACACCAGCAAGGGCGTGCCGAGCAGCAGGGGCAACAGTTCCGCCGCGTCGCCGTCGTCGAGGTCCGGGTCAAGCACCACGAGGGAATAGCAGTCGCGCCGCAGCAAGGTGCGCGCTTCAGCCAGGGTCTGCACATGGGTAAGGCGGGCGGCCGGCACCAGCAAGGTATCGAGGACTTGGCCGCTGAGGTCGCTGCCGCGGTCGATATGCAAGACGCGCGGGCCATCTGCCGTTTGCAGGCAGCTGGGCGCTGGGCGCCGCACCACGGTGGTGGCGCGTGCCACACGCAAGGGACGATGGGCAGCATGCTGGCGGCGTGGCTCGCTGCTGCCACGCTGGTTACAGCTTGGGTTGTCAGGTAAGGGACGCATCAAAATACTCCGTTCGATCCAGCGGCACTGGGGCAGTGCCTGCAAGGCAAATCATGGATTTGGATCGGCGGAGCTGGGCCGAAGAGGGCAATGGCCGCGAGATTGTGGCGGCACAGGAAAGTAACTTGTTTCCTTAGACCATAGTGTAGTCGTTTTTTGCGAAAACGCAGGATTCGATTGAATTGTATTTTCCTATTATCCCAATAAGAAACAAATTAATTTCCCTATGGCACAGCAAATTGCCATAGGGATAGCAATACCCATGAGTGGGAGTTATATGGCCTTGCCGTAGTTTCATTAGCCCGCCAGCCGCAGGGCCCCTATGCTGTCGGTTCGCACAACCCGAGTCGAACTGGAGCCCGATGCAGCATGTAATCGTTATTGGAGGCGGCGTGATCGGCCTGACTTCGGCCTGGTGGCTGCTGGAATCTGGATACCGCGTCACCCTGGTCGAACGCGCGCCCGAATTGGGCAGTGCCGCTAGCAAGCGCAATGGCGGCCAGCTCAGCTACCGTTACGTCTCGCCCCTGGCCGATGCCGGAGTGCCCCTCAAGGCCTTGGCCTGGCTGCTACAAAAGGATGGCCCCCTTCGCTTCAAGCCCGAGGCCAGCTTGCACCAGTGGAGCTGGCTGGCCCGCTTCCTGTTGAGCTGCCGCGCGAGCACCAACCAGCGCACGGCAGCCAAACTGCTGGAACTGGGTGAATTCAGCCGCGCGTCGATGGCGCAGCTCGAGCTCAGCCTGCCCCTGACTAAATTTGGCTGGCGCGATGCAGGTAAGTTGGTGGTCTACCGCAACCGGGCCGCCTTGGACGCCGCCATTGCCCGCCCCGCGCCCGAACAGGACCGCCGCGTGCTCGACGCCGCCGCCTGTGTGGCGCTCGAACCAGCGCTGGCCGCCGCCGAACAGGAGCTGGCCGGCGGCATCTTCAACCGTGGCGAAGCGGTGGCCGATTGCCATGCCTTCTGCCAGGCCCTTGGCCAACGCTTGCACTCCCATCCGCGCTTTGAGGGCGTGGTCCAGGCCCAGGTGGAGCGCCTGCTGGCACAGCGCGGCAGGATCCATGCGCTTGCCACCAGCGCCGGCACCTTGCAGGCCGATGCCTATGTGCTGGCAGCCGGCATCCAGAGCCGGGCACTGGCTGCAGGCGTGGGTATCAGGCTGCCACTGTATCCGCTCAAGGGCTACAGCCTCACTGCGCCGATTGGCGCACGCCACTGCGCGCCCGAAATCAGCGTGACCGATTTCGAACGCAAGATCCTGTATGCGCGCATCGGCGACCGGCTGCGGGTGGCGGCGATGGTCGACATGGTGGGCGAGGACACCAGTCTCGATCCCAAACGTGTCGACAGCCTGGTGCGCCAAGCCCGCGCCACCATGCCCAATGCTGCCGATTACGATGCCCTCGAACCGTGGGCCGGACTGCGCCCCGCGACCCCGGGCGGCGCACCCATCCTGGGCGCGACAGCGCTGCCCAACCTGTGGCTCAATGTAGGCCACGGCGCACTGGGCTTCACCTTTGCCTGCGGCTCGGCCGCCATCCTGGCGCGCCAGATGACAGGCGGCCCCGCGCCATTCGACCTGCAAGGCCTGGTCTTGCCCAATACCCCTGAAGTCCAGCGCCCTACCCTGCTGCGGAGCGCGCGTTGAACCCCACCCTGCCGATCGAACAACTGGCTGGCAGCGGCCGCTTCCGCCACCTGTCCCAGCTTGCTGGCATCGCCGTCGACCTGCGCTATGCCTCGCCGAATAATTTTGTCGGGCGCGACCTGTACTCACCGTACGACTGCGCCTGGCTGCACGTGGAGGCCGCCGACGGCCTGGCGCTGGCGGTGCAATGGCTGGCGCGCACCGCCCCCGGCTACCGGGCGCTGGTGCTCGACGCCCTGCGCCCCCAGCGCGTGCAGCAGCAGCTATGGGACGCACTGGCAGGCACCACCTTGCAGTCCTACCTGGCCTCGCCGCAGCGTGGCTCGATCCATTCCTTTGGCATGGCGCTCGACATCACCCTGCTGGACCCCAGCGGCCAGGAGCTCGATATGGGCACGGGATTTGACGAAATGAGCGAGCTGTCGCACCCGGCGCTGGAGCCAGGGATGCTCGCTAGTGGCCGTCTTACAACAGCCCAGCTGGAAAATCGCCGCCTGCTGCGCGGAGCCATGCAGGCAGGTGGATACTGCGGAATCAGCAGCGAATGGTGGCATTTCGACTGTGGAAACAGGGACTTGGTCCGCGCCACCTACCTGAAAGTGCTATGAAAAACAGCAGGCATTCCCTCAGGTTATGGCCACTTTTGCATATTTCATTGGCAAGGCACCCGCCCTGCTTGTACGCTCAGACCACAAAAATTATTAGCCATGCATGTCCGCCCACCAAGAGGAGATTCACTGTGAAGATTAAGAAGATTGCGCATCTGATCGCCCTGATCGGGGTAGCAAGTCCAGCCCTGGCCCAGACCAGCGCGCCCGAACAACCCATGCAAAAGGTGGAGATCACCGGCAGTAGCATTAAACGCCTGCTCAACGACGGCGCCATGCCGCTGCAGATCATCTCGCGCGACGACATCGAACGCTCCGGCATTACCAGCGCCGAACAGCTGGTGGCGACCCTGACTGGCAACGGCACCGGCGCCGACAATATGACCTCGAACCAGGGCGGCGACTTCCTCTCCGGGATCAAGGCACACAATAACGGCGCGGCCGGCGTCTCACTGCGCGGCCTGGGCTCCTCCAACACCCTGGTGCTGCTCAATGGCCGCCGCGTCGCCACCCACGGCCTGAACGGCCAGTCGGTCGACCTGAACTCGATTCCGCTGGCAGCCATCGCCCGCGTTGAAGTGCTCAAGGACGGCGCCTCGGCTATTTACGGCACGGACGCCATCGGCGGCGTGATCAACTTCATCCTGCGACGCGACTATACGGGCGTTGAAGTGAGCGCGTTCTACGATAAGACCCAGATGGGTGGCGGCGACATCACCCGCGCGTCCATCCTGGTGGGCGGCGGCGACCTGGACAAGGACCGCTTCAACTACATGGCCAGCGTGGCCTTTGACAGCAACACCAAACTCGAAGGCAAGGACCGTGCCTTCCACAATGGCTACCAGCCGGCCCGCGGCCTGGCGCCAGACACCAGCGGCGCTCCCTACGCCAACTTGCGTACCGCATCTGGTACAGCCGTGACGTCCAACTTCAAGGTCATTGGCGACCCCACGGGTGTTGCGTACAGCCGTTTCAGCCTGCTGTCTGTACAAGGTAAATGTAATTCCATTCCAGGCATGATCCAGTACGAGTCGGTCTTGTGGGGCAACCCGGCGCTGGCCAAAGCCTGCGCCTATGACTACGGCTCACAGTGGGTGCTGCAGCAGCCAGTCGACCGCGCCAACCTGGTGTCGCGCGCGAACTTCAAGATCGACGACAAGAATACTGCCTTTGTTGAAGTGACGGCCTCGGAAACCAAGTCCAACGTCCAGTACACGCCGATCCAAATTGCTTTCACCCTACCGAACACCAGTCCTTACTATATGGACTTCACGCCTTACATTGTCGGCTTTGACAAGACCAAGGGCGAACGCCTGCAGTGGCGCTGCTTAGAATGCGGCTCGCGCCAGCAACAGACCAAGACCGACACCTACCGTGTGCTGGCCGGCCTGGAAGGCGAAATCGGCGGCTACGACTACAAGACGGCCATTTCGACGGCCGGCAGCACGGCCAAGACGAATATGGTCAATGGCTATGTTTACAACGATGCCTTGCTGGCGGTGCTGCAAGGTGGCGTGGTCAACCCATTCCTCCTGCCGGGCCAGACCCAGTCAGCCGCCGCCATGTCGGCGATCCAGGGCACCAAGGCCACCGGCCCATTGTATAGCGGCTCGACGAGCCTGCTGCAATTTGACGGCACCCTGTCGAAAAACGTGATGCAACTGCCGGCCGGTCCACTGGCGGCCGCCGCCGGTTTTGACTTGCGCCGCGAGACTTACCACTTCGACGATGATATTTACCACCAGGGCCAGCCAACGGTGAACGGTGTAGGCAGCGGCCCGGCCCTGAAGCAAGTGACCCGTGATATCGAAGCCTTCTTTGCCGAATTGTCGGTCCCTGTGATCAAAGACATGGAAATGCAACTGGCGGTGCGTCACGACCATTACAACGACTTCGGCTCGACCACCAATCCCAAGGTTGGCGTGCGCTGGCAGCCGGTCAAGCAGCTGACCTTCCGCGCTTCGGCCAACCGCGGCTTCCATGCGCCGGATTACGACGCCTTGAACAGCGGCGAAACCCTGGGCCTGCTGAACAACTTTGCCAACGACCCGGCCTGCCCCACCACGGCCGGCATCACCTGCCGCGACAAATGGAACACGGTTAGCGGTGGCAATCCGAACCTGAAGCCGGAAAAATCGAAACAGAAGTCGATCGGCTTCGTGCTGGCACCGACCGACGCCATCGCAGCTAGCCTGGACTACTGGAAGATCACCCGCACTGACCGAATTGTCGCGCTGGCGGCAACCGACGTGCTGGATAACTATGCGGCCCTGGGCAGCAATGTGGTGCGCCTGGCGAACGGCCAAATTGACTATATCCGTGCCGGCTACATCAATGCCGCCGGTGACGAAGTCAAGGGCGTCGACGTGTCGCTGGCTGGCGCCACCCGCATCGGCGGCGACATGTTCAAGGCCTCGATCGACGGCACCTACCTGGACAGCTTCAAGACCCACCTGATCGCCACGCTGCCATGGCAGGAGCTGGTCGGCAAATACAGCCAGACGGACCTGGCCCTGCGCTGGAAGCACCAGATCCGCCTGACCTGGAGCCACGAGGCCTGGAGCGTGCTGCTGACCCAGGACTACAAGGCCGGTTATAAGGACTGGACGGTGGCCTCGCTGGGTGGCACGCCGCCACCAGGCTTCAACCCGGACGTCAAGAGCTACACTTTGTACAATGTGTCGGCCACTTGGGCAGCCACCAAGAACCTCAGTGTTACGGGCGGTATCAAGAACATCCTCAATACCGATCCGCCGTTCTCGGCCCATAACGTTGACGAAGTGGCCGGCGCTGGTTGGGACGCACGCGTTGGCGACCCGCGCGGCCGCGCGTTCACCATTCGCATGAATTACAAATTCATGTAAGCTAAGCCGCACAGCTAAGGAAAACAGGGCGTTCGCGCCCTGTTCCTTTATGAGGAGACGAATTCGATGGACAAGCGCAGCTTCGCCAAACTGCTCAGTGCAGGCCTGTCATTGGCCGCCCTGCCGGCAGCGGCAGCCAAACGCCCGCAAACAGCCGCCGGGCACAGCATGATCAAGCCAGCACGCCTGCGTGAAGGCGATATGATCGGCCTGATCACGCCGGCCGGCCATGTCAATGAAGAGAAGATCGCCAAGAGCATCCGCAATATCGAATCACTGGGTTTGCGCGTCAAGCAGGGCAAGTACATTCGCGAAGGACGCGGCAACTACGCCGGCACCGCCTGGCAAAGGCTGGAAGACCTGCATGCCATGTTCGCCGATCCCGAGGTCAAAGGCATCTGGACGGCGGCGGGCGGTTCCGGCGCCATCTCGCTGCTGCCGTATATTGACTACAAGCTGATTCGCAAAAATCCCAAAGTCTTCGTCGGCTATTCCGACATCACCGCCCTGCACCTGGCCATTGGCCGCCAGGCTGGCCTGGTGACTTTCCATGGCCCCGTCGGGATTTCGTCCTTCAGCGAATACGCCGTGCGCCACTTGCGCGCCGTGCTGATGGACCCGCAACCCACTTACCAGATTACGATGTCTGCCGAAAATGCGGCGCAAGCGGCCACCAAGGAGCAATTCGCCTTGCGCACTTTGCAGCATGGCGTGCGCGAAGGCCGTCTAATTGGCGGCAACCTAAGCCTGGTCGCAGCCCTGGCGGGTACGCCTTATGGTGCCGATTACGACAAGGCCATCCTCTTCCTTGAAGACATTTCGGAAGCCCCTTACCGGATCGACCGCATGATGACCCAGCTGGACCTGTGCCACGGCTTCAACCATGCCGCGGCGCTGATGCTGGGCGTCTTCCACAAATGTGAAGCGACCGACGGGGAGCCTTCGCTGACCTTGGCGGAGACCATTGGCGACCATGTGGCGCGACTGCAGATCCCTGCTGTATATGGCTATTCCTTCGGGCATATTGCGGACCAGTTCACGCTGCCGATGGGCCTGAAGGCGCGCCTCGATACGCAGGCGCAGACATTGACCTTGCTGGAACCGGCGGTGCTCGCTTAATGAAGAAGTCCCTAGTCCTTGCAAGCCTGGCGGCGCTAGCGATGCTGGCAAGTGCGCCAGCCGGCGCGACCCGCGCGATTGTGTATTGCGCGGAAGCGTCGCCGGAAGGATTTGATCCCAGCTTGTGGGACAGCGGCAGCACCAATAACGTCACCAACCAGATGTTCCAGGGCCTGCTTGCCTTCAAGCGCGGCAGCACCGAGCTGGTGCCGCAACTGGCCAGCGGCTGGACCATGGCGGCCGACGCCCGCAGCATTGATTTTACTTTGCAGCGCAATGTGCAGTTCCACACGACGCCTTATTTCAAGCCCACCCGTGCGTTTAACGCCGACGATGTGCTGTTCACGATGCAACGCTGGATCGACCCCGGCCACCCCTTTAACCGCGCCTTCCCGGCTGCCTTCCTGTATCCGCAAAGCCTGGACCTGAAGAACCAGATCGAGTCGATTGAAAAACTGGGTGAGTACGAAGTGCGCATCCGCCTGCGCCGCCCCAACGCTTCCTTCCTGTCCTACCTGGCGATGGGCTTTGCGGGCATGCACAGCGCCGAGTATGGCGCGCAATTGATGCGCGAGGGTCGCGCCAGCGCCATCAACAACTACCCCGTGGGGACCGGCCCGTTCCGCTTCCGCAGCTATAAAAAAGACGATGTGCTGAGGATGGATGCCCATCCCGGCTATTGGCGAGGACAGCAGCAGACTGCCAAGCTGATTTACTCCATCAGCCGGGAACCCAATGTGCGCGTGCAAAAGCTGCGGCTGGGCGAATGCCACATTACGGCGCCTTTGCGCGATGTCGACCTGGGCTCATTGGAGGGTCGCAAGGACATCGTGATCCAAAAGATCCAGGCCCTGAATATCTCCTACCTGTCGTATAACCTGCGCAAGGCCCCGACCGACCAGCGCCTGGTGCGCGAGGCGCTCGATATTGCGATCGACCGCAATGCCCTGTTCCGTGTGCTGTTCCCGCGCGGCGACGCCTTGCAGGCGGTAAGCGCCTTCCCGCCTGTCATCCCGGGTTTCAACAAGACCTTGCGCAACGAATTTGACCCGGCCAAGGCAAAGGCCCTGCTGGCCAAAGCAGGTTATCCAAATGGCTTTGCCATCGACTTGTGGGCACTGCCCGTAGTGCGCGCCAACAACCCCAATGGGCAGCTGATGGCGCAACTGATCCAGCAGGATTGGGCCAACATCGGCGTGCGCGCCACCATCAAGACCTATGAATGGGGTGAATACCTCAAGCGCGCCAATAAGGGCGAGCACAATGTGTATATGTCGGGCTGGTCGGGCGAAAGCGGCGACGCGGACGACTTCCTGGCAGTGAACCTCACCTGCGCCATGAACAAGACAGGCGTCAAATTCTGCAACAAGCAATTCGATGAACTCGTCGAAGCAGGGCGCGCCACGCCGGACCCGGAAAAACGTAAAACCATCTATGAACAGGCGCAGCTCATTTTCAAGCAAGAACGCCCCTGGAGCCCGATTGCCCACTCCACTGTCTATATCCCGATGGTGAAGGAGCTGCAAGGGTTTATCATGGCGCCCAATGGCAGCGTGTCATTCGAAAACGTCATCCTGAGGGAGAAACAGTAAATGGTGGGCCTTATCCTGCGCAAGCTTGCTGGCGTGCTGCCCACCTTTATTGGCATTACACTGCTGGCCTTCTTTATGATTCGCCTGGTTCCGGGCGACCCGATTGAAGTGATGGCGGGTGAACGCCAGCTCGATCCTGCCGTCCACGCCGCGCTGGTGCACAGCATGGGACTGGACCGTCCCCTGGTTGAGCAGTACGGCCACTACCTGGCCAAGCTGGCGCACGGCGACCTGGGCATGTCCTTTGTCACGCGCGAACCGGTTAGTAAAGAATTCCTGTCCCTGTTCCCGGCCACGGTGGAACTGGCCGGCTGCGCCCTGCTGCTGGCCACCCTGGTAGGAATTGGCCTTGGCATTGCCGCCGCGCTCAAGCGTGGGAGCTGGATCGACCAAGGAGTCATGGGCGTTGCCACAGTCGGCCATTCGCTGCCGGTGTTCTGGTGGGCGCTGATGCTGATCCTGTTCTTCTCCGTGTCGCTGGGATGGACGCCCGTGTCGGGCCGCATCGCCATTGAATACGACATCGTTCCCGTGACCGGCTTCATGCTGATCGACGCCCTGCTTTCCGACGAAGCGGGTGCGTGGACCTCGGCCGTACTGCACCTGGCACTGCCGACCCTGGCGCTGGGCGCGACGGCCATGGCCGCCATCGCCCGCATGATGCGCTCATCGATGCTGGAAGTGCTGCGTGAAGACTATATGCGCACGGCGCGCGCCAAAGGCCTGTCGATGCGCCGTGTCGTGCTGGTGCACGGCCTGCGCAACGCCCTGATTCCAGTCGTCACTGTCATCGGCATGCAAACGGGTAGCCTGTTGTCCGGCGCGGTCCTGACAGAAACCATCTTCGCCTGGCCCGGCATCGGCAAATGGATGATCGATGCCATCGCCCGACGCGATTATCCCGTCGTGCAAACGGCCATCTTGATCTCGGCCGGCATTTTCGTGGCAGTCAACCTGGTCGTCGACCTGCTGACCAGCGTGATCAACCCTCGCCTACGGGGAGGCCATTAAGATGACGAGTCACCAGACCACAGCGGGCCGTTGGCCATTGGCGCGCTTGCCCTTCCATGCTGGTACCGCATTTGCGGCCACCGTGTTCATCACCGTCGCGATGGCGGCCCTGCTGGCGCCCTGGCTGGCGCCGCACGACCCGGTCGAACAATTCCGCCAGCACTTGCTGCAGGCGCCCGCCTGGGGCACCAACGGCAGCATCCAGTTTTTGCTCGGCACCGACGAACTGGGGCGCGACCTGCTGTCCCGGCTGCTGTATGGCGCCCGCAATTCGCTGGCGATCGGCCTGACCTCCGTACTGTTGGCCAGTGTGCCCGGCGTGACGCTTGGCTTGCTGGCGGCGTTTTATCCTCGCCTGCTGGGCAAGGCCATCATGCGCGCCATCGATGTGCTGATGGCCCTGCCCGGCCTGCTGCTGGCGATCTGCGTTATTACCGTACTTGGCCCAGGCATGCTCAATACCCTGATCGCCATTGCCATTGGCGCCTTGCCCGCCTACGCCCGCCTGACGCGGGCCGTCGCCCAGGGTGAGATGAACAAGGAATACGTCACCGCCAGCCGCATGGCCGGGGCCAGTACCTTGCGCCTGATGCTCGACACCGTCCTGCCCAATTGCCTGCCGCCGCTGATCGTCGCTGGCACACTCAGTTTTTCGGCCACGGTGCTGGAAACTGCGGCCCTGGGTTTCCTGGGCTTGGGCGTACCGGCACCCACACCGGAATGGGGCAGCATGCTGTCGGCCGCACGCGACAGCATCGACCGTGCGCCATGGGTGGTGATGATGCCCGGCCTGGCCATCTTGCTGACCGTCTTGTCCATCAACCTGCTTGGCGATGCGCTGCGCGATGTGCTCGACCCCAGACTGAAAAAGGTGAACGCATGAGCGCGCTGCTGGAAGTGCGCAACCTGCGCGTTGAATTCGGGCCGCCCGGACGCAGCACCGTCGCCGTCGACGGCATTGACCTGGTCGTCGGCAGCGGCGAGCGCGTGGCCATTGTCGGCGAATCCGGTTCCGGCAAGTCCGTGTCGATGCTGGCGATGATGGGCCTGGTCGATGCATCTGGCCGCGTCAGCGCCGACCTGTTGCGCTTTGATGGACACGACATGCTCGGCTTGTCGGAGCGGGAACGGCGCGCCATCATCGGCAAAGACGTCGCCATGATTTTCCAGGACGCCCAGAGCAGCCTGAATCCCTCCTACACCATCGGTTTCCAGCTGATGGAAGCGCTGCGCCACCACCTCGGCCTGCGCGGCCCTGCCCTGCGCCAGCGCGCCATTGAATTGCTCGAACAAGTGGAGATCCCGGACCCGGCCAGCCGCATGGACGCCTATCCGCACCAGCTGTCCGGCGGCATGAACCAGCGCGTGATGATCGCCATGGCCCTGTCCTGCGAGCCGCGCCTGCTGATTGCCGACGAGCCGACCACGGCGCTGGATGTGACGGTGCAGGCGCAGATCATGGAACTGCTGGTCCGCATCCAGCAGGAGCAAGGCATGGCCCTGCTGCTGATCACCCATGACCTCGCCCTGGTGGCCGAAATGGCGCGCGAAGTCAATGTCATGTACGCAGGGCAGATCATGGAAAGCGCCAGTGTCGAACAATTATTCAACGCCCCGGCCCATCCCTATACGCACGCCCTGCTTGCCGCCATCCCTGAACACAATCGCGGCAAGGCGCGCCTGACAGCCTTGGGCGGCGTCATTCCCGGCATGCACGACCGTCCCAGCGGCTGCCTGCTGGCGCCCCGCTGCGCCCACGCCGACCAGCAATGTGCGGCCAGCCGGCCGGCGCTGGTTAACGGCGTGCGCTGCATTTACCCAAGGAGCGCCGCTTGACCGATACGCTCATACCAGACGACCCACCGCCAGCAGCGCCACACACAGCAACAACTGTCATGGAAGCGCAGTCGCTAAGCAGGTACTACAGCGCCAGCCGCGGTTTCCTGCGTGGCACAGCCACCGTCAAAGCCCTCGATGGCGTGTCCTTCACCTTGGAGCGCGGGCGCACCCTGGCCGTAGTCGGCGAGTCCGGTTGCGGTAAGTCGACGCTGGCACGCCAGCTGACGATGATCGAAACACCGACCGGCGGGCGCCTGCTGGTGGATGGCCGCGACACACCTGCACCCGGCTTACATACGCGCGTGCAGATGGTGTTCCAGAATCCCTACGCCTCGCTCAACCCGCGCAAGTCGATCAACGCCACCTTGCAGGAACCGCTGCTGATCAACACCCGCCTTTCAACATCCGAGCGCGCGTCGCAGGTCGGCGATATGCTGGCGCGCGTTGGCTTGCGGCCGGAGCACGCACAACGCTACCCCCACATGTTTTCGGGTGGCCAGCGCCAGCGCATCGCCATCGCCCGGGCAATGATGCTGCGGCCTGCCGTTGTGGTGGCTGACGAACCGGTGTCGGCGCTGGATGTATCGATCCAGGCCCAGATCCTGAACCTGTTCATGGACCTGCAAGACAGCGAAGGCACCAGCTATGTGTTCATCTCGCACAATCTTGGCGTCGTCGAACATGTGGCCCATGAGGTCATGGTCATGTACCTTGGGAAGGCGGTGGAACAGGGCAGCAAGGCCGACCTGTTTGCGCGCCCATTGCATCCGTATACCCAAGTGCTGATGAGCTCTACGCCCTCGATCCGGCCCCAGGACCGGCAAAAGCGTATCCGCATCACTGGCGAACTGCCCAGTCCCCTGGCGCCGCCGGCCGGCTGCAGCTTCAGCCCGCGCTGTCCGTTTGCCGTGGAACGCTGCCGCGCGGAAGAACCCGCCCTGCGCGATGTGGGCGGACGGCAGGTTGCCTGCCACCTCGTTGTTTGAAACTACCGGAAAACCCTTATGGCCCTCACCCAGGAACAATTGTCAGCAGCCCTGATCGACGCGGTCAAGGCCCAGCATTTCGAAGCGACCCAGGACCAGCAACGCGCCGGCGCCCCGATCGCCCATTTCCCCAGCATCGACCTGGCCGTCATCGCCTTTGACAAGGCCGCAGCACCGGTGTGCGCCAATGTGCTGTTTTCACGCGACTTCCCAAATGGAGTGCGCGCGCAGTGGAATACCAATCTCGGCGCGATCAACAATATCCAGTATCTGGCCGACCAGACGGACCAGGACTTCAACAGCATCGCTTGGGCGCCGGACGCAGACTGGGCCCGCATGCAGTGGAAGGTATTGGCCGGAAGTGGGCAACGTGTTGTGGCGCCCTATCCCGCCTCCCTCGTCAAATTGATGGTCCTGGTGGGCCTGGGCCGCTGCATTGATGCGGGCGCTGCAGGATGGGACGATACCTGGCCTTTCGATGGCCAGCGCCGCACCCTGCACGACTGGGCCGACGACATGATCGTCATCAGCAGCAATGACGCGACGACGGCCCTGGTGGCCTTCCTGCACCATGCAGGCTTGATCAAGCGCGGCCCGGATGGCGAGCAGCACAATGGCCTCAACGAGGTGTTTGCCGCCTACGGCCTGCCTACGCTGCGGCTGACCAATACGCGGGCCGACGGCAGCTGGCGCAGCTCCGGCGGCGCCGGCGTCGGCCAACTGCACATGACAGCATGGGATACGGCGCGCCTGCTTTGGCTATTGGATGCCGACGCGCCGCCCGCGCCATGGCTGGCCAGCACCCAGCTGCCGCTGCTTGGCACGACCAGCCGCAAACGGGCCCGCACCATCCTTGAGCAACAGGGCCTGCACAAAGTCCTGTCCAGCACCTTGCTCAGCGGCGTGCCAGGCTGGCAGCCCGGCATTCCTGCGACCCTGCCCGCCCGCTGGATCAAGGCCGACGGCAGCGCCCTGGTCGATGGCGAACTGTATCCGCCCGATGTTTGGGTCGACAGCGGCGTGCGCTTTGCCCACAAGACGGGGACGACGGAGAACTACTTGTCGGACGCGGGCATCGTGCGCGGCCCCAAGCGCCACTACATCATCGCCATGCTGTCCAACCTGGGTTCGCGCTTTGCCGCCGGGCCACTGTGCAATACCACCTGGCGCGTGCCGGCCCTTGGGGCGGCCATCGACAAGCTGATCGCTTCCCAGTGATCATGGCAGATGGCGAACCAGGGTGCTGGACGGCGCTGCCCCGTTAAGCTGTCTTGAACAAAGCGTCGAACTGCGTGGCAGCAGTACGTGGACATTCCGCCTGGAAGACACTGGTAATGGCTGCCACCAAATCGGCACCGCGCGCCACCAGCGGCGCCGCGTTGGCCGGCGTCATGCCACCGATGACGACCACCGGTACCGACAATTCTTCTTTAGCCTGGTTGATCAGAACCGGTTCGGTCGTAAAGCTGTACTTCTTGACGGTCGAAGGATAAAAGCCACCGAAGGCGACATAGCTGGCTCCATCGCGTTGGGCCTCACGTGCACGTTGCAGCTCCCCATAACAAGATGCGCCGACGATTTTTCCTGGGCCCAGCAGCTTGCGCCCCTGCGCCACACCGAGGTCGGTTCCCCCCAAATGCACACCGTCGGCATCGAGGGTCATGCACAAGTCGATGTGGTCATTGATGACAAGCGGCCTCGCATACCTGCGGCACAGTGCCATTAAGGCCGCGGCCTGTTCGAGCCGCAATGCGCTATCGGCGTCTTTATTGCGGTACTGGACAATGGCCGCGCCGGCATGCAGCGCCTCCTCCGTTGCGGTCACCATCCGTTCGGTATCGCTCCAGTTCGGGGTTACGAGATACAGTCCCTTCATGTTCTTTCCTTTTCGTTCAGTGCAGGGCCACTGCGGGTGTCGACGTCGATGCCGGCGCGTTCATACCATCCATCGGCGGAAGAGTCCGGGCAGGAATGCGCTGGCCCGGGGCGATGGCGTAGGAACTGGCCAGGGTGCCGTGGCAATAGGCTTGGGCGTGTCCGAGTGCGGCCTCCATGTTGTCGCCCGCTGCCAGGCGTGCTGCGATGCTGGCAGCCAGCGTGCAACCGCTGCCATGGAAGGCGCCTGGCAGGCGCGGCCAGCTCCACTCGCGCACCAGCTCACCGTTGTACCAGCGGTTGATGACGGTGTCGCCCTGGCCATGCCCTCCGGTCACCAGCACGTGTTCACACACCGCGGTGCCCGTGGTTTGCGCCTCTGGCAGGTTGGGCACCAGCAGTGTGGCGCAAGCCAGCAAGGGCAACAGCGCCGCGTAGGCGCCACCCTGTGCCAGCGGATCGCCATGGCCGCTTGCCAGCACCGGGTCCAGCACCACGGGCAAACCTGGCCTTTGTTCCCGCAATTGATGGATGACGGAAGCAATGGCGCGGGCATTGGCCTGGTTGCCGGGAATGCCGATCTTGACCGCTTTGATGTCGATGCTCTGCGCCAGCAGCAAAGCCTGGCGCGTGATCAAGGCGGCATCCACGGGGTGGACTTCGTGCACACGGTTATTGTCCTGCACGGTCAGGGCGGTGACGACAGCCAGCGGATGGGCGCCATTGGCGCTGACCGCCTCAATGTCGGCACCAACGCCAGCCCCACCCGAAGGGTCGAGGCCGGAGAATACCAGCACGGCTGGGCGCATCAGGCGGCCTTTGACATTGGCATCGAGGCCGCCACGCGTCCCGCCATGGGCGAGGAGGGCGAAGCGGCAAACTTGCGCGCGATGCGGCCCGCGCAATAGGCTTCGCGGCCCGCCTCCACGGCCAAGCGCATCGCCCGTGCCATGCGCACGGGGTCCTGGGCGCCAGCAATGGCCGTGTTCATCAGCACCCCATCGCAGCCCAGCTCCATCGCAATGGCTGCATCAGAGGCCGTGCCAACGCCGGCGTCCACCAGCACGGGCACCTTGGCCTGCTCAATGATCAGCGACAGGTTCCATGGATTGAGGATGCCCATACCGGAACCGATCAGCGAGGCCAGCGGCATGATGGCGACGCAACCAATGTCTTCCAGGATGCGGGCCTGGATCGGGTCGTCGCTGCAATAGACCATGACGTCAAAGCCGTCGCGCACCAGCTGCTCCGCGGCGACCAAGGTTTCCGGCATGTGGGGGAACAAGGTCTTCTCGTCACCCAGCACTTCCAGTTTGACCAGCTTATGCCCGCCCAGCAGCTCGCGCGCCATTTGCAAAGTGTAGACAGCGTCCTTGGCGTTGTAGCAGCCCGCGGTATTGGGCAGGATGGTGAACTCGGAAGGTGGCAGCACATCGAGCAGGCTGGGCTCATTCTTGTTCTGGCCAATGTTGACGCGGCGGATGGCGACGGTGATGACCTCAGCGCCCGCCGCCAACGTGGCGGCGCGGGTTTCGGCCAGGTCCTTGTATTTGCCGCTACCCACCAGCAGGCGGGAGCGGTACTGTTTGCCTGCGATGGTGAGCAGGTCAGGTGGTGTTTGCAATTCCATGATGTGATCTCCTGTTAGCCGCCGCCGATGGCGCGGACAATATCAATTTGGTCGCCATGTTCAATGGCAAATTCAGGCCAGCGGTGGCGCGGCACCACATTGCGGTTGACGGCGACAGCCATTGCCTGCGGCGGCAATGCCAGCCCTTCGATCAACTGGCCCAGGGTCTGCTGCGGCCGCACCTGGGTCGCTTCCCCGTTGACGACAATGTCAAGCATGCTCGCCTCCTAGACCTTGCGGTACAGTTCGGCGCCATTCTTGACGAACTCGATGGCTTTCTGCTGCATGCCCTCCTGGGCCGCGGCAAAATCGCGCACTTCCTGCGTGATTTTCATCGAGCAGAAATGGGGGCCGCACATCGAGCAGAAGTGGGCCACCTTGGCCGAGTCCTTGGGCAGGGTCTCGTCATGGAATTCGCGCGCCTTGTCCGGATCCAGGCCAAGGTTGAACTGGTCTTCCCAACGGAATTCAAAGCGCGCCTTGGACAAGGCGTTGTCGCGGATCTGCGCACCGGGATGGCCCTTGGCCAGGTCAGCTGCGTGCGCTGCGATCTTATAGGTGATGATGCCGTCCTTGACGTCATTTTTGTCCGGCAGGCCCAGGTGCTCCTTGGGCGTGACGTAGCACAGCATGGCCGTGCCATACCAGCCGATGGTGGCGGCGCCGATGCCCGAGGTGATGTGGTCGTAACCGGGCGCGATGTCCGTCGTCAGCGGCCCCAGGGTATAGAAAGGCGCTTCGCTGCACTGCTCCAGCTGCAGGTCCATGTTTTCCTTGATCAGCTGCAGTGGCACATGGCCCGGGCCTTCAATCATCACCTGCACATCGTGCTTCCAGGCGATTTGGGTCAGTTCGCCCAGGGTCTTCAGTTCAGCCAGCTGGGCTTCGTCGTTGGCGTCGTAGATCGAGCCGGGGCGCAGGCCGTCACCCAGCGAGAACGACACGTCATAGGCCTTCATGATCTCGCAAATTTCTTCAAAATGCGTGTACAAGAAGGACTCCTTGTGGTGGGCCAGGCACCACTTGGCCATGATGGAGCCGCCACGCGACACAATGCCCGTCAGGCGCTTGGCCGTCATCGGCACATAGCGCAGCAACACGCCGGCGTGGATAGTGAAGTAGTCGACGCCCTGCTCGGCCTGTTCAATCAGGGTGTCGCGGTAGATCTCCCAAGTCAGGTCTTCGGCCTTGCCATTGACCTTTTCCAGCGCCTGGTAGATCGGCACCGTGCCAATCGGCACCGGGCTATTGCGGATGATCCATTCGCGCGTCTCGTGGATATGCTTACCCGTCGACAGGTCCATCACATTGTCAGCACCCCAGCGAATCGCCCAGGTCATCTTTTCGACTTCTTCGCCAATCGACGAAGTCACGGCCGAATTACCGATGTTGGCATTGATCTTCACGAGGAAGTTACGGCCAATGATCATCGGCTCGATTTCAGGGTGGTTGATATTGGCAGGGATAATGGCGCGTCCCCGTGCGATCTCGTCGCGCACGAACTCCGGCGTAATCAGGTTCGGGATGGCGGCGCCAAAGGACTGGCCCGGATGCTGGCGGCCCAGCAGGCTTGCCGTGCGTTGGCCCATGGGGCCGGACGCTTCCAGTTCGGCCAGGTACTGCTGGCGCCGCATGTTCTCGCGAATGGCCACATACTCCATCTCCGGCGTGATGATGCCGCGCCGTGCGTAGTGCATCTGCGTGACATTGGCGCCTTCCTTGGCGCGGCGCGGCTGGCGGGTCAATTCAAAGCGCAGCGCGTCGAGGCGCTCGTCCTTCAGGCGCTGCTGGCCGTAGGCCGAGGACGGACCGTCCAGCAGCTCGGTGTCGCCACGTGCTTCAATCCACGGTGCGCGCGGCGTGCCAAGGCCCTTGCGGATATCGATGCGGGCCTCGGGGTCCGTATAAGGGCCGGAGGTGTCGTAGACATACACAGCAGGGTTGGGTTCACCGCCGAAGGAATCCGGAGTGGGACTCTGGCTGATCTTGCGCATGGCAACGCGGATGTCAGGGCGGCGGCCTTCGACATAGATCTTTTCAGAGTTGGGAAACGGCGCGATGGCCGCCTGGTCCACCGTGGCGGTGGCTGAGACAAACTGCGGTACTGCGTTCATGTGGCTCCTTTGCGTGCAGGAGCCAGCAAAGGAGGACCAATGAAGCGACGCCTTTTGGGCGCCAAACATTGCGTGCTTCCCTTCGCTGGCATTATCCAGATCAGGTTCAGAGGGTCTTTCTCACCCGCCCACCGCAACTTCAGCGATGAGCAGGACCCCTAGCGTTTGCATACCTTGCGGCAGCGCACAAATTATAGAACGAATGCGCGGACAAGGACAATGAACTTTGCCAGGCGCGTGGTTTTCGCCTGTATTTGTTCTCAAAATCGTGACACACTAAGGCGCTCCGATTACCCCTTAAATGCAGTTAATAGGAACCCGCCCATGCGACTCACCCTGCTCCCCCTGCTGCTTAGCGCCCTGCTGTCCCAGTCCGTCCAGGCCGCGCCGGCCTATGCCCGCTTCCCTGCCATCCGTGGCGATACTGTTGTATTTACCTCCGAAGGCGATTTGTGGAAAGTGGCAGCCAGCGGCGGGCGCGCAGAGCGCCTGACCACCCACCCCGGCACCGAGACCAATGCTGCCCTGTCGCACGACGGCAAATGGGTCGCCTTTACCGCCTTGTACGAAGGCGGGGCAGAAGCCTATGTCATGCCCATCAATGGCGGTGTCCCGAAGCGCCTGTCCTTTGGTGCCGGCGCATCAACCGTGTTGGGCTGGACGGCGCAAGGCCAGGTGCTGGTGGCTGGCCAACACAACCGCGGCCCCGCACCCAATTCCGTCATTACCAGCATTGACCCGACTACGCTGGCGGCCAAGGTCTTCCCCGTCGCCGATGCCAATGAAGCCGTACTGTCGGACGACGGCAAGACCTTGATCTTCACCCGCTTTGGCTCCCATACCAATGGCGACAATGCCAAGCGCTATCGCGGCGGCGCCTACGCCCAGCTGTGGCGCTACGAGGTGGGCGGCAAGAATGAAGCTGTCCGCATGCTGCCCAAGGAGACGGGCAACCTGCGCCAGCCCATGTGGTACAAGGGCCGTGTCTACTTCCTGTCCGACGCCAGCGGCAGCTTTAATGTATGGAGCATGAATCCCGATGGCGGCGACACCCAGCAGCTGACCCGCCACACCGAATGGGATGTGCGCAACGCCTCGATGGGAGATGGCCGCATTGTCTACCAGCTCGGTGCAGACCTGCAGCAGCTTGACCTGGCCAGCCGCGCCGAAAAGAAAATCGACATTGAGCTGCTGTCCGACTTTGACCAGCTGCGTGCCGACATCGTGCGCTCGCCGCTGGACCAACTGACCAATATTGAAGTGGCCGGCAAAGGCGAGCGTGTCGTCGTGACGGCGCGCGGCCATGTCACGGTAGCAGGCACGGGCAGTGCCCGCCGCATCGACATCGCCGTGCCCAAAGGCGGGCGCGCCCGCAGTGCCGTGTTCTCGCATGACGACAAAGCCGTCTACGCCATCGTCGACAGCACAGGCGAAAACGAGATCTGGAAATTTCCCATCGGCGTCAACAGCGACAGCAAGCCAGAAGTCCTGACCAAGAATAACGACGTCCACCGCTGGAATATCTATCCTTCGCCGGATGGCAAATGGCTGGCCCATACCGACCGGCGCGGCCGCCTGTCCCTGCTCGACCTGGCCACCAAGGCCGATGCAGTGGTCGATAGCGCCCTGGCCAAAGGCGTGCAGCGCCATGACCAGGTAGTGTGGTCACATGACAGCAAAACCATCGCCATCGTGCGCGCCGACAGCGTGGCCACGCGCGAACAGGTCGGCCTGATCGATGTGGCGACCCGCAAGCTGGAGTTTGTCACCAGCGACAAATACGCTTCGCATTCCCCAGTGTTCTCGCGCGACGGCAAGTGGCTGTACTTCCTGTCCGACCGCCATTTCCAGCTTGGGAACAACAGCCCCTGGGGCGACCGCAATATGGGCGCCGTGTTTGACAAGCGCACCGGCATCTACGCCCTGGCCCTGCAGCCCGGTAACCGCTTCCCGTTCAAGCCCGACGATGAACTGAGCGGAGCAAGCGCCGACACCAAGGCAGACGCCAAAGCGGACAGCAAGGCCGAGGCGAAGGCCGACAGCAAAGCCGACAAACAGGCCGAGGCCAAGCCAGAAGCCAAGGAAGCACCAAAAGGCCTGCCAGCGATCGTCTATCCTGGCCTGATGGCGCGCCTGTACCAGCTGCCCGTCGCCGCCGGCAACTACCGCGAACTGCGCTCTGACGACAAGCGCCTCTACTACCTCGATGCTGACGGTAGCGACAACCGCGCCGCCATCAAGACCCTGGCCATCGCCAATACGTCGCCCCAGCCTGAAGTGTTTGTCGCCAATGTGCGCGAGATGGACCTGTCGCGCGATGGTAAAAAGCTGTTCTATCGCAGCTTCCGCGAAGGCGGCGCCGGCGACATCCTGGTCGTCGATGCCGGCGCCAAGCAGGCACCGGACGTGAGCAAGAACCGCGTCGCCCTGGAAGACTGGAGCTTCACCAATGACCCGCGCGAAGAGTGGAAGCAGATGTTCGTCGACGCCTGGCGCATGCACCGCGACTTCCTGTTCGACCCCAAGATGCGTGGCATCGACTGGGTCAAGATGCGCGCCAAGTACGCGCCGCTGATGGAGCGCGTCACCGACCGCCATGAACTCAATGACGTGCTGGCCATGATGATGAGCGAAGTGGGCACCATGCACTCGCAAGTGCGCCCTGGCGAAGTGCGGCGCGGCCAGCCAGCCGGCACGGCTGCGGCGCTGGGCGCGGTGCTCGAGCGCGTGGCCACCGGCTACCGCATCGAGCACATCTACCGCACCGACCCGGAGCTGCCGAACGAACGCTCGCCGCTGGCCCAACCGGATGCGGATGTGCGCGATGGCGACATCATCACCGGCGTCAATGGCCGTGCCACGGCAGAAGCGCGCGACATCGCCGACCTGCTGCTGAACCAGGCGGGCAAGCAGGTGGTGCTGCGCATTGTGCGCGGCACGCAAGCGCCCCGCTCCGTCATCGTCCATCCCGTGTCGGCGCTGGCCAATGCCAATATGCGCTACAGCGACTGGGAGCTGTCGCGCGCGGCCGAGGTGCAGGCCAAGTCCCAGGGCAAAATCGGCTACCTGCACCTGCGCGCCATGGGCCCCAACGATATGGCGGCCTTTACCCGCGAGTTCTACCAGCATATCGACAAGGATGGCCTGATCATCGATGTGCGGCGCAACCGCGGCGGCAATATCGACAGCTGGATCATTGAAAAACTGCTGCGCAAGGCCTGGGCCTTCTGGGGCAAGGACGACCTGCGCATCCCCAATATGCAGCAGACCTTCCGCGGCCACCTGGTGGTGCTGATTGATGAGGCGACCTATTCGGACGGCGAAACGTTTGCCGCCGGCGTCAAAGCCCTCAAGCTGGGCCCCTTGCTGGGCAAGCGCACCTCCGGCGCCGGCGTGTTCTTGTCGGACGGCAACCGCCTGAGCGACCATGGCCAGATCCGGGTGGCGGAACTGACCCAATACGGCATGGATGGCGAGTTCCTGATCGAGGGGGTCGGTGTAGTTCCGGACATAGAAGTGGACAATTTACCGGCGGCAACATTTGCCGGCAGCGATGCCCAACTCGACGCGGCCGTGAAACTATTAGAAGCGAAGATCAAGCAACAACCGGTAACTCCCTTGAATCCCGCTCCATTGCCACCTTTGAGCAAATGACATGTCGTTCTAACTAGATCTGTGTATGCGGCAAACAACGATAGACAACTTGTTTGCCGTTTTGAGAACGTTTTTTGTATTTTGATGTAATTCTCTCTGAAAACCACCTTACACTCTGTGGCTGTTTTTGTCTTGATTAACCGGCCCCAGAAAGTCTTGCATGACCCGTGTTTCCCGGCTTGCGCAACGCGTAGGCGCCTTTTTCTTTACAGCATTATTTTTCGCCATCTCCTCGCCTGCCTACGGCCAAGCCGACGAACAGCATGTGATTGTGATGTACAAGAAGAGCAAGGCGGCCAAGTTCCGATCCCCGGAATTTGCCAAGCAGCGCCGCGCCCGCGTCAAACACGACCTGCACCGCGTCGGTGGCCTGGCCCTGGTGCTGTCGAGTGCCGAGCTGGCCAAGCTGCGCCAGGACCCGGATGTCCAGCATATTGAAGCAGACGCCAAACGTTATCCAACGGCTCCCACCAAGGTCTCCACGGGAGAAATCTACCTACCGGGCCAGCAAGTGCCATACGGCCTGAAAATGGTGCAGGCCGACCAGCTGCCAGACACCAATACGGGCAACCGCAAGGTCTGCATCATCGATTCGGGCTATGACCGCAGCCACGAAGACCTGCCCAGTGGCAGCCATATCACCGGCAAGTACGACGCCGGCACGGGCTGGTGGTACACCGACGAGCGCAACCACGGCACCCATGTCGCCGGCACCATCGTCGCGCTCAACAATGCTGGCGTTGGCACGGTTGGCATTGCCCCCAGCGGCAAGCTCAAACTCCATATCGTCAAGGTCTTCAATGCCAATGGCTGGGCCTATTCGTCCACCCTGGCCGCTGCTGCCGAAGAATGCGCCAACGCAGGCGCCCATGTCATCAATATGTCCCTGGGCGGCCCCCAATCCACCAAGCTCGAGCAGGACACCTTCCAGTCGCTGGAGGCGCGCGGCATCCTGATGGTGTCGACCGCTGGCAATAATGGCACGCGCGACATGTCCTACCCAGGCGGCTATAGCAGCGTCATGATGGTGGGCGCGGTCGACGAGCTGGGGCTCCATCAGGCGTTTTCCCAGTTCAACAAAAAGGTCGAACTGGTCGCGCCTGGTTCCCAGGTGTATTCCACCATGCCAATGGGCGAAGGCCTGACCGCCTCCCTGACCCTGCCGGGTGACAAATTTACCCCGGGACGCATGATCAATTCCTACGTCGGCGCTGCCAGCGCGCCGCTGGCCGATTTCAAACTGGGCGATGCCGTCACCAATACCATGACGGGCAAGATCTGCCTGATCGCCCGCGGTGCCCTGACGTTTGCGCAGAAAGTGCTCAATTGCCAGGCCAGCGGCGGCGTTGGCGCCATCATTTTCAATAACGAAGTGGGCCGCTACGACGGCAACCTGGGCGACGCCCCAACCACCATCCCGGCGATCACGGTCACTGACACCGACGGTGAGCGCTTGCTCACCAAACTGGGCAAGCTGGTGGCAATGACCGTCAAATCGAATAACTACCAGACCCTGGACGGCACCTCGATGGCCGCTCCGCACGTTTCCGGCGTGGCAGCCCTGGTGTGGAGCTATTTCCCGGCCTGCACGGGCAGCCATATCCGCAAGGCGCTGACGGCCACCGCCAAGGCCAACAGCACCGAAGGCCGCACCGACTTTATGGGCTTTGGCATCGTCCAGGCCCGCGCCGCCTACGACTACCTGGCCCAGTACGGCTGCGCCGGCCGGGCCTGATCCCCCACCGGCCCCTTTGGGGCCAAAACCACCCAAATTCAAGCAGCGCCGGTCACCAGACCGGCGCTCCTCCTTTATAATGGCTGTTTTCGCAAAAATTCAAGCAGAATCATGGAATTAGCAAAGTCTTTCGAACCCGCCGACATTGAACAATACTGGCGCGCCGAGTGGGAAAAGCGCGGCTACTACGCTGCCTCGATGCAGGACGGCGTACCGTCGTTCAGCATCCAGCTGCCGCCGCCGAACGTCACGGGTACCCTGCACATGGGCCATGCGTTCAACCAGACCATCATGGACGGCCTGACCCGCTACTACCGCATGCGCGGCCATAACACTGCCTGGATCCCCGGTACCGACCACGCTGGCATTGCGACCCAGATCGTCGTCGAGCGCCAGCTGGACGCCCAGAAGGTCTCGCGCCATGACCTGGGCCGCGAGAAGTTCATCGAAAAAGTCTGGGAATGGAAAGAAAAATCGGGCAGCACCATCACCGGCCAGATGCGCCGCATGGGCACCTCGCCCGACTGGGCCCGCGAATACTTCACGATGGACGAGCCACGCTCGAAGGTCGTCACCGAAGTGTTTGTGCGCCTGTTTGAA
>JACXTT010002638.1_pt1 | contig 28251 bp, 25 predicted proteins | sample 9270951 | NCBI WGS metagenome assembly JACXTT01 (sample SAMN15532306, study PRJNA645909) | rock metagenome | isolation source: weathered quartz diorite | place: Puerto Rico | collected 2017-06-21 | reverse complement strand
CGGTGACCCGGCCGGTTGGGGGGCCGAGAGGCGAGACGCAGGGAGAAACCGGCTATTGATGTAGATGCCTGTTGCCGAGGATTTCCGGACGTGGGTTCGATGCCCACCGCCTCCACCATTTGAAGTCGGCCGAGTCGCTCTGGAAGGCGGCTCGGCCGACGTGTTCTTGCCCGGTCACCCCAGCTCGATCCTCACGGTCTGGACACCCGCCGCGACCTGCACGTCGACGACCCTCGGCGCCGCCGGCGCCGGGATGACGCTGACGTCGCCGCTGCGCTCGAGGTAGGCCCGCCGCACGCGGTGCGCATCGGCCATGGCGGCATTGGTCCGCAGCGCGCAGACCAGATCCTTCTCGCTGATGTGATGACGCCGCATCGCGTTCCAGCGGATCGCCCCGTCCTCCACGAGGACATGGGAATCGCCCTTGATCAATCGCCCGAACCAGTCGAGGTGAAAGGCGGCCACCGCGAAGGCCCAGTGGATACCCACGAGCACCACGCCCGCGACCAGGGCGCCGACGATCGAGATCGAGGGCGCGATGACCCGTCCGAGAACCGAGCCGAGGATGACGCCGAAGATCACGTCGAAGGCCGCGTTCTTGCCGAGGAAGCGCCGATCCCCGACGCGGACGAGCAGGACGCCGCCGATATAGATGAGGATCGCCCGTGCGATGGTTTGCCAAATCGTCAGGGACTCCGCGCTTCCCGAAGCATCGAGCCATCCAATCATTGATCGCCCTCCGTGTGGGAGATCGCCTGCGGTCTCTGGGACGAGACGACGAGCCCATGTCGTAAAGAAGTGCTCGAGGTGGTCGCACGACACACCGATGCCAATGCGCAGGGGAGCGGCAGGGTTCGACGCGCGGTCGCGCTCCGTCTACCGCCGTGAGCCGGTCTGGGTTGTCCGGTTCGCCTTCGCGTCCTGAATGGCCTGCCACACGCGGTCGCTGCTCGCCGGCATATCGAGATCGCGGACGCCGAGCGGGGCGAGCGCGTCCATGACCGCATTGATGACTGCCGGCAGCGCGCCCACCGTGCCGGCCTCGCCCGCCCCCTTGGCCCCGAGCGGGTTCAGCTTGGTGGGCACCGGATGGCTCTCGATCACCATGTCGCAGAACGTATCCGCCCGCGGCAGCGCGTATTCCATGAACGACGCGGTCAGGAGCTGACCCGAGCCGGGCTCGTACACGACCTGCTCCATCAGCGCCTGGCCCACGCCCTGCGCGACCCCGCCGTGGATCTGGCCCTTCAGCGTGATCGGGTTGATCACGGTGCCCACGTCGTCCGCGATGACGTAGCCGACCAGCGCGACCGAGCCCGTGTCCGGATCCACCTCCACCTCGCAGACGTGACAGCCGTTGGGCCACGTGGCTTGCTTCGGCGCGAAGGTCCCCGTCTCGTACAGCCCCGGCTCGAGCCCCGACGGCAGCTGCGCGGGCTGGAAGGCCGCGCGCGCCACCTCCTTCAGCGCCAGGGCCCGGTCGGTGCCCACGACGGAGAACTTGCCGTCGCCGAAGGCGATGTCGCCTTCGGCCGCCTCCAGCATCTTCGCCGCGATCTTGCGTCCCTTGGCGATGACCTTGTCGGCGGCCGTCCACAGTGCTGTGCCGCCGATGACGGTGGAGCGGGAGCCCATGGTGCCCATGCCGAACCCGACGCGGTCGGTGTCGCCGTCGATGTAGCGCACGTCGCCTGGCTCGATCCCGAGGCGCTCGTGGAGGATCTGCTTGAATGTGGTCTCGTGGCCCTGTCCCTGATTCTTGGTGCCCATGAAGACGGTGGCGCTGCCGCTCGGCGAGAACCGAATCTCCGCGAACTCCGGCTGCGGCCCCGCGGCCTGCTCGATCGCGTTGACCACCGCGAGCCCACGCAGCCGACCCCGCGCCGCCGACGCTTCCCGTCGCGCCGCGAAGCCGCCCACGTCGGCGAGCTTGAGCGCGGCGTCCATGCACCGCTCGAACTCGCCGCAGTCGTACGTGACGCCGAGCGCGGTCCGGTACGGCATCGCGGAGGCCGGAATCAGGTTCGCGCGACGCAGGGCGAGGCGATCCAGGCCGAGCTCGCGCGCGGCGTCGTCGATGAGGCGCTCGATGACGTAGGTCGCCTCCGGCCGGCCGGCGCCGCGATAGGGCGCGGTGGAGTTCGTGTTGGTCAGCACCGAATACACCGCGACATGGGCGACCGGGAACGCGTACACGCCGACCAGGGTCGCGATGTTGCTGAAGGTGGCGAGCAGGTTGCGGTCAGACGACACGTAGGCCCCGACGTTGGCGAAGGTGCGCACCCGCAAGGCGAGGAAGCGGCCCTTGGCGTCCAGCGCCAGCTCGGCGTCGCTCACGTTGTCGCGCGCGTGCTCGTCGGCGGGAATCGCCTCGCGCCGCTCGCACTGCCACTTCACCGGCCGACCCAGCTTGCGGGCGGCCCAAAGCACGAGCCGATGCTCCGCGTACTGCCAGCCCTTGGTGCCGAAGGCGCCGCCCACGTCGCCCGCGATGACCCGGATCTGATGCTCCGGGATCTTGAAGATGTTGCTGGCCAGCGCGTTGCGGACCCGATGCGGGTACTGCACGTCGGCGTAGAGCGTGTAGCGGTCCTCGCCCGGATCGTAAACCCCGAGCGCCCCGCGCGGCTCCATGTACTGGGCGTGCACCCGGCTGATCACGTAGCGCCGGCGGACCACGTGGGCCGCGCCCGCGAAGGCCGCGTCGGTTGCCGCCTTGTCGCCCGCCTGGTGCAGGTTCGACACGTTGTCGGGGCATTCGTCCCAGACCGGCGCGCTGCCCGGGGCGGAGGCGGTCCCGGTGTCGGTCACCGAGGGCAGGGGGTCGTAGTCCACTCGGACCAGCTCGGCGGCGTCCTCGGCCTGCGCCCGGCTCTCCGCCACCACGAGGGCCACGGGATCGCCGACGTAACGGGCCCGGTCGACCGCCAGGCCGCGGTGGGGCGGCGCGAACATCGGCGAGCCGTCGGGCCGCACCCGCTTGAGCGTCATCTTCATGGTACCGAGCGCGTCCCGCGCCAGGTCGGCGCCGGTGAAGACGGCGAGCACACCGGGCGCGTTGCGTGCTCCCGAGGTGTCCATCGAGCGGATGCGCGCGTGGGCGTGCGGAGAGCGGACGAGCACCGCATGGGCCTGGCCGGGGAGGTTCACGTCGCCGTGGAACCGCCCCTCGCCACGGAGGAGCCGAATATCTTCGAACCGCTTGACGGACTGACCGATCCCGAATTGGCCCATCAGGAATGGGCGAAGCCTATCACAAATTCATCTTTCGCCGCCCCCTCGGTCGGTTGTTAGAATGGCGAAGCCACGAGCGCTCCGATGCCGACGCGACGACTCTCGCCCGCCGTCTTGCTGATCTGGGCCCTGGTGGGCTGCCTCGCCGGCTCCAGCCGAGCCGCGTCGGCCGAATCGGTCGACGTGCGGGGCCCCGCGGGGAGCCTCGGGATCCTCGCCGTCACCGTGACCGATGACGGCCGGGGCTACGTGGCGCCCGATCGCCTCGCGGTCCTTCTCAAGGGGACGTGGACGGTCAAGGGCGACGTCGGCACCCTCACGGTGGGCAAGCGCACCGCCGAGTTCGTGCGCAGCCAGGCCCGCGTGACCGTGCAAGGCCAGGCCATCACGCTGGACTCCGCCCCGCGCATCAGCGGCCGGGGCTGGCTCGTCTCGCGCGACTTCCTGGGCAAGGGGCTGCCCCGCCTGGCTCCGGGCGCCTCGGTCATCGCGGTCACGGAGCCGCGCAAGCCGGCGGCCAAGACGGTGCAGGGTGCCGTACCGCTGGAAGAGCTACGGTACCGCTCCTATCCTTCGTTCACGCGAGTGGTCATCGAGACGGGCGCACGCCTGGCGTACGCGGTCGTCGCCACGGACGACGAGATTCGGGTCAGGCTCCCCGGTCTCTCCCTGAGCGGGTCGCGCGTCGAGGAGATCGCCGACGGGCTCGTGCAGGAGGTTCGCCTCGAGCCGGTGGGCGAGGAGGCGACGCTACGCGTGGTGCTCGAGGGGACCGCGGGCGAGGTGAAGCACACCGTGCTCCAGGACCCCTACCGTCTCGTGCTCGACATCTATCGGCCCAAGGACAGCACGGGAGCGGAGCCGGGCCGCGGCGGGGCGATGCAGCCGCTCAAGCTGATCGTGCTGGACGCCGGCCATGGCGGGCACGACTCCGGCGCGATCGGACCGAGCGGCGTCCAGGAGAAGGACGTGGTCCTCGACGTCACGCGCCGCGTGGCGCGTATGGTCGAGCCGGGCCTCGGCGTGAAGGTCGTGCTGAGCCGCGACAGCGATGTGTTCGTGCCGCTGCGCGAGCGCACCAACTTCGCCAACAAGCAGCGCGCCGATCTCTTCGTCTCGATCCACGCCAACGCGCATCCGCAGGCCGTCAACGAAGGCGTCGAGACCTACTTCCTCTCCTCCGAGGCGTCGGATAACGCGGCCCGCCAGGTCGCGGCGGTCGAGAACGGCGTGGTGCAGCTCGAGAGCACCGGCGGCTCGCGGCAGCGGGGCGACGTGCTGAAGAGCATCCTGTGGGACCTGGCCCAGTCCGAGTTCCAGGAAGAGTCGAGCTTCATGGCCGAGACGGTCCAGGACTCGATGAGCAAGTCGCTGAACCTGGTCAATCGCGGGGTGAAGCAGGCGGGCTTCTACGTCCTGGGCGGCGCGGCCATGCCCGCGATCCTGATCGAGATCGGCTTCCTCACCAACCGCAAGGAAGAAAAGAAGCTCGCCACCGCCGAGCATCGCGAGGCGCTGGCCCGCGCGATCTACGCCGGGCTCGCCGAGTACAAGCGACGCTACGACCAGCGGATGCGCACCGCGCAGAGCGTGCCTCCCAGGAGCGGCCCGACCCGATGAGCACGGTGCACCTTCGACAGGACGGACGACGACCCGACCAGCTCCGGCCGGTCACGATCACCCGGAACTATCTCCGCCACCCCGAGGGCTCGGTGCTGGTCGAGTTCGGCGATACCAAGGTCATCTGCACCGCGTCGGTCGAGGACAAGGTGCCGCCCTTCCTCAAGGGGCAGGGCAAGGGTTGGGTCACCGCTGAGTACGGCATGCTCCCGCGTTCGACCAACACGCGCATGTCGCGCGAGCGCGGCGGCCCGAGCGGCCGGTCGCAGGAGATCCAGCGGCTGGTCGGGCGCTCCCTGCGCTCGGTGGTGGAGATGGCCAAGATGAGTGAGCGCACCGTGTGGGTGGACTGCGACGTGATCCAGGCCGACGGCGGCACCCGCACCGCCGCCATCACCGGCGCGTTCGTGGCGGTCGCGGACGCGCTCGGCGGGCTGGTGAAGACCGGCGCGCTCGCCGGCTCGCCGATCCGGGACTGCGTCGCCGCGATCAGCGTGGGTATGGTCGGGAATCGTCCTGTGGTCGATCTCAACTACGCCGAGGATTCCACCGCCGAGGTCGACATGAACGTGGTCATGACCGGCGCCGGCGCCTTCGTCGAGGTGCAGGGCACCGCCGAGCAGACGCCCTTTCCCAAGGCGCGGCTCGACGAGCTGCTGGCCCTCGCCGGCGACGCCATCGCCCGGCTGGTCGGGCTGCAGCGCCGCGCCCTCGAGGCGCGTGGCGACCAGCGTTTCACCCTCTGATCCGCCACTGGTCCTGGCCACGGCCAACCGGGCCAAAGGCCGGGAGCTGGCGCAGCTCCTCGCCGGCCTACCCTATCGCATTCGGGACCTGTCCGAGTTCCCCACCGTGGTCCTGCCGCCCGAGGGCGAGCAGTCCTACATCGAGAACGCGCTCGCCAAGGCCCGCGCGGTGACCGCGGCGACGGGGTCGGTGGCTCTCGGCGACGACTCGGGCATCGAGGTGGATGCCCTCGGCGGCCGGCCCGGCGTGCTCTCGGCGCGGTACGGCGGCGAGGCCCTCAGCGATCCCGACCGCAACGCGCTGATGCTGCGCGAGCTCGCGGGCGTGGCGCCCGCCCAGCGCACTGCACGCTACCGGGCTGTGATCGCGGTGACCGCGCCCGATGGCCGTGAAGCGGCCGTGGAGGGCACGGTGGAGGGATTCATCACGGAATCCCCACGAGGAACGGGCGGCTTCGGCTACGACCCGATCTTCTACTACCCGCCCTTCGGCCTCACGCTCGCCGAGGTCTCGTCGGTGGCCAAGCACGCGGTGAGCCACCGCGCCCGAGCCATGGCGCAGGCGCGCTCGCTGCTGCGGCGTTGGGCAAGCTGAACGGGGGTTGTTGTCGGTCCAGCGGCCCCCGCAAGGCCGGCACGCCCCCGCCCGGCCGCCCGACGGTGCCGAGCAGGAGCTGGAACATCGGCCTCGTCTCGCGGAGTTTTGAGCGATCCTTCGTAAGGAATTCGCGATCCTGCCTAGTGGCTTCAATGGAATCAAGAATTTCGGAGTTGGCCACGGTCTTGCGTTCTGGCTCGACATTGGAATTGTCGCGAGCGCCGAGCATTTTTGCCCAGGGTGGTGAGGCTGGAAGGCTAGCGAAGCCGTTTCGAGTTACCGACGCCCGACAAGTTCAGACTGGGGACCGCACCCCATGGAGGACATATGACCGCAACATACAAAGCAATCGAGGTCTCAAGGCCGGGAGAATTCTCACAGGTACAAAGGCCGCTTCTTGATCCCGGTCCCAATCAGGTACGCATTCGCGTCGCGGCCTGTGGGGTCTGCCACTCGGATTCTGGCACGGTGGAAGGCCTTTTTCCGATTAGCTGGCCGCGCGTGCCAGGGCATGAAGTGGTCGGGCGGATCGATGCCCTGGGCTCTGGTGTCCAGGGCTGGGCGGTTGGTCAGCGCGTGGGTGTCGGCTTCCTCGGAGGCTCTTGTGGTTATTGCGAATGCTGTCGAAATGGCGATCTCGTGAACTGTCGTAACCAGGGATTTACGGGCATTCATTCGGATGGCGGATATGCCGAGATGATGATCGCAAAGGCGAGCGGGCTCATGTCAATCCCTGATGACCTCTCGTCAGCCGAGGCGGCGCCACTGCTGTGCGCGGGGGTTACGACGTTCAGCGCACTGCGAAACTCACCGGCGAAGGCGGGCGATCTTGTCGCTGTGCTCGGCATCGGCGGCCTTGGTCATCTAGGTGTGCAATACGCCCGGCACATGGGATTCGAGGTGGCGGCGATCGCTCGTGGTGCCGGCACGGCGGAACTCGCCCAGAAGCTCGGTGCCCACCACTACATCGATAGTGCCGCTACCGATCCTGCTGTGGCCCTGCAAGCGCTCGGTGGCGCCAAGGTCATTCTGATAACAGCTTCCGGAGGCAAGACTATCGCCGCGACCTTCAAGGGCCTTCGTCCCGGCGGTGTCTCCATTGACCTCGGCGTCGGACCCGAGCCGATCGAGATCACGAGCACGGATCTGATATTCGGCGAGCGCAAAGTAGCAGGGTCACTGACAGGAAATCCAGCGACTGGTGACACAACGCTCCGATTCAGTGCGTTGGCCGGTATATCCGCGATGATTGAAACCGTCCCACTCCAGGAAGCTGCAGCCGCCTACGCGAAGATGATAGCCGGGAAGGCGCGCTTTCGAATGGTGCTGGGCATAGACAACGGGACTGGTCAGGGTACGACGATGAAGTGAAGTATCGCCCGTTCCCGCCTTCAACGTCGTCATGCAACGAGCCGCTCGGAGAATAGGTGGAAACGTGGTTGCAACTGGAACGCGGGTTCGTTGGTACGCCTGCTTCCGGCAGACGCGGTGATTCGTCATCATTACGAGAAACGTCCTGGTCCCGTAGCTCATCGGGCGCGCATTTCGGGCTGGGATTCGACCTGTAGTGGCTCGACGACGAATCCGGCCTCACGCCAGCCGTCGAGTCCTCCTTTGAGCGGATGGACATTCTTATAGCCGTGGCGGGCCAGCAGGAGCGCCCGTCGGGCGCTCGTCGCTTCCTTGGGCTCCGCGCAGTAGAACACCACCTCGCTGGTCTTGAGGATTAGCAGGCGGGGCTCGTCCAGCGCGGCGAGGGGAATCCAGCGGGCGCCCGGGACTCGGTACGGAATCGTCTCGATGTCCAGCGGAGTTCTCAAATCGAAGATCACCGGAGGATCACCGGCTTCCAACCGTCGCTTGAGCTCAATCGGCGTGATCCGGGCCTTCCGGAGATGACGGAGGAAGCGCTGCCGTCTCGCGAACTTATAGGCGAGGTAGACGACCATGGCCGCGGCGATGACGAGGACCAGCGGCGTCCCGAGGCGGCCGGCACCTGATGCGATGAGCACGATGACATCGGCACAAAGATAGCCGAGTGTCATCCAGGCTCCGGCCCAGAGCAACGCGCCAGCCGCGGCGTAGAGGAGGAAGCGGTCGAGCCGAATCGGAACCGCGCCGGCGAGGCCGGCGGCGAGTGGGTTCACGCCCGGCAGGAACTTCGCCAGGACGAGATACCGCAGTCGATGTGCGACGAATCGCTCCTTCGCGCGCCGGATGAGCGAGTCCGGGTCGAGTGAAAAACGGCACAGCAGCTCCAACACACGGGCGCCGTGGAAGCGGCCGAGCCAGTACCAGAGGAGGTCGGCGACAACCGTGGCCGCCATGGCGGCGGCAATCGCGACCGCCAAGTCCATCCGTCCCGCGCCGGAAAGGGCGCCCGCGCCGAGCAGCATCGGAACCGCCGGTGCCGGCGCTCCCGCCTGTACGGCAAAGGACCAGGCAAAGACGATCGCGGGACCGTACTGCGCCAGGAGATCAGCCGCGGAGGGCATTCGCGTGGTCTGCGCTCATTTCCGTCCGGACACCGCCTCGGGCGCTTCCTGGGGCGCCGGCAGACCCGGCGTCCACCACTTTGCCTCGAGATACCGCCGGAACGCGGCCAGCGCGCCGGGCCGGATGCGCGCCAGGGCCTCGCGCTCACGCTCGGTGAGCTCGAGGTTCGCCACTCGGGCCGCGACCACCGGATCGCTGAAGAACGCATCGCGAAAGGTGGCGTCGAGCACAAGCTTTCCCAGCGCCCGCTCCATGGCGGAACAGCTGCTGGTCGCGCTCATGTCGTCAAATCCTCCCGCCTCACGGAGACACCGGCGAAAGCCGGCCCGCATCGACCAGCCGGGTGCCGGCGCTCACGCGATTCACGGCGCGAGCAAGTTCGCGGTACAACGCGAGGCTTTCCGCGGGTATGGCTGCATTGGGGGCGTCCAGGTCGGCGCCGGCCGACTGCTCGAGAGCGAGCCCCGGGCCGTCGAGGTCGATCATCGTCTCAACGCCACCGGGTCGGATGCGGTCCGCAGCTCGGTCGAGAATGAGCGCCGCGTCCTGGTCAATCCGGCTCAGCGCCTCTCGCCCGAGTTCCGACGGCCCGGCCACCACCGCTCCCTGACGCGCGATCGCCAGCAAGACGAGGAACACGGTCTGGGCATCGGCGGTCAGCCGCTCGACGGTTTGGGCATCGGCGGCGGCCGCGCCCACCTCGAACTTGGACGACTCGATGAATCCTTGCACGTCGGCCACCTGCTGCGAGATCAGCTGCCGACGCGCATCGACGTCATCCGGTGATCGGGAGGCCACACGCGCGAACGCGGCGAGCGAGCGCAGGACGTCCGCCAGGCGGGCGTGCATTCGATCCGCGGCCCGCACCGGCCATAGGACGTGCTCCACCATGCCGAACACGATCAGTCCGAAAGCGACTCCGATCAGCCGGTCGCGAACGACGGTGGCGCTGACCGACGTCCCAAGGTGCTGCAGCGTCGCCTTGTAGAAGGCCAGGCCCGTTTGATATCCGCCGTAGGAAATGCGTGGCGAACCGAAGTTGATCCAGGCGGCCACCGCGGTGCCGCCGGCAAAGACGAGCCAGAAGCCTCCGACACCGTCGATGTTCGGGAACGCATAGATGAGTGCGAACAAGCCCATCACGCCGCCGACGGCCGCGCCGCCGAAGCGGAGCAGGCCTTTCTGATTGCTCGAGCCGATGGTCGACAGCGATACCACGAAGCAGGTGATCACGGAGGTGTAGATTTGCGGATAGTCGAACCCGACGAGCAGGATGTAGCAGATCAGCGCGGCCAGCGCGCCCTTGACGGCGAACTGCACGTACTCGGGATTCGTCATCGCGTCGGACACGAGGAGATGCGGCCCCTTCACTGTCTCTTTCGGTGAGCTCGGCGGCTCGAGGCGGCCGACGACCGAGAGCTGTTCGAGCGTGCGCTCAATATCGGCGAGCGGCGCCGGCACCGAGGCGGAATCAGCAGGTCCTGCGCGCGGCGCCGCCTCGGTCGGCTCGGGCCATGGGCGCTCGGCGAATGCCTGGCGCGCACGCACGCACGCATCTGCGACAAGCCGCAGCGAAACACGCAGCGACGCATACGACGTCGACGGCAGCACCATCCGCAGCGCAGCGACATCGGTCACGAGTCGATCGACGAGCGTAATGGTCGCCGCGAGCGTCTCATGCCGCTGCCGCACTCGAGCGTTCCCGATCGCAGCGCTTTTGAGCAGCGCAAGTGGTCGCGACATGCCCGCGGTCGCGAGCGCGCCGAGGGACACCGCGGGCGCCGGCGTGAGGTCGCCGGTACCGGTCAACGCCCGGAGCGTGTGCTCGACGGCGCGCAGCCTCGCGTCGAGCTCACGCTGCAGGAGCGTGAGCGGATCGCCGGGTGACAGCAGGAGCTGCACCCCGATGTTCACGGTGAGGCCGAGCGTGACGCACAGCCAGAGCCACAGGAGAAACTCCACGAGACCTTCCGGTCCCAGGGGCTGCACGTCTGGAAGCATCATGACGATCGCCGCCGGCAAGCCGATCGCCGAGCCGAGGGCGCCGACGACCAGCACGCGCTTGAGCCACAACCCGGCAAAGATGAGGCCGACGAAGCAGGCGATCCGGAGCCACGCGATATCGAGTACGACCAGCCAGGCCAACAATGCGGCGGCCAAGCCCACCGTGACCCCGGCCACGCCGAGGACCGACCCCAGCAGCGTTGCGGCGGTGTCTTCCTGGGTGATGAGGTACATCATGATCATCACGATGAGCGCGAGGGGGATGCGATGCGTCAGGATCGGGATGGTGGCGATCACGCAGGCGAGCGTGAGCCGGAACGTCGCGCCGCCACGCCCGGGCGTCGGCGCGAGCTCTCGACGCAGGAAGTCGATCAAGGCCGGTCACCTCACCGGCTCACGTTTCGGAGAGAGCCGTGAACCGTTGCCACCGCGGAGGCGCCGATGCGGAAGGATTCGTTGGGGTCGTCGACCTTGATGCGAACCGGAAAGCGCGCCGCCAATCGGATCCAGTCGAGCGAGCGCTCGACTTGCGGCAATCCGTTCACGCTGGTTCCGTTCTGGGGTGCCACCGCCCAGCCGAGGCCGACGACGGTGCCGTGGAAGTGCCGGCCGGGGTTGGATTGGAGATAGAGATCGACGGGCGCCCCGTCGGGAATGTGGCGCAGCTGGGTTTCGCGGAAGTTGGCCATCACGTACCACGTGCCGCTGTCGACGAGGGTGAAGACTTCCACCCCGGTCCGCGCGAACGCGCCCGTCGAGATGTTGAGATTGACGACCCGCCCGGTGAACGGCGCCCGGACCTGGGTGTACTCGAGATCGAGCTCGGCGGAGTGAACCGCCGCCTCGGCCGCCGCGATGCGGGCATTCATGTTCGCCAGCTGACCGATGGAGTCCTCCGCCTTGGCTCGGTCGCTCTTGGATTGACGGAGCGCGGCTTCGGTGGCGACGTGCTGAGCCCGCGTGGCCTTCAGGGTCGCCACGGCGGCCTGCTTTTTTGCGCGGGCCTCATCGAGCGCGGCGTCGGTGGCCAGCACGGAGGTCCGCGCCTGCTCGGCCGCCATGGCCGCCGAGACTCGCTTGGTGCGCGCGTCCTCGACTTTGTCCTCGGTGACGAATTTCTCGGGCAGCAGCTGCTCGACCCGCGCGAGGTAGTCCTCGGCGTACTTCAGATCCGACTTGGTGCGATAGAGCGCTGCCTCCGATGCGACGCGCTGCGCCTGCAGACGCGCGATCTCGGCATCGGCGGCCACCGGATCGGATTCGCGGCGTACGACGTCGGCCGCCGACGCATCCAGCTGCGCGCTCGCCTTCGCGACGCCGGCCTCGGCGGTGGACAGACCGTTGCGCAGGCCCTCGACGTCCTTGCCCGTCAGGCCCAGGTTCGCCCGCGCGCGCGCGACCGCGATCTCGTACGGCCGCGGATCGACGACGAACAGGAGGTCGCCCTCCCGGACCAGCTGATTGTCCCGGACTCGAAGATCGACGATGTGGCCGCTCACTTGAGGCGCGATGCCCACGAAGTTGGCGCGCACGGTCGCGTCGTCGGTCTGGGGCCGCGTCTCCCACTGCAGCAAGGTGACGATGACCGCCACGATAGCACCGGCGACGATCGCAGCGCCGATGAGACGCCCGACGAGGCGCCGAGTCGCGGAATCTTCGGGTTCGACGCGCGGGGGCATCGGGCTAGACCCGGAAGAACGTCACCCACAGAACCAGGGTGACGAGGATGGCGAGGCTCGGGTAGACGAGCGCTCGCGGGCCGAGGTATGGATCCACGTCGATGCGAACGAACAGCCAGCGCGCGATGAGCGCGACAACGATCCCGATCGCGGCGCATAGCATCCACGACGGGAAGAACGAGCCGATGACGTTGATCTGAGGTCCCAAGGTCGGCGCCCCCCTACCTGGACGCAGTGCCGACGTCCGGAACGTCGCCGGTGGTGAACGCGAGGGCCGCCGAAGCGTCGAGCAGCTGGACTTTGGTGTCGAGCTCAACGTATCGGGCCCGGCTCAGCTCGCGCCGGGCCGTGAGCAGGTCGGTCAGCGTGCCCAGCCCCACGCGATACGACTTGAGCGCGTCGTCGTACGACTGCTGCGAGGCGTCAAGCAGCGCGGCCGCGACGTCGAGCCGCCGGAAGGCGAGCCTGACGTCGGTGTACGCCTTCCAGACTTCGCTGACCGCGCGGTCGCGCGTGGCCGTGATCTCGTCCTGCGCGGTGCGACGCTCCGATTCGGCGATCTCGACCCGGCGCCGGCGCGCTCCGCCGTCGAAGATCTCCCATTCCAGGGACAGGCCGATTCCATAGTCGGGTTGGGTCGCGCCGAACCAGCCGGTCGACTTGCCGTCGGCGGTGATCCGCGCCTTGCCCAGGATCGTGCCGACATCACCGTGCAGTGAGAGTGTCGGCCAGTACGCGGCGCGGGCCCGCCTCAGCTCCGCCTCGGCCGCGCGGAGGGCCGCAACCCGCGCGATGAGGTCGGGGCGCTTTTCGAGGGCACGGTCGATCGTCTTCTCGACGGTATCTTGAAGCTCGCCCGGCGGGGGCAGGGCCGAGAAATCGACCAGTTGGATCGGGGTCGTCGGCGTGATTCCGACACTCTCGGCGAGCGTCACCTGCGCATCTCGCTCCTTCTCGAGCACCGCCTCCAGATCGAAGGCGGCCTGCGCGGTTTGCTGCCGCGCATTTGCCAGCTCGGGACGCGTGCCGAGCCCGCTCTGCAGTCGCCGCTCCGCCGCGTCCTCCACCGTGCGCGCAGTATCCAGTGAGCTCTGCGCGACCGCGATCCGGGCGCGGACGCTCGTGAGACCATAGAATGCGCGCTGCACGGCGAACGCGATCTGTTGGTGCTTGCGATTGAAGCCGAGGTTCGCGGCCAGCAGCCGCTCTTTGGCGGCGTCGCGAGCGTTGCCGCGCCGGCCGAAGTCGATCAGCAGCCAGCGCAGGTTCAAGGCGGGCACCGCCTGAAGCAGCTCGAAGCGGAAGAAGCCGTCGGTAACCAGGTTCCGGGGGATGGAGACACCCACGCTCCGATAGCCGCCGAGAGCGGAGATCGCCAGCACGGGAAAGTATTCGCTTTCGGCGAGCCCGACCGCTAGCGCGGATCGACGGGCCGCCTCCCAGGCGACGCGGGTCTCGGGATTCACCCGCTGGGCGAGATCGATGAGCTCGGGCAGCTCGTACCGCTTGTTCGGATCGATGCGGGAAGCCTCGGTCTGCTTGAGCACTCGGGTATAGTCGCCGAGGGCGGGCGCTTGCCAATACGCGCCGGGCGCCGGCGCGACCTGACGGCGATACCGCTCCGGGATGCCGTTGGGGGGCGGTGATTCGGAGCGCGACTCCTGTCCCCACGCGCACTGCACGCTCCCGGCGAGCAACATGACGCCGACGGTCGCCGCCACGCGTGTCGCGGTCCGGGTCATCGTCGCCTCTAGCGGCTCTCGTTCTCGGCCGCGATCCAGCTGCGCACGTACTCGGGACAGTTGACGAGCTCGGTGCCCGCCATTTCGACGCACGCGAGGAACTGCACCGCGGCTCGATCGACGAGCGTAACGTCCTTCAGGTCGAGAACAATGCGGCCCGGCGCTGCGCTCGAGAGCAGCTCCTCCAGTCGCGTTGCATGCTCGGTGTCGAGTACGCCGCTCAGGGCGAAGACGTTCGCACCGGGCTGCACCGAGTGGTGGATTCTATAGCTCACGTGCGTCCTCTCTTGGGATCGCCCGAGAGAGCAACCCGGGGGCCAAGTGCAAATGCTCGGTTCTATTGCGGGTCGGGGGTGCGGTCGCGAATTTCTTGCGAAAGGCCGCGACTTTCCTCCCGGATCAGTGCCGCTCATTGCTTCCCGTGGGCCGAGGGGGCGCCCGCCCCCGGGATCACCAGTGCCGCCAGGATCACGCCGACGCCGATCAGCAGGGGGTCAGCGCGGCATCAGAGTCGACGGTACGGAACGGATCGAGCAACAGGCCCGCAAGCCGTAAACGCTGACCTCTAAAGACCGCGGCATCGCCCCAGATGCGAGTTCACGAATTTCTTGCGAGCGGTCGCGAAAAGCGATGAGAGACGAGGCGGCTGGCGTGGGGAGCAACCCGTCGCGCTTCAGCCGGTGGAGCGCCGAGCCGCCAATTCCACAGGCGGACGCGGGCGCGTGGCCTATCAGTGTTCTCGGCACCTTGCCTGGTGTAACGACGCCCACGGTCCGAGACTCTGAAGGCGGAGTGTTTCTCGAGCGGCCCGGGTCGTAACAGTTGCGGCACGTCCTTTGCCACTCAACCTGCGCTCGAGGACAGCATGACGCCCGTGCAGACCCCGAACATCTTCTCGCCGGTCTCGACGCCGGCCTTCCAGATCCGCGAATTGTCGTTCTTCGTTCTCGGTATCACCGCGGTGATCTTCGTCCTGGTCGCCGGCTTCGCGATCTACACGCTCATCCGGTTCGGCCGGCGCCCGGCGAACCCCGACCTCGAGCCCGCGCAGGTGTACGGCAGTACCCAGATCGAGCTGGCCTGGACGGTGGTGCCGGTCCTCATCGTCGTGGTGCTGTTCCTCGTGACCACCCGATACATCTGGGGGATCGAACGTCGGCCGCAGCCGCCGGACGCGCTCGAGGTCACCATCATCGGCAACCAGTGGTGGTGGGAGGTCCGCTACCCGAAGCTCGGCATCGTGACCGCGAACGAGATCCATGTTCCGGTCAGTGACGCGTCGAATCCCGCGCTGACGTTTCTCACCGTGAAATCGGTCGACGTGGCCCACAGCTTCTGGGTCCCACAGCTCGCGGGGAAGATGGACGCGATCCCGAACAAGACGAACCACGTCTGGATCGAGCCCCGGCAGGTGGGAACGTATGTCGGCCAGTGCGCGGAGTATTGCGGGCTCCAGCACGCGGTGATGCTCCTGGTCGTCGTCGTCCATCCGCAGGACGAGTTCCGGGCCTGGGTCGCCGCGCAACAGCGCCCGCCGGTGGAGCAGGCTACGGTAGCCGCCGGCCGTGAGCTCTTCTCTTCACTGGCCTGTATCAACTGCCATTCCGTCCGCGGAACGCAGGGCAATGGCGTGTTCGGCCCTGACCTGACCCATCTGATGAGTCGCTTCACCCTCGGCGCCGGCGCGGCGCGCAACACGCCCGAAAACCTTCGAGCGTGGGTCAAGGACCCGGGCGCGTTCAAGACCGGAGCCCTCATGCCGGCCATGAAGCTCGACGACACGCAGCTCGACCAGCTCGTCGCGTACCTCGTGACATTGAGGTGAACCCATGAGCAGCGTGCCGAGGGCCGTACCCATACCGCGCGACATCGCACCGGCGGCGGAGCCGCCCGGGGTCCTGGCGATCCTGCACGAGTGGGTCGTCACGGTGGACCACAAGCGCCTCGGAATCATGTACGTGGTGGCCGGCCTCTTCTTCCTCGTCATCGGCGGCGTCGAAGCGGCGGTCATGCGGCTGCAGCTGGCCTGGTCTGGGCTCACCATCGTACCGGCCGACACGTTCAATCGGCTGTTCACGCTGCATGGCACGACCATGGTCTTCCTGTTCGGGATCCCCCTCGTCTTCGGCTTCGGCAACTATCTGGTCCCGCTGATGATCGGTGCCCGGGATCTCGCCTTTTCCCGGCTGAACGCGTTCGGATTCTGGCTGCTGCTCTTCGGCGGCCTGCTGCTGTACTTCAGCTTCCTCGGCGGCGACGGGCTCTACGGCGCCGGCTCGGCGCCCGCGGTGGGCTGGTTCGCCTACGCGCCGCTGACGGAACGCGCATTCACGCCGGGAAACGCCACCGACTACTGGAACCTCTCCATCCTCGTCACCGGCTTCGGGACGATCGCGACCGCGATCAACCTCATCGCGACGATCGCCACCATGCGGGCGCCCGGCATGACCCTGGGCCGGATGCCGATCTACGTATGGATCATGCTGACCGTCTCCGCGATGACGATCTTGATCCTGCCGCCGCTCTCGGCCGCCCAGATCATGCTGCTCCTCGACCGGTTCCTGGGCGCCCACTATTTCGACACGCAGGCGGGTGGCTCCGCCATCCTCTGGCAGCACTTCTTCTGGTTCTTCGGCCACCCCGAGGTCTATATTTTGATGTTGCCGGGATTCGGATTCGCCTCCGAGATCATCCCGGTGTTCTCGCGGAAGGTCATCTTCGGCTACGCCACCCTGGTCGCGGCCACCGTGGGGATCGGCGCCGTCTCCATGAGCGTGTGGGCCCATCACATGTTCACGGTGGGCATGGGCGGCATGCTGGATTCGTTCTTCGCCGCGTCGTCGATGCTGGTCGGCGTCCCGACGGGCGTGAAGATCTTCAACTGGCTGGCCACGCTCTACGGGGGCAAGCTGCGATTCCGGACACCCCTGCTCTTCTGCTGCGCCTTCCTGTTCCAGTTCCTCTGCGCGGGCCTGACCGGCATCATGTTGGCCGTCGCGCCGTTCGACTGGCAGCTCACCGATTCGTATTTCGTCGTCGCGCACTTCCACTTCGTCCTGTTGGGCGGGCTGCTCTTCACCATCTTCGCTGCGATCTACTACTGGTTCCCCAAGGTGACCGGCCGGATGCTGAGCGAGCGGCTGGGGCGGTGGCACTTCTGGCTCCTCGTCGTCGGGTTCAACGTCACCTTCGTGACGATGCACTTCCCGGGAGTCCTTGGCATGCCCCGGCGGATCTATACGTACCCGGCCGACCGCGGCTGGGACCTGTTGAACCTCGTCACGACGCTGGGCGTTCCCCTGCAGATGCTGGCGGTGCTGATCTTCGTCGTCAACGTCGTGTACTCGTTGCGTCACGGGGATGTCGCCGGGGACAACCCGTGGGAGGCCTGGACGCTCGAGTGGGCCACGCCGTCTCCGCCGCCCGCGTACAACTTCGCGACGGTGCCCGTCGTGACCAGCCGGCGGCCGCTCTGGGATGTCCAGCATCCCGACGACCCGGACGGGCCCCATGAATAGCGCGGGATCCCGGGGGCGCGCTGGCATGATCGGGTTCCTCGTGGCCGAGGCATCCCTCTTCGCCGTCTTCGTGGTCGCCTATCTCTTCTATCTGGGCAAGAGCCTGACCGGCCCGTCTCCGAAAGAGGTGCTCGACCTGCCGATCCTCGGTACGGTGTGCCTCCTGTCCAGCAGCGTCAGCGTCGCGCTGGGGACGCGAGCGCTCGCCACCGGCCGCATCGCGCGCGCTGGTTGGTGGCTGTTCGTCACCGTCGTCCTCGGCCTCGCGTTCTTGAGGGGCACGGCGGCGGAGTGGCACCGGCTGATCGTGGAGCGAGGCCTCACCATCTCGACGAATCTCTTCGGGTCGACGTTCTATCCGCTGGTAGGCCTTCACGCCTCCCACGTGATCGTCGGGCTCATCATGCTGAGCCTGTGTGTGGCCTTCGCGTGGTCGGGAGCACTCAAAACCGTCCACGCCGAGCGCGTCGAGCTCGTCTCCTGGTACTGGCACTTCGTGGACGGCGTGTGGGTCGTCGTCTTCACCGTCGTGTACGTGGTGGGACGATGAGCCAGCGAGGAGAGGCCGTGGTCGCGGTGGTGCCGAGAGATCGGTACCGGCTGGTGCTCGACCTCATCGCGCTCGCGAAGCCGCGCGTCTTGCTCATGGTTCTCGCGACCACGCTCGTGGGGTATTTCGTGGCGCGCCCTGGAGTGGCGGACTACGTTCGGATCGCGCACTTGCTGTTCGGGACCCTCCTGGCCGGCGGAGGTACCCTCGCGCTGAACCAGTACGTGGAGCGCGACGTCGACGGGCGGATGGAGCGGACGAAGCATCGTCCGTTGCCGGACGGTCGGGTCCAGCCGCTGGAGGCGCTTCTGTTCGCGAGCGGGCTCACGTGTCTCGGGGTCGCCTACCTCGCCGCGAGCGTCGGGGGTGCCGTTGCCCTCCTGACCCTGAGCACCACCGTCCTCTATATCGGCGCCTACACGCCGCTCAAGACGCGTAGCGCGTCATGCATGCTGGTCGGCGCGGTCCCCGGCGCATTGCCCCCGGTCACGGGTTGGGTCGCGGCTCGCGGTGAGTTTGGTCTCGGCGCCGCGGTGCTGTTCGGAATCTTGTTCCTGTGGCAGCTTCCTCATACGCTGGCGATCGCGCGCCTCTATGCCGACGACTACGCGCGGGCGGGCGTGCGCGTGCTCACCGTCGCCGATTCGGACGGGACGCTGGCGGAGCGCCAGATCGTGTCATCCACGCTGAGCCTTGTGGCGGTCACCCTGCTCCCGACCGTCCTCGGGATCAGCGGCATCGCGTACTTCGTGGTCGCGTGCGCGCTCGGGTTTGGGTTCTTCGGCGCCGGCCTCGCGCACGCGAGGACCCGTTCGACCGCCTCGGCGCGGCGGGTCCTGGTGGTTTCGCTGATGTATCTCCCGCTGCTCCTCGCGGTCCTGGCGTTCGACCGGCCATGACGGAATCAACGGAACGCGATCGCATCGCGCTGCCCGCGCCCACCGTGTGGCCGATGGTCGTCGCGCTCGGCGTCACGCTCGGATTCGGCGGGCTCGTGACCCACCTCGTAGTCAGTGTGGTTGGTGTGGTGCTGGCCCTGGTCGGTGGTGTGGGGTGGTGGCGGTGTGTGCTGCCGGAGGCTCAGGTGGAGTATGTGCCGGTCGTACCGGCCCCGAGCGGACCACCACCCGTGGTGGCGCCGAGCCGAGGCGTCGAACGCTTTTCGTTCGGCGAGGATCTACATCGGTTGCGGTTGCCGGTCGAAGTGCCTCCACTCTCGGCGGGCGTGAGGGGCGGGCTCGTCGGCGGGGTGGCGATGGCGCTGTGCGCAGGGCTCTACGGCCTCGTCGTGCAGCGCAGTCTCTGGTATCCACTCAATCTGCTCGCCGCCGTGGCGCTGCCGCACATGGCGGACGCAGACGTGCCGACGCTGCGGGCCTTCGATGGCCTCGCGTTTGTCGTCGGGATCGTGTCGCACGCGTTGATCTCGATGCTGGTCGGGGCGCTCTACGCCGCCATTCTGCCCCTGCTTCCCCGGCGCCATCTGCTCTGGGGCGGTCTGCTCGCCCCGCTGCTCTGGAGCGGCTTTCTGTGGGCGTTCCTGGGGGTGATCAATCCCGCCCTGAATGCGCGGGTCGCGTGGACGTGGTTCGTCGCGTCGCAGATCGCGTTCGGCCTCGCGGCCGGCTACGTCGTCGCGCGGACGACGCCGGTGGCGACGGCGCAGACACGGTTCGTCGACCGGGCGCGGGTCGAAGCTACCGGCCGAGGTCGGCGATGACACGCACGATCGCGGTAATCTTCGTGGCCGGTCTGACCCTTACCGGGTGCGACGAGTTGCCGGGCCGGCCGCGGCCCGACGCACGCGAGCTCGCGCCCACCGAGATCACGGCGTTCGCGCCGCTCTATGCGCGGAATTGCGCCGGTTGCCACGGGCAGACCGGCCGCCTCGGGGCGGCGCGTCCGCTGAACGACCCGGTCTATCTCGCGGTGGTGCCACCCGAGCGGGTGCGCCAGGTGGTTGCGACCGGCGTCCCGGGCACGGCGCAGCCGGCGTTCGCGATCGCCGCCGGCGGCCCGCTGACGGATCAGCAAATCGACGTCCTGGTTCAGGGGATCAAGGAGCAGTGGCGCCGACCCGACGTCCTCGCGGATTACCAGGCGCCTCCCTACGCCGCACCAGCGCCGCCGGGCAGCGCGGCCAATGCCGAGCGTGGTCGGGCTGTCTTTGCGGGCGCGTGCGCGGGGTGTCATGGCCAGGACGGTCGCGGGGCTCCGAAGGGCGGAGCGGTCACCGACCCGTCGTACCTTGCCCTTGTCAGCGATCAGCATCTGAGGACCACGGTGATCGCAGGACGCGCCGATCTTGGAATGCCGGACTGGCGCCTCGATGGCGCCACCGCGCCGTTGACACCGCAACAGGTCTCGGACGTCGTCGCCTGGCTCGCCTCCCAACGGCGGCCGGTGCCGGGGAGGCTGCCATGACGGGGATGTCGCCTTCGCGCAGGGGCTTCTTGTGGAGACTCGGGGTGGGTCTCAACGTGCTCGGGGCCGCGCTGGTCGGCATCCCGGTGGTGGGATACATCTTCGGAGCCACTCGCCGGGGTCCGGATGGACAGTCACAGTCGTGGATCCAGCTGGGTCCGGTGGATCGATTCCCCGCCGGCCAGACGCGGCTGGCCACTTACGAGAATCCGGTCCGCGTCGCCTGGGACGGCGCGACCGCCAAGGTCGCCTGTTGGGTTCGCCGCATCGAGGGTGAGCGATTTCAGGTGTTCGCGGTGAACTGCGCGCACCTGGGATGTCCGGTGCGTTGGTTCCCGCAGTCGCGCCTGTTCATGTGCCCGTGCCACGGCGGCGCCTACTACGAGGATGGCTCTCGCGCGTCCGGGCCGCCTCCCCGTGGGCTGTTCGAATACGAGTACCGCGTCCAGAACGGTGCGCTCTGGGTGCGCGGCGGACAGCTGCCGACGCTCTCGAGACCGGTGTGAGCGGAAACGGATTCGCGGCCATGCGTTCGACGCTGCGATGGCTCGAGGAGCGAGCGGGACTCGGCGGGGCGGTGGCCCCGGTGCTCGAGCACCCGGTCCCGCGCAGCACGGCGAGCTGGTGGTACGTCTTCGGCAGCGCGACGCTGGCCCTGTTCGTCTTGCAGATCGCGACCGGAATCTGTCTCGCCCTCGTCTACGTGCCGTCCGCCGACGGCGCCTATCAGAGCCTGCTGTACCTGAACTTTCAGGCCCCGTTCGGATGGTTCCTGCGCGGCGTCCACTTCTGGGGCTCCAACGCGATGGTCGCAATCATGACGCTGCACATGATCCAGGTCTTTCTGTGGGGAGCCCACAAGTACCCCCGGGAGCTCACGTGGATCGTCGGCGTCTTCCTGTTCCTGTGCACGCTCGGCATGGCGTTCACTGGGCAGATCCTCCGCTGGGATCAAGACGCGTACTGGGGGCTCGGCATCGGGGCGTCGATCGCGTCCCGCGCCCCCGGCGTCGGTGACATGCTGGTTCAGGTGTTGCTCGGCGGGCCGATCATCGCGGGGCGCACGCTGTCCCGGTTCTTCGCGGTCCACGTCTTCCTCGTCCCCGGGATTCTCATCGGCATGATCGGGCTGCATCTGTGGCTCGTGCTCCGGATCGGCATCAACGAATGGCCGATGCCGGGTCGCGTCGTGAGCCGGGAGACGTACCGGCGCCGCTACGAGGAAGAAGTCCACCAGGACGGGGTCGCGTTCTTCCCGCACGCGGCTCGGAAGGACATGGTCGCGTGCGGCATCGTCATCCTGGCCGTCGTGCTCTGCGCGGTGGTGTTCGGGCCCTTTGGGCCACACGGGGTCCCGGATCCCACCCTGATCGACGCGGCGCCGAAGCCGGACTTCTACTTCCTCGCCCTGTACTCGTTGTTCGCGCTGCTGCCGCCGTGGACGGAAACGGTGGTCATTCTCGTTGGTCCGGTGGTGGCGATCGCGGCGCTATTCCTGGTGCCATTGCTCGCCGGCACTGGAGAAAAGAGCTGGAAGCGTCGTCCGGTGTCCGTACTGGCAGTGCTCGTGATCGTCCTCACGATGGCGACGCTTGCCGGCCTCGGGGTGACGGTCCCGTGGTCGCCGAAGATGGAGGCGTGGACGGCGGCCGCGACGCCGGTCCGCTACGTCAGGGGCCGCACGCCGCTCGAGCTGCAGGGCGCGCTGGTGCTCCAGAACAAGCAGTGCCGCACCTGCCACAGCCTCGGTGGTGAGGGCGGCAAGCGCGGTCCTGCGCTCGACGGCATCGCGACGCGCCAGACGCGCGATCAGCTGATTCGCCAGGTGCTGCAGGGCGGTGGCAACATGCCGGCGTACGGCAAGAATCTGAGCCCGGCCGAAGTGAACGCGCTCGTCGCGTTCATGCAGACCCTGCGGCCATGAGCCATCCCGTACCGGGCCTTCATCCCTTCGCATGGCCGGTCGAGCCGTCGGTCGGGATCCCGGCCCTGATCACGGGGGCCGTGTATCTGCGCGGCTGGAGTCGGCTGCGTCGGCGCGTTCCGAACCGGTTGCAGGGCCGACACGCCGTCTTCTTCACCGCGGGACTCGCGGTACTGGTGCTAGCGGTCGCGCGCCCGGTGGAGGTGCTCGCCGAGCGATGGCTGTCCGCGCACATGGTCCAGCACATGCTCCTCATGGTGGTGGTCGCACCGCTGTTGTGGATCGGCGCGCCAGTGGCTCCACTGCTGGTCGGCTTGCCCCGGCCGATCCGGCGCGTCGTGTTGAGGCTCGCGAACAGTCCGACGGGTCGAGCGCTGATGCGCTGGATTCTGCATCCGAGCGTCGGCTGGGTCGCGTTCGCCCTCGGCTTCTGGGTCTGGCACGCACCGGCGCTCTACGACCTCGCCGTCGAGTCGCACCTGTGGCACCACGTCGAGCACGCGTGCTTCCTCGGCACCGCCCTGCTGTTCTGGCGACCGGTGATCCTCCCGTGGCCGACCCGAGCGACTTGGGCGCGGTGGACGATGATTCCTTACCTGGGCCTCGCGATGTTCCAGAGCATGCCGCTGGCTGCTATCCTGACGTTTTCCGATCGCCTGATCTACCGCGGATACTCCTCGCTCGACGATCAGGCGCTGGCCGGGGCCATCATGTGGCTTCCGGGGTCGTTTCCGATGCTGATCCCGCTTCTCCGGGTGGCGGTGGACCTGTCCGCGGGACGCGTGGGCATGGAGCGCAGTCATGTCTGAGACGGTGCCGCGCGTGGTGATCGTGGGCGGGGGCTTCGGCGGCCTGGGCGCCGCGAAGGCGCTTCGCAAGACCAATGCCGAGGTCATCGTCATCGACCGCCAGAATCACCACCTGTTTCAGCCGTTGCTGTACCAGGTGGCGACGGCGGTTCTCAGCCCGGGACAGATTGCGTCACCCATCCGGGAACTCCTGGGCAAACAACGCAACACGACCGTGCTCCTCGGAGAAGTGACCGGTGTCGACGTGGGGAGTCGGCGTGTCTTCGTCGACTCGGCTGACCGGACGGATGTCCCCATCGAGTACGACTATCTGATTCTCGCGATGGGCGCGAGCCACAGCTACTTCGGCCACGGCGAGTTCGAGCCGTTCGCACCGGGACTCAAGAGCCTCGCCGACGCGGTCTCGATCCGGAATCAGATCCTGGAGGCATTCGAGGAGGCGGAAGCGGAAGAGAACCCGACGCGTCACCGCGATCTCTTGACCTTCGTGCTCGTCGGTGCCGGGCCCACCGGCGTCGAGATGGCCGGGGCGATGGCCGTGCTCGTGCGCCAGTCGTTGCGATCGGAGTTTCGACGCATCGATCCGACGGCAGCTCGGATCATCCTCGTAGATGCGGGCCAGCGGGTCCTCGGCGCGTTTCCGGAGACGCTCGCCCTCGCGGCGACCCGGCGGCTCCAGAAGCTCGGCGTCGAGGTGAGGCTCGGTCATGCCGTGGACCACATCGACGCCGAGGGCGTGAGCGTGGCCGGCGAGCACATCTCCAGCAGGACCGTGATCTGGACGGCCGGCGTGGCGCCGTCGCCGGCGGGGAAGTGGCTCGGGGCGGCGACGGATCGCGCAGGACGGGTGCGCGTGCAGCCGGATCTGACCGTGAGCGGCCTTCCGGAGGTCTTCGTGGTCGGCGACACCGCGTCGCTCGATCAGGACGGTCACCCTCTGCCCGGCGTGGCGCAGGTTGCGATGCAGCAAGGGCGGTATGCGGCGACCCTGATTCGCCGACGGATCGGGGGGCAGCCGGCCTCGCGGCCGTTCCGCTACTTCGACAAAGGCAGCATGGCGGTCGTCGGCAAGGGGTTCGCCGTGCTGCACAGCGGGCGGGTGAGGCTCCACGGCCTCGTGGCCTGGATGGCGTGGGCGGCTGTGCACCTCGAATTCCTGGCGCAGGCAAGCCTTCGCGTCAGCGTCTTCGTGCAATGGGTGTGGATGTATCTGACGGGACATCGGGGCTCGCGGCTGATCGTGAATCACCACGTATCGAGATCTTGCGCGAAACCGGGGACCCCCGACGCGGCGTCCGAATCATTGGTACCGTCGAGCAGGGTGGCGGGAGGGCCCGTCGGATGAGCGACACGCTTCCGGTCGTATACCTCGCCCGGCACGGTGGCACCGCTTGGACCATGTCGCACCAGCACACGGGAGTGACCGATCTTCCGCTGACGTCGGAGGGCGAAGCCGAGGCCCGGCGGCTCGGAGCGCGGCTCGAAGGATTGACGTTCGCGGCGGTACTGACGAGCCCCCTGCAGCGCGCGGTCCGAACGTGTGAGCTGGCCGGCTTCGGCTCGGCGGCGGAAAGCGATGGCGATCTCGTCGAGTGGAACTACGGCGCGTACGAAGGTCGCACGAGCGCCGAGATCCACGCCGAGCGGCCCGACTGGCAGCTCTTCCGCGACGGCGCCCCGGGAGGGGAGTCGCCGGAGCAGATCGGAGCCCGGGCCGATCGGGTGATCCGTCGCGTGCGGGCCGTCGACGGCAACACCCTCCTGTTCTCGAGCGGTCACTTTCTGCGCGTGTTCGCGGCGCGCTGGCTCGGGCTCGAAGCGGGTGCGGGCAGGTACCTGTTCCTTGGCACCGCGACGCTCAGCGCACTCGGGTACGAGCACGATCGATCTGATCCGGTGATCCGCCTCTGGGACGAAAGCCCACACGAACCACCCGTCCGCCGCGCCCCGGCGCGCGCGCGTCGGGAGAGAGCACCGAGATGACTACACAGAACTCTTCGTCGGACACGATGGCGGCGCTGCGGCGGCAATACGCGTGCGGTCCGGTCGAGCTCACCGGAAGCCCGGACGCCCTCTACGAGCGGCACCTCTTCTTCGACAACGTGATCGACCCGGCAACGGCCGGCGCGCGCGAGCGCTACGAGGCCTTCGCCCGCTCGGTTCGCGACGTCCTGTCACAGCGGTGGGTGCGCACCGAGCAAACCTACGAGCGGGCGAATCCCAAACGAATCTACTACCTCTCGATGGAGTTTCTGATCGGCCGCTCGCTGGCCAACAACGTCACGAACCTGCTGCTCAGTCCGATCGTGGACGACGTGACCAGGCAGAAGGCGCTCGACTGGCTCGGGCTGCTCGAGCAGGAGCCCGACGCGGGGCTGGGCAACGGCGGCCTCGGACGGCTGGCCGCGTGCTTCCTCGATTCGATGGCGACCATGCAGCTTCCGGCGATGGGGTACGGGCTCCGCTACGAGTACGGCATGTTCCGGCAGTCCATCGAGCATGGTTGGCAGCTGGAGCAGCCCGACAATTGGCTGCGCCGTCCGGATCCCTGGGAGGTCATTCGGCCGGACGACAAGGTGGAAGTGAAGTTGGGCTGTTCCGTGGTGATGCGGAACGGAGAGCTGATCCTGATCCCCGGGCTCTCCTCGACATTGATCGGGATTCCGTACGATCGTCCCGTCGTCGGCTACGGCGGCAAGACGATCAACACGCTGCGGCTGTGGGCGGCGTCCGCGCCGTACTACTTCAATTTCCAGGAGTTTAGCCACGGCGAGTTCGTGAGCGCCCTCGCGGGGACGCTGGCCGCGAAGTCGCTGACGCGGGTGCTCTATCCCGACGATTCCACCACGCGTGGCCAGCAGCTGCGGTTCGTGCAGGAGTACTTTCTCGTGGCCTGCTCGCTGGCCGATCTCATCCGACGATTTCGCCGCGGCAACTCGGAGTGGATGCTGCTGCCCGAGCGGGCCGCGATCCAGCTCAACGATACGCACCCGGCGCTCGCGGTTCCCGAGCTGCTGAGGATCCTGCTGGACGAGGCGCATCTCGGCTGGGACGAGGCCTGGGATCTCACCCGGCGGACGCTCGCCTACACCAACCACACGCTGCTGCCCGAGGCCCTCGAGAAATGGCCGCTCGCCTGGTTCGAGGCCCTGCTGCCGCGGCACCTGGAGCTCGTGTACGAGATCAACAAGCGCCTGCTCGCCGACGTCAGCCGCCGGTTCCCCGGCGACGAGAGCCGGCTCTCGCGGACGAGCCTGATCGAGGAAGGCCCCGAGAAGCACGTGCGCATGGCGAACCTCGCCATCGTCGGCTCGCACAGCACGAACGGCGTCGCCGCGATCCACTCGGGACTGCTGCGCTCCACCACGGTCAAGGAGCTCGCCGAGATGTTCCCCGAACGCTTCAGCAACAAGACCAACGGGGTCACGCCGCGCCGTTGGCTGCGGCTGGCGAATCCGGCACTGGCGCGCATCATCACTCAGGCGATCGGCGACGGCTGGATCACCGACCTCGGCGAGCTGAGGAAGCTCAAGCGCTCCGCGGACGACCGGACCTTCCGGGATGGATTCCTCGCCGCAAAGCGCTCCGCCAAGGCGGCGTTCGCGGACTGGCTCCGCGCGTCCTCCGGCGTCACCGTGGATCCGGACACCATGTTCGACAGCCAGGTCAAGCGCATTCACGAGTACAAGCGGCAGCTGCTGAACGCGCTGCGCATCGTGGTGCTCTACAACCGGCTGCGAAAGAACCCGAGGCTGCCGATGACGCCGCGGACGTTCTTATTCGCGGGCAAGGCGGCCGCCGCCTACCACCTGGCCAAGCTGATCATCAAGCTGCTGAACAACCTGGCCGAGACCATCGACGGCGACCCGATGGCGCGCGGGCGGCTCAAGATCGTGTTCCTGCCCGATTACAACGTGTCATTGGCGGAGCGCCTCATTCCGGCGAGCGACGTCTCGAACCAGATCTCGACGGCGGGCTACGAGGCCAGCGGCACCAGCAATATGAAGTTCATGATGAATGGCGCGCTGACGATCGGCACGCGCGACGGCGCGACCATCGAGATGGCGGAGGAAGCCGGCGAGGAGAACTTCTTCCTCTTCGGTCTCACCGCGGAGCAGGTGGCGGGCAGCCGCGGGTGGTACGACCCACACTGGCACTACGACAATCAGCCGGAGGTCCGGGAGGCGCTGGATCTGATCTTTTCCGATCACTTCAGCAGCAACGAGCCGGGCGTGTTTGCGCCATTGCGCGACACGCTGCTCACCCACGGCGACCACTACATGCACCTGGCCGACCTCGTGTCGTATCTCGAGGCCGACGCCGGACTCTGCACACTGTACGCGGACCGTGAAGCATGGGCCCGCAAGGCCATCCTGAACGTCGCCGGGTCGGGCAAGTTCTCGAGTGATCGCACGATCGCCGAGTACGCATCCGACATCTGGCACGTGAAGCCGTGCCCGGTGTCGTGATGGAGTCGGCGATGATCCACGACGCGAAGGAGGCCGAGGTGATTTCCCCGCTGGCCGGCAAGCCGGCGCCGCCGTCGATGCTGGTCGACCTGAGCCGGCTCGAGCGCGAATACTACGATCGCAAGCCGGAGATGGACGACCCCACGCAGGTCGTGGCCTTCGGGACGAGCGGTCATCGCGGCTCGCCGTTCCGGGGCTCGTTCACCGACGCCCATATCGCCGCGATCACGCAGGCCATTTGCGACTACCGCCGTGGCCGGCGCATCGACGGCCCGCTGTACATGGGAAAGGACACGCACGCCCTCTCCGAGCCCGCCCAGCGCAGCGCCCTCGAAGTGCTGGCCGCGAACGGGGTCGAGGCGATCATTCAACGTGACGGCGGCGTCACCCCGACGCCGGTGATCTCGCGCGCGATCCTGGTCTACAACCGCGACCGCG
>JACXTT010002637.1_pt1 | contig 28253 bp, 24 predicted proteins | sample 9270951 | NCBI WGS metagenome assembly JACXTT01 (sample SAMN15532306, study PRJNA645909) | rock metagenome | isolation source: weathered quartz diorite | place: Puerto Rico | collected 2017-06-21 | reverse complement strand
GAACTCGCTCATAACTGACATGTCCGAAACGGCCGATCAAATACTTCAACAATTCGATTTCAAGATCGTTGCGAGGAGCGAAGTCGCCATGACCGCCTTCGGAGGCAACTGGCTCATATTGGCCGTCCTTCCCATGCAGGATGGCTTCACCCAATCCTGTTCCCGCCGCAATAAGGGCGGCGTTACCTCGCGTTGCCGGAGCACCGGTATTAAGCGTGACGAGTTCGTCTTGATTCAACAATGAAACACCATGCCCAGTCGATTCCAAATCATTGATGAGCCTGACTGCGTCGGTGCCGATGGCCTTTCTAATTGCCGCCGTTGTAATAGTCCATGGAAGATTGGGCGTTTGGCAGCTTCCATCGATGATAGGGCCGGCAATTCCGAAGCAGGCTCGCGCGATTTTGCCCGCGGTTGCTGCCCGTCCGAGGAAGTTGCCGATGATATCTTCGAGCGCTGCGAAATCTTTGCTGGGAAAACTCTGCTCGACAACAGGAGTTCGAAGATCGTCTTCTCGAAACAAGCCCAAGTTACTTTTCGTCCCTCCGACATCACCAGCCAAAATCACGATTCGTCTCCTTTTCAGATCGCGCGAGTCTAGTTGAAAACCGTCCTGGTTTCAAATTGACAGATTTCGATGGCACTGGCGGTCGCTCACACGATTTTGTAAAACGGAAAATCTACCCGGGTATCGTGTCACGAATATTTGTCGATGTTTGTCAGTCCATAAAATCAATCTTGTGTTAGCATCCCCGGCCAGCCCCAGAATTTTACCTTTCGGAGGAGTTGTGAAGAACGGTCAAATCAATCAACTCTGCATCAATACGATTCGCACTTTGTCCATGGACGCTGTTCAGCAAGCCAACTCTGGACACCCAGGGACTGCAATGGCAATGGCTCCCGTCGTGTACTCGTTGTGGAACGGGTTTCTACGATTCGACCCGGAGGATCCGATTTGGCCGAATCGGGATCGCTTCGTGCTTTCGATCGGTCACGCTTCGATGCTGTTGTATTCCATCCTCCATTTGACCGGCGTGAAAGCTGTGAATCCCCAATATGAAAGATTAGGTCAATTGTCCGTGGCGTTGGATGATATCAAGCGCTTCCGCCAGCTCGACAGCAAATGCGCGGGACATCCGGAGTATCGGTGGACGTCCGGTGTCGAAACAACTGGTGGTCCGCTAGGCCAAGGCGTCGCAACGAGCGTTGGGATGGCTATCGCTGCACGGTGGATGGCGAGCTACTTCAATCGCCCCGGCTTCGACATGATCGACTACAACGTCTACGCGTTGGCTGGTGATGGCTGCATGATGGAAGGCATCAGCCAGGAGGCTGCGTCCCTTGCAGGACATTTGAAACTCTCCAACCTGTGCTGGATTTACGACAACAACAAAATCACTATTGAGGGCCACACCGAATGGGCGTTTTCGGATGACATCGCCACCCGTTTTATCGGCAATGGATGGAATGTTCTTCGCGTGGGTGATGCCAACGATTTGGACATGCTTGCTCGCAACTTTAGAACGGTCCAAGCCACGAAGGATCGGCCGACGCTGATCATCGTTGACAGCCACATTGCTTATGGCGCTCCAAACAAGCAAGACACAAGCGCCGCTCACGGCGAACCTCTCGGCGAAGAAGAAATCCGCCTGACGAAAAAAAATTACGGGTGGCCTGAAGACGCGAAATTCCTGGTTCCCGATGGAGTCTATGATCATTTTCGCGAAAACATCGGAAAGCGCGGCGGCGACTTGCGCGCGACATGGATGACGAAGTTTGAGGAATACAAGAAACAGTATCCACAGCTCGCAGAGCACCTTTATAAGATGCAACATCGACAACTGCCCGAAGCGTGGGACAAAGATCTGCCCGTTTTCCCGGCCGATGCTAAAGGTGTGGCGGGCCGTGATGCTTCCGCGAAAGTCGAGAATGCGATTGCGAAGAATTTACCGTGGTTGATCGGAGGTTCGGCGGATCTGGCGCCGTCCACGAAGACGCGGCTCACTTTTGAAGGAGCGGGCGATTTTACTGCTTCCAGTCCTGGCGGAAGAAATCTACACTTTGGAATCCGCGAGCACTCGATGGCAGCGATTATGAATGGGCTCTCGCTATCCAAGGTTCGTCCGTTCGGATCCGGATTCCTGATTTTTAGCGATTACGCGCGACCCGCAATTCGATTGAGCGCTCTGATGGAATTGCCTGTGATTCACATATTTACGCACGATTCAATTGGTGTGGGTGAGGACGGTCCGACGCACCAGCCCGTCGAACAGCTCCTGTCGTTACGCGCTATCCCCGGACTGGTTACTTTGCGGCCGGGCGATGCCAACGAAACAGCTGAGGCATGGCGCTTCATTATCAAAGAGAAACATAAACCTGCTGTTCTCGTCTTGTCGCGCCAGGCTTTGCCTACCCTCGATCGAACCCGCTACGGGGCGGCTTCCGGCGTGACGAAGGGCGGTTACGTTCTTGCCGATGCGGATGACGGAAAACCGGCTGCAATCATGATCGCTACCGGCAGCGAAGTCGGTTTGTGTGTTGCCGTCCACGAGCAACTCCGTGCGGAAGGTATCAAGACGCGAGTTGTGAGCATGCCATCGTGGGAACTGTTCGATGAGCAGGACAAGGAATATCAGGATAGCGTTCTGCCGCCTGCCGTGAAAGCTCGCGTCGCCGTCGAACAAGCAAGCACCATGGGCTGGACGAGGTACGTGGGCACGTCCGGGACGATCATCGGTATGAATACGTTCGGCGCTTCCGCGCCGCTGAAAGAATTGCAGAAAAAATTTGGTTTTACGCCTGAAAAGGTTGTTAGTGCCGTTCGCGATCAGATCGCAAAGAACGGTTGAGCAAAAAGGAGTCATCAATGGCAAAGGCGGAGATAGCAACAACAAACCCTCTAAAAGAATTGAACAAATATGGGCAGTCCCCTTGGTTCGATTACATTCGTCGCAATTTGATCACGAGCGGCGAATTACGCCGGATGGTCGACGAGGACGGTTTGGGCGGAGTCACCTCGAACCCCGCAATTTTCGAGAAAGCAATCACGGGAAGTACGGACTACACCGAAGCACTTCGTGAGCTGGAAAAACGTAAGGAGATGGACGCAATGGCGCTTTACGAAGCCATTGCCATCCGTGACATTCAAGATGCAGCGGACGTGCTGCGAAAGCTGTACGACGCTACGAATTGCCGGGACGGCTATGTCAGTTTCGAGGTTTCTCCTTATCTAGCGCACGATACACAAGGGACAATCGAAGAAGCTCGACGTCTCTGGAAAGCCGTAGGGCGTGAGAACCTGATGGTCAAGGTGCCAGCTACACCGGAAGGCATCCCCGCGATCGAGCAGCTCATCGGTGAAGGGATCAATATCAATGTGACGCTGTTGTTTGCTCAAGAGATGTACGAGCGCGTGGCCCGGGCTTACATTGCCGGCGTTGAAAAACTCGCGGCTCGCGGGGGCAATACAAAAAAGATTGCCAGTGTTGCGAGCTTCTTTGTTAGCCGCATCGATTCCTCCATCGATGCCATCGCTAAAGCTCGGCTGAAGACATCCACGTCTGCCACTGAACGAGCACTTTTGCGCAGCATTACGGGTAAAGTTGCAATTGCAAATGCCAAATTAACCTACCAACGTTACAAAGAGATCTTCGCCGAGCCGCGATGGCAGAAGCTTGCCGCGAACGGCGCGCAAACCCAACGCGTTCTTTGGGCGAGCACCGGCACGAAAAATCCGGGTTACTCCGATGTGCTCTACGTTGACGAATTGATCGGCGCGGACACAGTGAACACCATCCCGCCATCGACCTTCGATGCTTTCCGCGATCACGGCAAACCTCGCGCGAGTCTAACCGAGGACCTCGAAGCGGCTCATGACACGATGGACACGCTCGAGCAGATCGGCATCTCCATGAAGCAAGTCACCGATGAACTCGTCGACCAGGCGGTGAAATTGTTTGTCGAAGCCTTCGACAAACTGCTGAGCACGGTGGACCGAAAATGCAAATTCGTTTCTGCTCAAGAACTGGACCCGCAGACCTACAGCGTCGGGGCCGATACGGCGAAAAACATCCAAACATCCTTTGAAGAGTGGAAACTCAGTGGGAAAGTCCGCAGGATGTGGGGACGCGATGCATCCGTTTGGACCCGGTCGGACGAAGGCAAGTGGCTCGGCTGGCTCGGCATCACGGAGGATCAGATCGCGCATGGCGAGCATCTCCGGCAACTGCGAGACGAAATGAAGTCAGAGAAGTTTAGTCATGTTCTGCTGCTCGGTATGGGCGGATCCAGCTTGTGTCCGGATGTGTTGAGAACGACGTTCGGAAAAATCGAAGGCTTCCCTGAGCTGCACGTGCTGGATTCGACTGATCCTGCGCAAATCCGCGCAGTGGAGCAAAAGGTGGATCTGGCGAATACCCTCTTCGTCGTTGCCAGTAAGTCCGGATCGACACTGGAACCCAACATCTTCAATCAATACTTCTTCGAGAGAGCCCGTCAGGTGTTAGGCCGTAATCCCGGCGATCGGTTCATCGCAATCACGGATCCGGGATCGAAGATGCAGGAAATTGCAGAAAGCCAAATGTTCCGCCACGTGCTGTTTGGTGTGCCTAGCATCGGGGGTCGCTATTCCGCTCTTTCGAACTTCGGCATGGTTCCGGCTGCACTGATGGGAATTGACGCCAATCGGTTTCTGGACATCGCAGACGAAATGGCGATTGCATGCTCGTCTTGCCCGCCGATCGAAAAGAATCCAGGCGTTGTGCTCGGAACCGTTTTGGGCGTGCTCGCAAATAAAGGACGCGACAAAGTTACTTTTATTACATCGCCGGGCATTCGCGACTTAGGCGCGTGGCTCGAGCAATTGCTTGCAGAATCTACAGGGAAAGATGGAAAGGGCCTGATCCCCGTAGATCGTGAGCCGGTTGGTCCTCCCGAAGTGTACGGTCAGGATCGCGTGTTCGCTTATGTCAGGCTGTCCACAGCGCCGGATGCAGAACAGGATCGGGCGGTGGATGCGTTGGCAGCCGCAGGACACCCGGTCGTGAGAATTCAGGTTTCAGATTCGTACCGTATAGGACAGGAGTTCTTCCGATGGGAAATCGCGACGGCTGTGGCTGGATCGATTATCGGTATTAATGCTTTCAATCAGCCGGATGTCGAAGCCAGCAAGATTGCGACGAAGAAACTGACGTCTGAATTTGAAAAGACAGGAGCATTGCCCGCGGAGGAACCCATTCCCGTCGATGAAGGTATCAAACTTTATGCCGATTCCGCGAATGCTTCAGCATTGAAATCGGCTGCAGGATCCAATCAAACGCTGAGTGGGTATCTTCGTGCCCATTTGAATACGATCAAGGCCGGCGATTATGCGGCACTGCTGGCTTATATCGAAATGAATCCGGCCAATGAAGCATCGCTTCAAGCAGCTCGACAATCCATTCGCGACACGAAGCGCGTCGCAACGTGTTTAGGATTTGGTCCGCGCTTCTTGCATTCGACTGGACAAGCGTATAAGGGTGGCCCCAACAGCGGTGTGTTCCTCCAAATCACTGCTGATGATCAAGCCGATATACCTGTCCCGGGACAGAAATACACATTTGGTGTGGTGAAGGCAGCTCAAGCACGCGGCGATTTCCAAGTACTCTCTGAGCGGAAACGCCGGGCGCTCCGGCTACATTTGACCGGCGGAGTGGGTGCCGGCCTTGAAAAATTGAACCGTGCAGTCCGTGAGGCACTGAAGTAGAGGAGAAAACATTATGCAACTTGGAATGATCGGTCTCGGAAGAATGGGGGCGAACATGGTGCGCCGCCTGATGGCGGGAAAGCATGAATGGGTTGTGTTCGATCTCAGCCAAGATAACGTCAAAGTACTTGCTGGAGAGGGTGCCACGGGTTCCAGTTCACTAGACGATTTCGTTCGCAAGCTGCGCAAGCCGCGGGCGGCTTGGGTCATGGTTCCGGCAGGCGGGCCAACCGAGAAGACCGTTATGGCGCTTGCGGAGCTGATGGAGTCGGGCGACACCATCATCGATGGTGGGAACTCGTACTTCAAAGACGACGTCAGGCGCGCGAAGGCCCTTAAGCAAAGGGGCATTCGTTACATGGATGTCGGAACAAGCGGTGGCATCTGGGGCGTCAAACGGGGCTACTGCATGATGATCGGCGGTGACCCCGAAACATTTCAGCAGTTGGAGCCTTTGTTCAAAACGTTAGCTCCCGGTCGCGGCGACACGGCGCCGAGTCCAGGACGCGAGAACATGAAAAGCACCGCCGATGATGGATATCTCCGTTGCGGGCCTCCCGGCGCGGGTCATTTCGTGAAAATGGTTCATAACGGCATCGAGTATGGCCTGATGCAAGCCTACGCGGAAGGTTTTGACATCTTCCGGAATGCGACATCCAAAGAGCTCGCTGAAGAGCACCGATTTGATTTGAATCTCCCCGATATCGCGGAAGTCTGGCGGCGCGGCAGTGTGGTTGGATCTTGGCTGCTCGATCTAACGGCGATGGCTCTTGCGGAAAATCCTTCGCTTTCGGATTATACGGGCTTTGTTCAGGATTCCGGCGAGGGACGTTGGACTATCATGGCCGCCATCGAAGAAGCTGTCCCGGCTGACGTGTTGACATCGAGTCTGTACACGCGGTTCCGATCGCGGCAAGAACACACGTTTGCCGAAAAAATGTTGTCCGCCATGAGAAAGAAATTTGGAGGCCATGTCGAGCGCGCAGCCGGCGGTTAGTCCGATGAGAACGAGCGCCAAGTTAGCTCCCGTTTCCGCTGTTCAACGAACGCTGGCAATCGATATCGGCGGCACAGGAATCAAAGTCATGCTTCTGGACGATACGGGGCAGTCGGTCAGCGAGCGGATACGAACCAAGACGCCACAGCCGGCGACGCCTAAGGCCGTTCTTCGTGCGATTTCGGGGCTCGCCAAGCAGTGTCCCGGCTTCGATCGGATTTCGGCCGGGTTTCCTGGTGTCGTACGCAATGGGATCGTTGAATCCGCGCCCAACTTGCATGCATCTTGGAAAGGTGTCGCGCTCGCCGACATGCTCAGCAGCGCGCTCAAGGCCCCTGCAAAGGTCGCCAATGATGCCGATATTCAGGGTTTTGGCGCGATTGAAGGAAAGGGAGTCGAGTTGGTAATTACGTTAGGAACGGGCGTCGGCTCGGCTCTCTTCGTTGACGGTAAACTCGTTCCGAACCTCGAAGCCGGACACCATCCATTGCGAAAAGGGAAAACCTACGAAGACTATCTCGGCGTCTCGGCCCTGAAAAGAAGCGGCAAGAAGAAATGGAATAAGAGACTGCGGCAAGCCATTCAAGAACTGGAAAAAATGTTCAACTACGACTGCCTCTACATCGGAGGCGGAAATGCCGACAAGATCGCCGGCAATCTGCCGGCGAACATCAAAACCGTTGACAATGTCGCGGGATTATTAGGTGGTACCGCCTTGTGGCGGAATGCCTCCGGAAATTGATTCGAAAGAGGAGAATCCACATGGCAACGACGAAAGAAGCGTTAGTAAATTTGCCAGAACTGACAAGACAGCCCGCAGGTCCGTGCCTGATGGTTATATTCGGGGCGGCTGGAGACCTGACTAAGCGGAAACTGGTTCCCGCGATTTACAACCTGGCGAAAGCGCAGTTGCTGCCGAAGGAATTTGCGGTTGTTGGAATTGCTCGCAATGAGATGACCACAGAAGTATTTCGGGAGAGCCTGTCGAAGGAGATCAATAGCTTCGCGACGGAACGCGTTGAGCCGGCCCTTTGGGACTGGCTTGTCAAAAGAATTTATTACATGCCTGGGACTTTCAACGATCCTGCGGCTTATCAAGGATTGAAAGATTTATTGGCGAAAGTCGATGAACAGTGCGGCACCGGAGGCAATTACCTTTATTACCTAGCGACAAGCCCCACGTTTTTCTCCGAGATCACACATCAGCTCGGTAGGGCGGGTTTGGTCACCGAAAACAGCGGCCAATGGCGGCGTGTCATTATCGAAAAGCCATTCGGCCGGGATTTGGATTCGGCGCGATCGTTGAATCTCGATATCGCGAAGACATTACGCGAGCGGCAGATTTTCCGAATCGACCATTACTTGGGAAAAGAAACAGTTCAGAACATCATGGTGTTCCGCTTTGGAAACAGCATTTTTGAACCGATTTGGAACCGCCGATATATTGATCACGTTCAGATTACTGTTGCCGAGACTGTTGGTGTCGAACAACGCGGACTCTACTATGAAGAGTCCGGGGCACTTCGCGACATGATCCCGAATCATATTTTCCAGTTGATTGCGCTGATCGCCATGGAGCCGCCCAGCTCCTTTGAAGCGGATGCGGTACGCGATGAAAAGGCAAAGGTCCTGCGTGCCATTACCCCGATTAATCCCGAAGACGTTCTGACGTCTGCCGTGCGCGGGCAATATGGCCGATCGTTAGACGGAGGCCAGCTACAGGGCTATCGTACCGAACCGAACGTTTCTCCGGAGTCCACGACGGAGACATACGCTGCGATGAAGGTCATGATCGATAACTGGAGATGGGCCGATGTACCGTTTTATATCCGCACCGGCAAGCGCATGGCGAAGCGCGTTACCGAGATTTCTATTCAATTTAAACGCGCACCCTTCCACCTCTTTCGCAAAACTTCAGTGGAGCAGCTGACGCCCAACCTGTTAGTGCTGCACATCCAGCCGGAGGAAGGAATCTCAATGCGCTTTGGGGCCAAAATTCCTGGTCCGACTGTTCGTATGGGCAGCGTGAACATGGATTTCAAATACTCCGACCATTTCGGAACCACGCCAAGCACCGGCTATGAAACACTCCTGCATGATTGTATGAAAGACGACGCGACATTGTTTCACCGCGCCGACACTGTCGAGGTGGGTTGGAGCGTCGTAACTCCGATCCTCGATGTGTGGAAGGCTCTTCCTCCACGCACCTTCCCTAATTACCTGAGCGGCACCTGGGGTCCGAAAGAAGCGGATGAGCTGTTGAAGCGCGATGGACGGCAGTGGAGAACAATTGAACTGTGAAACGAAAACTCTGCGCTGAAGACCAGCGTTTAGAGGAGTCTCGCAACCGAACTAAACACTGGAAACGCTGGGGACCGTATCTAAGCGAGCGGCAGTGGGGGACTGTTCGTGAAGACTACAGCAAGTATGGTACGGCCTGGGACTACCTTCCTCACGATCATGCCCGCTCTCGCGCGTATCGTTGGGGCGAAGACGGCCTCGGCGGCATCAGCGATCGGCATCAACTGATCTGCTTTGCATTGGCTTTCTGGAACGGCAAGGATCCCATCCTAAAGGAACGTTTGTTTGGACTCGTGCCCAACGAAACGAATCACGGTGAGGACGTCAAGGAATACTACTATTATCTCGATTCCACGCCGACGCATTCCTACATGCAGTTTCTTTACAAATACCCCCAACGTGCATTTCCTTATGCGCAGCTGATTGAAGAAAGCCGCCGCCGAACGAAGTACGATACCGAATACGAGCTCATCGATACGTGCATTTTCGCCGAAGACCGATACTTTGACATTTTCGTGGAGTACGGCAAAGCTTCGTCTGATGACATCCTGATTCGAATTACCGCTATGAATCACGGACCGGAAACGGCCGAACTGCACATCCTGCCTACATTGTGGTTTCGTAACACCTGGTCCTGGGGCGGCGATGCGCGCAAACCCCTTTTGAGTCGAGGCGATGACATCGACGGCGCGAGCGTGATCACACTCGAGCATCATTATTACGGGCAGCGATGGCTAGCCTGCGAAGGTGTGCCTCCTCTGCTCTTCACCGAAAACGAAACGGATTTCCAGCGGGCCTTTGGAATGCCCAATGCCAGCCCGTACGTGAAAGATGCATTCCATAAGTATGTCGTTGATGGAAAAGTCGGCGCTGTGAACCCGATCTTGACGGGAACAAAGGCGGCGGCATATTACCGCTTCGACATACCAGCCGGCGAAACCGAAACTATTCGCCTGCGGCTTTCCGACCGTGTGCCCGGAAAGTCTTATTTTGCTCCGACCTTCGAGACATCATTCATCAAACGCATCCATGAAGCGAATGAGTTCTATTCACAAAAGTTGGGCAAATGTTCGGTGCCTGATGGAAGCAATGTTCAGCGGCAAGCTTTCGCAGGCCTCTTGTGGTCTAAGCAGTTTTTTCATTTCGATGTCCGCACGTGGTTGAAAGGCGACCCTCAGCAGCCTCCTCCGCCTGCTGAACGGTTGGGGGGAAGAAATAAAGAATGGCAGCACCTCTACAATGCGGACATTCTTTCGATGCCGGATAAATGGGAATACCCCTGGTATGCCGCTTGGGATTTGGCTTTCCATTGTGTGGCTCTCGCTCTCATCGATCCCGACTTCGCGAAAGAACAGCTCGTCCTGATGTTACGCGAGTGGTACATGCATCCGAACGGACAATTGCCGGCATACGAATGGGCATTCGGCGATGTGAATCCTCCGGTTCATGCATGGGCTGCCTGGCGTGTCTACAAAATCGAAAAGCGCATTCGCGGCAAAGCCGATCGCGAGTTTCTCGAACGTGTTTTTCAGAAGCTGATGTTGAACTTCACGTGGTGGGTGAATCGCAAGGATGCGGAAGGCCGGAATGTGTTCCAAGGCGGTTTTCTCGGATTGGACAATATCGGCATCTTCGATCGATCCGCTCCGTTGCCAACAGGCGGCCACATCGAACAATCCGACGGGACGGGATGGATGGGCATGTATTGCTTGAACATGCTCACCATCGCACTAGAATTGGCTCGCGAAAACTCAACTTATCAGGACCTAGCCAGTAAGTTCTTCGAGCACTTCGTGCACATTGCCCACGCAATGACGGACATCGGCGGCTTGGGGTTCACACTCTGGGATGAGCACGACGGATTTTTCTACGATGCCTTGTGTTTACCCGACGGTAGGCACCAGACGCTGAAAGCACGTTCTGCCGTCGGATGGATTCCTCTCTTCGGCGTTGAAACTTTGGAACCGGACATTGTCGATCAGCTCAGGGGCTTCAAGCGACGCATGCAGTGGTTTATCGACCATCTACCACATGTGCGCCAGCACATCGATATGAGTCGAACATCGGATCTGGGTGTGCGGCGCTTACTGGCGATGGTCAACCGGGAACAACTCGTTCGGTCACTGCGGTACATCCTCGACGAAAAAGAGTTTCTTTCGCCGTATGGCGTTCGTTCTTTATCCAAGATCCATCAAACCCACCCGTTCACCCTCTTCTCGGATGGACGCGAATTCAGAGTCGATTACGCGCCCGCAGAATCCACAACCGATCTGTTCGGAGGCAATTCCAATTGGCGCGGCCCGATTTGGTTTCCGTTGAATTATCTGCTGATCGAATCGCTTCAGAAATTCCATCACTACTACGGAAACGATCTCAAAGTGGAATGTCCGACGGGTTCGGGCCAATACATGTCGCTGTGGGAGGTTGCTGGAGAGTTATCGCGCCGTTTGAACCGGCTCTTCCTGCGTAACGCGAATGGGCACCGTCCGGTTTTTGGTGACGTGGCAAAATTCCAGACCGATTCCAACTGGCGCGAGTACATTCCGTTTTACGAATACTTCGACGGCGACAACGGAAGAGGCTTGGGGGCTAGCCATCAGACGGGCTGGACTGCGCTAGTCGCAAAACTTTTGGAGCAAAGCGGCGAGTAGGGTCGGCTTGCACAACAGAAACAGAACGAGCCGCCAATGACGCCAATTTCGCGAATTGGGACGATTCAAGTCCGATTTCTTGCGCCCCAATCCGCGTCATTGGCGTCATTGGCGGCTCGTCTCCCACTGGAACCCGCCGTTAGGCAAAGCGCATGGGCCTCCAGATCCAGGTTAGGACGGAACCGCCGCCGACGCTTTAGTTCCGCCGTCTGGTGTGGCATCTCGGCGTTCGTCGAAGAGCTTCTCAAAGACCTTGTCAAACGCAGGAACGGTTTCACGTATTTTATTGAAATCCGTTTTCGACATCGAAAGAACGCGCGTCTGTGTGCGAGCTCGGACGGTTGCGTTACGAACGGATTCCGCGAGCACGGCCATTTCTCCAAAAAATTGTGCCTTGCCCAAGACGGCGACGACTTCGGATTGTCCGTCCGTTTCTTTGATGATTTCGCACTCGCCGTCCTGAATCGCAAAAACACTGTCACCAACATCGCCCTGGTTGAAGACGATGTCACCGGGCTGAAAATGCTGTTGCGTGATTCCTGATGTGGCTGCGACGCGCAGTTGGACCAAATCTGGAGGGAACAGGAGGCTCATGAACCAATCCACGGCAACGTGGAACCTTCGATTCCAGCCCGGCATCTTCATCAGGTAGATCGCTCGCCATAAGCACCATGCAAAGAAGCCGGAAACGTGAATGCCGAAAATATCGGCGACTGCGGACCGGTGTCCCAATGACCCGAGTTTACCCAATCCCTCGAAAGCGAATTGTGTCCGTTCAGTATTGCGAATCACTGCCGTGATATTGTGCGCAGCGGTTTTGGCTTCCCGGATCGCATGTTGCGCCGTCGGCGGAGCCATCGTGCGCGAGATACGATCTTGGCCCTCTTTGGGTTGAGTCTTGCCTTCCTCGATCTGCTTTCGGATGAGATCAGCTTCCTTTTGGCCCGCCACGGTTCTTATGGCGGCGCAATCGGCCAAACACCAAACTTCCCCTTCATAGCCCTTAAGTTCGAGGTGAGTATTGACGGCCAACGCCTTGCCTTCTCTCGGAACGTCCAGGTCCTTCAGTACCTGCGGAAGAGCAGCCGGAACGGTCGAAACTATCGTCTTTGTAGGCAGCTCTTTGCCGGATTTCAGTTTGGCCTTTTCCGAGGTGCAGGCTTCGAGCTTCTCTTCCAATAGAATCTCGACCCCTCGCTTTCGCAGCACTTTCTCCGCGAAGAGGCCTAGACCTTCGGTCATTTCCGGAAGAATGCGTTTCCCAGCATGGACCAGGACACATCGAATCTCTTCCTTAGGAATATGCGGATAGTTTCGCGCAACGGCCCGCACGAAGTCGTTCAGTTCCGCTATCACTTCGACACCGGAAAAACCTCCGCCGGCGGCCACGAAAGTCAGCAGTTTTCTGCGGAGTTCCACGTCGGGCTCGAAATCCGCTTCTTCCAAGGTATGTATCACGTGATTGCGCAACCGTACCGCATCGGAGAGCGTACGGAAGGGCATGGCATGCTCTTGCAGACCGGGCATGCCGAGGAAATTCGTCTCATTTCCTAAGGCAATGACAAGATAATCGTAGTGAAGCTCAGTACGGCGGGGCCGAAATCCCGGACTCAGCGTTACGGTGCGGTTTTTGACATCGATTTTTTCGACATCCCGCATGATTAAATTCGCCCGCGGACAAAGCCGCCGAATCGGCGATACGGTGTCCGTCAAACCAATGTTGCCGGATATCACCTCGGGCAGCAGCGGTTGATAAACCCAGTAATTTTCGCGGTTGACTATCGATATATTGGCTTCTTCAGGCCTGAGCATATCGCCGAGATATCTCGCCGCATAAACGCCTCCGAACCCGGCGCCGAGGATGAGAATTTCCCTCTTTTTCTTGTCCTGGTTTTTCATAGCAACGGCACTCTACCACGTGAAGCTAATTTTGAGACAACCAAAATTGGACGGAACCCGAACATGGGCTACCATACGCAGCTATGATCAGATTTAGAAAAGACATTCTTCAGAATTTCGTTTCCGCCTCGAGTCGTGAATGGCTCGAGACCAACGGGATCGGCGGCTTTGCTTCATCCACTGTCATTGGCCTGAATACCCGCCGTTATCATGGGCTCCTCACGGCGGCCATGCAGCCGCCGGCAGGACGCGTGCTGCTTCTTTCGAAGTGCGAAGAAACGTTGATCGTCGGCGAGCGGCGTTACGAGCTCTCCACGAATGCTTATCCGGGCGCGATTCATCCGCAGGGTTATCGATATCTTGAAGGCTTCCGGCTGGATCCATTTCCGACCTTCACGTTCTCGTGCGATGGCATCGAACTCGAAAAGTCCGTCTTCATGGTTCATGGTGCGAACAGCACGATCATTCAGTACCGGCTGACCATTGAAGGGAGCGAACAACCGATACGTCTCGAATTACGCCCGTTCATCGCATTCCGCGACTATCATTCACTCACTCACGAAAACGGTGGGATCAATCGGCACGTTAATATCCACAGCGACAAGTTAATTTCGTTGAAACCATATCCCGATCTACCGGCGCTCTATTGGGCTTATGAGGGCGGCCACCTGGATACTCGAGGCGATTGGTATCGAAACTTTGAATACGCAATCGAACGCGAACGCGGCTTGGATTTTGTGGAGGATCTGTTCAATCCCTTCACCCTGAGTTTCTATCTCAAAGCCAATGATGTTCGAAGCATTTGTGCATCTACGGAACCCGTTGACATCGGCTCCGCGCATGCGCTGAGCATCGCCGAAATTCGGCGCCGGAACGAAATCATGAAGACGTGCGTTTCGAAAGACGAGTTGGTGCGATCGCTGACCATTGCAGCGGATCATTACATCGTCAATCGAGGCTCGCAAAAGACCATCATAGCGGGTTATCACTGGTTCACCGATTGGGGCCGAGACACAATGATCTCGTTGCCGGGCCTCACGCTCGTTACGGGCCGGTACGATATTGCCCGCAGCATTCTCATGGAATTTGCGCGCCATGTGGATCAGGGCATGTTGCCGAATCGTTTTCCTGATTTTGGCGAACTTCCCGAATACAACACGATCGATGCGACGCTCTGGTACTTTGAAGCGGTCCGCTCGTTTCTACAGTACACAGGCGATTACGAATTCGTTCGGAGCCATCTGCTTCCCATCCTGGTGGACATCGTTGAGTGGCACCTTCGCGGAACACGGTACGGCATCCACATGGATGGCGACGGTCTGATTACTTCGAACGATGCGAATGTGCAACTCACATGGATGGATGCGAGGGTCGGTAATTGGATCGTGACGCCGCGCAATGGAAAAGCAGTGGAGATCCAAGCGCTTTGGTATAACGCGCTGCGGACCATGGAAGATATCGCCACAAAATTGGAACTTGCCGAAGAAGCTCACAAGTACTCCTCCACGGCCGACTGCACACGACGCAGTTTCAATGAACTTTTCTGGAACGAACCGGAGGGCTCCCTCTACGATACCGTGGCCGGCGGCGAACGCGATGCAAGCATCCGTCCGAATCAGATTTTCGCCGTGAGCCTGCATCATTCGATGCTGGATGTCCCCCGCGCGAAGCGAGTTGTGGATACCGTCGAATCGCACCTCTTCACGCCCTATGGCCTGCGTACGCTGTCACCGGCAGACCCGCGGTATCAGGGACGATACGAAGGCGATCCTGCGGCGCGGGACAGTGCGTATCATCAGGGACCAGCGTGGGGTTGGTTAATAGGACCGTTCATCACCGCGTATCTCAAGGTGAATGGAAACAAGGCGGCGTCACGTCGCGTCGTGCGTGGATGGCTCAGTACGATTTCCGCTCATTTGAACGATGTTTGCGTTGGCCACATCTCCGAGTTGTTTGATGGTGAACCGCCGCATCATCCACGTGGTTGCGTTGCCCAGGCGTGGAGCGCTGCAGAAATTCTGCGAGCTGCCACCGAGTTCATGCAATCTGGCGAACGGCGTCGGGAAGCAGCCGCTGTCTAGGCTTGAACCGACGTTTTCCACAGATTCCGGTTGCGGATTGTACGTTGTCGTGTATGCTCTCCTTTTTTGACAATCGAACGTAAGGAGGAGTTCATGATTGGGAGAATCAAAGAAATCCTTGGGGCCGAGGCAGAGGCATTGCTATCGCATCAATGCAAGACCATATCGAAGGATAAACTCCACTTACCCGGACCCGATTTCATCGATCGCATCGTCACCGATACCGACCGCTCGACGCGTACTCTCGTCAGCTTGCAGCAACTCTTTGGATCAGGCCGCCTCGCGAACACAGGTTATGTTTCGATACTTCCGGTCGATCAGGGTATTGAACACTCAGCGGGCTCATCGTTCGCTCCGAATCCCATCTATTTCGATCCGGAAAGCATAGTGAAACTCGCGGTCGAAGGCGGTTGCAACGCCGTGGCAAGTACTCTCGGCGTCCTTGGGGCAACAGCGCGCAAATATGCCCACAAGATCCCATTTATGCTCAAGGTTAATCACAACGAATTTCTGTCGTACCCGAACAGCTACGATCAGATTCTGTTTGCGAACATCAAGCAAGCTTTCGATATGGGATGCACAGGCGTCGGCGCGACGATCTACTTCGGATCCGAGGAATCCAAACGGCAGTTGCAGGAAATTTCAAAGATGTTTCATCAGGCGCACGACCTCGGGATGTACACCGTGCTCTGGTGCTATATGCGGAACGCCGCATTCAAAACGAAGGAGCAGGATTATCACGTCTCTGCGGATCTTACCGGACAAGCAAATCACCTCGGCGTCACCATCGCGGCCGACATTATTAAGCAGAAGCTGCCCGAGAATAACGGTGGATACAACGCGCTGAACTTCGGTAAAACTCATAAAAAAGTCTACTCCGAGCTTACTACCGATCATCCCATCGACCTGACACGGTATCAGGTGGCGAATTGTTATATGGGCCGCGCTCCGCTTATCAACTCCGGCGGCGCATCCGGGGAAAACGATCTGAAGGAAGCTGTGAAAACCGCTGTCATCAATAAGCGGGCCGGCGGTGCGGGCTTAATTTCCGGCAGAAAGGCGTTCCAGCGCCCGATGCCGGAGGGCATTGCATTGCTAAATGCGATTCAAGATGTTTATATGAGCAAGGACGTAACGGTCGCGTGAAGCTCCTCAGAGCGTCCGAATGTCCTGCCATCAGCTTGACCGCATCATTCGCGACGTCCTGACCGCGTGCATTGAGCGTCATGCAGTTCCTCCAGTCGCAAAGAGTATGCCGGATCTCTTTCCGATAGCTGCAGAAGCTCGTCCGCCTTCACTGTGAAGTCGCGGATGAACTACGAAGCGATCCGGCAGGACATGTCACCCTGTTCGAAGACCTCCGCATTGCTGCTTAGAATCGACAAAGTTTTGTCGATGTTTTTCGGGAAGCGCCTACACTTGCCCTCTTCAGGGCTTTTATGGATGACGTGCACGTAGCTCAATAGGCTACAAGTCCTTGAGCGCCGGCGTCGGCAGGGAGGCCTGCCACCGCTCCCAGCGAGACCAGTGAACCGTCCCTGTTGATTTGCCAGGCTCCCACTGTGCCATTTCCGGCGTTGAGGGCATAAAGAAACGCTCTGCCTTGGTCCTTTGCGACAGCCAAATCATTCGGTTTGTTGCCTATTGCGGCGACTCCAGAAAGCAGCGACAGGCTGCCGTCATCGCCAATGGTGTAGGCCGAGATATCGCTGGTCGCATTGTTGCCGATGTAAGCATACCGCTTCGTAATAGGATCGATGGCGACCCAGCAAGAGGTTCCTCGTCCGTTGGCAATACCAGAACTGATTGGAATCAGGGCGCCGCTCGCAGCTATCTCAAATGACGACACCGCGCTTTTCGGAACCATCGGGATCATTGTTGCAGTGCCAAATGGCTCGGAAACGATAAGATGCCCGCCACTATCGAACGCAAACCCGAAATAGGTGGGAACGTTGGGACCCAAGGCCTGCGTAACGGTCGGCGTGCCAGGCACGCCATCGCTAACCGGGAACACATAGATCGAATTGGTCCCCTTCACCGTTACCACGAGCGCGTCACCGTCGGGCGTGAACCCGACCTCGCCAGGTCCTCGCGGGAACGCCGGTGGATTCAGGCCGCATCGGAAATTAAGCGTTGCAAAAGGGCCAACACCACTGCAGTTCTCACCGCTGACGCCGCCATACGAAGGGCCAGGATTGATCGTCCGGGTCGAGGCTGCGATCGGGGTCAAGTGGCCATCGGGACTGACAGTGAAGCCGGTGATATTCGGCATCATCCCACATGGAACATCAAGTCCCGGCCCTCCTGAGTTGAGCACGTATAGATGATTCCCCTGTACCGTCAAACTGGATGGAAACAACCCTCCGGATGACACCTTGTCGGCGACCGTCAAACTGCCATCGGCGCCTACGAGAAATGACGTAATGCTACCCACCCGGCAGTCGTGACTGTTGTTTGCGATCGTTTCCGTATTCACTGCGAACAAGTGATGGTTGGACCTGTCCAGCACAAGACCACCCTGCGAACCGAGGGAGTCTGTCGGGTCGAGCTGTACGCCGCTACCTCCTCCTCCCGTTGCAATGGTCTGCGTTAGTGTTAGTGTGCCGTCGGCCGCCCGCGCCCAAACCACGACCCGGTTGTTGCCCACGGCATTGGTCATGGCATATACGGCTCCGGCCGCCTGAGCCGAGGTTGAGAGAGCGAGTGATGCAAAAAGAACGGTTACCATTCCGAATATCACAACTGTCATTCTCATTGTGGATTCTCCTTCACGACGATCTGTAGAAATCCCCTTCCTACTCCAGATGGCAAGGGCCGCTGCACAAAACCTGCAGGCTCTTTGGTTGTGAAGGCTTGATTTCGTCCTGCTTATGTGGGCAGGACTGTGTAAGGTCTATGGGTTTATGTCAACAAAAAGAGAGGTACTTGAAGGATTAAAGCGGAAGAACCTGCACCGGGTCGCGTTCAGAATGTCGGAAAGACTCACGGCCCTGTCGGGCCACCCCCGAGCGTTAAATGGTTGGGTCGAAGGAGAAGTCATGCTCGAAGTGAAGGTCGAGAAATGTGCGGGAATCGATGTCGGAAAGAAGTTTTTGGCAGTTTGCAGGCGGTTGTCAATAGAGTTGTGTTTGAAGGGCGGCTCATCGAGTCTCCTCAAAGCGATTTGTTGTTGTCTGCTGACCCGCGGCGCTCTGGCGCGCCCCTTGTTCTAGGGAATACCCTAAACTTCCACTTCAGAGAAACTTTGTGTAGCATCTAATGACAATTCCGCTTCAATGAGGGGTCGACTCAGCGATGACTTCACGATTCTCTGCTCTCGTTTGTCTTTTGTGGGTAGGATCAGCTTTGGCTGCAGACGGGCCGTGCATTGTCGCCGGTCGCGGCCACTTCTCCATTCGCACGGGAACGGCCGGCTTTTTCGGAGCCTTTGCACACGATCATCTCATCGAGGCGCAAAAAATCGAAGGGTGTGCCGTCGTCGATACGAACGATTTGACACATTCGTCAATCAAGGTTGTTTTTACGACAGCCGACTTGCGTGTCCTGGATCCAAAGGAGAGCGCGAGCGACCGCGCCAAAATACAACAGACCATGGAGACCGACGTGCTGCGAGTTTCGGAATTTCCGCGTGTCGTTTTTGAATCCACGGCGATCGAACGTCCCGCGGCAGACGCATTACGAATCCGAGGTAACCTGACGATTCGCGACAAAACGCAGCCGGTCGTCGTCCCGCTGACCTTTTCACGGCTCCCAGACGGAACCTATCGCGCGACGGGAACGTACAAATTCAAGCAGACCACGTTTGGGATCAAACCGATTCAACTCGCCGGCGGCACGGTTAAGGTCAAAGATGAACTGACGACCGAGTTCGAGTTGTTCCTGAAGTAGGTCCGTTCAGTCGCCCCACTTCAGCACGAATCCCCCGCCGGCCACGACGTTGTGCTGCCCGCCCCCCACGTTAGGAACGTTATACGCCGGACTTCCTGTATAAAAGTCACGGATCTCGCCGCGCAATCCAATCCACCGCCACAGTCTGGTGTCTACTCCACCGCCGAAATCGAACGCGCCCCGATGAAGATAACGCGGAGCAGTATTGGGTCTTCCGTCAATCTGGAGAAGACTTTGTTCGTAAAGCGCGTATCCGCCTCCGACGACGAAATACGGCGACACCGGCCCTTCCTCAGCAAATTTCAAGCGGATTCCCGGCGTCAAATAGATCGTGGCGACATCCCGACTCGATGCAGGATTGCTGGAAGTTATTGTTCGCTGCGAGTTCGCCAAGAAGTGAATTTCCCCATATAGAGACGGCCGGCCTTTGATCAACCGGCGACCGTAATTGGCTTGCAACGACGTTCCACCATCGAGGCGCACCATGTTGGGAGCTGTTCCGCGATCTTGGGGAAATAGACCGCCAAGCGTTAGTCCAAGTTCGTTCTTCTCAGCAAAGACGGTCTGTGAACCACACAACACGAGAAAGAGAAACATTTTCCGCATAAGCATTAACCCCAAATAGCCACTCAATATCCCGCAAGATCATTCCAGCCGTCCAGTTTTATATTGGGAAATACGCATGCGCTTTGTCCAAAGGGAGAAGAAGTTTCCGAGGTGGTCCAGCAGCGTGGATCGACAGGAGGCGGAGCGCGTGAGGGCGTTGGTCAAGCCGTCGATCTCGGTGTGGGCATCGACCTGACGGAATTAGTCTAAAAACTGAGAGCGCCATTGTCTTGCACCCATCGCGCTCATCAGCCCGGCTACGCACTCTTTTGAACCGGTTCGGGTTGCGAATCCGGTTCAGCTTTGTGCGTGCGCGATTTCCTGGCGCTGGTGGGCGTCCCACCGACCTGAGCGTACTCTTTCGAGTCAGGTCCGAAGTGGGCGCGCACTACGCTGCGGAACCGCGTGACGAGATCTTGCAATTGCCTTACTTGATCGTCTCGAAGTTTCGCGTTTCGGGTTTCGCGTTTTGCGTTTTAAGCCAGTCGATGTACACGGCGTCTTCGAAAATTCCGGCAGCGACCGGCGCGAGACCTTGCATGAAAACGAGATCGTTGTCATCGAAACGCGCCGTGGAATCCGAAGCTTCGGCATAAACGACGCAGTTGCGATTCTCAAAGGCTTGCATGGGAAGGCAGATCATGGACGGGTCGTCCGAAATGATCGGTTGTCCATCCATTAACACAGCGTCCACGACACTGCCCGGCGTTCCACGACTGTCCCGCCACCCGGGCCCAATTACACTTCTATCGTAACTTGGAGAGATGAGATGGTTGATGATTTGATCTCTGTCACTCGCAACACCGCTACCAAATACACGGCCGCTGCTCGCGGTGGTGGCCGTGCGCCCGAGAATTTTGCGTCTTAACTAGCGTCGCTTCAGCCAAAATCGCTCGATCAAATAGTCCAAGGAGAATGGGCCGGGCCCTCGCGTCAATATAAAAACCAGAGCAGATCCCCACAGCACGTGATCCGGCCAGGCATTTGGATATACGAAGATTTGGATCACGGACATCATTCCGAGCAGCGGCAATGTTGCCAACCTCGTCGCTAGCCCGAGGAACAGCAATGTGGATGTCGTGAGTTCGTTGATCATCGCGATCCGCGCGGCCACTGCCGGTGCAAGAACGGGCACTTTGTACTCATCCTCGAAAAGCTTGATTGCGAATTCGAAGGACTTGTATTTCAGTAATCCGGCATTGAAGAAGACCATTCCCACTCCGATTCGCAAGCCGAGCTGGAGGATGGCCAAAGGAAACCGCCCGAGCTTTTCGCGCAGGCTAAAGAACCATGCGAATCGTGAGGGCCGAAGGGCAGGTTGTGCGGTTGTCATGATTTCTTTCCAGGAAAGATACCTGTCACCAACTCCGCAGCAAACAATGTAACGAGAGCTGGGCCGGGATCGAAAGAATCATTGATCTCCAGCGCATGCTCGGCAGCCTCGCCAATGGAGCGTCCTTCTGAAATCGAATTCCTGAAGATGTACTCGGCCCGCTCAAGCCGCTGAATTACGAATTCCCCACGAGCGCCCTGAAGTTCCAACGCTGCGTCCTCAGGATGCATCGAAAATTGAGCCGGCGCGCTATCGTTCAAGTAAAGCTTGATGAGCTCATCCACGGGCCACGTCACTTCAAAATACGAGAGCCCCGGTTGCAGGCGCAAAATAGTAGCCGGCAATGCATCTTCAGGCACAGCCTGAAGCTCCTGCAGAGGAACAGAGTGTTCACTCACAGCGATTGCAATATGCCCGAGCCGCCATTCGAGTTCGGCAAATTCTTCCAGATAAGGCAGGTCACCAGCGGGTGTGGAGGATGCCAGGAAGTGTGGGAACATGCCGCCGTATTCCGCGATAATCGGGCCCTGTGGTGAATAGTCACGCACAAAACGTGCGGCCGCTTCCGTGAAGAAAGACGATCCAACCAGCCACACTGTTGCTGGAAACTTCGTCGCCAATGCCGTAACAAGGCTCGATTGGTAATTCCGCTGATGAATCGCGAAGCGCTTTTCCGGAAGCTTTCCTCCTACCAGGAGCGGAGCGACGCGCGACGAATCGCCACTGACGACGCCTTCACGGAATAAAAACTGAAATTCAGAAACGCGCGACACGGTGGGCCTCTCGTGCTGTCAACACAATCTCTTCGGCGTGTGCCGCTTCCGATAACAAAATTGAAAGAGGCGGCAGCTCATTGTCCCATTCAATCACCGTCGGCTTTGTCCCGAAACAGCCCACAGCGTATTGATACAAATTCCAGCTGGGAGCGGCAATGCCGGCTGCATGCGTATCGATGAGCAATTGTCCGCTCTGATTTGCAGCGTCTTCTTCCAGCGTATAGCCTCCGAGATGCATTTGCGCTATCGCTTCCGCCGGCAGGTTGTTCAGATATTCCGCGGCGTCATAACCCAAATTGCTTGCGCTCACGTAAACGTTACTGACATCGCACAGCAGCTTGCATTGCGTTCGGCTGACCAGCTCGGTAAAGAATTCGGCTTCCGTCATTGTCGAAAGGTTCAGCCCAACGTAGCTCGCAGGGTTTTCGAGCAAATAAGGCATACCGAGAAAATCCTGAATTTCGCAAAGGTGGTTTGCGACGATATCCAACGCTTCTTCATTGAAAGGTAGAGGCAGGAGATCATTTAGATAGTCGCCGCCATAACTGGACCATGCAAGGTGTCCAGATACGAGTACGGGATCGAGCCTGTTCATCAAATCCCGCAGGCGCTTCAAATGAAGTCTATCGATGCCGGTTGCAGTTCCGACGGAAATACCTACCGTGTGTACAGAGATTGCGTAGTCGCGCGAAAGATCGACCAACAATTCCGCCGCATGCGGATTCGCCAAAAAATTTTCAGGATGAATTTCTAGATATGCGACTCGAGGACGAGTGGCCACCACTTCTGCAATGTGCGGAAGCCGAAGACCGATGCCCACACAGTTCGATGTGCGTTCAATCGATTTCATGCGAGTGGCCACTCTCCGGGTACAGTGGAATTATTTGGGAGTCTTGCTCCCGCCCACGATCCGCTCGCAATACCCTTCAGGAACGTAGATCCAGGCCTTCGGATCGGAGTTCAGCTTGGAAGTACCGCCGCAGGAATTGGCGCCTGTCGACGCGCAATCGTTTTTACCCGCCTTGGCGATGCCGTAACACTTTTCAGACTTAAAGCTTGGAGGTTGCACCGGTTTTTGGGCTGAAACCAATAACGGAGTGGCAACCGCCGCCGCAAGAGCCGCAGTGATAAACACACGCTTATTCATTTTGATCCTCCTGTTGGATTTCTCTGTTTAACGATTCCAGATTCGGAGCAGCGAACAAACAAGCTTATGCCTAAAATTTCTGAGCAGTCCAACAAAAATTCCGACGAAGCCAGAGTGCAGGGACGCCAGAACGATCGCGTGAAGATGGGGACTTCATCGACCCCATTTCAATACAAAGCCGCCACCCGCAACGACGTTGTGCTGACCGCCCGTAATCGTCGGAAGGTTATAGGCAGGACTACCTGTATAAAAATCGCGGATCTCTGCTCGCAAGCCGACCCATCGCCAGAATTTGAAGTCGGCGCCACCGCCAAAATCCAGGGCGCCGCGGTATCGCTCACGCGACGCTTGATTGGGTCCGCCATCGACTCTGAAGAAACTTTGCTCGTACCACGCCCAACCGCCACCGATAGCCACATAGGGCGAGACCGCTGCATCGGAAGCGAACTTGACGCGCACGCCCGGCGTCACGTAGACCGTTGCCACGTCTCGAGTGGCTGCAGGATTGCCCGAGACCACGCGCTGCGGGTTCGCCAAGAAATGCACTTCGCCATACACCGTTGTTCGTGTTCCCGTCAGCCGGTGACCATAGTTGGCCTGTAGGGCAGTCGCACTGGCCAAACGGATCGCGTTCGGAGCCGATCCGCGATCGACTGGAAGAGCCGTCCTAAAGTAAGTCCGACCTCATGCGTTTCAGCACACGCCATTCGCGGCAGTACGAAAAAGAGGAGGACGATTAGTTTTCGCCCGATCATTACGGCGTCACCGCGGTTTTTGCAAATCTGCCGGAGAACAATTACCGCCTTGGCAACGGTTGTTTTCTTCGCAGACCTGCTCCAGTAGAGACCATGTCGGGTGCAGTTTCATTTGGAATGTTTGCGACCACGGACTGGTGAAAATCTTCGGATCGTCAATCGTGATTTCATAGGACACCGTTGTCGCGTCGATGTGTTTCAGACGTTCGATCGTGTGCAGCGCATCGCTGTGCCACCCATTACTCGCCGAAAGAGTCCACTCACGCAATCCGATCGTGTCGATCACAAGCGTGTCGCCTTCCCACTTCCCCACCGCGTCTCCCATGAAGGTCAGCTCGACATCTGCAGGATGCGGTTTGCCGATCGGGATGACGCGAAAGAAGTGCATGTATTCATAAAGGATGACGATCGCGTCCGGCGTTTGAACGATTTGCTGCGCGTAAGGCGCCAGCACTTCGCGCGGATGACCATCCGGCAGACACAATGCTGTGGGATCGTCGTGCCGCAGATCACCGGTCGGCCGCTGGAAAAATTTTGTCTCCGCGCCGGGCTGAAACGGAGCCATCTTGCTGCGATCGAAATTCGTCACGCGCGGTGTATCGGTATCACCGGGACCTACCGTGTGAACGAATGCCGGGCCTGCCCACACACCGGCGAAGTTCGGTTTTCCATCAGGCATTCGCGGGACCGTCTGAGCTGAAAGCCAACTCGCGGGAGTTAGTAATAAAAATAGAAGACGAATCTTCATGCGGTATCTATCGTGGCTGGAGGGTGGGATTCACTGCCTGGTCTTGTCCAATCAACGTATCGCGTCCGTCAGCGAACGTCACCACGTTACCCGAGGCATTATTCGATCCGTCCTTCGCGCGATGGCCGGAAATCGTGAGCACTTCACCAAGTGTGAGACTGTTCTTGGTGATGCCTCTTCGTTGCAACATTCCCGGCGGAGAAGTCGAAAAACCCCAATTTGTCACGCTACCCTTCTCATCCTTGACGTCGAGATAAATCCAAACGTGCGGATTGGCCCACTCCACTTTCTTCAGCACTCCAGTCAACTTCACTGGCTTCGTCGTATCGAACTCGGCAGTGTAAGCGTGGTGAGCGAGTAAGGTGACGGCAAAAAGCAACAGGTTCGCTCCAAAGAGAATCAATCGCACAAGTTTAGCCCTGAAGATCATTTCTTCAGAGTCACCAGAGTGCCGGGCAGGAGAAAGAGTTTGCGGCCGTCATCTTCTGAATCATACCAACGCCAGAAACCGGTTCGGAGCGGCTCTCGACAGCGCGGGCAAAAACCGCTCTTGGGCAGGACGTAATCGGTCGTCTCCGGATCGCAACCGGTGAGCGTATCGAGAACATAGTCGAAAGGGATTTCTGCCTCGTCTGGAGTGCAATGCTCACAGGATTCGATCTGCTGTTCCGCCCTTCGCAGAATGTCCAACTCCACGCGAACCGGTATTGACTTTCGCCACTTAGGATAAATGCGATCCGGCTTACTCATAAGAAAAAAGCCAAAGAAAGGTTAGTCGCCCGCCCGAATGGTGCCATTCTATTCCCAAGGTCGGATAATTTTTCGCAAATTTTCGTCCTAATTTACGTCCCCAGAGTCTGATCCGGCTTGCGTTCGAATACCGCTGTGGCGTACGATCGGGCCCGTGTTGTAGTGAGGGCTACAACGATGAAGTCCACAGTAATTTGCCCGCTTTGTGGTGAAACGAATCCCGGGAATACGCTAAGTTGCCGAAAGTGCAACGCGTCGTTTCCGGACGAACATCAAATGACTGCCGGTGGCAAAGCCGAGCGAGAAGCATCGCGCTCGTTCGGAGACATGCCGACGCTTACCGGGAGCACTCCGCCCCCTCTCATCGAACGCGGCACCTTACTTTCCGGCCGCTATGAAATTCTCGACATCCTTGGCCAGGGCGCCATGGGCGCTGTTTACAAGGCCAAAGATCGCGAGTTGGATCGATGGGTCGCCATCAAAGTCATCCAGCCGGAACTTGCGAACTCACCAGCCATCCTTAAACGCTTCAAGCAGGAATTGATCCTGGCTCGTCAAGTCACGCATAGAAACGTTGTACGCATCTTCGACATCGGCGAAACCGATGGAATGAAGTTCATCACCATGGAGTACGTCGACGGGGGTGATTTGAAGAGCGTGATCATCGAACGCGGCAAAATACCGCCGCAGGAAGCCGTCGATATCATCCGGCAGATTTGCTACGCGTTGGAGGCAGCACATAACGAGGGTGTCGTTCATCGCGATCTGAAACCGCAAAACATCATGATGGACTCGACGGGTCGCGTCGTCGTGATGGACTTCGGCATCGCCCACTCTAAGGACATGCCCGGCATGACCATGACCGGCGCATTAATGGGCACGCCGGAATACATGTCGCCCGAACAAGCCAAAGGTGAGAAGACCGACCTGCGCGCCGATATCTTTGCGGTCGGCATCATCCTTTACGAGATGCTTGTCGGCAAAGTGCCGTTCAAATGCAACACCGTGGTCGAGACGATGTACAAGCGCACCCAGGAGCGCGCAGTTCCGCCGGTGGAGCTCGACGATTCGATTCCCATACAGGCCAATCGCATCGTGATGAAGTGTCTGGAGACGGATCCAGCAAACCGGTATCAAACGGTAAGAGAACTGTTGAACGATCTCGACATCTTCAATCCGGAAGAAAAAGTCGGCGCATTTGAACGCACTCGTCTGCGGTTGCGGCGCAAGTCAGTACGCTCGAGCGTACTGCTTGCCTCTACATTCGTAGCAGCGATCCTGCTCATTGCGGTCCTTCTACTGCGCAACCGTGGCGGAACTGAGTCGTCGACGGCGCATCCGCCGATGACGGTGCTTGTAGCCGATTTCAGCAATGAGACGGGCGATTCCGTTTTCAGCGGAACGCTCGAGTCCATGTGCACGACGGCCATGGAGGAAGCACCGTTTGTCAACACCTATCGGCGTGATCAAGCACGCGGCTTGCTTGCGCGCCTAGAAAATGGTGCGACGAAACTCGACGAACCCGCTGCTCGTAAGATCGCCATTCGTGAAGGAATAAGCGTGATCGTTGCGGGATCAATTGCGCGTGAAGCCGGCGGCTATTTAATTTCCGTGCGAGCGATTGACGCAGTCACAGGGAAAACGATAGCGACCAAACAGGTCGATGCGCCAAGTAATGATCTGGTCCTCCGCAGTGTCGGACGACTGATCGCCCCAATTCGAACCGCGCTCGGCGACACCACGCCGGAATCCGCCCAACTGGCTGCGGCGGAAACGTACACAACTAGTTCACTCGAGGCAGCTCACGCATACGCTCTTGCACAGGAAAATCAGACCAAACCGGCCGAAGCCCTCAAGTATTACGCGCAAGCAGTGGAACTGGATCCCAACCTCGGGCGCGCCTATGCAGGTCTAGCCTTGATCCACGTAAACCTGAAGAAACAGACGGAGGCCGGCGAATACTATAAGAAAGCTCTCGCTTTGACTGATCGTATGTCGGAGCGCGAAAAATATCGAACGCTTGGTACTTACTATTTGTCGTATGCCGGCAATAATGAAGAAGGCATCGACGCGCTTCGGAAGCTCGTCCTTCTTTATCCCGCGGACGGCGCAGCATTCAACAATTTGAGTATCGGGTACGTACGCGTCGGAAATATGGCGGAATCTGCCGCTGCAAGCCGTCGCGCCATAGACATTAATCCTAATAGCATCCAGCGTCGTTACAACTTTGCTTTGCATTCGCTGTACGCGGGAGATCTGAACACGGCCGTAGGCGAAGCAGAAAAAATCCTACAGCAAAACTCCGGTTATGAACTGGCGTACCAGCCACTGGCACTCTCGGCAATACTACGAGGTGATCCGGCCAAAGCCGCTGAGACGTACGGTCGACTCGAGAAGGTCAGTGCGCGAGGTTCGTCGCTCAGCAAGATGGGTATGGCCGACCTCAATATGTACCGCGGTCAATATGCAGCCGCGATGGACCTCTTATTGAGCGGCATCAGCATGACTGAGAAGGAGGGAAATTCGGGCAAACTCAACTACCAGCTGGCCACCGTGGCAGAGGCCTACCTTGCAATGG
>JACXTT010002636.1_pt1 | contig 28253 bp, 28 predicted proteins | sample 9270951 | NCBI WGS metagenome assembly JACXTT01 (sample SAMN15532306, study PRJNA645909) | rock metagenome | isolation source: weathered quartz diorite | place: Puerto Rico | collected 2017-06-21 | reverse complement strand
CCATTGGTTTAGCGTGCGGGTTGGCGGCGCAAAAGGCGGGCTTGTCGTTCGTTATCATCGAAAAAGGCTGCCTGGTTAACTCGCTGTATAATTACCCGTCGACGATGACGTTTTTCAGCACGTCCGAAAAGTTAGAGATCGGGGGGATACCTTTTGTGTCCAACAACGCAAAACCCGTTCGTGCCGAAGCGCTGGAGTATTACCGCAGGGTGGCTTTTGCCAATCATTTACCCATCAATTTATTTGAAGAGGTGCAGCACATTACGCGCGAAAATGATGTTTATGCCATCGCTACTTCAAAAGCCAGGTATTTAGCCAAACACATCATTATAGCTACCGGGTTTTACGATATCGCGGTAAAACTTAATGTACCGGGCGAAGATCTGCCCAAGGTGAAGCATTATTACAAAGATCCGCATTATTACGCCATGCAAAAGGTATTGGTGGTGGGCGCAAGCAATTCGGCAGTTGATGTAGCGTTGGAAACTTACCGCAAAGGTGCAGAGGTGACGATGGTTGTCCGTGCAAGTGAGATAAGCAGCCGGGTAAAATATTGGGTGCGGCCGGACATTATTAACCGGATAAAAGAGGGGAGTATTAAAGCGTATTTTAATTCGGCCATAACGGCGATACGTGAGCGGGAGGTTGACTTACAAACCCCCGATGGCCCGGTAACCATACCCAACGATTTTGTGCTGGCCATGACCGGCTATAAACCCAATTTCGACTTTTTGAAAAAGATAGGCATCAACCTTTCGGCAGATGAAAAGCTGTTGCCACAATATAATGCTGAAACCATGGAGATCAGCAATATGCCGGGCGTTTACCTGGCTGGCGTGGTATGCGGCGGTATGGACACGCACTTGTGGTTCATCGAAAACTCGCGCGTACACGCGGATATGATCATTGGGGATATCGTGAAAAAGAGATAAATAAGCGTGAACAGATTTGCCAATGTGGATTAAAATACGTATATTGTATGGTTTGGAACAAGGAGCAAAGAACAAGGACGCCTAAAAAAATAATTAAAAATACCCGACAAATACCACTCTGTTTGAGTGGCAGTTGCAGCAGCAGTTTGCGACGACAGTATTGAATAGGATAAACCAGGCATCGGTATATCGATATGATACCGAAGAATACCGATGTGTTTTTGAGGCTCAAATAATCAAAAACGCTCCTTACGTTGATTTAAGAGGGATATGACCAAAAAACATTAAAAAAATACCGAAGAATACCGATGTCCTTCCAACAAAATAACCGCCGCACCTTTGTAAAGCAGCTTACCGCTCTGGCAGGCGCATATTCGGCAAGCAGCTTGTTTAGCGTAGCCCACGCGGCCGATTTTGAGCGTGCCGCCAAACGGGTAGCACATTTAACCGATGCGCAGGTTGCAACCGATGAAGATTACTGGGCTACCATACAACAGGCGTACACCGTAAACTCCAATATCATCATCTTAAATAACGGCGGCGTATCGCCCGCGCCGTTGGTGGTGCAACAGGCCATGGCCCGTTATAACGACCTGGCCAACCAGGGGCCATCGTACTTTATGAACCGGGTGCTTGACCAGGGCCGCGAACCGCTTCGCGATAAGCTGGCCTTGCTGGCCGGTTGCTCGCCTGACGAGATAGCCATTAACCGCAATACCACCGAGGCGCTCAATACGGTGATCTATGGCCTTGACCTGAAGGCGGGCGACGAAGTTATTGGTACTTTGCAGGATTACCCCAACATGATACAGGCCTACCGTCAGCGTGCTTTGCGCGAAGGTATTGTGTATAAACAGATCAGTTTTGATTTCCCGATAGAGGATGATGAACAGATCGTCAAAAAATTCGCGGATGCCATTACGCCCAAAACCAAACTGCTGCACGTAACCCATATCATCAACTGGGTGGGGCAAATTATGCCGGTGCAAAAAATATGCCGTATGGCGCATAGCAGGGGCATAGAGGTGATCGTCGACGGTGCCCACTCGTTCGGTCTGCTTGATTTTAAAATACCCGACCTGGAGTGCGATTATTTTGGCACCAGTTTGCACAAGTTTTTGTCGGCCCCAGTGGGCAGCGGTATGTTGTGGATCAAAAAAGAAAAGATAGCTAAAATATGGCCCTTACTGTGCAATGATAAACCGCATAGTACCGACATCCGTAAGTTTGAAACTTTAGGTACACGGAGTTTCCCGATAGAACAGGCCATTGGCGAAGCGGTTAATTTTCACAACGCGATAGGCAGCAAACGTAAAGAGGAGCGGGTACACTACTTAAAATACTATTGGGCAAGTCGCGCAGCACAAATACCCAAGGTTAAAATACATACCTCGTTAAACCCAAAATACTCCTGCGCTATTTGCGGCGTTACCATTGATGGTATGACGCCTGCCGAACTGGACAGCGCCCTGTTTACCAAATACAAGATACATACCGTTGGTATAGTTTGGGAAAACATTAGCTGTGTGCGCGTAACGCCCCATGTGTACACCAAAATTGCTGATATGGACAAGCTGGTAAAAGCCTTGACCGAGATAGCAGCAGGGGTAAAGTAACGTACGTGTTGCGATTGCTAAAAAGTGTTAAATTTAACAAGGCCATAACAGCCTAAGGCAGCAAATGGCTATATTGTGAGCCTTTAGCGATAATACCTGTTTAATGAATTTGAATAAATTTCTATCTTCCCTGTTTATTTTACTGGCAGCCGCCTGTATACCTGCATACGCGCAGCGCGATACCATTGGCCTGCCAACCCTCATCAATAAAGTAATAAAACTGGGCAATGAGCACCCAATTGAAAAGGTGTACCTGCACATGGATAAGCCCTATTATTCGGTTGGTGATACCATTTGGTTTAAGGCCTATGTAACTGTCGACAGACATATACCCACAACACTAAGCCGCATTGTTTATGCCGATGTGATCAACAGTCACGATTCGCTCATCGCAGCTATAAAATTACCCATGGTAAACGGTGTTGCCTGGGGCGATATACCCCTGCCACAGGCATTGTACAAACAAGGCAACTACCATATTGTGGCCTATACCAACTGGATGCGCAACTCCGATCCTGCGTACTTTTTCAATAAAACCTTTAGCATAGGCAATGTTATCGATAAGGAGCTGATCACCAATATTTCGCTGGCAAGCTCAACCAAAGCAAATTTATCAAAAGTAACCGCGCGGGTTGTTTTTAAAGATCAGAATGGCAGCCCTTATGCCAATAAAAAAATAAGCTGGAAGGTTGACCCTGAGGATGATAAAGAAATAAAAGGTAAAGAAACCACCGACGCAAACGGCGTGGCCACCATTGTGATACCGACGGCTAAAATAGGCTCATTAAGCGCCTCGCCATTGGAAGCAGTGATTGACCTGGGCAGCAAAAAATTGGGCGCGAGTTTCTCCTTAAAATCAATCGTAAAAGATAAGGACTTACAATTTTTTGCAGAAGGTGGTGAGCTGATCAGCGGGATACGGTCGGTAGTTGCTTTTAAGGCCATCAATGCCAATGGCCTGGGTATTGATGTAACGGGCACTATTGTAGATGATGCAGGTAAAAGCGCAGGTGACGTAAAATCGCAAAACTTAGGGATGGGTAAACTGGTGATGGTACCCGAGGCGGGCAAAACCTATACAGCCAATGTTACTTTTGCCGATGGCAGCAAAGGCAGCTACGAGTTGCCGCGTGTACAAATATCGGGCATCAACCTGGCCGTAAGTTTACTCGACCCTCAGAACGTAACGCTTAAAATAGCAGCCAACGATGCCTTTTTTCAAAAATATCAGGGTCAGCAATTTTACATTATCGCGCAAAGCGGCGGCATTGTTTACTACGCGGCCAAAAGCGCTTTAACAAATCAGTTATACACGGCGTTGATCCCTAAAAGCAAGTTCCCAACGGGTATTGTTCAGTTTACTTTATTTGCCGCAACCGGTAACCCCGTGAGCGAACGTATTGCTTTTGTGCAAAATAATGACGCGTTAAATTTGTCGCTAACATCAACCAACAAAACTTTCGCCCCAAGGCAAAAGGTATCTTTAAAAGTTGATGCCAAAAGCGGTGCAGCACCGGCGCAGGCCAACCTGTCTGTAGCGGTTATTGACGAAGGGAAGGTACCCGTTGACGAAAACGCCGAGACAACAATACTGAGCAGTTTGTTGCTGACATCGGACCTGAGAGGGTATATCGAAAAACCCAATTATTATTTTGCCCATAATGACGATAAAACAAAGGCTGACCTTGATGTTTTGATGCTGACACAGGGCTACCGCCGTTTTTCGTACCGTGATGTGATAGCCGATAAATACCCGCCTGTCTATTTTTTGCCCGAGTCGGGGATAGATATTACGGGTATTTTGCGCAACCAAACCGGTTTGCCTATACGTAAAGGCAACATCAGGTTATTGATACCCGATAAAAACTACTCCACCCAAACCATAACCGACCCGGTGGGGCGCTTTAAATTTTCCAACCTGTTTATTTCGGATTCATCGAGCGTAACTTTAAATGCCCGCGATAATGTAAACAATACCTCGTTAATGGTAACGGTAGATCAACAACCCTTGCAAGGCATAACCGCCAATTTTAACGCCCCCGACGAGGTAATGAACATTGACAGCGCTATGCGCCCGTACCTGCAAAACCGGTTAAAACAATATAACGGCCAGCATATTTTAAAAGAGGTATTGATAAAAGAGGCCGCGCCCGAGATTAAAAAGATAAGCCACACGGATTTCCCCGAATTAACGGGCCTGAGCATGGAACCAGACCATATGATAGCCAGCGACCGCCTTAAAGATTGCCCCGTTTTTGCCAACTGTTTACAAACGGCAGCTTTTGGGCTAACCTATTACCAGGATAATTTTTACGTAATCCGCGATTATAACGCCGGCCGTAAAACACCGGTAGCCATATTTTATAATGGCATGTATGTTGATTATAATTACCTCAATAGCATTAATGGTGCTGATGTGGAGTCGGTGGAAATATTTTTAAAAGATGACCTGAGCGGTATTAACTCCAGGTACGGCACTAACGGCGTATTGGTAATTAACGGCAAAAAGAAACCCGAAGGTAAAAAACTAACGAGGGACCAGTTGAAAGAACTATTTCCACCAAAATACATGCTAACCTTTACACCCATTGGTTATACTAAAACCCGGGAGTTTTATTCGCCTAAGTATACAGTACCTCAGGTTGCCGGGCAAAAAGCCGACTTGCGGAGCACCATTTACTGGAACCCGAGGCTGGTGACCGATAAAACCACAGGCAGCACCACGTTTGAGTTTTTTAACGCCGACGCAAAGGGTAGTTATCGGGCCGTGGTAGAGGGTATTGATGCCGATGGAAACATAGGCCGGTATGTTTACCATTATAAAGTGGAGTAAAAAAAACGCGGAACACCTTTAGGATATTCCGCGTTTAAAAAGGTTTTAAACAAGCTTAGAACCTGAGGCCTAAACCTAACTGCCATACCTGGTTATTGTATTGGGGGTTATTGGCCAGTGCGTAACCCGAATTGCTTTGCAGGTCGACCGTGTAACGGCCCCTTAACTCCACATTGCGGTTTAAATTTACGCTTACACCAACAACACCATCCAGCAGGCTTTTGTTATAACCATCGGCATCCTGGTTGTATTGCTGTTGTACGGTCTGGCTAAAGCCATTGGTGTAGATGTTTTGTGTTGACAGCAAAAAGGCAACCTGCGGGCCTACCACAAGGCTAAAACCTGGCGTAACGCGGATCTTGGCTAAGAGCGGTAAGTCTAAAAAATTACTGCGCTGGCTAAACTGACCGTAAGTAGTGTTTGCAGTATAACCTTTTTCGGAGTAAAGCAGCTCAACTTCAAATGCTAACGGCCTGATAATTGGTACATCCAGGCTCGCACCTACGTTGATACCCACACGCGAGTCTGTATGGAAAGTGGCATCGTGCGGATCAATAATGCTCGCAAAATTGGCACCTGCTACAATGCCGAAACTTGGCTTAAGGTCGTTATTGTTTTGCTTTTGTTGCTGTTGTGGCTGGCGTGGTACACGGCGTGGCGGCGGGTACCGGCGGGGAGGAGGGTAGTAACCCTGCGCACTTACCGAACCTGCCAACAGGGTAAAAATACCCAGGGCTAAAAAGATAATCTTTTTCATGTTAGTTAGTTTTTTTAAGATTTATAATATATAGAGCGCTGTTAATGTAAAAGGTTTATTTACCTATAACTCATTACACTGATTTAACAAAATTTAACAGATAATGCTTTTAAACCTTTTTAACGCTGTATTTCGAATTATAAACGATGGTTTTTGGTTGATATTTTAGGAAAACATGGTAGGAAATTTATTTGTGAAAATATCTTTATGATTAAATTATTTTCATCTTATTTTCATAAAAAAGACATGTTAACCGTATGTGGATTTTTGGCTACAAATGGCGAAGAAAGAGAGGCAATTCTTGAATTTGACGACGTTATTTTTGCAGGATGGCTACTGGAAAAATTAATATAAAAGTACTGCCCACGTTCAGCTTTGAAGTTACCTTGATCTGTACCTGGTGAAAATCGGCAATGGATTTAACAATGGGCAGGCCCAGTCCAAAACTCTCCTGTTGCAGGGATTGCCTGAACTTTTTAAACCGGTTAAAAATATGTGGCAACTGTTCTTCGGCAATGCCAATACCGGTGTCGGCAATTTCGACCACCAGTTCATCATCATGCAAATGCCCGGATATTTTGATGGAACCCGACTCCTGATTGTATTTGATGGCGTTGTTGATGAGGTTAAAAAACAAGTTAAAAAGTAAAAATTTGTTGACGTTGGTTAGCCTGGCATTTTTGGCTATAGCGATATCAAGTTTGATGTCTTTTTCCTGAAGACGGATAGATATCTCATCGTACACCTCCTGCAACAGGTCGGTAAGGTTAACGGTATCGTCTTTAATAAACTGGTCGTTCTCAATTTGCGATATCAGTAAGAGTGTTTTTGTGATGGTTTTTAAGCGGTTCAATATCCGCTGCATTTCGAGCAGGCGCACTTTTACCTCGTCTATCACGTCGTCACGATCAAACATGTTCTCGATCTTTGATTGCAGTATTGATATGGGCGTCATCAGTTCGTGTGAGGCATTTGATATAAACTCACGTTCTTTTTGAAAAGTATTTTCGATGGTTTTGATCATCTGGTGGATGCTTTTATCCAGGTACCTGAAATCCGAGGTGGTGGTGCGTACCATTTTGTACGTACCAAAGTTGGGGAACTTTTGACCTATTAGTTTGGTTTTGATGATACGGTCAAGTGGCTTTAGTACGTAATTTGAGTAAAAAAAGTCGGCCAGGATGGTCAAAAATATCATCCCCAGCAGTACCTGCAGGGCTATACTTTGCAGCGGGGCGCTTGTTTCGTCAATAGTGTTTATGCTTTTGCCTATCTCTAAAAGGTACTTTTTTTTATCGATGATAAAGTTGTGGCTCAATATTCGGTATTCCAATGTATCGCGCTCATCAAAAACACGCTTTTCGTTTTTAATGGTATCCAGAAACTCGGCTAAAGTATCCACATCCAGACTAATGTATTCTTCGTGCAGGGGTAAATAGCTGCCGTAGCTCTCTCCGTTTTGGATGTACGTGCTTATGCCTTTTTCTTTTACGATCTTCAAAAACGCATTCTTTTGTTTCTGCAGCCGGTTATCGGTATAGGTTTTGTTGATGTTGGTAATAAGCTTAGGTAAAAGCAGAACAAACAAGATCACTATTACCAGCTTTGAGGTGGTATTGAACAGCGTAAGTTTGTTTTGAAGCTTCAAATTGCTTTAGTTGACCTTGATTTTATAACCTAAACCACGTACCGTTTCCAGCCAGTCGGGCGGTGCAAAGGCGCTCAACTTTTTGCGGATGTTTTTGATATGCACATCAATATAGTTGGAGTCGTAATCATCGTTCACAATGCTACCCCAGATATGCTCACTTAATTGCGGGCGTGTTAATGTGCGGTTTTTATGCAATATCAGGTAGGCTATCAGGTCGAACTCTTTTTTTGTGATGGTGTTAACCGTGGCACCCTGATGGGTTATACTGCGGTCGTTAAGGTCTATCTCAAACTCGCCTAATGTAAGGGTGGTATGCTTTAGTCCAAATTTGCGGCGGGTTATGGCCTGCATACGGCTTTGCAACTCAAGCATGGAAAAGGGTTTGGGCAGGTAATCATCGGCACCCAGGTCGAGCCCTTTAATGCGGTCGTACACCTCGGCACGGGCGGTTAATATGATACATGCCGCGTCGGGGTTATGCTTTTTTGCTTCCTTAAGCAGATCAAGCCCCTCACAATCGGGCAAACCAAGATCGATCAAAATGAAATCGTACAGGTTAACCCCGATCTTTTGCGAGGCCGACTTACCATCGTAGCAGGTTTCGCACAGGTAATTGCCATTGGTCAAAAATATTTCGAGTTCGCGGGCAAGCGATTTTTCATCTTCAACGATCAAAACATTCATAAGTATCTTAATAAAAAACGTAATAGAAGGTTAAGTTAAAAAACGATTCGTGGCTGTTTAGCAAGGCCCCCTGAACATTTACGGGCAGGCCGTATTTGTACGATGCCTCGAAGGTATAATGCGGCCGGTTATATGCGATAGGGATTTTAAAGCTATAGTTAAGCGGATTGAACTGGCTATTACGGCCAGCGTCAACATTATAATACTCAGGGTCAGGATTTGGCGATGGCGGTGGGGTATGTTTATTGGGATTATTTTTATTAAACAGGTCCTGATCTTTGGTGTACTGCTGAACAAAGTTTTGCGTGCCTAAGATCAGGCTCACCGATGGTGTAAAAGTTAAGTAGTCTTTATCGTCAAAAACGCTCCAGTTACTTTCAAAATACCGCGATGCGTTGAGCGTGATAAAACAATCGCTCGACTGGCCTATCAGGTAATCGAAAGTAGCGGTTGTTTTAAAAAGCTTCCAGTCGTACGAGTTTTTAATGTTGATATCGCTTGTTGCTGACGACTTGATAATTGGCGATTGGGTATTAATAAAAAAATGAGTGTAGCTTGCCTCGCCCCTAAACCTTTTTGAGAACTTGTAGCTAAACCCGCCACCCAGATCGGCCTCATCGGCAGTAGGTATCGAACCTAAAACTTTCCATAACGAGCCATACACAAACAAGCCATTTTTTGAGTTATAAATCACATCGCCCGATACAAAGGGGTATCTGTAAGCACTTGTACGCCCAAAAAAACTTTCATCGGTGCCGTAGTTTAAGCCAACCGATACAGATTGTTTACGTACAGTGCTGCCGGTATCGGCAACACCCGCTGTGTTGCCCTGTAACCTCATACTATCCGCCAAAGCGGTGCTGCTTAAGTATGTGGTTAAAACAATAAAAGTGATAAAGTACTTCATAATATATCAGCTTAATTAATTATTGCCCCTCCGTGGTATCTCAGGTGGCCGTTCCAAACCCTCGGGCCTGCGCTGCCGTAGTGCTTTTTTATCGGTTACAGTATCGGCAGGTGTGACAACTTTTTCGGGCTTCGATTGGTGTTTAGGCTTGGCTACCTCTTTTATTTTATTACGATTGAACAGGTCCATCCGGTTTTGCGGAACGCTTTTTATTTTGAGCGTATCGGTAACGATCAGTTCTGGTAATGACAGCGAATCACGATAAGACGATAAAAGTTTGACGAAATGAGTGCGCGGATGCAGGTGTAACCCTTTTGCAGGCGACACGCTTGCTATAAATAACATCAGGATAAACAGATATGCAAGCCGCTTGATCATGTGGGAACAGAACAATTAAAAATCATTCAAATTGAGGTCAACATAAAAAATTAGCATATCCTGGTTCATCGAAATGCTAATTTAGTTAAAATTGATATATGAGTTTGTTTTAATTAAATGCTTTAACGTTATAAAATGCTGTTTAATGTGTCGAAAATTGTTTTTCCCCTGGTTGTTAACAATAAAGCCCGGCAGGCGTAATGGGTGCCTGCCGAACTTTTGATATATAATGGGCTCGTTTTGGGGCGTTGGTGAAATGTAGTTAAACAAAGTTACCTGCGCTTTATGAAAAGGACATGAAAACCCTATTATGAATAGAAAAAACCCGGCGCCTCTGGCATAGGCAACCGGGTTAAGAAATAATTTAACCTCATATTAAATTATCTTATGACGAATGATTTAACAAAACCCCCACTGGCATCAAACTGAACGACTATGCGCGTATTGTTAGTATTGATGAGTACAAAATAACCTTGTAATACATTATTCAGGTAACGGGCAAATGCCTTATCAAATACATAACCTGGGTACGTTGTAGTTAAATAAGTAGTAACCGTAGCAGGCAGGTCGGCTTGTGCTACCGGTGCATGGCGTTCGGCATGTGGGTATATCTGTACGCGTTTAATAAACGTACCGCCCGATGTAAACGCTGTTGCAAACAGGCCTTTATTGGCACTGATAACCACATAAGTAGCATCAAAGTTCACTACTACATGCAGTAACGTATCGGTAGGGTAGTTGGTAGCAAAATAGCTTTTAATGCTTGCAGGCAAGGCGCTAACGGCTAATGTATCTTTATGTCCCCCATCGCGGTCGCCAAAACAACCGCCATCATGCCAGCCTTTGCCATCAAGGTCGTGGCCTTCGCGTTGTTCTAACACAGTTACAAAAACTCCACTTGCATTAAACTTTAAGCCAACCGGTTTACCGTTAAAGTTAATAACTACCACATAACCTTCGGCACTGCCGCTTGCGCCGGTAATTTTAAATGCTTTTTGAAAAGTGTAGCCTGCATAGTTGGCAGTTAAATATTTTGCAATGGTATCGGGCAATGCGGTAATAGAGGTCAATGAGTCGCGTTTGGCACCCTGCGGGTAGCAGTTAACAATGAATATGCCGCTGGTTGTTACCGGCGTGGTTACAACACCCGATGATGTTACCGCCGCAGTTGTAGTTACCCCCGATGCGGCGACCTGTATGGCAGAGGCCGCGGTTATAGCAGCCGAGTTATCAGGAACGTTAGTTTTGTAGCCGTTTTTTTGGCACGATGATAAAACCGTTAAAACAGCAAGGCCAGTAAGCAGCAGTAAATTAAATTTTGTTTGCTTTTTCATTTTGCTTCAGATTTAAATTAAAATAATCAGGTTAAAAAAGGGTGGCCACCCGTATTTATGATGTAAACCTACAAGGCTTAAATGAAATGAACATGAAGAAGAAAAATTTTCTAATTTTTTTCATGTATTTTGAAACGGTGTATTTTAGACCACTGATCCTCAAAATAAAAGTGCTATTTTAGCCAAAATTGCGACTATACGTCATGCCCGCCAATAAACCCGAACAGTTTGACTGGATAAATAACCTGCGCATAATTGCCTTATTTGCCGTTATTGTGCTGCATACCACATCGCCGGTAATGGAGATATACAACAAAGGCCCGCTCACTATATGGCTGGCTGGCGATTTTTACAACTCACTGGTGCGGTTTGCCGTACCGGTTTTTGTAATGATAACCGGAACCCTCATGCTGCACCGTGAGTACGAGTTAGGCAGCTTTCTCAAAAAACGTTTAAGCCGTGTTGTTATCCCTTTTTTGTTTTGGAGCGGCGTGTACATTGCGTATATGTATTATAACGAGGATATTGATTACCCCGGCGATTGGTGGCTTTGCTGCAAACAGGTGCTGCACTTTTTGCGCGATGGCAGTTCATACCACCTATGGTACGTTTACATGCTTATTGGCTTATACCTCATTATGCCGATCATCAGCAAGTTTGTGCGTAATGCTACCGAAAAGGAAGTGCTTTATTTTTTGGCAGTTTGGTTTACGGTGATGATGGCCGGTCAACCCTACCTGTCGCACTATAAACCGGGCATCGACCTACGTTATTTTGAAGGGTTCATAGGTTACCTGATTTTGGGGCATTACCTCGCTTTTAAGGATTTTGGCATTAGCCATTTTAAAGCCTGGATGGTTGCCCTGTTTTTTATAAGCCTGACCGCAATAGTAGCAGGCACTTATTTGCTTTACCACCATTATAATGGGATAAGTACCATCATGTACGAACCGCTTAGCCCATCAATATTGCTCATATCCGTGAGTGTTTTTATGATTGCCAAATTATCCAAACCAAAGCTATCGCCTGCGGTAGTCAAAGTGCGCGATTTTGCCGGGACTTATTCTTTTGGTATTTACTTAGCCCACGCTTTTGTTTTGCAACAACTTGATCAGCGTGGGTTAAACTATAAGCTGTTTACACCCATGCTTAGCATCCCGGTAACGGCATTGGCTTGCTTTATTTTAACATTGCTGCTGGTGTACCTGATCAGTAAAATACCGTTTGCAGGTAAATACATTTCAGGATAGATTTAATGCAAATTTGCTACATTAGATTATTGATGGATAATTCAACGGACATAGCATTACAATTGCACGAAATAGACCAGCTAAAAGCTGAGTTTAATAACTACCGGCAAATAGTCAGTTACCGTGTGCGCGATGCCTTATCGATCGAGTATACCTATGAAAGCAACCGCATTGAGGGTAATACGCTAACGCTGATGGAGACCGAACTGGTGGTAAACCAGGGTCTGACCATCGCGGGTAAACCGTTAAAAGACCATCTTGAAGCTATCAACCATACCCATGCGCTCGATTTTGTAAAAGAGGTTGCAGCAGGCGAGTTACCTTTTACTGAGGCAGTTTTGCTGGATATGCACCGATTGATATTACGTTCTGTTAATGACCAATATGCAGGTAAATATCGCGATGTGCCGGTATCCATCAGCGGCACAACCTATATACCTCCGCAACCTTTTCTCATCCAAAAAGAAATGGAACAGTATTTTTTGTTTTACAACGAGCAAAAAGAACAGCTACACCCGGTGATAATGGCTGCCGAACTACACGAACGTTTGGTAACCATACATCCGTTCATTGATGGTAATGGCCGGTCAGCACGCCTCATCATGAATTTAGAATTGTTACGTAACGGCTACCCGATTGCAATATTAAAAGGCGATAATGACGACCGCCTTGCTTATTATAACAGCCTGCAAATGGCACAAGTGCAAGGCAATAAGCAAGTTTTTAATAGCCTTGTTGCAACCACCGTTAAACAAAGCCTGGTTAGGAACCTTCAGTTGTTACGGGGATGGGCTGAATAGCAAACATCTCAATACTTATACTTCATCCCCACCTCAAAACAACCCAGGTCGGGTGCTGCACCTTTAAACGGAAAACCAATATCAACGCCCTTGTCAATAAACTTGCTGCCTGGCTTTAAACGCATAAAATCATTATCGGGCAGACTGCCGTCTTTTTGACGGGGTGCCACTAACAGCGCTTCGTCAAGGCTCATAAAATCAGCATCACTGGCATCCAGGTTTAAGTCAAAGTAGTTGTTCTTCAAATCGCATTTGGCGTTATCAATACTGGTAACCTCACGCCCGCCTTTATAGCCCAGGTTGTTTCGCATTTTGTGGGCGTATCCGGGCACATCTGCATTAACATCATCCAATAACCTGTTCAACATGTTAAAATTGTTGCCATTGCGGTAGGCGGTGTTGTTAAACCAATCGTTACCGTTAATGTGGTGGTTGGCATAAAAGCCGCTGGCCTTGTTGCGTACTGATAGGCAAAACATAATAGTATGGCGTGGTACCGGATTAGGTATATCGGCAGCCGGTCTGCGGGCAAAGCCACCGCCTTTAAATCCGTTGCCATCGCCCAGGCTTTTAAAATCAGTACCGTAGCCATTATACATGGCCCAGCAATGGTCAAATGTCACACTTTCGTGCGAGTTGATCACATCGTAACCATCATCGCTGTTAAACCACGAGCGGCAGCCTTTAAAAACATTGTTCTTGCTACCCGGACGCGGGTGGCAGCCAAAGCCATCGGTATTGCCACCCTTACCGTTTTCCGAAAAATAATCCCAGTTGCGGTAAGCATCACAGTTCAATATCAGGTTGTTCGACCCGCTTAGCAGGTAAAAGCCAATGGCCATGCCATCGTGCATACTTAGTTGCTCGTAAATATTGTTACTGCCCTGGTTTTCAAAACACTCCGATTGCGTGTGGGTTTTTATGGTAACCTGGGTGCCTATCACCTCAAACCCTTTTAAATGAATATACGATCCTGAAACGTAAAACACCGTAACACGTAACCCGGTCGGTTTAACATCCGCAAGGTCGAACACCGGTTTTTCGTTTTCGTAAGCTGTATAGGTAATTGGCGCACCGGCTTTGCCGCTTTTATCCAGGTAGGTAACATAGGCCCACATGCGCTCCTTTTTGCTGATCTGGGCTTCGGTCATGTGGTAGGTGCCGCCGCGCAGGTAAACTACATCGCCGGCGTTAGCGGCGTCTTGTGCTTTTTGTACGGTTGCGAAGGGCTTATCAATTGTGCCGGGGTTAGCATCGTTACCGTTGGGCGCTACGTAAAAAGTTGCCGCAAATACGGTTGAAAGTTGCAATATGAATAACAGGGCAAGTATATTTTTTTTCATCATTTTTTTAGGTGCCTTGGTTTTGGCTTAATTAATTGGCAGTAAGACATAAATGTAGGCATTATGGTTTAATATTCAACCGTCCTGCCTCATCCTGTGATTTTTTGTTACAGCGGTTTTAAATAAATGGGCTATATTTAGGGCATACAAAAAATACATGGCAACTAAACTAACTATCAACAGCAACGGATCGGTAAAAATTGAAGGCGACTTTGAAATTGTAGACATGCAGGGCAATAACTACGGTTTGCAAGGCCGAACAGTTGTTTCTATCTGCCGCTGCGGCCTGTCGGCCAATAAACCATTTTGCGACGGATCGCACAAAGGCCACTTTGAGCACAATGCCGAAGCGTTCGACCTGCCACCGCGCAAAGTATAAACAGCAATGGACATGTTTACCGAACAGATCGCAGCCCTGAAAAACGTTATCGACGCGCAACAGGAAGTGATATGGTCGTGGGAAGCGGTATTTAACTCTGTTGAAGATACCATCCTCAACCTTGTAAAGCTAAACATTGAACTCAAAGTAAAATTGCTCCGCGAGAAAGACCCCGGTATGGTGGTGCCCGAAAATATTTATCACGGAATGGACAATTTAAAACTGGCATACCACGGGGGTGATATTTCCGCGCTTGATTATTTTAGAGGGCTTGATGAACTCCTATCGGCCATAACAGCCTAACCGGTGTGCTTAAGCTTACCTGGCTTTAACTGGCCAACGCCGGTATAATGGTTAAGCATGTTCCATTTTTCAACGTTGATAAAACTGTCAACCACCGCGTTTTTGCAATTTGCATCCGGGCATCTGATCGTCCATACTTTTTTTACCTGCTCTATAACCGGCCTGGTACCGCACATTTTGCAGTTCTCGCAAAAAAAATCTTTCTGGATCTCAAAACTCATAATAAAAGCAGTTACGGCAGATTTACATGGTAGCTACACCAAAGCTATGCTAATATTGTGGTAAATACAACGGTGTTTTAACGGTAATTTAATAAGGAAAACACTATTGTATATACTACTTAAAACGCGCTACAATATAGCCCACTATTTCTTTGACATAGGTATTCCAACTTGCCAATATAACCACGTTGGGTACAAGTTCTTCTACCGAAAAATGCCCGTACACATCGTTGTATTCAGTCGGGTAAGGTATTACCGTTAAACCGGCCTTTTTAAAAATATATAACGCGCGCCGCATGTGGAAAGCGCCTGTTACCAATAGGTACGGTGGTTTCAGCCCTTTGCTTTCGATCAGCTTTTTTGAGAAAGCAGCATTCTCAAAAGTGTTGCGCGAGTTGCTTTCTATCAACACGTTCGTATCCGGTATATTGAGTTGTTTAAACTGCGTCTTAACCCAATCTCCTTCGCGAAATCCATCTGGGTTTAAACTTGCGTTTCCGCCGGTCATCAGGATATTGCCCACCTTACCCGTGTTTTTTAACCTAATGGCTTCAATAAACCGGTCGCAGGCAGGGTTAAAGTAGCCATTTCCATTTGCATCCTCGGATGCGAACCCGCCTAATAGTATGGCGCACGAGTAGGTTTGTTTATCTGCCGTACTTTGCGGAGGATAATTCCATTGCCTGGCGAACAGGTTGAATATTAAAGGACTTGAGAACACAACAAATACGACAGCCGAACTTATAAACAAGCGCTTTCTGGTTTTACGGTTTTTAACGATCAGGCCGATGATCAATAATGCCAGTATCCAGTAAAAAGGACTGATCAAAAAAAGCAGGAGTTTTGAAAGGATAAAGTACATTTTGCTGTGATGATTGATGCGGAATAAAAGTACGGTTAATATGTTGTTGTTAAAAAGCAACCTAAGGTAACATACCTTTGGGCAGCTTAAGATGCGGTTTTTTCCAGATGATCAATTGCCACAGTACTTCAGCGCTGCACAATATTAAAACAGCAAATAGCGCGGCCCAAACAGCATGGTCGGTTGAGGATAATGCGCCGGCTAACGCTGCAAAGTAAACCATTACTGGTAAGGCGATCATCAGGCAAAGCCCGGTTATCCCCAATGGGATGCGGAATGGCCGGTGCGCATCGGGCTGTTTAAGCCGCAGTTTGATGAGCGAGATATACTCTAAGGATAACCCTGCCCCATACACGGTAACATCAATAATTAGCAGATCGGTAAAAGGCCATAGGATCATCAGGCTTACCACTGCCGAGCATACCAAAATGGATATATACGGAGTTTGAAAATTGGGATGCAGGTTATTGAGCTGTTTCGGCAAAAGCCCGTCTTTAGCCATCACCTTTGGCACACGCGATACCGAAAGTAAAACCGCGGCATAAATACCCAGGCTGCTCGCCATTCCCGCAAAGGCTACCATAGCGCCAAGCCAATGCCCGCTGATGATCTCGGCCACAGCCGGAAAGCCTTTGTCTTGCAGTACGGCGGGGCTGATGCCCGACTGTTGCGACACCAGGATGACCAAAAAGTAAAGCCCGATCACCAGCGCGAATGCCGAGAAGGTAGCAACGAGATATGAACGGATGGGCTTGTCAACCTCATCGGCATAAGTGGTTACATTGTCCCAGCCCAGGCAATTCCACATTACGGTGTACAATGCCATTCCGAATGATGAAAATGGGATACCTTTTAACGATGGTGATGCGATGGCGATGGGGTGCGCATGGTGGGCAAAAAACAAAACAAATAAAATAATGAACGGTACAAATACAACCGCGCCTAAGATCAGCGATGTTTTGCCAACCGGCACAATACCCAAAATGTTTAACCCTGCCGATACCCAAACCACACATAAACATATCGGGATGCGGTAATGCGCCAGGTCGGGGAAAAAGAACGAGGCATACATCACAAACAGGCCCGGGTAAATGGCCAGGTCAATAAAAGTATACAACCAGGTCCACCAACCCTCGTAAAAACCCCAGCGGTTACCTAAAACCCGCTTCACCCATTCGTAGTAACCGCCGGTTACCGGCATCATGCTGTTTAACTCCAATACGGTAAATATGGCCGGGATATCCCATAGCAATGGCGTGATCAGTAAAAACAGCAAAGCGCCATGTTCGCCTGCAAAACTCAGCAAAGGCTCCAAACCATAAGGCCCGCCCGATACGGTAAAGAAGATGAGCGCGATGAGCGGTATAATGCGGATCTTTTTCAAGCACTAAGTTGTAAAGGTGGAATGTTTGAACGTTGAAACGTTATTGGTTATTTAGTTATTGGGTTACTGAGTTATTAGGTTATTGTTGTTGTAATGCTTGAATGTTGCAATGTTTAAATGTTATTCTACTCAATCATTCATTCATTCAATCCTTCAATCATTAGTAAAAACATGGGTAAATATGGGTATTCTTCAATTTGTTGTAATGCTTGAATGTTGTAATGTTTAAATGTTATTCTATTCAATCATTCATCTATTCAATCCTTCAATCATTAGCAAAAACACATGGGTAAATATGGGTATTCTTCAATTTGTTGTAATGGTTGAATGTTGTAATGTTTAAATGTTATTCTATTCAATCATTCAATCCTTCAATCATTAGCAAAAACACATGGGTAAATATGGGTATTCTTCAATATTTCTATTCAATCCTTCAATCATCATGATAGGTTGCGGACCCCGGTAGCTATCGGTGTTATCATCAATCAAAATCAGTGAAATCGTCATTTAAATCGGTGTCATCCAATCATAAATCGGTGAAATCACAACCCAACAAGATACCTAAAAATAACCACTTATCCAAAAATATCCGGGTATAAAAGTGCCGCTTTTAAAATAAAATTTACCGAGTCGGTCACATATATTTCACCGTTTTTTACCATTTGTAAAACCTCGCGGGCAGGTATGCAAAGTACTTCTATCACCTCGGTAGGATCGGGTTTTTGTACCGAATTAAATTGCGCGTTGAACATCATATACCCATACGTAACCTGTTTTAATTTGGTCGGGTTGATCACGATCTTACCTAACGATATCAACTGGTTGGCGGTAGCCTTTATACCCGTTTCTTCTTCCAGTTCGGCCAAAGCCGACTCCGTTACGCTCTTGCCTGGTTGTTGCAAGCCGCCCGGCAGTTCAAGCAGTATTTCGCCAATGCCGTGTTTGTATTGCCGTACCATAACCACTTCGTGCTGCGGTGTAAGTGCCAGTATCTGCACCACATCGCCTAAAGGGGCTACATAATAATCATCCAAAATTTGCCCATCGGGTAATTTAACAGTATGCCGCTTAAGCGGGAACCACGCGTTTGGCGTTACATCCTCTTCTTCCAGCAGCGTCCATTTTTGTATTTTTTGCACGGGTGTTAGTTGTTATGTCTGTTCCAAATATAACCATCCGGTTTAAACCGCCAGCCATTCGGCATCCAAACTTGTTTGCAATAATGATGTAAACGTTGTTCCCGGCAAAATATCAAGGTAGGGGTAGGTCACCTTGCTCAGGTACAGGCCTTGCGGGTGGGCAGGCACTATCAGTTGCTGCTCATCGGGGTGCATAAGGTAATATTCAAATTCATCAACGCTTAATGCGCCGGTACCTACTTTAAGCAGACGCCCAACAATTGTGCGCACCATTTTGCCTAAAAAACGGTTTGCCGATATGTTAAACCTTACCCTATCCGCATCTTCATCGGTAAACAACGTGGCCGAATAAATATTGCAAATGGTATGCTCATTACGGTCGGGACTTTTGCAAAAGGCCTTATAATCGCTGTATTTTGGCAACAGGGAAGCGGCAGCACCCATGTGTTGCAGGTCTAAATTTTTTACCGGGTATAACGCGCTAACGCTGTTTAAAAAAGGGTCTTTACGGGTATGGATAAAGTAATCGTAAGTGCGCAATACGGCGTCAAAACGGGCATGGGGCAGCCCTTCCATCGGGATAATATCAAACACCGCTATATCGTCCGGTAACACCTTGTTCAGGCGGAACAGCAGGTCAAACGTCCAGGGCTTGTCCACATCCATGTGAAAGAAAAACTGCGCCGCATGTACCTGTGCGTCGGTGCGGCCGCAACCTACAATGGTAACGGGTGTTTTGAGTATTTGGCTTAGTGCCTGTTCCAATACGCCCTGTACGTTTAATACGCCGGGGTGTTTTTGCCAGCCGCCGTAGGCGCGGCCATGGTAGGCTATGTGTATAAAATATCTCACTGGGCTATAAAATTAACACAAAAGGCTGTATTTATGTTACAGCGCCTTTCAATTTATTATTCAATAATTTACCTATATTTCCAAAACTTAAATTAACCTTAAACAATTATGGAAACTAAAAAAACATGGCACCAAAAACACCAGGACGAATCAACATTTGCGCAACGCCTTGCCGATGGTGTTGCTAATGGCATGGGCTCATGGCGGTTCATTATTATTCAAACTATTATTGTTGCCCTGTGGATGATACTGAACGTTATAGCATTGACCGGCCATTGGGATGTTTACCCTTTTATTTTGCTCAACCTTGTTTTCTCTACCCAGGCAGCATACGCGGCGCCCATCATCATGATGGCCCAAAACCGGCAAAGCGACCGCGACCGGGCGCAGGCCAATGCCGATTTTGAAACTAACGTTCAAGCCAAACAAGAAATTGAAGCTTTACAAATACGCCTTAACGCCATCGAAACCGAAAAGCTGGACAAAATAATTACCATGCTGGAGCAGATGAACAAAAAGTAACTATGAACAGAGAATTTACCATATCAGCCGGCTGGAAAATATTTTCGGTTATACTTGCCCTTTTACTGGTAGGGCTTTCTGTTTTGGTGATAACCAAGGCATCGCCTAACAACGCGGCGGTTTACTTTGTTCCTGTTTTGTTCATTATTGTAGCGGTAGCTGTTGTGTTGCCATCGTTTAAACGCACGCTGATCATAACCGATACCACCATTACCAATGTAGACGTATTTAAAACTACCACGATAGAAATTGCAGATGTAAAAGGTATGCGTTTTGGGCCTAAGGGCAAATCGGTTTACCTGGAATCGAAATCGGGCGCACCCAAACTTACCATCGCCAATTACGATAATTTTGGCGATAGCGCCGATCTGATAGCCTGGCTGAAAGCTAATTTTAAAGATGAAGACGCTATAGCTTATCAGCAGGAGCTTGACCATATTTTAGCAGATACCAATTTGGGCTTTACGGTTGAAGACCGGCAGGCGCAGCTTAACAAAGCCCGCAACGTAGCCTACGGGTACAATATTGGGGGCGGTATTTTAGTGGCAGCGGCAATAATAGGGCAGGGCGGGCAGCCTGTGGTTGATATATTAACCCTGGTGTATCCCATTTTAAGTATCGGCATTATCGTTACGGGTAAGGGCCTTATCAAGTTTTTTGATAAAAAGAAAAGCCCTTACTATAACATTAGCATCGGGATGATCGCACCCGTGTTTGGCCAGTTGGTATCGCTCTCCAATTACCACGTTTTGCAATACGATAACTTTTGGTTACCGTTTATTGGTGTAGCATTGGTGTTAACCGCGGTATTTTACCAAACAGACCGCACACACAATACAAACCCGATTGGCTCACATGTATTTTTATTACTCATCATCTGTACTTTTTACAGTTTTGAGAGCGTGGGGCAAATAAACCGCGACTATGATCACTCTACCGAGCAGGTATACCCGGCTACCGTAGTGGGCCATTATGTAACACATGGCAAAAGCACGTCATATCACCTCCAATTAAGCGCCTGGGGGCCACAAACCGAAGAAGACCAAATCACGGTATCAAGCGGCATGTATGCCGATGCCCCTGTAGGCAGCACCCTCAACATACACCTTAAAAAGGGAATGCTCAATATTCCCTGGTACACAGTATCACAATAAATTGGCAAAGGCGGGGGTAACCCCGCCTTTGTTGTTAATGTGTGGCTATGGTATGCAGATCGTGTACATCAGTTTTCTTTTTGTGCAGGGCAGGTGCCGGTTTAAGGTAATCTAAAGCGTGCTCCTCGTGTAGTGGTTTGGCGGCACGTTTAATATAATACCAGGCGGCAGCACCTGCTGCTACAGCTCCGGTTATAGCCGCGGCTATCCAGAGGCCGCTGTTGCTTTGTTTTATAAATGGGTTTTTCATAGTTTGAGTTTTATAACTTCAGTAAATCAAAATCCGTGCCGCTATCCGCGTTAAGCATTAATATTAACTCATAGCTTTTAGTTATCAGCTAATAGAATTAATCGATTTTGATTAACTGCTCAACTATCCTAATTTTATAAAATCCCCCGCAAGTTATAAACCAATAAACTAAATATAAGATTATGGAAAACCAATCAAACGATATCAGTAAATGCCCCTTTCATAACGGCAGCCTGAAAAATAATGTAGGTGGTGGCGGCACCCGTAACCGCGACTGGTGGCCCGGGCAGTTAAAACTGAACATCCTGCGCCAGTACTCTGCCCTGTCAAACCCGATGGACAAGGATTTTAACTACTCCGAAGCTTTTAAAAGCCTTGATTATGCAGCCTTGAAAGCCGACTTGCACGCGCTTATGACCGATTCGCAACCCTGGTGGCCGGCCGATTTCGGGCATTATGGAGGCTTGTTCATCCGCCTGGCCTGGCACAGCGCGGGTACTTATCGCGTTGGCGATGGCCGGGGTGGCGCAGGGGCAGGTTTGCAGCGTTTTGCCCCGTTAAACAGCTGGCCCGATAACGTGAGCCTGGATAAGGCCCGCAGGTTGTTGTGGCCTGTCAAACAAAAATATGGCAACAAAATTTCCTGGGCCGACCTGATGGTCCTTTCGGGGAACGTGGCGCTGGAATCCATGGGTTTTAAAACATTTGGTTTTGCCGGTGGCCGCCCGGATGTATGGGAGGCCGATGAATCGGTATACTGGGGTGCCGAAACTACCTGGCTGGGTGGCGATATGCGTTACGCGCACGGCTCCGATGGTGCCGATAAAACCCATGGCGTAGTGGTAACAGATGATGATGCCGATGGCGATGTACACTCGCGTAACCTCGAAAAACCACTTGCCGCCGTACAGATGGGCTTGATATATGTGAACCCCGAAGGCCCTGACGGCAACCCCGGTCCGCTTTTGGCCGCGAAGGACATTCGAGATACGTTTGGCCGTATGGCGATGAACGATGAAGAAACCGTTGCCCTCATAGCTGGCGGGCATAGCTTTGGCAAAACGCATGGCGCGGCCCCGGCCACCCATGTGGGCAAAGAACCCGAAGCTGCCGATATTGGCGCGCAAGGCTTTGGCTGGAACAGTAGTTATGGTTCGGGTAAAGGTGCCGATACCATTACCAGTGGTCTGGAAGTTACCTGGAGCAAAACCCCTACACAGTGGAGCAACAGCTTTTTCGAAAACCTCTTCGGTTTTGAATGGGAGCTGACCAAAAGCCCGGCGGGCGCGCAGCAGTGGGTAGCCAAAAACGCCGAGGCTATTATTCCGGATGCTTATGATGGCAGCAAAAAACATTTGCCAACCATGTTGACAACCGACCTGGCTTTGCGGTTCGACCCGGCTTACGGGCAGATATCGAAACGCTTTTTAGATAACCCGGATGCCTTTGCCGACGCCTTTGCACGCGCCTGGTACAAATTAACGCACCGCGATATGGGGCCGATAGCCCGTTACCTTGGCCCCGAAGTGCCGCAGGAAGAATTGCTTTGGCAGGACCCTATCCCGGCTCTTGATCATGCCGTTATCGGCGAGGGTGATATTGTTGCATTAAAAACTAAAGTATTGGCATCGGGCCTCAGTGTTGCCGAATTGGTTTCAACCGCGTGGGCATCTGCCAGTACCTTCCGCGGTTCCGATAAGCGGGGCGGGGCCAATGGCGCGCGCATCAGGTTAGCGCCGCAAAAATACTGGCAGGTTAATAACCCCGTGCAACTGCAAAAGGTATTGAATGTATTAGAGGGTATCCAGGCAGAATTTAATACGACCAAAAAAGTTTCGTTGGCCGATCTGATCGTATTGGCGGGTTGCGCAGGTGTCGAAAAAGCAGCTAAAGATGCCGGTCACGACATCAAAGTGCCCTTTACCCCCGGCCGCATGGATGCCTCGCAGGAGCAAACCGACGTGGAGTCGTTTGGCTACCTCGAGCCTGTTGCCGATGGTTTCCGCAACTACCGCCAGCCGAATGTTTCGGTAACTACGGAGAGCTTGCTGATAGACAAAGCACATTTATTAACATTGACCGCACCCGAATTGAGCGTGTTAATAGGAGGGTTGCGCATGTTAGGTACAAACTACGATGGGTCAAACCAAGGTGTGTTTACCTCTCGGCCAGGCCTGCTTACCAACGATTTTTTTATAAACCTGTTGGATATGAGCACCGCATGGAAAGCCGCAGGTGCCGATAGGGAAATTTACATAGGCAGCGACCGCGCTACAGGCACAGTGAAATGGTCTGGCACCCGCGCCGACCTGGTATTCGGTTCAAATTCTGAACTGCGGGCAATTGCCGAAGTATACGCCAGCGCCGACGCGCAAGGCAAATTTGTGAACGACTTTGTAGCCGCATGGCACAAAGTAATGAACCTCGACAGGTTTGACATTGCTTAACAGGCACAACCTAATATTCAATAAAAAGGCACCAAATTCGGTGCCTTTTTATTGATGGTCGGTTTTAAATCGCATTACCGGAATTACTGGTGCCCGGCATGTGCCATGTTATATTCCTCATCGGTAACAGGCTCAAGCCATATTACAGGCCCTTCCGCCGAATTATTGGTGATGGCGATGTGTGTTAAACTGCTGTCGCGGCTTGCGCCATGCCAATGCTTTAGGTTTGCCGGAATGGTTACCACATCACCTTTTTTGAGCGCCTGTGCTGCTTTGCCTTCTTCCTGGTAAAAACCATTACCATCAGTGATCAACAGTATTTGTCCGTTGGCGTGTGTATGCCAATTATTACGGCATCCCGGCTCAAACATCACGTTGCCGACAGCGTAAGTACCGGTCTCATCTTTTGGCACTAAAATGTTGACCCAGGCAGTGCCGGTAAAATAATCAGCAGGTGCTTTATTGCCTTTCTCAAAAATGTTTGTCTCCATTTCGTTATCGTTAATTTAGTTTATTCTGCCTTTGGTGCAAGGTCACCGTACCAGTAAGCGGCAGTAACGCCGCCATCCATCAAGAAATCGCTGCCGGTAATAAATGCCCCGTCAGGCCCCATTAATAAGGCACCAACATTACCCACTTCATCGGGCGTTCCGGCATGTCCGGCAGCCGAGATATCTATCATCCGGCGATATCCTTCACCACGTGGGCCGCTCAATTCATCCTTTGCCAGCGGGGTAATAATAATGCCGGGACTAATGGTATTAATGCGGGCGCCGCGTTTGCCCCATCTTACCGCTTCGGCCATCACCCGTAACGAATTTCCACGTTTAGACAACTGATACGCGTGCAGCGAATCCTTCACCTTATCTGGTTGCAAAAAATCGAGTGCTAATAATTCGTCCGCGGGTAAAGTAGCAAGTGATTTGTTTTGCGCCTCAGTTAAAGCAGGCAGGCGGTGACCTGATTGAGATGCGATCACTACGCCTGCCCCGCCATTGGCGATGATATTGCCAAATTCTTCAAGTATCACCGCGTTGCCATAAAGGTCTACATTTAATATCGTAGTGGGCGATGCCTGTGATGGCGAAACGCCTGCTGCTTGTATCAATCCGGTCACGCTGCCAATAAAAGTGGCCTTTTCAACCAATGCCTGAATGGATTTGCGGGATGAGATATCCACCGTGGTTGTGCTTACCCCGAAACCTGCTTCGCTCAGCACCTTTGCTGCCGCATCGGCATTTTCCTGTTTCAGGTCGGCCAGCAAAATATGTTTGCCCGCGCTTACCCGGCGGGCAATAGCCTGGCCTATCGATCCGGCACCTATCACTACCACTACACTTATTTCCTTACTTTTCATTTTCTATCGGGATCAAATATCTCACTAATAACACAAATATTCCTTTATACTCGTTACGGTTTTATTCACCAACATCATCGGGCATTTTTCGCTCGCCTATCCATTTTACCATCTTCGGGTCGCGGTGGTCAAAAAAGCTGCTGGTTTTGCTATCCAGCGTTTTTATCTTTTCCATTTCCTCGGCACTTAGTTCAAAATCAAAGATGTTTAAATTTTCGGCCATACGCTCTTTGCGTACCGATTTAGGAATGGCCACAACGTCCCGCTGTATCAGCCAACGCAGTACCACCTGTGCAATGGATTTATTGTGTTTTTCGCCAATAGCTTTCAGCAACTCGTTTTTGAACAGATCATTTTTGCCCTCAGCAAACGGCCCCCACGATTCTATCTGCACATTATTATCTATCATAAACTGATGAGCTTCGTGCTGCTGGTGGAAGGGGTGGGTTTCCACCTGGTTCACCGCCGGTTTGATCTCATTATTGATCATCAGGTCCATTAGCCTGTCGGTATGAAAGTTACTCACGCCAATAGCCCTTACTTTTCCGGCCTTGTAAAGTTCTTCCATTGCCCGCCATTCGCCATACACATCGCCGTAAGGCTGGTGGATCAGGTAAAGGTCAAGGTAATCTAATTGCAGCTTTCGTAATGAACTTTCAAATACTTTTTTTGCGCCCTCGTAACCATTTGCCTGCGGCCATAGTTTGGTGGTGATAAACAACTCCTCGCGGGCAACACCACTGTGTTTGATAGCCCTGCCAACGGCTTCTTCGTTCATGTACGATTGTGCGGTGTCTATCAGCCTATAGCCGGTTTCAATGGCGTCAAATACACTCCGTTCGCACTCGGCCAGGTCGGTCACCTGGAAAACGCCAAATCCTAAGATGGGCATTTCAACACCGTTATTTAATTTTATACTTTCCATGTTTTTTGTTTCAATATGATGGTACAAAGTTCATTCCTTTATTCAGGATAATTACGATACACATTACGGATATTTATACCATTATTACCGATTGGGCATGTATCAATACCCGGGCCCATGATAAAGTGGTAACTTTGATCAATTAAAACCGGCAAAATGGATAAGCTGCTTAAATTCAATACCATTGGCGAGTATAATGCCTTTAACAATAATGAAACCAAACATCCGCTGGTTAGCGTTGTGGACCTGTCTAAAGCGGATCTGCGGCAGGGCTCGCGGATGTATTATGGCTTTTACGTTGTGTTTTTAAAGGATGTAAAATGTGGCGACCTGGTATACGGTAAAAACACCTACGATTACCAGGAAGGTACCCTCGTGTTTATGGCCCCGGGGCAAGTCGCCGGTGTTAGTAACAACGGCGAATATTACAAACCCAAAGGGCACGCGCTGGCCTTTGCTGCCGACCTGATACATGGCACATCACTGGGCAAACACATCGCTGATTATCATTTTTTTAGTTACCAGTCTAACGAGGCGCTGCATTTGTCCGACAAAGAAAAAAGCATTGTTTTAGATTGTTTTTCCAAGATCGAATACGAACTGGAGCGGGCTATTGATAAGCATAGCAAAAAGCTCATCGTGGCCAACATCGAATTATTTTTAGATTACTGCCTTAGGTTTTACGACAGGCAGTTCATCACCCGCGACCATGTACATCAAGGCGTTATCGCGAGGTTTGATGAGCTGTTGAACAATTATTTTACATCGCTAAAACCACAATCCATCGGGTTTCCCACCGTGGCCTACTGCGCCGGCGAGCTTAACTTATCACCAAACTACTTCGGCGATCTTGTAAAAAAAGAAACCGGAAAAACGGCGCAGGAATACATACAACTTAGGTTGATCGACATAGCCAAAGAGAAAATTTTTGATGATAATAAAACGGTAAACCAGGTAGCTTACGAACTGGGGTTTAAATATCCGCAGCATTTTGCGCGGCTCTTTAAAAAAAGGGTAGGGCAAACGCCCCACGAGTATCGTAGCCTAAATTAAAAGCGGTAGTCTGTTTGCGCTAACTGTGGAACTTAAAAATCGCTATATTTACTTATGAAGTTTAACATAGCCCTGCTTCTTTTTATAGTATTCGTCGGTAATAAAATTGTTTTTGCCCAGGATGTTCCCGGCGCGGTAATTTTTCATATCCAGTCATCGCATACAGCCTTCCCTGATACAGGCCGGGCCAAGGGCCATATTTACGATAAAGTTTTATACACCCAGGCCGAACATTATAATGATAGCACTGTGCTCATCATCGCGCCCAAAAAACTGGATGCCAAAAAAACTGTCGACCTGATATTTTGGTTCCATGGCTGGCGCAATAATGTGGACAGCGCGGCGGCTTTTTACCAGCTTACCAGGCAATTTATTGCCTCGCACCAAAACGCGGTACTCATCTTAGCCGAAACTGCCCGCGATGCACCTGATAGCTATGGAGGCAAGCTTGAAAACCAGGGCGTGTTTAAAGCCCTGGTTGCCGATGTATTAACCGGCTTGAAAAAGCAAAAACTTATTGGCAAAAATTGCCAGCCTGGCCACATCCTTTTAGGCGGCCACAGTGGTGCTTACCGGGTAATGGCCTATATCCTTCAAAACGGGCAAATGCCGGTCGACCAGGTGATGCTATTTGATGCTTTGTACGCTAATACCGCGCAGTTTACGGCCTGGGTAAAAGCTGACAGCGCTCATCGGTTCAGTCAGATTTATACCGATCACGGCGGCACCGTCGGCGAAAGCCAAAACATGGTAAAACTGCTTGGGCAGGAACATATCGCCTATACCGAAACCGAAGAAACCAATTTAACCGCGCAACAAGTTAAAGCTAACCGGTTGTTGTTTATCCACAGTCTGCACCAGCATAACGATATCATTTGTACGCCCGATAACTTTCAGCTTTTTTTAGAGAATAACCCGTT
>JACXTT010002635.1_pt1 | contig 28262 bp, 28 predicted proteins | sample 9270951 | NCBI WGS metagenome assembly JACXTT01 (sample SAMN15532306, study PRJNA645909) | rock metagenome | isolation source: weathered quartz diorite | place: Puerto Rico | collected 2017-06-21 | reverse complement strand
GCGGCAAGGCGTCGCCGGGCTACGCGGACCGCGTGCGGCGCCGGGTGAAGCCGAACATCGTGTTTACGGAGGACGTGCAGGGCAATCCGTCCGCCGTGGTGTCGGTGCGGCTCGCGCCGGACGGCTCGTTGCTGTCGGCTCGACTGACCAAGTCGAGCGGCAACGCAGCCTGGGACAATGCCGTGCTGCGCGCGGTGGAGCGGTCCGACCCGCTGCCGCGCGACGAGGACGGCAAGGCACCGGCCAGCTTCACCATCACTTTCAAGCCCAAGGACTGAAGCCATGACCGGGGCCACGGGCGTGACGAATCAGGCGACGATTTGCAACATAATGCAACCTGCGTCGCCGGTCCGCGGTCCCATGGCTACCATCATTGGTTGCCTGAACGCAGCCGGCAGGGCGCAGACGCGCGAGACAGGCATGCGCCATGCGCTCGCCCGCTGTCTGCCTGCCGTGCCCGACGAATCTTGATATCGACTGAGGAGCAGCATGCGAAAGCTTTGGGCCCCCATCTGGCTGTCCGCGCGGCGGCACATCGCTAACCGAAACACCCGGTCGCAAGCCGGGCTGCAGGCCGGACGCCGTGCGCTGACGGCCTGGCTGGCCGCTGCGCTGGCGCTGTCGGCCGGCGTCGCGCACGCGCAACTCAACGTGGAAATCTCCGGGGTCGGCTCGAGCCAGTTCCCCGTGGCCACCGCAAACTTCCAGGGCGAGGCGCAGGCCCCGCAGAACCTGACTGCCATCATCCGCAGCGACCTCGCGCGCAGCGGGCGTTTCCGCAACGTCGATCCTGGCGGCGCCACCGTGGCCGAATCGGCGAACGTTGACCTCGGCAGCTGGAAGGCGCGCGGCGCCGACGCCTTCGTGGCCGGCAGCGTGACGCCGACCGGCAATGGCCAGTACGACGTTCGCTTCCGCCTGTACGACACGGTCAAGGGCCAGAGCCTGGGCGGCCTGGCCTTTACGGTCGGCCAGGGCCAGTTGCGCGTGACCGCGCACAAGATCGCCGACTACATCTATGAAAAGCTGCTGGGCGAGCGCGGCGTGTTTGCCACGCGCCTGTCCTATGTGTCGCGCGTGGGCGGCCGCTACCAGCTGCTGATCTCCGACTCCGACGGTCAGAACGCCCAGGTGGCGCTGACCAGCACCGAGCCGATCATCTCGCCGTCGTGGTCGCCGGACGGCCGCAAGGTGGCCTACGTGTCGTTCGAGGCCAAGAAACCGGTGGTCTACGTGCATGACCTCGCCACGGGCAAGCGCACGCTGGTCTCGAACCAGAAGGGCAACAACAGCGCGCCGTCGTGGTCGCCGGACGGCCAGCGGATCGCCGTGGCGTTGTCGAAGGACGGCAACACCCAGGTCTACCTGGTCAACGCCGACGGCTCCGGCCTGCGTCGCCTCACGCGCAGCAGCGCCATTGACACCGAGCCGCAGTTCGCGCCGGACGGCAAGAGCATCTATTTCACGAGCGACCGCGGCGGCGCGCCCCAGATCTACCGCATGCCGGCCTCCGGCGAAGAGGGTGGCGGCGCGCAGCGCGTGACCTTCAAGGGCAGCTACAACGTCAGCCCGCGCATCTCGCCGGACGGCAAGTACCTGGCCTACATCACGCGCGCCGGCGGCTTCAAGCTGCAGTTGCAGGACCTGGCCAACGGCGATGTGACGTCCCTCACCGACACCGCCAACGACGAGGCGCCGAGCTTCGCGGCCAACGGCAAGTACATTCTCTATGCCACCCGCGTGGGCGGCCGCGCGGTGCTGGCGGCGGTTTCCACTGACGGGCGTACCCGGCAGGTTCTGTCCCTCCAGTCCGGCGATGTTCGCGAGCCGTCCTGGGGACCTTTCATGCAATAACAGGAGCCTTTCACCATGCCCCAACTGATGACCAAAACCCTTGCCGTTGCCGCGCTGCTGGCGCTGGGCGCCTGCAGCTCCGGCGTGAAGCTGGACGACACCGCCAATGCCGGCGCCGGCCAGCCGGGCGCGGGCACGGACTCGCGTGCCGTGCAGCCCGTGGACGTGTCCCGCGACCCGTTGAACGATCCGAACAGCCCGCTCGCCAAGCGCAGCGTGTACTTCGACTTCGACAGCTACAGCGTCAAGTCCGACTACCAGGGCATGCTGGGCGACCATGCCAAGTACCTCGGCAGCAACAAGGGCCGCAAGATCCTGATCCAGGGCAACACCGACGAGCGTGGCACCAGCGAGTACAACCTGGCGCTGGGCCAGAAGCGCGCGGAAGCGGTGCGCCGCTCGCTGTCGTCGCTGGGCGTGCCCGAGAACCAGATGGAGGCCGTGAGCCTCGGCAAGGAAAAGCCGAAGGCGCAGGGCCACGACGAAGCCGCGTGGGCGGAGAACCGCCGCGCGGACATCACGTACTGATTCTCGCGGATAGCCCTTCATGAAAGCACGCGTTTCCACCTTGCTGTCGCTTGCCGCCGTCTGCGGCGGCATGCTGGCGGCCACCCAGGCGCAGGCCGGCGTCTTCGACGATGACGAGGCGCGCCGCGCCATCGTCACGATGCGGGACCAGTTCAACGGTTTCCAGGCCACGGCGTCGCAGCGCATCGACCAAAACAGCCGCCAGCTGCTCGATATGCAGAACCAGCTTGAGGGCCTGCGCCAGGAAGTGGCGCGGCTGCGCGGCCAGAACGAGGTGCTGCAGAACCCGGTGGAAACGCTGCAGAAGCAGCAGAAGGACTACTACGCGGACCTCGACGCGCGCCTGAAGAAGTTCGAGCCGCAGCAGGTCACGGTGGATGGCAAGGAGGGCATCTCCCAGCCCAACGAGAAGCCCGACTACGACGCGGCGCTCAAGCAGTTCCAGTCGGGCGACTTCAAGGGCGCGGGCAATGCCTTCGCGGGCTTCATCAAGAAGTATCCGCAAAGCCCGTATTTGCCGCTCGCGCAGTTCTGGCTTGGCAACGCGCTGTACGCGCAGCGGGACTACAAGGGCTCCACCAACGTGCTGCAGAACATGATCCAGGCCAATCCGACGCACCCCAAGGCGCCGGACGCGATGATCGCCATTGCCAACAACCAGCTCGAAACCGGCCAGAAGGCGGCCGCGAAGAAGACGCTGGAGCAGGTGGTGGCCAAGTATCCCGGCACCGAGGGCGCCCAGGCGGCGAGCAACCGGCTGAAGAGCCTGAAGTAGTCCGTTCGCGGCACGTTGCAGGGAAGGGGCCCGCGATGCGCGGGCCTTTTCTTTTGCGGCGCCCCGGCGGGTTGCCATCCTCCTGTGCGGGACATTCCGGCCCGCTGATTCCGGCTGCCCCGGCCGTCGCGCTAAAATACGCAATTCGCCTCCGCGCGACATCCTTTTGCGTTTTCCAGCGCCCCGATCATGACCAAACGCGCCATCGTCCTGCTTTCCGGCGGTCTCGACTCCGCTACCGTCCTTGCCATGGCCAATGCGCAGGGGTTTGAAACCTACGCGCTGTCGATGCGCTACGGCCAGCGGCATTCGTCCGAACTGGAGGCCGCCAAGCGCGTGGCGGCGGCGCTGGGCGCCAAACGCCACGAGATCATCGACCTGGACCTGCGCCGCTTTGGCGGTTCTGCGCTGACCGACGACTCCCTGGAGGTGCCGACCGACGGCGCTTCGGGCGGCATCCCCGTCACCTACGTGCCGGCCCGCAACACCATCATGCTGTCGCTGGCGCTCGGCTGGGCCGAAGCCGTCGGCGGGCGCGACCTGTTCTTTGGGGCCAACGCCGTCGACTACTCCGGCTACCCGGACTGCCGTCCCGAGTACGTGGCCGCCTACGAAACGCTGGCCAACCTGGCCACCAAGGCCGGCGTGGAGGGCGATCGTTTCAGCGTGCACGCGCCGATCATCGACATGACGAAGGCCGAGATCATTCGTGCGGGCGTCGGGCTGGGCGTGGATTACGGCCTGACCGTCTCGTGCTACAAAGCCGACGACGATGGCCGTGCCTGCGGTGTCTGCGATTCCTGTCGCATCCGCCGCGCCGGCTTCGAGGCCGCAGGCGTGCCCGATCCGACGCGGTACCAGAGCGCCAGCTAAGGCGCCGCCTCCAACTCCCTGCGTCATCGTCCAGCCCCCAACACCGACATGCCCGAGATCAATATTGCCGCGCTCACGCACACCGTGCTGGTCGCCACGTTCGTCCTGACGTTCCTGTTCGGCGCCGTGCTCCAGCGCACGCACTTCTGCACGATGGGCGCGGTGTCCGACGTCGTCAACATGGGCGACTGGAGCCGCATGCGCATGTGGGGCCTGGCCATTGGCGTGGCGATGATCGGCACTGGCGCGCTGGCCTGGGCCGGGCTGATCGACCCCACCAAGACCATCTATACGGCCAGCAAGCTGAACTGGCTGTCGGCCGCGACCGGCGGGCTGATGTTCGGCTTCGGCATGGTGCTGGCGTCCGGCTGCGGCAGCAAGACGCTGGTGCGCATCGGCGCCGGTAACCTGAAGTCCCTCGTCGTGTTCGTGTTCCTCGGGCTGTCGGCCTACATGACGCTGCGCGGGCTGTTCGGCGTGGTGCGCGTCAATACCGTCGATGCGGTTTCCGTGGCGCTGCCGGCCTCGCAGGACCTGCCGTCGCTGCTGGCGGCGGGCGGCATGGCCTCGCGCAGCGCGCTGCAGCTTGGCCTGGGTCTGGCGCTGGGCGGCGCGCTGACCGTCTGGGCACTGGCGGCCAGGAGTTTTCGCACCTTCGACAATCTGCTCGGCGGCATCGCCGTGGGGCTCATCATCGTGGCGATGTGGTACGTGTCCGGCCACATCGGCTATGTGGCCGAGGATCCCAACACGCTGGAGGAGCTGTTCGCCGCCACCAACAGCGGCCGCATGGAAAGCCTGAGCTTCGTCGCCCCTTATGCCTACACGCTGGACTGGCTGATGATGTTCAGCGACAAGAGCAAGGTGCTGACGATCGGCATTGTCAGCGTGGCGGGCGTGATCGCCGGCGCGGGCGCGTATGCGCTGACCACGCGCACCTTCCGCTGGGAAGGCTTCGGCAACGCGGAGGACGTCGCCAACCATATGGTCGGCGGCATCCTGATGGGCGCGGGCGGCGTCACGGCGCTCGGCTGCACGGTCGGGCAGGGCCTGTCGGGCGTCTCCACGCTCGCGATCGGCTCGTTCATTGCGCTGGCCGGCATCCTGGCGGGCGCCGTGCTGGGTTTTCGCTACCAGATATGGCGTCTGGAGCGCATGGTTTGACCATCGTCCATTAACGCATGCTTGACACGCCGCGCGAGGCCTTACTATAATCGCGGCTTCAGTTTTTCCGGGTCCTTAGCTCAGTCGGTAGAGCAGTAGACTTTTAATCTATTGGTCGCGCGTTCGAGTCGCGCAGGACCCACCAGTATTACGAAGGCCTGTGACGCAAGTCACAGGCCTTTTTGTTTTTCATGCCGGGCGATTCCTGCCGATGGCGAGCCGGGTACTTGTGAGTCAGGGGCCTCGACCAGACTACCGTCTTTCGCGCCCATCCTCCCCCGGAATTGATACCATTCGCCCTGTCAAAGTTTTCGCGAACGGCGTTTCCGCCCGGACGCGATGTCACGACGCCCACCCGTACACCCATCCCGGCCTTTTCCGGTTTTATCCGCCCCGTTGCGCCTGCCGGCGCGGCGGCGGCGTTGCCATGCATAGAAAGGAACACACCATGAGCCCGTCCACGTCCCGATGCCATCAGGCGCCCGGCGCGCGGTCCGCGTAAGCAGGGGGACACTGATGCAACAGGAATCACAAGGCCTGCGGCGCGGCCTGACCGCGCGCCACATCCGTTTCATGGCGCTGGGCTCGGCGATCGGCACGGGGCTGTTTTACGGCTCCGCCTCGGCGATCCAGGCGGCGGGGCCGGCGGTGCTGCTGGCCTATCTGATTGGCGGCGCGGCCGTCTTCATGGTGATGCGCGCGCTTGGCGAAATGGCCGTGCACAACCCGGTGTCCGGCTCGTTCGGGCACTACGCCAGCACTTACCTGAGCCCGTTGGCGGGCTTCATCACCGGCTGGACCTATGCCTTCGAGATGATCGTCGTCTGCCTGGCCGATGTCACGGCCTTCGGCATCTACATGGGTTTCTGGTTTCCGGATGTGCCGCGCTGGACCTGGGTGCTCGGGATCGTGTTCGTCATCGGGGCGCTGAACCTGTGCAGCGTGAAGGTGTTCGGTGAACTGGAGTTCTGGCTGTCGCTGCTCAAGGTCGGCGCGATCATCGCGATGATCGCGGCCGGCGCGGGCGTGCTGGTGTTCGGCTCTAGCGCGGCCGACGGCACCGTGGCGGGGATTCGCAATCTCTGGGAGCACGGCGGCTTCATGCCCAATGGCGTGGGTGGCCTGATCGCCTCGCTGGCGGTGGTCATGTTCGCGTTCGGCGGCATCGAGGTGATCGGCATCACGGCTGGCGAAGCGCGCGACCCGCGCAAGATGATTCCGAAGGCGATCAATGCGGTGCCGCTGCGCATCCTGCTGTTCTACGTGCTGACGCTGGGCGTGCTGATGTCGCTGTATCCCTGGCAGAGCATCGGCACCGCGGGCAGCCCGTTCGTGCAAATTTTCAGCCGGCTCGGCGTCGAGTCCGCGGCGGCGGTGCTCAACGTGGTCGTGATTTCCGCGGCCGTGTCGGCGATCAACAGCGACATCTTTGCCGCTGGCCGCGTGATGTATGGCATGGCGCTGGAAGGGCAGGCGCCGCGCAGCTTCGCCCGCTTGTCGCGCAACGGCGTGCCATACATGACGATCCTTGTGATCGGCGTGGCGCTGCTGGTCGGTGTGGCGCTGAATTACCTGATCCCCGAGAACGTGTTCCTGGTGATCGCCTCCATCGCGACCTTCGCAACGGTGTGGGTCTGGCTGATGATCTTGCTCTCGCAGGTCGCCATGCGCCGTCGCATGAGCCGCGCGCAGGCCGCAGCGCTGCAGTTCCCCGTGCCGTTCTGGCCGGTGGGGCCGGCTGTGGCGATCGCCTTCATGGTGTTCGTGTTCGCCGTGCTCGGCTATTTCCCAAAGTCGCAGGTGGCGCTGATTGTCGGCGCAGTGTGGATCGCACTGCTGGTGCTGGCCTACCGCGTCTGGATCGGCAACGTGGCACGCTGCGCGTCGGCCGCGCCGGCCACCGCCGGCGAGTAACGGTTCCGCGCCACGCCAATGCGCCCGGGCGCCTGCCCGGGCGTGCCGCTTTACCCCCCTCCCGCCAGTCTCCCTTTCACGGATAACCCCACGCAGGTGGGGCACCGCGCCGCGCGGTTCCGTGTGCCGTAGTCATCCCACGGTCACAGTTTCCTTCCCATAATTCACGGCGACTCAAATGTAACCAATTGAAACAGGTGGCACCCCTGTTCGCAGGGCAAACCGCCGCGCGGCTGAAGGCTCTCCTCATGACTATTCGTCATCGCATCACGCTGTTGATCGTCCTGATGTTCGTGGCCCTGGCGGCAATCGGCGGCTACGCGGTTGTCCAGACGCGCGGAAGCGCCGCCGAGGTGCGGCAGGTGACAGAGGGCGTGGTGCCCAGCGCGCTGGCTTCGGCCGACGTGGTGTCGCTGGTCAAGGACGTGCAACTGGCGACGATGGCGCTGGTCTATGCGCCGGACGATCTGGTCGCGCAGGCGCGGGAAGAGCTGACGACGAAGGAAGCCGCGCTGCGCGAGGCACTGAAGCTGCAGGCTGGCAGCGCCAACAGCCACGCGCAGAAGGGACTGCTGACGCAGGCCGGGGAAAGCCTCGCGCAGTACTTCGCGGCGATCGATGAGACCGCGCAGATGAAGGCCGCCGGCAAGCAGGACATCGCGCAGGCCTTCCTGTTTGCCAACGTGGCGCGCTATCGCGACGAGATGGAGAAGATCGTCGAGACGCTGCGTGTGGAAAAGAATCGCGAGAAGGACGCCGCGATTGCCGCGCTCAACAGTAAGCTGGCCACGACGACGACGGCCATCGGCGCCGTCAGCGGCATCGCGATCCTCGCGCTGACGGCCATTGGCATGCTGCTCTATCGCCAGATCACGCGGCCGCTTACGCGCATGCAGGCCATGATGAGCGAGATCGCCGCCAGCCAGGACTTCACGCGGCGCGTGCCGGTCGGCCGAATGGACGAGATCGGCCACTCGATCGTGGCGTTCAACCAGATGATCGAGAAGATCCAGCAGAACTCGGCGCTGCTGCGGCAAAAGACGGCCGATATTCAGGCCATCCTGCAGAACATGCAGCAGGGCATCCTGACCGTGGTGGACGGCGCGACCGTGCATCCCGAATATTCGGTCTACCTTGAGGAGATTTTCGAGACGCGCGACATTGCCGGGCGCGATGTGATGGACCTGGTGTTCGCCGACACGGATGCCGGGGCGGATGCGCTCTCGCAGGTGGAGGCTGCCATGGGCGCGTGCCTGGGTCAGGATGGCATCAACTTCGTGTTCAACCAGCACCTGCTGTTGGGCGAGATCGCCCGGCGCATGCCGGACGGCCGCGTGAAGATGCTGGACCTCAGTTGGTCGGCGATCACCGATGACAACGACACCGTGACGCGCCTGATGCTGTGCGTGCGCGACGTGACGCAGTTGCGCAAGCTGGCCGCCGAGGCGAGCGAGCAGCGCCGCAGCCTGGAGATCATCGGGGAGATCCTGGCGGTGAGCCAGGAGAAGTTCGAGCAGTTCATCGACAGCGCGACGGGCTTCGTCCACGAGAACGAACGCATCATTCGCCAGTATTCCGAGGCGGACCACGCCGCCATCGCCGCGCTGTTCCGCAACATGCATACTCTCAAGGGCAACGCGCGCACGTACAACCTGCAGCACCTGACCAACGTGGTCCACGAGACGGAACAGGGCTACGAGGCGCTGCGCCGGTCCGACGGTGGCCGCGCCTGGGACCAGGACAGCCTGATGCGGGAGCTGGCCGGCGTGCGGGACGCCCTGGAACGCTACGCACGGATCAACGAGGAAAGCCTGGGCCGCAAGGGCGCGGCGCGGCAGGGCGGCGAGGCAGCCGAGGGCACGACGCCGAGACTGGACAAGCAGTGGGTCCGCGACACGCTGCACCTGCTGGATTCCGCCAATCCCGGCAATCCCCACGACATGGCTTCGATGCGTGACGCCATGCGCCAGACGCTGCGTCTGCTCGACAGCGCGAGCCTTGGCGAGGCCCTGTCCGGCGTGCTGGCGTCGCTGCCGTCGCTGGCCCAAGAGTTGGGCAAGGATGCGCCCCGGGTGCGCATCGACGACAACGGCTACCGTTTGCGCGACGACGCGAGCGGCCTGGTGGCGAACGTGTTTACGCACCTGTTGCGCAATGCCACGGATCACGGCATCGAGGCGGCCGGGGAGCGTGTGGCGCAGGGCAAGGCGCCGGCAGGAACGATCGACATCGAAATGGGCGTCGACCAGGGCATGCTGCAGATTACGCTCAGCGACGACGGCCGTGGGCTGGCGCTGGCCCGCATCCGCGAGATCGCGGCCGGCAAGGGGTGGATCGACGATGCCGAGCCGGCGACGGACGACGCGGTCGCCCGCATGATCTTCCGCCCGGGCTTCTCGACCGCGGCGACCGTCACGGCGGTGTCGGGGCGCGGTGTGGGCATGGACGCGGTGCGGGACTTCCTGGCGCGCGAGCACGGCAGCATCGAGGTGCGCTTTACCGACGACCAGCCAGGTGCGCCGTTCCGCCAGTTCCAGACCATCGTCTGCCTGCCCGAGCAGTTCGCGGTCGACAGCCTCGGCATGCCGGACGGCGCGGCGCAGGCCGCCAGTTCCTGAATCGACCCTGCACCGACCCTGAAGGACGTATTGTGACTGGACAGTTTCTCCTGGCAGCCGTGGCGGGCGGCGCGCTTTGCGGCATCGCCGCGTGGATCCTGCACCGGATCCGCCTGTCAGCGGCAGTGGGCGCGCTGCGGGCCGAGGCGGGCGCGAGCATCGACGTCTTGACGCAGAACAACGCACACGCGCTGGCACGCATCGGGCAGGGCGAGCGGGACCGCGAAACCTTGGCGGCCCGCCTGCAGCAGTTGCACGACGAGGCCGCCGCGCACGCGCAGTCGGCCGAGACGCTGCGTGTGACGCTCGATGCCGTCACGCAGGAGCGGGACCAACTGGCCGGCCAGGCGCGGCAGATCGCCGGCGAGGCTTCGCGGCTGCGCGGGCTGGCATCTACGTTCGAGCGTTGGCACGAGCAGATGATCTCGCTGATGGCGCAGAACCAGGACATGCACCAGAAGAACCAGGAGCTGTCGGCCATCGTGCGGCATGTGGTGATCGTCTCGCTCAATGCGTCTATCGAGGCGGCGCGCGCGGGGCAGATGGGGCGCGGCTTCGCGGTCGTCGCGGGTGAGGTGCGGGAGCTTGCCGCGCGCTCGGAGGTGCTCTCCAAGAGCTACAGCGACAGTCTCCATCGCAACGACCTGACCACGACGGCCACGTTCCAGGATATCCAGGCGGGCGGCAAGATGATTACGGCGTCGCTCGCCAGCGTCGAGGCGCTCGCCGCGCGGTTCCCGTCGCAGGGTCAACAGGTGTCGGCGTGATCAGTCCCCGCGCGCAGGACAGCATCGATCGCATTTTCCAGCGCGCCGCACGCTCGCGGCTTGCGCTGGCGTCCGACGACGACTGCAGCATCGTTCCCGCCAGCGAGGGCATGGCTGGCGATGCCGAGGTGGTCGTCCTGACGATCTCTTCCATGACCTTCCGGCTGCTGCTGCTGCTGCATTTCCGGGAGGACGCGCCGACGCAGGCGTACTTCCTGCGCGGTGGCGCCGATCGCACGCTGCGCGAGGCATTCGTGGAGATCGGCAATCTTTGCTGCGGCGCGATCAACCAGGAGCTGGCGCGGCACTTCCCGGACGTCGGGATGTCGACGCCATATCTGTTGAACGCGCGATGCGTGCCGCACCTGGGCGAGTTGAAGCCGGATCACGCGGCGTCCTACACCATCACGATTGCCGGCACCGTGCGGCTCGACGCCACGCTCTGCGTGTGTGCGAACGCGCCGGTCGACTTCGTGGCCGACACGACGGTGGTGGTGGAGGATAACTGCGGGGAACTGGAGCTGTTCTGAAGAGGAAACTGGAGAATCAAGCGTGGCAAAGATATTGGTGGTTGACGATTCGAGCACGGTGCGCGACGAGGTCGCGGGCTTCCTGCGCAAGCATGGCCTGGACGTGGATACTGCCGTCGACGGCAAGGACGGTCTTGCCCGACTGCGCGCGAACTCCGGCATCCGGCTCGTGATCAGCGACGTCAACATGCCCAACATGGACGGCCTGACGATGGTGGAGAAGATCCGCGGCGAGCTCGCCAACAAGACGGTGAACGTCGTCATGCTGACCACGGAAAGCAGCCCGGCGATGAAGGAGCGCGGCAAGGCCGCCGGCGTCAAGGGCTGGATCGTCAAGCCGTTCAAAGGCGAGGCGGTGCTGGACGCATTCAGGAAGATGGCGGGATAGGGGCGGGCGCAGTGGGATGTGGGAAGGTAACGCAACGGCGACGCCATGGCAGCCGCCCGGCGTGCCGCGCCCGCCGAGATTAACCTGTCCGAGTTAAAGACATCCGACGCCTGCTATCGGAGAATGATCCGCGCGCAACCGGCCATGCACGGCCGGCAGGCGTGACGGCATTCACCGACAGCGCCGGCGCGAAAGACCGGCGCGGACATCCCCTATGCGCAAGGCAAGCGGCTCCTTGCTGGCTGGTGGGCACCTGCTGCGCATCATCTGGCCGTTCGTTCCCGTGGTGCTGGTGCTGGCGCTGATCAGCGTCGCCAGTGTGGAGTTGCTCTCCGCCGCGCGCGCCTTCGTGGGCGGCGAGAGCCTGTGGACCAAGGGCCAGAAAGACGCCGTGATGCACCTGCTGCGTTACGGCAAGAGCCGGGAGGAGGCCGACTACCAGGCCTACCAGGCGGCGATCGCGTTGCCGCTGGGCGACCGCGTGGCGCGGCTGGAGCTGGAGCGACCCGACCCCGACCACGCCCGCGCGCGCGCCGGGTTTATTACTGGCGGCAACCATCCCGATGACATCCCGGGCATGATCCGGCTCTACCGCCATTTCCGGCATGTGAAGGAGATCGACCAGGCCATTTCGGTCTGGGCGGCGGCGGACCTTGAAATCGACGCGCTGAACAGCCTGGCGCTGGAGTTGCGCCGCCAGGTCGTCGGGGACGGCTGCGGCGAGGCGTGCGTGGCGTCGGTCCTGGGCGGCATCGAGGCCATCGACGCCCGCCTGACGCCGCTCGAAGCGGCGTTTTCCTATTACCTCGGCAAGGCATCGCGCCGCGTGCGCGAACTGCTGACCATCGGCACCGCGGTGGCAACGGCGATGCTGCTGCTCTGTGCCATCCTGCTCTCGCTGCGGATGCTGCGTCAGGAGCGCCGCTTGCGGCAGGCACTGGCGCGCAGCGAAGAGCGGCTCCAGTTGGCCGTGGCCGGCAGCAACGATGGCCTGTGGGACTGGCACCTGGGGCGGGGCCAGCTCTATTTTTCGCCGCGCTGCGCGGAGATGCTGGGATTTGCGCCAGACGATCTGCCGCACGCGCGGGAGACCGTCATCGCGCTGATGCATCCCGCCGACCTGCCCGATCTGGTCGAGCGGGTGTCGCGGCACCTGCGCCACGGCAGCCACTACGATGCGGAGTTCCGCCTGCGCACCAAGGCTGGCGACTACCTGTGGGTACGCGCGCGCGGACGCATGGTGCGCGACGGCGAGGGCCGTGCCGCGCGCATGGCCGGCTCGCTGACGGATATCTCGGACCAAAAACTGTCCGAGGCGCAGCTCTTTGCCGAGAAGGAGCGTGCGCAGGTGACCCTGCAGGCGATCGGCGACGCGGTCATCACCACGGACGTGGACGGCCGTGTGGAGTCGCTCAATCCGGTGGCGGAGCAGTTGACCGGCTGGCGGCATGCCGAGGCGGCGGGCTTGTCCCTGGCGCAGGTTTGTCCGCTGCAGGACGAGACGACGCGCGCGCGAGTGGCCAATCTGGTCGAGACCGCGCTGGACGATGGCTGGGTCAATACCGCCGTGCTGTTGCTGGTGCGGCGAGGCAGCGGGCCGGTGGCGGTGAAGCCGTCGGTGACGCTGATCCGCGACCGCCTGGGGCATGCGATCGGCGTCGTGCTGGTGCTGCACGACGTCAGCCTGGAGCGCGCGCACGCCGCGCAGTTGGCGCACGAGGCGAGCCACGATGCGCTGACCGGGCTGGTCAATCGGGCCGAGTTCGAGCGCCGGCTGGCGGCGGCCATCGCGCGCGCGCAGCAGGACGACTGCACGCATACGCTGATGTATCTCGACCTGGACCAGTTCAAGGTGGTCAACGATACCTGCGGGCACGCCGCCGGCGACGAGCTGATCCGCCAGATTGCCGAGGTCATGCGCGGCCAGTTGCGCAAGGGCGATACGCTCGCGCGGCTGGGCGGCGATGAATTCGGCGTGCTGCTCGAACGCTGCGCGGGCCCCGACGGCGAGCGCGTGGCCGAGGCGCTGCGCCGCGCCATCACGCGTTTTCGCTTCGCGCACCGGCAGCGCACGTTCGCGCTCGGGGTCAGCATCGGCCTTCTCAACCTCGATCGTCGCACGGGCAAGGTCGCGGAGGCGCTGAGCGCGGCCGACGCGGCCTGCTACATGGCCAAGGAATCGGGGCGCAACCGGGTGCAGGTCTACCATCCGCACGACAGTGCGGTGCGCTTGCGCCACGGCGAGATGGAGTGGGTCAGCCGCATCCACGCGGCGCTGACGGCCGGGCGCTTCTGCCTTTACGCCCAGGAGATCGTGTCGCTGCAGGCGCAACTGGCGGGTCCGCCCGGTGTCGCGCGCGGCCGTCACATTGAACTGCTGCTGCGGCTCGTCGACGAGCGTGGCCAGCTGGTGCCGCCGATGGCCTTCGTGCCCGCCTGCGAGCGCTACAACCTGATGCCGACGCTCGATCGCTGGGTGGTGGAGACGGCGTTCGCGCGGCTGGCGCGCGCGCATGCGGAGCGTCCCGGCGAGATCGCCCTCTGCGCGATCAACCTGTCGGCGTCGTCGCTGGCCGACGACCGTTTCCCGGCCTTCGTCTGCGAGCAAGGTGAACGGCATGGCATCGCGTTGTCCGGGATCTGCTTTGAGATCACCGAGACGGCGGCAATCGGCAACCTGGCGCAGGCGGCGGCGTTCATCCGGCAATTGCAGGGACTCGGCTGCGCGTTTGCCCTCGACGACTTCGGCGCGGGGATGTCGTCGTTCACCTATCTCAAGCATCTGCCGGCCACCTACCTGAAGATCGATGGCAGCTTTGTCCGCGAGATGCTGAACGATCCGGTCAACCTGGTGATGGTGGAGGCTATTCAGCGCGTCGGACACGCCATGGGGAAGAAGACGGTGGCCGAGTTCGTCGAGGACGAAGCCATGCTGCGGCGCCTGCGTGCGTTAGGCGTCGACTACGCCCAGGGGCATTTCATCGGGGAACCCGCGCCGTTTGCCGTGGGGGATGGCGTGGCGGGCGCGGCAGGTGCGGCAGGTGCGCGGGCGGACGGCGAGCCAGGCTTGCGCCTGGCGGCGGCGGGATGATCACCGGCGTGCCGGTGGGTTAGCGAATCAGGGGATCGCGAAAACCGGTATCGACAGGCTTGCTCTGGCCGTCGCCGTCAGCGTCGGTGTTGGTCGCGGCAGGCACGGCGCCCTCGGCGGTGTTGTCGCGCACGTGCTTCCAGGTCCAGTAGCCCGCGCCGGCGATGGCGCCAAGCTTGCCCAGTTTCCAGGCCCAGCGGCCAATTGGCGTGTGCCGCAGCAGGGGCACGGCGAGCGTCAGGGCAGTGCTGACCATCGGGTGGTCGCGCGTGACGCCCAGCAGCTTGAGCCAACTGCCAGACTTGGACAGGCCCGCCAGCCGCGGCAACACGCCGCCGAACGTGCTCACGCGGCGCACGCCGCCACGGACCTCGTGCAGCGCCTGCACGCAATCGTGGCGTTCCAGCGCAGCCCGGGTGATCAGCAGTTCCTTGCGCACGTCAAGCGGCAGGCGCACCTCGCGCGAGAAGCGCGTGCGCTTCCTGGCTGCGTCGCGGCGTGTCTGGGCGACGGTGTTGTCGTCGGGTTCCGGAGTGCTCATCGGCGCAGGATCTCCCGGTCTTTGTCGATTTCCGCCAGCGTGGCTTCAAGCAGAGGCGGTGCTTCTTGCAGCATCCGGCGAGCCACGGCCAGGCAAACCACGCCGGCCAGCAGATAGAGCGCGACCAGCACGCCAAGCGCCTGCCAGCGGTAGGTGTCCCAGAACAGGATGGCGACGAGCGCGGTCAGTGTAATGAGGCCGAGGCCGAAGAAGAGCAGGCCGAAGCAGGCCAAGAGGCCAACCTTCATCAGCCGCGTGCGCTCCTCGGCCAGTTCGACGCTGGCCAGTTCCAGGCGCGTCTGCACCATCGCCACCAGCGACCCGGCCAGGTTGCGCAGGGATTCCAGAAGCTTGGGGGAGGGGGTAGGCTCGCTCATGCGGTTCCGCGGTTGCGGCTGGGGAGCCGAAGCGCCGGGGGACCGGCGGCATCGGGCTTGTCCGGTGGCATGCTTCGCAATGCCCTGAGGATCGCGAACCATGCCCGCCCGGTGGCGGCGCCCCGAAAAGGCGCCGCAAGGTCGGCTTACTTGCGGTTCAGCAGCAGGCCAACCAGCAGGCCCACGCCGGCCGCCACGCCCACGGCGCGCCAGGGGTGATCGTGGACGTAGTCGTCGGTGGCGCGCGCGGCCGCCTTGCTCTTGGTCACCACGGCGTCTTGCAGGTCCTGGGCCTTTTCCTTGGCCTGCTTCAGCAGGCCCATGCCACGCTCGCGCAGTTCGGCAGCTTTTTCGCCGGTGGTCGACGCTGCTTGCTTAAGCAGTTCTTCGGCGTCGGACAGAACGGTCTTGACATCGCTCATCAGTTTCTCCTGTTGCGGGCGGTTGGTTCAGAGGTGACATTTTGCCTTGCTTGCGAGGCTTGTGGCATCTCTTGTGTGCTTCCTAGCATATGCGGTGGGACAGCGTGGTTTCAAGGCCACGTATCGGTAGCCGGCCGGGCATCCGGCGCCGGCGATTGGCTTCCCAGGCGCCGCGGCGGGCGGGAACTTGTCCCATCACAGAAAGTCTTTATGACTTCGAGTGATTTTGTAGTGACTTTATATTCGTTTGGGTTGGATCGCAATCCGGCTACTCTGGTTCATCACATTTTCTTGCACAGGAGCAAAGCATGGCACTTCGTCTTGGCGACATTGCACCGGACTTTGAGCAGGACTCGAGCGAAGGGCGCATCCGGTTCCACGAGTGGCTGGGCACCGGCTGGGGCGTGCTGTTCTCCCATCCGGCCGACTACACGCCGGTGTGCACGACCGAGCGGGGCCTGACGGCGAAGCTCAAGGACGAGTTTGCCCGGCGCGGCGTCAAGGCGATCGCACTGTCGGTGGACGGCGTGGAGTCGCATCGCGGCTGGATCCAGGACATCAACGAGACCCAGTCGACCACGGTCAACTTCCCGATCCTGGCCGATGGCGACCGCAAGGTGTCGGAACTCTATGACATGATCCACCCGAACGCCAACGAGACCCTGACGGTCCGTTCGCTGTTCGTGATCGATCCGAAAAAGAAAGTCCGCCTGATCATCACGTACCCGGCCAGCACGGGCCGCAATTTCAACGAGATCCTGCGCGTCATCGACTCGCTGCAACTGACCGACAACCATAGCGTGGCCACGCCGGGCAACTGGCAGGACGGCGACGACGTGGTGATCGTGCCCTCGCTGAAGGACGAAGCGGTGATCCGCGAGAAATTCCCGAAGGGCTACAAGGCCGTGCGGCCTTACCTGCGGCTGACGCCGCAACCGAACAAGTGAAAAGCGGGGCACGAGGCCCCGCTTCACTGGCAGTTGTTTCAACGGCGGGGCAGCCCGTCGTCTCCTTGGTAGTGTGCTTTCGCCCGGCCTTCGCGCCGGGCTTTTTACATTCCGGCCTCAGAAGAAGGCCTGGATGCCGGTCTGCGCGCGGCCCAGGATCAGGGCGTGGATGTCGTGCGTGCCTTCGTAGGTGTTGACTACTTCCAGGTTCACCACGTGGCGGATCACGCCGAATTCGTCCGAGATGCCATTGCCGCCGAGCATGTCGCGTGCCACGCGGGCGATGTCGAGCGACTTGCCGCACGAATTGCGCTTCATGATCGAGGTGATTTCCACTGCCGCGGTGCCCTCGTCCTTCATGCGGCCCAGACGCAGGCAGCCCTGCAGGCCGAGCGTGATCTCGGTCTGCATGTCGGCCAGCTTCTTCTGCACCAGTTGCGTGGCGGCGAGCGGGCGGCCGAACTGCTTGCGGTCCAGCGTGTACTGGCGCGCGGTGTGCCAGCAGAACTCGGCCGCGCCGAGCGCGCCCCAGGCAATGCCGTAACGGGCGGAGTTCAGGCAGGTGAACGGACCCTTCAGGCCGGAGACGCCGGGCATCAGGTTCTCTTCGGGCACGAACACCTGGTCCAGCACGATTTCGCCGGTGATCGAGGTGCGCAGACCGACCTTGCCGTGGATGGCCGGTGCGGACAGACCCTTCCAGCCCTTTTCGAGGATGAAGCCGCGGATGGCTTCCTTGCCATCGTCGCCGGCCAGCTTGGCCCACACCACGAACACGTCGGCGATCGGCGAGTTGGTGATCCACATCTTGGCGCCCGACAGCTCGTAGCCGCCCGCGACCTTCTTGGCGCGCGTGACCATCGAGCCGGGGTCCGAGCCGTGGTTCGGCTCGGTCAGGCCAAAGCAGCCGATCCACTCGCCGGTGGCCAGCTTGGGCAGGTACTTCTGCTTCTGCGCTTCGCTGCCGAATTCGTAGATCGGCACCATCACCAGCGACGACTGCACGCTCATCATCGAGCGGTAACCGGAATCCACGCGTTCCACTTCGCGCGCGATCAGGCCGTAGCTGACGTAGTTCAGGCCCGGGCCGCCGTACTGCTCGGGGATGGTCGGGCCCAGCAGGCCGAGCTCGCCCATTTCGCGGAAGATCTCGATGTCGGTCTTCTCGTGGCGGAACGACTCCAGCACGCGCGGCATCAGCTTGTCCTGGCAATACGCCTGGGCGGCGTCGCGGACCATGCGCTCTTCGGCGCTCAGTTGCTGGTCGAGCAGCAGGGGATCGGCCCAGTGGAATTCGGCGGGTGCAGCCATGGAGGTCTCCTTCGGTAGATGCGGATTGCCGGGAACCACCGGCCCATGATGTGTGGCTGGCGGTTCGCGATGTTTCGTGTCGATCAGGTTCCGGCGGGGCCGGCACCGTGGATTCTTGTTGTTCCGTATTGCGGAACATTGTTCCGATGAATTAGTATATCGGAATACCGCCGCCGCGCAACAGGCTGTGCCCGGGAAACCCACCGGCCAGTGCGATCATCGCGCAGTCGGGCCAGTGATGTGCAGTCCGGGGCATTTGCTTCCGGGCCATACGAGGAGTGACCTTGGAAACCAGCAATCCGAACCCTGCGCCCGCCAGTCCGGCCGTGCGCGAGAGCGATCCGAACTTCGTCACGGCGCTGGCGCGTGGGCTGGAACTGCTGCGTTGCTTCCGCACCGGGGAGGCGATGCTTGGCAACCAGGACTTCGTGCGCCGCACGGGTTTTCCCAAGGCAACGGTCAGCCGGCTGGCCGGCACGCTCGTGCAACTGGGCTACCTGCGCTACGACGACAGCCTGGGCAAGTATGCGCTGGATGCAGGCGTGCTCGCGCTCGGCTACTCCTACCTGTCGGCGTCGGACGTGGTGACGCTCGCGCGTCCGCACATGCTGGCATTCGCGCAGGCGTATGGGGTGTCGGTGTCGCTCGGCAAGCGCGAGCGGATGGAGGTCATTTACCTGGAATCGATCCGCAACGACGCCGGCGTGATGCTGGGGCTGGGCGTCGGGTCGCGGTTGTCGCTGGTTTCCAGTTCGATGGGCCGTGCCTACCTGGCGGCGTTGCCGGCGGGGCGCCGCGAGCGGGTGCTGGCGGAGTTTGCCCAGGCGTATCCCGAGCAATGGAAGCAGCAGGAGGCGCCGATGCGCGCGGCGCTGGCGCAGGCGTTGGAGCGCGGCTACTCGGCGTCGTTCCGCGATTGGCATCCGGCCATCCACGCGTGTGCCGTGGCGTTCCGGCCGGTGGGGGAGAAGGAGATCCACATGCTCAGCTGCAGCGCGTCGTATGGCGCCGTGGCCGAGCCGGTGTTCCACGAGACGCTGGCGCCAGCGCTGCGGGCGCTGGCGGCCAGGTTGTCCGAGCCGGGGGTGTAAGCCCGCTTACAGGTCGGTGCGCAGTTTCCACAGTTCCGGGAACAACACCACGTCCAACATCTTGCGCAGGTAGCTGACGCCCTCGGTGCCGCCGGTGCCGCGCTTGAAGCCGATCACGCGTTCGACCGTCGTTACATGGCGGAAGCGCCATTGCCGGAACGCGTCTTCCAGGTCGACGAACTTCTCGCCCAGTTCGTAGAGCTCCCAGTGCTCGTTCGGATTGCGGTAGACCTCGAGCCAGGCCGCTTCCACCGAGGCGTTATAGGCCGTCGGCTGTGCCCAGTCCCGTTCCACGCATGTCACATCGATGGCAAAGCCGCGCCGCGCCATCAGGCGGATCGCCTCGTCGTACAGCGAGGGCGTGCGCAGCGCGCCCTCGACCAGCGCCAGGTGCTCGGGCCGGTGCGCGTGCGGGCGCAGCATGGCTTCGTTCTTGTTGCCGAGGATGAACTCGATCTCGCGGTACTGGTAGGACTGGAAACCCGACGACATGCCCAGGTACGGCCGCATTGCCGAATACTCCGGCGGCGTCATCGTGGCCAGCACGTTCCAGGCCTGCACCAGCTGGTCCATGATCCGCGACACGCGCGTCAGCATCTTGAAGGCCGGCGGCAACTGGTCCGTCTTCACGCTCTCGCGCGCCGCGCGCAACTCGTGCAGCATCAGCTTCATCCACAGCTCGGTGGTCTGGTGCTGAACGATGAACAGCATCTCGTTGTGGTCCGGCGACAGCGGGTGCTGCGCGTTCAGGATCTGGTCCAGGCCGAGGTAGTCGCCATAGCTCATGTCCTTGGCGAAATCCATCTGCGCGCCGTGCCAGCCATCCTCCTTGCCGGCGCCCGACATCGGGCATCCCTGGTGTTGTTGCATGGTTCGTTCTCTCTTTCAGGTCACCTGGCCGCGCGTCTGGAAGCGCGCGTCGCGGTAGATGCCGGAATCCAGCACGTCGCGCAGGATCTCCACGGCGTCCCAGACCTCGGTGAAACTGGTGTACAGCGGCGTGAAGCCGAAACGGGCGATGCGCGGCTCGCGGTAGTCGCCGATCACGCCGCGCTCGATCAGGGCCTGCACCACGGCGTAGCCGTCCGGGTGTTCCAGGCTGACCTGGCTGCCGCGGCGTGCGTGCTCGCGCGGCGTGATGAGCGTGAGCGGATGATGGCCGCAGCGGCTTTCCACCAGCGCGATGAACAGGTCGGTCAGCTGCAGCGATTTGGCCCGCAGCGCCGCCATGCTGGTCTGCGCGAAGATGTCCAGGCCGCATTCGATCATCGCCAGCGACGTGACCGGCTGCGTGCCGCACAGGAAGCGGGAGACGCCGCTCGTCGGGCGGTACTGCGGGTCCATCGCAAACGGCGCGGCGTGGCCCCACCAGCCGGACAGCGGCTGCCAGAACGCATCGCGCAGCGCGGGCGCGACCCAGACGAACGCGGGCGAACCCGGGCCGCCGTTCAGGTACTTGTAGGTGCAGCCGATCGCGTAGTCGGCGCGGGCCGTGTGCAGCGCGACCGGCACCGCGCCGGCCGAGTGGCACAGGTCCCACACGGTCAGCGCGCCGCGCGCATGCGCGAGTTCGGTCAGCGCGGCCATGTCGAGCATCTCGCCGGTCTTGTAGTTGACGTGCGTCAGCATCAGCACGGCGGTGTCGGCGCCCACGGCCGCGTCGATCTCGGCGGGCGAGTTGACGAGCCGCAGCGAGTAGCCCTGCTGCAGCAGGTCGGCCAGGCCCTGCGCGATGTACAGGTCGGTCGGGAAATTGCTGGCCTCCGACACGATCACGCGGCGCGCCGGATCGCGCGACTGCTGCACGCGCAGCGCGGCAGCCAGCACCTTGAACAGGTTGATCGACGTGGTGTCGGTGACCACGACCTCGTCCTGCCCGGCGCCGACGAGCGGCGCAAGCATGTTGCCCAGGCGTTGCGGCAACTCGAACCAGCCGGCGGTGTTCCAACTGCGGATCAGGCCGTCGCCCCATTCCTCGTTGACGACCTGCGCCGCGCGTGCGGCGGCCGCGCGGGGGCGTGCGCCCAGCGAGTTGCCATCAAGGTAGATCACGCCGTCGGGCAGCGCGAACTGTTCGCGCAAGTGGCGCAGCGGGTCTTGCTGGTCGAGCTGTGTGCAGTGCTCGCGTGTGAGGGCTGTCATGTTTTGTATATCGGGGCGATGTGGATGGGAGACGGCACCGGCTGCTGTCAGGCCAGGCTGCGCAGCACGGCGCGCACCGGGCTGGCGTCCAGTCCGGCAAAGCGCAGCGGCAACGCGATGAGTTCGTAGTCGGCGGCTGGCACGTCGTCGAGGACCAGGCCTTCCAGGATGGCCAGATGGTGGCGGCGCACGGCGCGGTGGGCGTCCATGGTCTTGGATTCCTGCGGGTCCAGCGACGGCGTGTCGATGCCGACGAGCTTCACACCGTGCGCGGCCAAGAGCGCAATGGTCAGGTGGGAGACCGCGCAGAACGCGCTGTCCCAGTGGTCGAGCGGCGCGCGCGCGTAGGTGCGCAGCAGCACGCGCGGCGGGATGCCGGCCAGCGCGTGTTCAATGTGATGCGGCTCCACCAGCGGCGACGCGCCGATGCAATGGATCACGCGGCACGGCCCGAGATACGGCTCCAGGCTGACCGCGCCGATCGGTGCGCCATCGGCCGCGTAGTGCAGCGGCGCATCGGCGTGCGCGCCCGTGTGCGGCGACAGCGTGATGCGCCCGACGTTGACCGGGCAGTGCTCGCCCATTTGCCAGGCGGTTTCCTGCTGGAACGGGGTGTCGCCGGGCCACACGGGGGTGGCGGGCGATAGCGGCGGGCTGATATCCCACAACTTGTGGCTGGCGGGGCGCTCTTGCATGGTCTGCGGCGGCAGCGCGATGCATGCCGCTTTCGGGGTCTCGATGACGGCATGATAGTCAAAATTCCCGGCAAGAGGCTTGCGAAATGGTCCGCCATTTCGCCGTTTGTTCGCATAAAATTCAGCACATCAATCAAAACGTGATGGAATCTGCGAATGAACCTCGATCCTGTCGACCTGCGCATCCTGACCTGCCTGCAGGAGAACGGCCGCATCAGCAACCAGGACCTGGCGGACCGCGTGGCGCTGTCGCCGTCGGCCTGCCTGCGCCGCGTGCGTTTGCTGGAAGAAAGTGGCGTGATCGGCGGCTATCGCGCCTGGTTCGATGCCGAACGGCTGGGGTTGGAGATCGAGGCGATCGTGCAGGTGTCGATGCGGCGTGACGTGGAAGGCTGGCACGAGACCTTCGAGGCGGCCGTGCAGACATGGCCGGAAGTGCTGTCGGCCTATGTGATCACCGGCGACAGCAGCTATATACTGCGCGTGCAGGCGCGCAACCTGAAGCACTACTCGGACTTCATCGTCAACCGGCTGTACCGCACGCGCGGCGTGATGGACATCCGCTCGAACATCGTGCTGCAGAAGATCAAGACGGAAGGCTCGCCGCTGGCGGTGCTGAAGGCCGCGCCGGGCGGCGAGTCCTGAGGGGCGGGGCGCGCCTCAGCGGTCGAGCGGCGCCGTGGTGGAGAAACCGCCGCCCTGGAACACCAGCGGCTGGCCGCCGCGGTCGAGCACGCCGCAGCGCTCCACCTCGCCGACAAAGATCACGTGGTCGCCCTCGTCGTAGCGGCTGCGGTTGTGGCACTCGAACCAGGCCAGCGCGTCGGCCAGGATCGGCAGGCCGGTCTCCGAGAGCCGGTAGTCCACGCCGGCGAAGCGGTCGCCCTTGAGCGTGGCGAAGCGCTGGCAAAGATCGAGCTGCGAGGCCGACAGCACGTTGACAATGTAGTGCGAACCGTCGCGGAACATCGGCAGGCTGTTGGCGCGCGTGGCCATGCTCCACAGCACCAGCGGCGGATCGAGCGATACCGAGTTGAACGAGCTGGCGGTGATGCCGACGAATGGCCCGGACGCCGCGGCGCCGCTGCTGAGGTTGCCGCGCGCGCGCGTGGTAATCACGGTCACGCCGGTGGCGAACTGCGACAGCGTGCGGCGGAAATGCTGCGTATCGAAGTCGGGAGAGGCGGCGCCGCCACGACCGTGCCGATTGGCGGGATTGCCGCCGTGGCTGTCGGGGGGGCGCTCGGCGCCGGGGGTGCCCATCTCGCGGGCTCCACTATCATCCATGGCAATTCAAATATTGTTTGCGTCGGGGCGCGGAATCACAAGCAGAACCTAGTCCGTCCCGCCCGCCGCATCGGTGGGCTGGCGCACGAACCGGCGTGCCCCGGTCCGCTGCGCCGTATCCGGCACAGCGGTCGTCGGAATTGTAGCGGAGTCTCAATCCCGACGCGCCGGCATGGTGTTGACCGTGCTGGCTGTCCGGCCCGCCAGCGCTTATGCTTGATGCCAGATCGGCACTTCGCCGGCTATCACGACAATGGGGGCGGCCGTCATGGACCACGAAGAGCACAAGCTGGAAACCGCAACGCTGGGGGGTGGATGTTTCTGGTGCCTGGAGGCCGTCTACCAGCAGGTCGACGGCGTGCGGGCGGTGGAGTCCGGCTATACGGGCGGCCACGTGAGCCATCCGAGCTACCAGCAGATCTGCGCGGGCGACACCGGACATGCCGAGGTGGTGCGGGTCACGTTCGATACGTCGGTGATCACCTACCGGGAGATTATCGAGATTTTCTTCGTCATCCATGATCCGACCACGCTGAATCGCCAGGGCAACGATGTCGGCACGCAGTACCGCTCGGTGATCTTCACGCACTCGGAGGCCCAGCGCGCGACGGCGGAGTATGTGATGCGCGAACTGGTGGCCAGCAAGGTGTTCGATGCGCCGATCGTCACGCAGATCGAACCCGAGCAGCCGTACTGGCGCGCCGAGGCGAGCCACCAGAACTACTACCAGGACCATCCCAACCAGGGCTACTGCGCGTTCGTGATCACGCCCAAGCTGGCGAAGTTCCGCGAGGCGTTCGCCGGCCGCCTGCGCAAGTAGCGCCGGCATCAGCCTTCCAGCCGCTCGGCGATCGCCTGCGCCAGCCGCGCGCACGAGAGCGGCGCCGAGCCTTCCGCCTTGTTGCTGACGATGACGTAGGCCGGCTGGCCGGCGCGCAGCGTGCGCACGACCACGTCGGCGATCGCGTGCCGGCTTTCCGGGTCTTCCTCCACCAGCCGGTCGAACGGCGCATAGGCCGATTCGGCGACCTCGTAGGGGCGCCCGGCATGCAGCATCCAGCGCAGCACCAGCGGGCCGGGCGCGTCGTCGTCCATCAGCGCCTGCGCCGCGGCCTGCCGGTGCACCGGCGGCAGTCGATCGCGCGCCGACAGGCAGAAGCGCACGCCGCGCGCACGCAGGCACTTGATGAAGCGTGGTGTCAGCTGCGCCGGGTCGCGCAGTTCCACCGCGTAGCAGGCATGGGGCGTGAGGCTCGGGTCCAGTCGCGGCAGGGCGGACAGGAAGGCGTCCAGGCGCGGCAAGAAGCCTTCGCCCTCCGACGCCATCGCCCCCATCGGTGACAACTGGAACAGCAGCGGGCCGCACTTGGCGCCGAGCCCGCCGGTGGCCGGCGTGATGAAGTCGCGGATGGCGATCGCCGCATCGAGGAAGGCCGCGTTGGCAAGCCGGCCCGCCCCGTCCGGGCCGCGCAGCCACGCATCGCAGACGCTGGCCGGCGCCTTGACGAGGAAGCGGAAGTGCTCGGGCACCTGCGCGGCGTAGGAGAGGTAGTCGGCCAGCGGAATCGGGCCGTAGAAGCCGCGGTCGATGCCCGCCGCGCGCAGCAGCGGGTGCTGTGAGTAGGCGGCCAGGCCCTTGCGCGACAGCAGGCTGTCGCTGTATTCGCCCTCGTAGACGAGACCATTCCAGCCGCCGTAGGACCACGACGATGTGCCAAGGTACAGGTTCGACGGCAGCCGCGCGCCTAGGTCGGTCAGCGCGGTGTCGACCGGCGCCGGGCGCACGATCTTGCCACGCGCGGGTTTGGCGGCGGGTTCCGGGGCAGGGGCATCGCCGCTCGCCGCATTCCGGGCGGAAGCGGCAGGCTGGCGAGGCGATGGCGCTGGGGTCGGTTTTGGCGATGGCGAAACGGGATCGCCAAAGAGGTCAAATGTTTCTTCGGTCAAAGCGGCTGGCCGATGGGCTGGTCATAGATATAGTGGCGCGACCACGGCAGCGAGTCGGACGGCTGCGCGGCCTTGTGGCACACGACCTGGTAGATCGACATGTGGTCGGTCTCGAAGGCGTGCTTGCAGCCGGCCAGGTAGAGGCGCCAGATACGATACTTTTTCTCGCCCACCATCGCGCGGATGGTGTCGCCCTGAGCCTCGAAGTTGTCGGCCCAGTGATGCAAGGTGCGCGCGTAGTGGCGGCGCAGCAGTTCCACGTCCAGCGCTTCCAGGCCGCCCTGCTGCAGCGTCTTGAGCACCAGCCCGATGTGCGGCAGCTCGCCCTGCGGGAACACGTAGCGGTCCATGAAGCCCGATCCGTCCATCGGCGTCTCGCCGCTGTGCGGGTCGCTGACGGTGATGCCGTGGTTCATGGCGATGCCGTCGTCGGCCAACAGTTCGCGCATGCGGCCGAAGTAGGCGGGCAGGTTGTCCTTGCCCACGTGCTCGAACATGCCGACGCTGGTGATGCGGTCGAAGCGGCCCTGGATATCGCGGTAGTCCTGCAGGCGGATCTCGATGCGGTCGGACAGGCCTGCCGCGCGCACGCGCTCGGTGGCGAGGTCGAACTGGTTCTGTGACAGCGTGATGCCGATGCAGCGCGCGCCGTACTTCTGCGCGGCACGCAGCACCAGCGCACCCCAGCCGCAGCCGATGTCGAGCAGCGTCTGGCCAGGCTGCACGCGGATCTTGGTCAGGATATGGTCGATCTTCTTGCGCTGCGCCGTCGCCAGGTCTTCATCGCCGTTCTCGAAGTAGGCGCAGGAGTAGACCATCGCCGGGTCGAGCCACAGCTTGTAGAAGTCGTTGGAAACGTCGTAGTGGTACTGGATGGAAGCCTTGTCTTGCTGCCGGGTGTGCATGAATTGCTCGGCCACCTTGGCCAGCGCGCCGCCGGCGGTGCGCTTGGCGGCATCCGAGAAGCGGTAGCCGACGGCGACGATGTCGAAGAGCTTGCCGTCCAGGTCAATCTTTTCCTGCACGTAGGCTTCACTCAGGTTGTCCAGGCTCGGGGTCAACAGGAGCGGCAGCGCACCGGCTTCGCGGACGGTCAGCGTGACGTCCGGCTTGTCGAAATGCCCGAGCGGGTACTCGTTGCCATTCCACAGGCGCAGCCTGACGGGGAGATTGGCGTTCTCGCGCAGGTCGGCGATCCAGTTGTCCAGTTGCTTGTTCAGGGCTTGCTTGAAAAACATGCGGCTTCCCTCCTGGTGGTTGCGGCACACTCCTCGAAGAAACGCCTCGGACGCTCATGCAATGGTTGGCCCGCGCCCGGAGCGCGGTCGCAAGCTGCCTGCGGCGCGGCAGCGCGCCGATCAAGTTCGGCAAAGCGACGGCCATCTCACTTTACGCCAACTTTCCGATTGGTGCAGTGCAGACCCCCTGCCAGCGGGGAGTCGCGGCAGGATCAGGGCGAAAGCCGGGCGATGCGCCAGCTTCCGTCGTCTTGCAGGCGGTAGCCGATGCGATCGTGCAGGCGTGACGCCCGGCCTTGCCAGAACTCGAGCCAGGTCGGCACCAGGCGATAGCCGCCCCAGTGCTCCGGGCGCGGCGGGTTCTCGCCAAATTTGTTGCGGAAGTCGGTCTCGCGCTGTTCCAGGATGTCGCGGCCGGAGACTTCGCGGCTCTGTTCGGAGGCCCAGGCTCCCAGCCGCGAGCCGAGCGGGCGCGAGGCGTAGTAGGCGTCGCTTTCCGCCGTGTCGACTTTCTCGACGCGACCTTCCACGCGCACCTGGCGCTCCAACTGCACCCAGTGGAACAGCAGCGCCGCGCGCGGGTTGACCAGCAGGTCAGTGCCCTTGCGGCTTTCGTAGTTGGTGAAGAACGTGAAGCCGGACGCGTCCATGCCCTTGAGCAGCACGATGCGGGCGGACGGCTGGCCGGTGGCGTCCACCGTGGCCAGCGTCATGGCGTTGGGTTCCGGCAGCTTGGCGTTGATCGCCTCGTCGAACCAGCGCTTGAACTGGGCAATCGGGTCCGGGGCGACGTCGGTTTCGGAAAGAGAACCGAGCACGTAGGTACGGCGGAGATCGGCGAGTTGGGTCATGTCGCTTTCGGTGGAGTCAAGGGGCCGCCGGCGTGGCGACCCGGTTGATTCGAGTATAGCGAAAGCGCAGCAAACCGCATTTGTGCTGACGCAAGCGCCCCGGGCGGCTATGCCGCTGGCGGCGGAACCTTGCGCGCCTGCGTGCGGGAGTAGTAGCCGGCCACGCCCATCGCGCCCGCCATCGACAGGAAGATCGGCAGCATGCCGAGCGCGGTGCCGACCACGCCGAACGTCAGCGGCCACACGACCTGGCTCGTGTTGAGCACGGCCGAGCGCAGGCCCAGCGCCTCGCCGGCCCGCCCGGTGGGCGAGGCCGCGTGCAGGATGTTCATCACATTGGGCTGCGCGCTGCCGAGCGCCAGGCCGAGGATGAACGCGAGCCCGCACATCAGCCAGAAATGCGTGACGAACGGATACACCAGATAGGCCAGCGCGCCGACGATCAGCGCGGTGCGAATGATTCGCCACTCCGAGAGCCGGCGCGACACCACCGGCATCGCCACCCGGATCGCGAAGGTGGCGATGGCGAACGCGCCGAGCACCCAACCGATCGACGACGGCGACAGGCCGATGCGCGAGCCTTGAATTGGGATCAGAAAGGCGTGCAGGTCCCACGCGGCCGACAGCACGGCACTGGCGACGAACACCGCGCGCAGTTCCGGATACTGCAGCAGATCGAGCGCGGAGCGGCGGCTGCCGTCCTCGATCGCCATCCGCCCGGCCTGCGCGCCTTGCGCGGGCAGCCGGTGGCGAATGGCCTGCAGCCCCGCCTGGCCGGCGATGGCCACCGTCATCAGGACAAGGAACGCGGGCTGGAAGCCCGCGTGCTCGATCACGTAGCCCATGACCACCGGCCCGAGCGTGCCGGAGATCGACAGTCCCAGCGCGTGCAGCGTGTAGTTGCGCAGCCG